>Ga0307436_1000752_pt1 | contig 15148 bp, 14 predicted proteins | sample SalMarWE160440MG_FD_202513 | JGI IMG/M metagenome (GOLD analysis project Ga0307436, IMG submission 202513) | Salt marsh sediment microbial communities from the Plum Island Ecosystem LTER, Massachusetts, United States - WE1604-40 | ecosystem: Environmental > Aquatic > Marine > Intertidal zone >...
CAACGCACGCTCTGACTCCTCGAACCCGCCCATGCGATGGGAGCCGAATACAGATCCGAGATAATGGGAGACATCGACGACCTCGACCGCCTTGTCCCGAATGATGGCGGCGCCGACCACGCCCGGCTCCTCCGCTTGGAGATTGATGGTCAAAGGTTCTTCGACAATGTCGACGATCTCGTCGATGGCGAGCCCTGCGGGATGCCCCTCCTCGGTGAACACCAGGACCGGCTGAACCCCACTCTCGGGCGGCCGGTGGCCAGCTTGCATGTAAACGAGGGGCATCAACGCGCCCCGGTACTGCACGACGTCCTGGTCGTTACAGCGCTCGATCGCATCGACCGAGATCTCCTCCAACCGCGTGATCAGGGACAGGGGCACGGCCTTCAAGGTCTTGGAGCCTGCGCGGAACAGAAGGAGCGCCGTCCGGTCTTCCTCGGCCTCCTTCTTCTTCATCGACTCGACGTGCGCGAGCGCCACTTGCGTATCAATCGACCCCACGGCCGACCCGAGCGCATTGGGGTCGATGATCATGATGACGCTGCCATCGCCGAGGATAGTGTTGCCGGAGAACATGGCGACGTGGCGCAGCACGCTCGACATTGGCTTGACCACGATCTCCTCGGTGCGGAACACCTTGTCGACCAAAAGGCCGAAATAGTTTGCGCCAACCTGGATCACCACAGCGGTGAGGCTCGTGTCTTTCACCGGTCCGGAGCTCGCACCACCCTCCTTAAGGCCGAGCAAGGCCCCAAAATCGAGCAGCGGCAGCAGCTTGTCACGCAAGCGCAGCACAGGAGTGTCGTTGATCAGTTCGACCGGATGGCCCGCGGCCGCGCCGCAACGGACGAGCTCGACCACGCTGAATTGCGGGATGGCAAAGCGCGTACCGGCGACATCGACGATGAGCGCCGCCATGATCGCGAGAGTCAGCGGAATCTTGATGACGAAGGTCGTCCCTGCCAGCGACGTGGACTCAAGGTCGACCGTCCCCCCGATCAGCTCGATATTGCTGCGGACCACATCCATGCCGACGCCGCGGCCCGAGACCGCGCTGACGGTGCTAGCGGTCGAGAAGCCCGGCTTGAAGATGAACTTCAAGATATCGGCGTCGCTCATGCGGTCGAGCTCCGCCAAGGTGGTGAGCCCACTCTCCAGCGCCGTGGTGCGGACCTTCTGCACGTCGAGGCCGCGCCCGTCGTCGGTCACCTCGATGACGATGTAACCGCCTTGCTGATAGGCGCTGAGCTCGATCTTCCCGGTTTGGGGCTTGCCGGCCCTCTCCCGCTGATCCGGCATCTCCAGGCCGTGATCGGCAGAGTTGCGGATCATGTGGGTGAGCGGGTCCTTGATCATCTCAAGCACCTGCCGGTCGAGTTCCGTCTCGCCGCCAGTCATGTCAAGCTCGATCTTCTTACCGAGTTCGAGCGACAGCTCGCGCACCAGCCGCGGCAGCTTCTGCCATGCATTGGCGATGGGCTGCATGCGGGCCTTCATGATCCCTTCCTGCAGCTCCATGGTGACGTTGGAGAGCCGCTGCAAGGGAGACTTGAACTCGCTTTCATCGGTGCGCCGCACGAGGTCGAGCAACTGATTGCGCGTGAGCACGAGCTCGCTCACCGTCGTCATCAGGTGCTCCAGCGTATCGACGGAGACGCGCACGGTTTGCGCCCGCGCAATCAGATCCTTGCCCCCAACCTCCATCGCGTGATCGTCTTCGGGCGCAATTGGAGCCCTCTCCGGCTCGGGCTCGCGCGCGGGCATGGGATCGGGTCCCGGGGCCTCCCGCCAAGCCCGCTCAAGCTCCTCGAGCGTGGCATGAACAGGCGGAAGACTCCCCGCCTTGCCGGTCTCTACGGCGCTCCAGGACGTCTCGTCCTCTCCGCTGTCGCCGCCGACTTGCGCAAGCGCGCTCGCCTCGGCGAGAGCTTGCAGCGCGGTGATGAGATCGGCATCGGAGCCTGCTGGCTCGGTCCCCTGGCGCTCGAGGCCTGCGAGGATCTCTTTAATGCGGTCGATACTGGCCAGGATGACGCTGACGCCCTCGACCGTGACGGGCGCGCCGTCGCGATACTGGCCCATGAGCGTCTCGGCCGCGTGCGCGAGCTTGGCAAGCCGCTCCAGGCCGAGAAACCCGCACGTCCCTTTGACCGTGTGGACGAGCCGGAAGATGGTGTTGAGCATCTCGGCGTCGTTGGGCTCCTGCTCGAAACGCACGAGATTGACGTCGAGCTCATCGAGCTGCTCGCCCGTCTCGGTCAGGAATTCTGCCAGTAACTCGTCCATCGCCGACCCCTGACGCGAATTGGGGCAATTCGCGCCCTATGCACCCCGCTCAAGCTTGGTCCGGGATTGTCGGCGAGTTCTGGTTTACGTTTCGTTGACCAGACCAAGGATTACGCCTTGGATCGGCCAATTCTGGGGGTCAGGCGGCCTTGAACGTGACCTCTTCCCCTTCCGCCTCAGTGGTCAGGGTCAAGCCGGCGGCGTTCGCCACCCGCCTTGCGTAGTAAGGCTGGATCGAGTGGGCATCGATCTCGACCCCGTTCCCGCCGGATAGAAGCGCCTTCACCTCATCGTTAAGGCGCGCCTTGGTGCCGCTGGCGCGGACGGTAAAGGTCGCGTCAGGGGGCGTGCCGCCGATCTCGACGCTCACCGTGCCGCCGCGCGGAAGCGCGACCACGCCAAGGGCCACGAGGTTGAGCAGCAGCTTGACCTTGTTCTTAGGCAGCGTGACTGCAGGCCCTTGCCAGACGACCTCGTGCTTGCCGGTTCCTTGCACGAAATCGCGTGCCACCTTCTCCGCATCGCGGAGATCGATCTCGGCGCCTGCGGATCCCGCCGCACCAAAGGCAAGCCTGGCGAATTGCAACTTGGCGGTGGCCTGAAACGCGCTCTTGCGGATGAGGTCCATGGCCGCGTCGCGCATTTCCTGGTCCGGCTCCTCATCTATCATCTCCAACCCGTTCGAGATCGCAGAGACGGGATTGATGATGTCGTGACAGATGCGGCTCGAAACGAGCGCCGCCAACTCAAGATCGCCGAGTACCGTCGGCTCGGTCATGGCCTTCTCCCTTCGCTTCCGCACGTTCTCGCGGAGATGACTGGCCCTCACACGAATTTCTGTTACAGGAGGGGCGCATCGTCAGAACACCCGCCCCGAACGCGCGAAACGAATCAGCATCCCTTTGGAGCATCTTGCCTTGCCAGCACCAAGACACACAACCGCGCCGGTAGCAGACACCAAGCCCGACTTCGACCTGGGCCGCGCGGCCCAAGCCCTCACCGATGCTGCCGCTAAAGCCGGCGCCGCCATCATGGCGCACTACGCTGATCCGACCGAGGTCGAGATCAAGGACGATGATTCGCCTGTGACCAAGGCCGACCGCGATGCGGAGGCCGCCATCCTTCCAGCGTTGAAGGCACTGGCGCCAGACATTCCGGTCGTCTCCGAAGAGACTGCCGGGGACCGTTCCACCGCTCTCGGACCGCGTTTTTTTCTGGTCGATCCGCTCGACGGCACCAAGGAATTCATCAAGAAGCGCACCGACTTCACCGTGAACATCGCGCTGATCGAGGAAGACTACCCACGCTTCGGGCTGGTTTATGCGCCGGCGCGCGCGCTGCTCGCGGTGACGACTGCCGACGGCATAGCGGTCGAGGCCGAGCTTCCACCGAACGCGGCCGGCGCCGATCTCGGCGCGCTTGAGCAGCGGCGGCTACATGCCCGGCAAGGCGATCCGAACGGTCTCACGGCCCTTGTCAGCCTCTCCCATCTCGACCCTGAGACCGAGAAATTCCTGGAAGGCCTGCATATTGCGGAGCGGACAAGCGCCGGATCGGCGGTCAAGTTCGTGGAGATCGCCCGTGGGCGCGCGGACGTCTACCCCCGCTTCGGACCGACTATGGAATGGGATACCGCCGCCGGCCAGGCCGTGCTCGAGGCCTCTGGCGGCCACGTGGTCGACGCCGACGGTGCGCGGTTCCGCTACGGCAAGACGGCGGACGGCTTGCGCAATCCGACCTTCGTCGCCTGGGGCCGCACGGTCTTAACGCCCCAGTAACCCAACCACAGTTTGGTAACCGTTTAGGTAAATCATTGCGGTTGCGGGGCGCCTACCCCGCTTGGCCGGCTGGGCACGCCGGCCTAAGAGCCCGAGGGCACTAGTCATGCGTATCAGCACCACTGCAATTGCCGTGGCTTCGGCAATCCTCTTCTCCTGTTCCCTGTTTCCGGCGGCATCGGCCGAAGAGGGCCCGATGGTCATCACACCGCAGCCCCAGGCGGATTCGCCCTATGGCGGCGCGACCTCCTACGGCCAAAACGCCGCGCCCCAGAACGCCTCTCCGCAAGGCAATGCCGGCACGCCGGGCCAGCCCTATGAGCCGACCAATGAGCTCTCCAACGACAAACTCCCGGAGAGCGGCCAAAGCACCTTCACCATGGACGAGATCAAGAACACCGGTCACCGCTTCTTCGGCAAGGTGTCGGTGGGCTTCGCCAAGGTTGTCGAATACGCCTTCCACCGCTCCGGGCGGCCGAATGGCTATATCTTGGGCGAGGAAGCCGGCGGTGCGTTCGTTGCGGGGCTGCGCTACGGCGAGGGGGTGCTCTATACCAAGGACGCCGGCGAGCATCGCGTCTTTTGGCAAGGGCCTTCGATCGGCTATGACTTCGGCGCCGACGGCTCCAAAGTCATGGTCCTGGTCTATAATCTCCAAAGTCCCGACCAGGTTTACAACACCTTCGCCGGGGTCGACGGATCGGCCTATTTCATTGGCGGCGTTGGAATCACATATTTGTCCGGAAAGGATATTGTCCTGGCGCCGATCAGCTCAGGGGTCGGTCTTAGACTTGGCGCAAATATCGGCTACTTGAAATATACCCGCCAGCCCACCTGGAATCCGTTCTAGTTTGGCGCTAAGGAAGCCTGACCGACGGTGTCTTTGCGTGGGCGCGGAAGTGCCGGATTCGCTAGGGCTGGCCCGAGCGGCGTTGGATAAGCTGACGCCCATGGGCGCTAATTTCGGGTGGTCTCGATGATCGAGTGGTTCTTGTTCGGGGCATTGGGCTTCTTCTTGGGATGCCTGCTCGCCCTCCTGCTTGCCCCGCCTCTGTGGAACCGCGCCGTAAAGCTCACCACGCGCAGGCTCGAGGCGACGATGCCCATGTCGCTCGCCGACATCCAGGCTGACAAAGATCAACTGCGCGCCGAGTTCGCTATCGAGCTTCGCAAGGTCGAGGTCGCGCTCGACAAGTCCAAAGACAAGGCTGCGCGCGAGCTGATCGAGGCCAACAAGCGCCGCGTCGAGATCCAGGGTTTGAACACCGACCTCGCCGGCGTCAAAGGCCAGCTCCAGGAAGCCCAGAACGCGAACCGCGTCCTCCAGCAGACCATCAAGCGGCGCCTGCCCGATCTCGACAGCCGCTTGAAGGCGGCGAAGAAGGCGCTAGCCGAGCTCGAGACCGTCAATGCCGAACTGCGCAACACAGTGGCCTCGCAGTCGGAAGCGCTCAAGATCGCGCGCGGCACCGTTCACAATCAGCGTTCCGACATCGACCGGTTGCGGATGGCGCTGGAAAGCGGCAGCGCTGCCTCCATACGAGGCTCCTCCAAGTCCGACGCACGGGCCCTTGCGGAGACTCAAAGGCTCACCGCCGAGCTGTCGCGGGCGCAAGAGGAACTCGAGCACGCCAGGACCAGCGAGCAAGAGAATGCATTCCTCCGCCGCGAGCTGAGCCGCCTCGCCTCGCAGATTCTCACCGCGGCGCGGAACCAAGCCATGCAGCCGCAGCCCATGGCCGCCGATGCGCGTCCCCATTACCCGGAGGTCGAGATCACCCCTGAGGTCATGGAGCAAGAGGCCGCTTGGCACGAGGCGCATGCCGGCAACGGCGCCGCGCCGGAACCAGAAATGGAAGAAGATGTCTCTGTGGAGATGGAGGCCGTCGCCGAAGAGACGGTCGAGATGGAGTATGCGGAAGGCGAATACGCCGAGGAGCAGGCTGCCGTTCCCGCAGAGGAAGAATACGTGGAAGAGTACGCCGAGGAGAGCGCGGCCCCGGAGGAGGAGCCTGACGAGGCAGAGGCACCAAAGAGCACTCTGGCGCAACGTTTCGCTGCCCGCAGGGCGAAGCGTCAGGCGGACAAGTCTGGCGGCGGCAGCCTCACCAGTCGGTTGCGCGGCCTCGTCGCCGAATCATCCGAGACGCGGACCTAAACCTCAGGTCTCGATAAATCCCTGTTCCCCATTTTCTAAGCGGAGCGCCGTAAGCCGTCCGGTAAACACCGCGCCTGTGTCGATGCCGATACGGTTCGGCAGCACAACAGGCGCGCGCACCGGCGTGTGCCCGTGCACGACGACTTTGCCGAACGGCCCGGCCGCGTTGAGGAATTCCCCTCTGATCCAGATAAGATCGTCCTCACGTTGCGCTTCGAGCGGCACGCCAGGCCTGACGCCCGCATGGACGAAGAGATAATCCCCCACTGGGAGTTGCAGGCGTAGGCGCCGGAAGAAATCGCGATGCGCGTCCGGCAGCGCCGCGGCAAAGGCCTTCCGCCATGTCTCGGGCGCCGCGCCCGTGGCCTCGAGCCGGTCAATGTCGACCCCATAGGACGCCATGGTCGCGTCGCCACCGTTCAAGAGCCAATGATCGAGCTGGCCTTTGTCATCGAGAAAATCGAGCAGCATCGCCTCGTGGTTGCCTTTGAGGAAGTAGGCGTCGAAGCCGGCGGGAAGGCCGTTGAGCAACATCTCGATCACGCCGCGGCTGTCCGGCCCGCGATCCACGTAGTCACCAAGAAAGACAAGCGTCTTCTTCGCGGCCTCACCGTCCGCAGCATCCGCCTCGATCTGGTGGAGAAGCGTAGCAAGCAGGTCCGATCTGCCGTGGATATCGCCTACGGCATAGAGGAGTTCGCCTTCTGGCAGTCTTGGGGTCACCTGGGATCTCATCGCCTTGCGCGACGCATTAAAGCGCGCCCAGGCCGAAGGATCGAACACACCGCGCGCGCCGGCAAGTCTACCCTCGCACCGCCCACGCACCGATGAGCGCACGTTCCCGTTACGCAGGCCCCGGCACAGCGGCGAGCTCGCGATAGAGCCGTCCCGGGAAGGTGAACACCGTGCTCACACAATTTCCCCTGAACCCGATGAACAGCACCGTCTCACCGTCGCGGAGCTGATCATCCGCGGTGATGACATAGAGATTTTCGATCCGGAGCGGCGGCAAGCCTTTCAGCAAGGCTGCCCGCTGCTCGAACGCCTTGAGGCTTTCACCTTTCAGATGATCGAATTGGGCATGCACCTGAGCGATCGCCGAGCGGATCTCGCTCTCGGACTTGCAGGGCACCGGAACTGCCGGCGGACCCTCGCCATAATACGTCGTTCCGTAAGTCTGGACGAGCGGACCGCGTCGCTCCGAATACGCCTTAAGGCCCACGAACCCGAACAGCGCGACGGCAAGGGCAATGCCCACCGCAATTCGCGACCAGATTGGCATGGCCAGTCCTCCCACTGACCAAACAGAGATCTAGGACGTTGCCGTCCTAGATCGCTGTATCAACTTCGCAGACCACTGTATCACGATGGCCGCAGTCAGGCATCTTCCAAGCGATGATATCCTCGGTTCCGTCCGGGTTCTTGCGGACGATGGGCACCGGGCACGCCACCCGCCAGGTACGGTAGCTTGAGCCGTGGTGCGCTGCATCCCACTCGCTACCGAGCATGATGCCCGATCGCTGGCACCGTTGCAGATTGAACGGCTGTGCGGCCACCGGCGAGCCCGGCGTGGCCTGGAGAACGGCGCTGTCTTCAAGCTGAACTTCCTGCCGGCGGCACACCATCATGGAGTGCTCGGTGGCCCATTTGCGGTTTTCATAGCCGGTATATGCCGCATTTTGGTCCGGAGGCCCGGCGATGGCGGTCTTGCAGACGATCAGAACGATCACCGCTGGCATGGGGACTGGCATGGCTAGGCCCCCCACGCTTGAGCGGAGCCAGAGACCGGGGAGAGCCGGTCAGCAGCCCGCAAACGATTTTGGATATGGAATGGCGCTTTTCGCAGCTGCTTCACAGCATGCACAAGGAGGAGCAAGCTCGCCATCGCGGCTAGGGTAAGAGTCATCGGCATCGTGGCCCCCTCTCAAAGGTTGCAACAAACGCCACTCCCTGGAGGTCCCTAAGGACCGAAATCGTACCTCCCAAACTCCCTAGACAGGCTGGAACTTGCTCTAACGGCATTCAGGCGATGCTGCGATGCAGCATAAACCCGAATGTTCCACGAACCAAGTATGGCACATGCAACTTTCATGCAAGGTTAAAGCCCTGCGGCAGAGTGCCCTAAGCCCGTGCTTTTCCGCCTCATTTCGAGGTCCCATTCTCCAGCCCAACGGCTTGAACTCTGGCCTAAGCCCTTGATCAGCCGTCGTACGAGAATGCTGCACCGCAAAAAAGTGATTCGCAAGACTGACATGAGCCTACGCCTCTCAATCCGCCGCCGATAGAGCAGGACGGCAACAGCCGCCAGACTTTTGGCAGGCTCTTTAGCAGGGTGCCCAATTTTCAAGCAATTTTAGCCGGCCAGGCCGGGCCCGCTTTGCCGTGGGCAAGCGTCCCCAAGTCAGTGAAAAAACGCCACAAGTCCCTAGACTAGGCGCAAGCCCATCCGCGATTCGGCCGGAAGGCGAAAGCCCAAGCCAAAGGGGAGCCGCGATGTTGATCGATGGCGTGATGCTGCTGTGGTTTCTCCTGACGGCGGCGTCGGTGGTGTTCGTCGCCATCGACATCCGCTCAACGCCCGAGCATCCGGTGATGAAATGGGCCTTCATCCTATTCACCGCCTATTCCGGCCCGTTCGGCGCCTTCCTCTATGTGCTCGGCTGCCGCGAGCCGCTGCCCGGGATGCATGAGCAATATGTCGCCGCGCGCTGGCGTCAGACGCTGGGCTCCACCATGCATTGCGTGGCAGGCGACGGCATCGGCATCTTGGTCGGCGCCGTCATCGGCGCAGCCGTCGCCCTGCCGATGGCCGCGGACTTCGTGCTGGAATATGTGCTCGGCTTCGCCTTCGGCTGGACCATCTTCCAGGCGCTGTTCATGGGCGAGATGTTCGGCACCTATGGCCGCGCGCTCAAAGGCACCTTCACCTCGGAGCTGCTTTCCATGAATTGCCTCATGGGTGGCATGCTGCCGGTGTCGGCCATCGCCTTTGCCGACACCCCAGGCTCTCACGACCCGACCCAACCGCTGTTCTGGTTCCGTATGTCATGCGCGCTCATGGTCGGCGCCGCTTTCGCCTATCCGATGAACTGGTGGCTCGTCGCCCACCACCTGAAGCACGGCATGCTGACGGTGCGCCCCGAAGGCTCGGCCATGCCCGGGATGGATATGTCGGGCAAGAAGGAGAAGATGGACATGGCGGCCAAGAGCGGATCGGCGATCCATGCGCCCTCCCCGCCGGTCTGGATCATGGCCCTCGTCTCGTTCGCGGTGATGGCGGCAGGCGCCACCATCGCGCTCACCTTCGGCGGTGGAGGTCATTAGCCTCAGGAGTGTCATGCAAGCGCGGTAGAAAGAACCGCAGTCTGGAGGAGCGTAACGTGGCCCATCACCTGATGACGCGCCGCTTCGTGCTCGGCGCAGGCGCCATGGGCGGTTTGGCTTTGCTGTCGAAGCCGAGCCTTGCCCGCACCATGATTGATCTCGGCCTGCCGGGCGGTCCGGCCGAGCGCCAGATCATCACGGACTTTCCCGAGAAAGCGGCGATGGTCCTGCAGCGGACGCGCGGACCGCTGCTGGAAACGCCTTTCGACGTGTTCGACAAGGGCGTGTTCACCCCGAACGATCAGTTCTTCGTGCGCTGGCACTGGGCCTTCATTCCGAACACGGTGGACGTGGACGGCTTCGCGCTCAAGGTGCACGGCCACGTGAACCAGCCTCTGTCGCTGTCGCTCAAAGAACTCGTGAAGGACTTTCCGCGCGTGGAGCTCGCCGCCGTGAACCAATGCTCCGGCAATTCCCGCGGCTTCTTCCAACCGCGCGTGCCAGGCGGCGAATGGGGCAACGGCGCCATGGGCAACGCACTCTGGGCCGGCGTCCGTCTCAAAGACGTGCTCGACCGCGCCGGGGTGAAGTCGGGCGCCGTGCAAGTGCGTTTCAGCGGCCTCGACCAAGCCTTCGCCGACGCCCCACGCTTCATCAAGTCTCTGGACATCGATCACGCCCGCGACGGCGAGGTGATGATCGCCTACGCCATGAACGGCGAGCAACTCCCTCTGTTGAACGGCTTCCCCTTACGCCTCATCGTGCCCGGCTGGTACTCGACCTATTGGATCAAGATGCTGAACGACATCGAGGTGCTCGATCAGCCCGACGACAATTTCTGGATGGCGAAGGCCTACAAGATCCCCGACACGCCCGGCGCCAACATGAAGCCTGGCGAGACCGACGTTCCCATGGTGCCGATCAACAAGATGGTGCCGCGGTCCTTCATCACCAATCTGCGTTCTGGCGACAAGGTCTCCGCCAACGCACCGCTTCTGACGCGCGGCATCGCCTTCGGCGGCGATTGCGGCGTGGCGAAAGTCGATGTGTCGATCGACGGCGGCAAGACCTGGACGCCGGCCAAGCTCGGCAAGGACGAAGGCAAGTACGGCTTCCGGCAATGGCAGGCTGAGCCCACCCTGCCCGCAGCCGGCGACTACACACTGATGGTCCGCTGCACCAACGACAACGGGTTGGCGCAGCCGGACACGCCCAACTGGAACCCGGGCGGCTATATGCGCAACGTCATCGAATCCGTTGACGTCGTCGCCGGATAAGGAGGATCAGGCCATGTCCCGCGCGATCCTGTCCCGTGCCATCCTGCCGGTGCTGTTGGCTCTCGGACTCTTGGCGTTGACGGCGCCAAGCTATGCCGAGTCCATGGCGTTCAAATCGGAGACGATCGAGCTGCCGTTCGGCACGCCAGACTTTCCACCTGGTCCCGGCGTCGACGCCGTCAAGAAGAACTGCCTGCTGTGTCACTCGCCCCGGATGATCTTGTACCAGCCGACCCTGACCAAAGAGGGGTGGACCAAGGAAGTCGACAAGATGATCAACGTCTTCAAGGCGCCGGTGGCGAAGGAGGACATCCCCGCGATCATCGACTACCTGACGCACTTCCAAGCCGCGAAAGAGTAGGGTGGCGCGTCTGACCCGTCCGATAGATCGGACCCTTGCTCTCACCGATTATCTGAGAAATGGCGCCCCGTAGGGGAATCGAACCCCTGTTTCCGGCGTGAGAGGCCGGCGTCCTAGGCCTCTAGACGAACGGGGCCAGCGCGCGAGCGAGAAGCTATAGCTTGCCGCCCGGATGGCGATCAAGGCTTATCGGGCCTTGAGCCTGATGCGGGAAATGACCTTGCCAGTCGGCACGTCGATGACTAAGACCTCCGGTCCGGCGCTGGATTTTAGATGGAGTGCCAGCCGGTTGCCATCAAGGGCCATCGCGGTGACCGTGGCGCCGGAAGGGACGGCAAGCTCCGTCTGAACTCCAGGCAACACCGCATGCGCCGGCGCTGGCGTTTCTGCTTTCTTATCCCCGAGCTGCGAGGCCTGGTACACGACCCCCGCCACCACGACGGCAAAGCCGCCGACGAGCAGGATGCCCATGACGATCACCGCGATCTTCAACACCCGCACCTGGCGCGGGCTGAACACCGTCCCCGGCAAAGGCGTATTGTCAGGCTCGCTCGCCACCGCCATCGTCTAAAAGACCTTTGATGCCAAGATCACACCAGCCGCCTGTCGAACTGCTGACCGCCGAAGTGGACGAAGGCCACGAAGCGATGAGGCTCGACCGCTTCTTGAGCGCGGCCTTGCCGCAACTGAGCCGCACCCGCGTACAGGCCCTGATCAGGTGCGGCCAGGTCTCCTCGCGCGGCGCGACCATAGAGGACGCCAAATATAGGGTCAAACCGGGCGAGTGCTTCGAGCTTACCGTGCCGCCGGCGGCCGAGACCACGCTTGCCCCGGAGGCCATTCCCCTCGACGTGGTCTACGAGGACGATGCGCTGATCGTCATCGACAAGCCCGCGGGCCTCGTCGTGCATCCCGGGGCCGGCCAGCCCGCCGGCACGCTTGTTAACGCGCTCATCGCCCATTGCGGCAAGAGCCTGTCGGGCATTGGCGGCGTCGCACGGCCCGGCATCGTCCACCGCCTCGACAAGGATACCAGCGGCCTCATGGTCGTGGCCAAGACCGACCAGGCGCACCGCGCGCTGGCCGAGCAATTCGCCGACCACGGACGCACCGGCGAACTCGAGCGCGGCTATCTTGCCCTGGTGTGGGGCGCGCCGTCGAAGCCTCAAGGCCGCATCGAGGCACCTATCGGACGCCATCCCACCAGCCGCACCAAAATGGCGGTGTTGCCGCCGGAGAAGGGACGCCATGCGGTGACCTATTGGCGCGTGGTGGAGACGTATGGGCATGACAAGGCTGGCCCCATCGCTTCGCTGCTGGAATGCCAACTCGAGACCGGGCGCACGCATCAGGTGCGCGTACACCTGGCCCACATTGGGCATCCACTGATCGGTGATTCGCTCTATGGCCGCGGCTTTAAGTCAAAACTGAAAAAGCTTCCACAGGCCGCGCAAACCAAGCTCGCCGCGCTTAATCGCCAAGCCCTTCATGCGGAACGGCTTGTATTCGTGCATCCGGTAACCGAGACCTTACTGGAATTTAATAGTCCGCTACCTGCCGATCTCGCCGAGATTGCGGATACACTCAAGCAACTGTGATGGACTGCACCTTTTGCACTTTTGTCGAAGCTCCTATAGAGGAGAGTTACAGGGGGGCGGTTTGAACGGGAAGAGTGCGATCAATTGAGATCGCCGGAGACGGGTTCCATGGCCGCCAGAAGTTTGCCGAGCGTGAGTGCCCATGGCGGGCTGACACGCTACCTCGAAGAAATCAGACAGTTCCCGATGCTGGAGCCGCAGGAGGAGTACATGCTCGCCAAGAGTTGGCGCGAGCATGGCGACCGCGACGCCGCGCATAAGCTCGTCACCTCGCACCTGCGACTGGTGGCGCGCATCGCCATGGGCTATCGCGGCTATGGGCTGCCGGTAGGCGAAGTGATTTCCGAAGGCAATGTCGGGCTGATGCAAGCGGTGAAGCGCTTCGATCCCGAAAAGGGCTTCCGGCTTGCCACCTATGCCATGTGGTGGATCCGCGCGGCGATCCAGGAATACATCCTGCGCTCGTGGAGCCTCGTGAAGATGGGCACCACCGCGTCGCAGAAGAAGCTCTTCTTCAACCTGCGCAAGATCAAGGGTCAGCTGAAGGCGCTCGAGGAAGGCGACCTTCGCCCCGATCAGGTGAAGCAGATCGCCACGCGCCTCGGCGTGAGCGAAGACGACGTTGTGTCCATGAACCGGCGGCTCGGCGGCGACTCGTCGCTCAACGCGCCGGTGCGCAACGACGCCGAAAGCGGCGAGTGGATGGATTGGCTGGTCGATGACAAGGCCGTCGATCAGGAGACGGCGCTTGCCGAGTCCGAAGAGAAAGAGCAGCGCCGCGGCATGTTGCACGATGCCCTGGAAGGTCTGAACGAGCGCGAGCGCCGCGTGTTCGAGGCGCGCCGCCTCGCCGAGGATCCGCTGACGCTCGAGCAACTTTCCACCGAATTCGGTGTCTCTCGCGAGCGCATCCGCCAGATCGAGGTTCGCGCCTTCGAGAAGGTGCAGAAGGCCGTGCAGAAGGCGGCCGCCGCAGCCGAGCCTGAGCCCGAGCCGGCCGAGTAGCCTATCCTCCCTCCGTCGTCCGCAGAAAGTCCCGCCTGCCGCCAAGGCGGGTGGGACAGCGCACGCGAAGCGGCTAGAGTGAGCGCCGCCACCTCAAGGCGTACGCGGGAGAACGCGGGGACCAGTGAAGCACCTCACCGTCAGCGGCGTCGAGATCGCCTATCTCGACGAGGGCAAAGGGCCTTGCGCCATGCTCGGCCATTGCTCCAGCGCCTCGCACAAAGAATGGCTGCCGCTGATCGACACCCTCAAGGACGACTGGCGCGTACTTGCCCCCGACTTCATCGGCTACGGCCAATCCGACCCTTGGCCGATCGACAAGCCCTTCTCGATCGAGGCCGACGTGAAGGTCCTGTTGGGCCTTGCCAAGAAGACCAAGAGCCCGCTCCATCTCGTCGGTCATTCTTATGGCGCGGCCCTGGCGCTCGAGGCCGCACGCAAGCTGGGCGATCGCGTCAAGAGCCTCACCCTGGTCGAGCCGGTCTCCTTCCATCTGTTACGCATCGAGAACCGCCCCGAATGGAAGGATGTCGAAAAGCTCGGCCTCTCCGTGCTCGAGCCGGTGGCCAAAGGCGACGACCGCAAAGCCGCCGCCGCCTTCATGAGCTACTGGCTCGGCCGCTGGCGCTGGTGGCTGTCGCCTGAGCGCTTCAAGAACGCCATCGCCACCACGATTCCCAAGGTGGCGCTCGAGTTCTCTATCGCCATCGACGCCCAGACTACGCTTGAAGACTATGCGGAGATCACCGCACCGACCCTGCTGATCGTGGGGGCCAAGACGCGGGCGCCGACCCGCGCGGTCGTCGAGCTTCTCGGTGGGGCTCTGCCAAACGCGAAAGTGGAGACGCTGAAGGGTGCTGGCCATATGAGCCCGTTCACCCACCCCGCCGAGCTCAACCGGATGATCCTCGATCACCTCGCTGCTCGCCGGTAGCGGCGTCGTCCCCCGGAAGCTCCTCGACGTCCTTGGCAAACAGCTCCTCGAGCTCCTTTGCCTGCGAGAGCGCGTTGGCGCGGACCTTCTCCACATCCGTGTAGTACTGGTAGTCCTCGTAGAGCCGCTTCTCATCCAAACGCTTAAACGTCGCCGTCAAGCGCTTGACCTCCGCCTCCCTCAGGCCCAACCCGCGTAACAGATCCTTGGTCAGCTCAAGCGCCGCGAGAAACGTCTCGCGCTCAATTATCGTGACGCCGAGATCCATGAGCTTGTGCACATGGGTGCGATCCCGCGCCCGCGCATAGATGGGCAAGTCCGGATAGTACTCGCGCACCAACTCGGCGACGCGCAAGGAGTGATCGATATTGTCGATGGCGAGCACGAAAGCGCGCGCCTTGGGGGCGCCTGCCGCACGCAAGATGTC
>Ga0307436_1000753_pt1 | contig 15137 bp, 15 predicted proteins | sample SalMarWE160440MG_FD_202513 | JGI IMG/M metagenome (GOLD analysis project Ga0307436, IMG submission 202513) | Salt marsh sediment microbial communities from the Plum Island Ecosystem LTER, Massachusetts, United States - WE1604-40 | ecosystem: Environmental > Aquatic > Marine > Intertidal zone >...
CCTAACACTCTGAGTTTCCTTGCTGCCGCCGTTCGGCGGCAATTTTGTTTCAGGGATACGCAACTTTCATGTCGGCCCTCCTTCCGACATACGCCCGCAGCGGATTGTCCTTCGCGCGCGGTGAGGGTGCCTTTCTCTTCGCGGAGACGGGAGAGCGCTATCTCGACTTCTCGAGTGGCATTGCCGTCACCGCGCTTGGTCACGCGCATCCGCATCTCGTCGAGGCGTTGACCGAGCAGGCAAAGAAAGTCTGGCACGTCTCCAACCTGCACCACATCGCCGAGCAGGAGCGGCTTGGTGAGCGGCTCTGCGCCGCCACCTTTGCCGACCGCGTGTTCTTCGCCAATTCCGGTGCCGAGGCCGTCGAGGCTTCGATCAAGGCCGCGCGCCGCTATCATTACGTAAACGGCGCGCCCGAGCGCTATCGGCTTGTCACCTTCGAAGGCGCCTTTCACGGCCGCACGCTCGCCACCATCGCCGCAGGCGGCCAGGCCAAACATCTAGAAGGCTTCGGCCCACCGGTCGACGGCTTCGATCAGGTCTCTGGCTTCGACGTCAAGGCGGTCGAAGCGGCGATCGGCGACGAGACGGCTGGCGTCCTGCTCGAGCCGATCATGGGCGAGGGCGGCATGCGCGAGGTGCCGTATCGCTTCCTGCAAGACTTGCGGGCGCTGTGCGACGAGAAGGGCGTGCTTCTTGTGCTCGACGAGGTGCAGACCGGCGTCGGCCGCACCGGGCGCTTCTATGCTCATGAATGGGCGGGGATCACCCCCGACATTATGGCCACCGCCAAGGGGCTCGGCGGCGGCTTTCCCATCGGCGCCTGCCTCACCACCGAGGCCGTAGGCCGGGCCATGACCCCGGGTAGCCACGGTTCGACCTTCGGCGGTAACCCGCTCGCCATGGCTGTGGGCAATGCCGTGCTCGATGTCGTTTTGGCGCCGGGCTTTCTCGAACGTGTCGCGCAAATGGGGCTAAGGTTGAAGCAGCTGCTCGCAGGTCTTGCCGACGAGCATAGTGACGTCATTGCCGAGGTTCGCGGGCAGGGCCTGATGATCGGGCTGAAGTGCAAGGTCGAAAATTTGCAGCTGCTCGCTGGCTTGCGCGATCGGGGCATGCTGTCCGTCCAGGCCGGCGACAATGTCGTGCGTTTGTTGCCGCCGCTCATCGTCGGTGAGGAGGAGATCGACCTTGCCTGCACCACGATCGATGCCGCCTGCACGGCGCTGAAATCCGGCGCCTAACCGCCCTTTCGAGATCTTTCCCCGATGTCACCCTCGCCGAAGCATTTCCTCGACCTCGACGCATTGGACCCACCGACCTTGCGTGCCATCATCGACACCGCTGCCGCCATGAAAAGATCGGGCAAAGTGCCGAAGGCGCTGGGTGTGCCCGACGCGGCGGTGCTTGCCATGATTTTCGAGAAGCCGTCCACGCGTACGCGTGTCTCCTTCGAGGTCGCTATCCATCAGCTCGGCGGCACGGCCATCGTGCTCAGCCCGCAAGACATGCAGCTCGGCCGCGGCGAGACGGTGGCCGACACCGCACGCGTCCTGTCACGCTACGTGAATGCCATCATGCTGCGGACCGGCCCGCATGCGACGCTTGTGGAGTTCGCCGACAACGCCACGATCCCCGTGATCAACGGCCTCACCGCGCGCTCCCATCCTTGTCAGGTCATGGCCGACGTCATGACCTTCGAGGAGCTGAAAGGGCCGATCAAGGGCCGCACTATCGCCTGGATCGGCGACGCTAACAATGTCGCCACATCTTGGGTGCACGCTGCAGCGCGCTTCGGCTTCACCTTGCGGATCGCGGCGCCTGCCGATTTCGCGCCCTCTCCCGACCTGCTGGCCTGGGCGCACGCCGAAGGCGCCGACGTCGTGGTGAGCGAGGATGCGATTTCGGCCGCGCGCGGCGCCGACTGCGTCGTCACCGATGTCTGGGTGTCCATGGGCGATAACGACGAGAAGACGCGAAAGACCGCGCTCCGGCCGTTCCAGGTTGATGAGGCCCTGATGGGCGCCGCTAAGGGAGACGCAATCTTCATGCATTGTCTGCCGGCCCATCGCGGCGATGAGGTGACGGGCGCAGTCATTGACGGCCCGCAATCCGCCGTCTGGGACGAAGCCGAGAACCGGCTCCATGTGCAGAAGGCGATCCTTGCTTGGTGTCTCGGCGGCGGCCGGCTCGGCGGCCGCGCGCGACGCTCCGCTGCCAAGCGTCCTGCGGCACGGCGCGGCAAGCCCGCCGCACGCGGTGCCAAGACACGTGGTGCCAAGACACGCAGATTCAAGTCTCGCGGGGCCAGGCGGTGAGCGAGCAAACCTCGGAAGGCCGTATCGAGCTTGCGATCCCCAGGGACGATCTGATCCTGCCATTTCAGGCGGAGCAGGCCGACGTTCTGGGGCGCCTGGTCAAGCTCGGCCCAACCGTCGACACCATCCTGTCGCGCCATGCTTACCCGGAGCCCGTGTCGCGGCTCCTCGGCGAGGCCGTGGCGCTCACGGCCATGCTGGGCGCGTCCCTCAAGTCCGAAGGCAAGCTTATCCTGCAAGCCACCACCGACGGTCCGGTTGACCTGCTCGTCGCCGACTATCAGGTGCCAGGCGAGTTGCGTGGCTATGCCCGCTTCGACGCCGAGCGCGTCACCGCGCTCGCTGAGGACGACGATGCAGCGCTTCTCGGCGAGGGCCATCTTGCCATGACCATCGACCGGGGCGTCGACACCGAGCGCTATCAGGGCGTCGTGCCGCTCGAAGGCGAGACATTGACGGGGGCTGCCGACACCTATTTCCACCAGTCCGAACAGCTTCCCACATTCATTCGCCTCGCCGTGGCGCGGCATTACCAGGCCAGCAATGGCGGCGAGGGGGCTTGGACCTGGCGCGCCGGCGGACTCCTGGTGCAGAAGCTCACCCGCGAGGGCGGCGTCTCAAGCCCGAAGGAGTTCGAGGAGGACTGGATGCGGGCCAAGATGCTGGCCGAGACGGTCGAGGATCACGAGTTGCTCGATCCCACGCTGCTGCCCGACCGGCTGCTCTATCGCCTGTTCCATGAGGAGCAGGTGCGCGCCTACCGCGCCATTCCGCTGGAGACCTATTGCAGCTGCTCCCGCGAGCGTGTCGAGGAGCTGCTCGCCCGTTTCTCGCCGGACGATCTGGCTGACATGGTTGTCCACGGTGAAGTATGGGTGACCTGCGAGTTCTGCAACGCCTGCTACCACTTCGACCCGGGGGACTTCGGCGTGGAGCAGGACTAGGCGCGTAAGCGCTCCGTCAAATCGCCGAGAAATTTCAGGCACGCCTCGAGCTGGGCGATCGACACGAACTCGTCCGCCGCGTGCGCCTGCGCGATGTCGCCGGGGCCGCACACCACGGCCGGGCAGCCTGCCTTCTCGAACAGGCCAGCCTCCGTGGCGTAGGAGACGCCACTCGTGCGGTTTGCGCCGGTGAGCGCTATCGCCAAGGCCACGGCATCGGACTGTGGCGCTGCCGCGAAGGGTGGCACCGAAGTCTGGCTCACCGTTTCGATCGCGGCATCCTTTGCAATCTTGCGCATCTTGGGCAGCAGCGCCGTCTCGGCGAACGCCGAGAGTGCGCGCGGCGCCTCGTCAGCCGACGCGCTCGGTAGGCTCCGCACCTGCCAGCGGAACGTGCAGGTCTTGGGCACGATGTTCGGCGCCGTGCCGCCCTCGATCATGCCGACGCTCACCGTGGAATAAGGCGGTTCGAAGCGGGGCTCGTTCTCCGTCGTCGCGATCGTCTCGGCGATGCAATCGAGCTCGCCGATCAACTCCGCCGCAGCGGAGATGGCATTCACGCCAATCGCAGGCAGGCTCGAATGCGCCTCTTTTCCCGTGACGGTCGTGCGGTAGACGTCGATGCGCTTGTGCCCATCGATCACTTGCATGCTCGTCGGCTCGCCGATGATCACCGCACGCGGTCGCGGGAGGTCCTGTCCGAGCCGAGCGAGGAGTGGCCGCACGCCGGCACACCCCACTTCCTCGTCATAGGAGATGATGATGTGGATCTGTTCTTTGAGCTTGCGCGCCTTGAACAGCGGCACGGAGGCGAGCACGCAGGCAATGAAGCCCTTCATGTCGCACGTGCCGCGCCCATAGAGCTTGCCGCCGCGCTCGGTGAGCGTGAACGGGTCGCTGGTCCAGGTTTGTCCGGTGACGGGCACGCAGTCACTATGACCGGAAAGCCCAATGCCGCCTTTGCCGTCGCCGATCGTGGCGTAGAGGCTCGCCTTCTGGTCGTCCGCGGAAGGCACCAGAATCGAGGCGACGCCGTGTTCGTCGAGATAGTCCTGAACGAAGGTGATCAGGTCGAGATTCGACTTCGCGCTCGTGGTGTCGAAGCCCACGAGTTTGGTGAGCAGGTCCTTCGCGTCGGAAAGAGAAGCCAACGAACGAACTCCTATAGGCGTGGACTCTGGTGCTGGCTTCCCGACGCGAGACTAGACGGCCCGGCCGAAGCGTTCGGCGGATCGTGCTCTGGCCCGCATCGCTTCGACCTCCCGATTGCGCGGTGGCGCCGTGGTCACAAGCGAGTCGATCAATTCGCGGGCCGCCGCGGCCACTTGGTCCACAGCCCGATTGAAAGCCGGCTCGTTGGCCTTGGACGGCTGGGTGCTTCCGCTCAGCTTGCGCACGAATTGGAGGGCGGAAGCCCGGATCTCGTCATCCGTCGCTGGCGGATCGAAGTTGTGCAGCGTCTTGATATTCCGGCACATAATGGATCTCACTCAAGTCAGGTCTTATCTCCAAAGGGTGGCACACGGGGTTGAGGCCCGCAAGTCGCGCTCCGGCTTCGCCTAGCGCGTCGCGTCGAGTGCCGCCTGGAGATCGGCCTCGAGGTCGCCCGCGTCCTCAAGCCCGATCGAGAGCCGGATCGTGTTGTCCAAAATGCCGAGCTCCGCCCGCGCTTCAGGCGTGAGCCGCTGATGCGTGGTCGTCGCCGGATGGGTGGCGAGGCTTTTCGCATCCCCGAGATTGTTGCTGATCTTGAAGATGTCGAGCGCGTTCAGCACCTTGAATGCCGCCTCCTTGCCGCCCTTGACCTCGAGAGCGACCATCGGCCCGCCATTCGCCATCTGCTTCTTGGCGAGCGCGTGTTGCGGGTGGTCGGCGCGGCCCGGATAGTAGACCCGCGCAACTTCGGGACGTTGGCCAAGGAAATCGGCGATCCGCGCCGCCGACTCGCAATGCTGCACCACACGCAAGGGCAGCGTCTCCAGCCCTTTGAGCATGACCCAAGCATTGAACGGGCTGAGCGACGGTCCGGTATGCTTCAGGAAATTGTGCAGTTTCTCTTCGATGAACTCCTTGCTGCCAAGCACGACGCCGCCCAGGCAGCGGCCCTGGCCGTCGATATGCTTGGTCGCCGAATAGACGACGATGTCGGCGCCGAGCTTCATCGGCCGCTGCCCGAGCGGCGTGGCGAACACGTTGTCCACGACCGTGAGCGCACTGGCCTCTTTGGCGATCTTCGCCACGCCTTCGATGTCAACGAGCTCCAGCACGGGATTGGTCGGACTCTCGAAGAAGAAGGCGCGCGTGTTGGGCGTAACCGCCGCCTCCCACGCGGCAAGATCACGCCCGTCGACGAGTGTGGAGGTGATGCCGTAGCGCGGCAGCAAGTCCTCCACGATGTAGCGGCAGCTGCCGAACAGCGCCCGTGCCGAGACAACATGGTCGCCGGCCTTGAGATGGCTGAGCAGCGAGGCCGCCACAGCCGCCATACCGCTCGCCGTGCCGCGCGCGGCTTCGGCGCCCTCCAGCGCGCACATGCGGGCCTCGAACATGGAGACGGTCGGGTTGGCGTAGCGGCTATAGACATAGCCGTCCTCGTCGCCCTTGAACCGAGCCTCCGCCTGCTCGGCGCTGTCATAGACGTAGCCCGAGTTGAGGAACATCGCCTCCGATGTCTCGCCGAACTGGCTCCGAAGCGTTCCCTCATGCACGAGCTGCGTGGCTGGGGCCCACGCGGTGCGGCGCGACTTTCGGTCCTTAGCGGCCATGACCAAGTACTCCTTCAAACCTTCTCACCTGGCCGGCCGCACAAAAAAACCCGGATTTGGCTGCCGCCAAAAGCCGGGATAATCGCGTCCGCGGCCTTTTAGCGACTTGTTTTACGTGGCTGCAAGCCGGCCGGCCAAATCACCACGGAGGCTGATTAATGTCCCCCGGAGCCGCCCCCGTCAACCCCACCCAAGGGGTTAGACGTTATGGGGAAGCGCGATGCCGAGCCGTTCGGCCATGCGCCGGGCCGTCTTCTCCCGGCGCGCCATGATCTCCGCGGTGGCATCCCGCACGGCGGCGGTCACCTCCGCCGGCGCGGTCTCCGGCGACCCGGCGTTGAAGGGCGGCTCTGGCGCATACTGCATGTACAGCTGAATGGCTTCGGCGGCCGCATCGCCACGCAGCATCGCCGCGACTTTCAACGCCCCATCGATGCCGGCCGTGACGCCCGCGGCGCACACCAGGTTACCGTCCACCACCACCCGCTCCTCGACCGGAGTTGCACCGAAATAGGGGAGGAGGTGCAACGCCGCCCAGTGGGTCGTGGCGCGCCGCTCCTTGAGTAGCCCTGTCGCTCCGCAGATCAGCGTCCCTGTGCAGACCGAGAACACGATCTTGGCGCCTTCCGCCTGGCGCCGGATCCAGTCCAGCACTGCCTCGTCCTCCATGAGGCCTTCCTGGCCGGGACCGCCCGGCACATGCAGCACATCGAGCTGCGGCGCGTCGGCCAGAGTGGCGTCGGGGGCCAGGCGCAGGCCTCTTACGTCGCGCACTGGCTCCGGCCCCTTGCCGTAGATCCGGTAGGTCGCATTGGGGACGCGGGAGAGCACCTCGAAGGGCCCGGTGAGGTCGATCTGATCGAGCCCCTCGAACAGAAGCGAGCCGATCTGAAGGGGCTGGTTTTCCTCCGGGGTCATGGGGAGGGCTTTTCGGAGGGTATCAGCGGGGTTCCCGCGTGTGACCCCTTGTGAATCCGGGGGACAAATTCCGTCTGCCAGCTAGCGGAAGCATTCAGCAACGAAGTTGTCCACCGGCTGGGATTAATCGCCAAAGTCCTGTTTTGGCAGCGGACTTTGGTTCGCATGGGCTGACTCCTTTTTGACTCACTGTGGACCTACTGTTGAAAGGGATGGCCCAAGAAATCAGAGGCCGAGGAGACGGAGGCTGATCTGTTGCTGGCGGCCGAGGTTGCCGGTTAATAATCCGCGGGGGGCCAAACTCGACATGTCAGATATCTCGCATCCATTGTTTGAAGCGCGCGCCGATGCAGAAGGTTCCAACGGACTTTCGGCTGGGCCTAAAGCAGACATAGGCTCGAAAGTTGGGATACTCCCCGGAGATCGTATTCAGACCCTGATTCATCGCAAGATGATCAGGTCGACAGATGAACTCGACAAGACTCAAGTGCAGCCCGCTAGTCTCGACCTTCGGCTCGGCCGCGTGGCCTATCGCGTGCGTGCGAGTTTTCTGCCCGGCAAGGAGTCGACAGTAAAAGCGCAGCTTCACTACCTTAGGCCCGATGTTTTGTCGCTGGACGAAGGTGCAGTTCTAGAGCGAGGTTGTGTCTACGTTGTTCCGCTTATCGAGTCGCTGAATTTGCCGGAAAGCATTTCGGCCGTGGCAAACCCCAAGAGCTCAACTGGGCGCTTGGATGTCTTTACGCGACTAATCACAGACAATAGTGAGGTTTTTGATACCGTCGAACCAAACTATGAAGGGCTCTTGTACGCCGAGATTTCTCCTCGCTCTTTTAGTATCCGCGTCAGAAAGGGCTCTCGGCTGAATCAGGTACGCTTCCGTAGGCGATCCTCGTCTCAGCCGGCGACTACTGCCTTCAGACTGAGCGACAAGCAGCTCGAGAAGCTCCATAAGGAAACTCCACTAACCGACGGGGAAGCAACCATTCGAAATGGCCTGAATCTTCGCGTCAATCTGAAGGAGCAAGATCGGAATAGAACGATCGGGTATCGAGCACAAAGATTCACAGACATCATCGACGTGGATGAAGTCGACAGGTATCGTGTCGAAGACTATTGGGACGAAATCATAGCTCGCGACGATGGTCGATTGATCTTAGATCCTCAGCAGTTTTACGTGCTGGCCTCAAAGGAGGCTCTTCACATTCCCCCGCGCGTGGCAGCCGAGATGGTGCCAATCGATCCCACAATGGGCGAGTTTCGCGTACACTATGCAGGTTTCTTTGACCCCGGGTTCGGACATGGCCCCGCAGGGGGCGCCGGGTCCAAGGCCGTACTTGAGGTCCGAAGCCATGAAGTTCCCTTCATATTGGAGGACGAACAGATAATCGGTCGTCTAGTTTACGAGCACCTCACAGAGCAGCCGAGCCAGTTGTATGGAGCGACAGACTCCAGCTACCAGGGCCAGGGGCTTAAGCTCTCGAAGCATTTCAAGCAGGGCTGACAGGTGCGCGAAGTGCGCAGCCTCGACATTCCCTTCATCGTCGAGGACGGCCAGATCGTCGGCCGGCTGGTCTATGACAAGCTCACGAACATCCCCGAGACCCTTTACGGCCATGGGATCGGCTCGCATTATCAGGCCCAGGGACTGAAGCTGTCGAAGCACTTCCGCCAGGAGTGATGGGGGGGACGCGGCGGCAGCCAATACTCGATTGACGGGGGGACTTTCATGCAGGCGCTCACATCCGCCGTGACTTGGTTGGACGACCTCGTCTGGGGCGTCCCTATGCTGGTGCTGCTGCTCGGCGTCGGCATCTACCTGACGATCGGCCTACGCTTCCGCACCATTAAAGACTTGCCCTTCGCCATCGCCATGCTGTGGCGTGGCCGTGTCGCGGAAGGCAAGGGCGAGATCACTCCATTCAACGCACTGATGACCGCGCTCGCCGCCACCATCGGCACGGGCAACATCGCCGGTGTCGCTACGGCCATCTTCATCGGCGGCCCCGGCGCGGTGTTCTGGATGTGGATGACTGCGCTCGTCGGCATGGCCACGAAGTTCGCCGAGGCCGTGCTGGCGGTGAAGTATCGCGAGCGGGACAAGCACGGAAAATATGTCGGCGGCCCCATGTACTACATCAAGAACGGTCTCGGCGCTCGCTGGGCCTGGCTCGGTGCCCTCTTTGCGGTATTCGCAGGCTTCGCTGGCTTCGGCATAGGCAACATGGTGCAGGCGAACTCCGTGGCCGACGCGCTGGAAGCTGCCTTCGGCGTGCCGTTCTGGGCGACGGGCTACGTGCTCGCCCTTCTCGTCGGTCTCGTGCTCATCGGCGGCATTCAACGCATCGCCGCCGTCGCCGGCGCGCTCGTGCCGGTTATGGCCGTCGGCTATATCCTCGCGGGCTCCGTGGTCATCGCCCTGCACATTGGCGCGGTGCCCGAGGCGTTCCGCCTGATCTTCACTCACGCCTTCACCCCCATCGCGGCGACCGGCGGCTTTGCCGGCGCCGTCGTGTGGGCGGCGATCCGCTTCGGCGTCGCCCGCGGCATCTTTTCCAATGAGGCGGGGCTCGGCTCGGCACCGATCGCCCACGCTGCCGCCGAGTGTAAGGGGCCGGTGAGCCAGGGCCTGGTGGCCATGCTCGGTACCTTCATCGACACCATCCTCGTGTGCTCGTTCACCGCGATGGTCATTCTGTGCACGGGCGCATGGACCAGCGGCGAGACCGGCGCTGAGCTCACCTCACTCGCCTTCGAGAGGGCGCTGCCCGGGATCGGTAGCGAGATCACCTCCATTGCGCTGGCGGTCTTCGCGTTCACCACCCTTCTCGGCTGGAGCTATTACTCCGAGCGGTCCTGGCAGTATCTCCTCGGCGTCAGGGTCATCATCCCGTTCCGCATCGTTTGGTCACTTGCCCCGGTCATCGGCGCCAACGTCAAGCTGAGCTTCATCTGGCTTCTCGCCGACGTCATGAATGCGCTCATGGCGATCCCCAATCTGATTGCGCTCGCGCTTCTGAGCCCTGTGGTCTTCGCCGCATCCCGCGAGTTCTTCAAGACCCGCGGCAAGTCGGAGCACAATCCCTTCTGACGCGCCGATGCGGTGGCGCAACTAGGCCCTGTATGCCATGTTCGATGCCGGTGGATCTGGGCTTGACGGGGGAGGCCATGATGAAACGTGTTGCAGTCTTCGCGCTTGCTCTTTTCGCTGGCGCCGGCCTCGCCGTAATCGCGCAGGCCGAGGAGCTGACCGATCTGGCCCAACAGGCCGACAGCGAGCTAAAGGACGGCAAGAATCTCGAGGCCTACGACACCGCGCGCAAAGCCGCGCTGCAAGTGTGGAACGCCGGCCCGCTCCTGTTCCGCAAGGCAATCTTTGTCTCAAGCAAGCCTGGCGGCTTCGGCGTCTACGACCCGCGTCCCGACAACGTGTTCAAGCCGGGCGAGAAGCTCATCATCTATGTCGAGCCAGTCGGCTTTACTTGGAAGCTGAAGGGTGGCCTGAACCACGCCAGGCTCGTTGTCGATCTTGAGCTGAAGGATGGCGACGGCAACGTGGTGGCGCAGCAGCAGGGCTTCGGAAACTTCACCTTCGACAGCCGCGAGAAGAACATGGAGACCATGACCGCCGTGACCATCGACTTCGCGGACGCGCCGGCAGGCAAGTATGCCGCCGAGCTGACATTCCACGATACCGTGGGCGACAAGTCGGCAAGCTTCGAGCTGCCTTTCGAGATCAAAGAGAAGACGGAATAGAGAATCAGGCCGAGCAGGCGCCGCCGCCGAGCACGCAGAACTTGGCGCAGTGCGGATGGCAGAGCTTGACCCCGCCATGGTCGAACGTGCCGCCATTCGCCTTTGCCGCCGCGGCCAAGGTCGTCCCCATCTCGAACGCGAGGTCGTAGGGAAGAAGCGTGCACGGCACGACGACCGGTGCGCCGGCCCCTTTCCGCTTCACCACCATGCGGCTCGAGGCGCACATCACCTTTGAGGGTGATTTGCTGAGAATGGCCCAGCAGCTTTCGGTGATCTCCGGCACATCGGTGCGCGCATCCATCTCCGGGAACAGCACGAGGGACAAAGGGTCCATTGCGTCCACCGGCCAGGCGCGCGCCGCGATTAGCGCCGCGTAGCCTTCGCGGGCGCTGGTCTCGGCCTCGTCCCAGCAGGTGCGTCCGGCAAGCGCCAAGGAGAAGCCTTCGCCCGCGAGCCAATCGATCCCCTCGATCGTCTTGTCGTACGTGCCCGGGCCGCGCTCTTCTTCGTGCAGCGCCTTCGTGTAATGATCGAGGCTGACCCGTATGGTCAGGCGGCTGCCATAGGCATAACGAAGCGCGAGAAGCCCGTCGCGGATGCGCGGGCGCAGCATGGGCTGCATGGCGTTGGTGAGAACCAAGACCGAGAAGCCTCTGGCGAGCGCATCCTCGAGCAGATCCAGAATGTCCGGGTTCATGAACGGCTCGCCGCCGGTAAAGCCGATCTCGGTCACCGGCCAGTTGTCGCGCGCGATCTCGTCGAGATAGCGGGCCGCTTCCGCACACGTGATATAGGCGAGCCTGTCGTTCTCCGGGCTCGACTCGATGTAGCAATTGCGGCAGGTGATGTTGCAGAGGCTGCCGGTGTTGATCCACAGGGTCCGCAAGGCCTCGAGGGCCACGCGGGCCCGCCGTTCGCCCTTGGCGGTCCGGTCAGGATCGGCGAATTTGGCCTGCCTGTCGAGAAGCGCGGCGTCGGTCATCAGAGCCCTCCAACCCCTGCATTAACAGGCGATGAGGGCTCGACCGCAAGACAAAGCGCCTTCACCTGTCCGTGAAGCCAACCTGCTTTTCGCCGCCGCGACTTCATTGTATGAGGGTGTCTGGCGCGGGTGTAGCTCAGTGGTAGAGCAGTAGCTTCCCAAGCTACGGGTCGTGGGTTCGATCCCCATCGCCCGCTCCAACAATTTCAACAATTTTGGCCTACCCCCCGTCGGGGAAGGTGCAGTTGTGTCGATGTCCGCTCAGTGGCCATGAGTGGACATCGGGATGACAAGGCCTCGCCCTTTCCGCCGATGCCAAAGGCGCCTGGAATCGTGGCCGTGCCAGATTGCGTCTCGAATGCCGCGTACGGCCACGTGGGCGCGGCGCACTCGACCTCGACTAGCAAGCGGTACAGGACACCACACTAACACTGGGCTTGTCATAATATGAGAGAAGGTAGTCTGACCCCCCATAGCCTCCGTGAATTGTAATCGAGGTCAGTTCTGGGCCTACCTTATAAACAACCTGGGCACATTCCTTGGAATCAACATGAAAGATGACATGATCATTTTTCAGGTCAGCGGTGGCCTTACATTGCGCCGGTTCAGCTATGGCTGAAGAAGTGAGAAAAAAGGTTCCCAAGACGATCAAGAAAGGTTTCATTTTCGCTCTCCATCAGGCCGTGCGGGACGAGATTCTCCTTCATCGATAGGTTGCGAATAAGTCCTTGATAGGCTCCATCGCCGGAACGTCGGGAGTGCGTGGCCGCTCTCGAGCCGATAGCCCAGCCGCACACCAGCCTTCTCAAGCTGCCGAGCGTCTATTCTTGGCATACGGCCACGAATTCGCATGTTGGTCGAATGCCGCCTCGTGCAACCTAAGTTGATAGGCATTCGCGAAAGAGAAGAATGCGGCTAATGAGCACAACCGACGTCCGCCACGATGCCAGCACGGTGGCCGTTTTGGGTCAGAAGCGGACCTTAGCCTGACACCTCGTTAGGTCCGTTAAGTGCCATTAGTGGATGCACCGCTTTCTACGCTGTTCCTCCGAGTCAATCGCAAGGCGGAAAGGCGCATACCCGAAACCGGCACGCTTCTACGTTGATCCACGTCATGGACGGACCGGCCGACCATTCGTCATGGTATCGAAACCTCGGTGGCTGCCGGTCTGTTCCGATAAGCATGAATCAGTTGAAAGACGAAATTCATGCCTGAGCTTCCCGACGTCGAGACTTTCAAACGCTACGTCGACTCGACCTCCCTTCATCACCGGATCAAGAAGGTGGAGGTCGATGCGCCGCGCATGTTGCGCGTCGCGCCGCGTATCTTGCGTAAAGCGTTGGAGGGCAGCGAATTCTCAAAGACAGAGCGCCTCGGAAAATACCTGTTGATCAGCGTTAAAGGAGGACCTTGGCTGGTCCTGCATTTCGGCATGTCGGGAATGCTGGAATATGCCAAGGATGCTGGCGAGAGGCCGGCGCATACGCACCTCTTGGTGCACTTTGCGAACGGTTATCGATTGGCGGGCATATGGCAAAGGCGGCTTGGCCGCATCGACTTGGCAGACGATCCCGTCGCATACGCCGAGGCACACGATCTCGGTCCCGACGCGTTGGATCGCGCAATCGGTCTCAAGGACTTCAAGCGAATGCTTCGCGAGCGCCGCGGGACCATAAAGGCTGCGCTGATGGACCAGATCTTTCTTTCTGGGATCGGAAATATCTACAGCGATGAGATCTTATTTCAGTCGGGCACTCGTCCCGACGTCAAGGTCTCCGGTCTTAGTGACGCGCGCATGCGCACCCTGCATCGGGCCATGCGGCACGTTCTGCGCATCGCCATCGCGCGGCAAGCCGATCCCGACCGTCTTCCAGAGTCTTGGCTGCTGCCGCATCGGTACAAAGGTGGAAAATGCCCGTACTGCGGCGGCGCCTTGCAGCAAAAGCGTTCATCCGGACGTACCGCTTATTTTTGCCCGCACTGTCAACAGTAAAGGCTGGCGACGTAACCGCAATCTTGCGTGGAACTCACGCAACAAGCCCAACGTTCCATTCCCAAAAGTAGAGAACCAGCATGAGGCTTTTCTGGGGGCGCTCAGAACCTAGGTTGGAGGTGAATTTTGGCACCCATACCCTCCTACGTGCTGGCCTTCATGATCGCCTTCGTTCTGTCTGGCTTTGCGATGTCAGTGGTCAAGGCGGTTGAAGCGCACGGCTTTTAGACCGTCGCTCGCACAAGGTTAAGGGCTTGACGATGCAGTCCGCTTCTCGACGCGTCTAAGAAGGCCCGCGTGATGAACGAAAAGCACCTTAATGCGCTTGATGATGCGGATTGACCGGGAAGCCGACGAGGTTTGAGCGTGGCGATCTGACACTCATTGTGCCAGCCGATGCTAGGAACCTGGCGACTGTGGTGCTCATTATCGATCCAAAGAAAGCCTGATAGGGTGTGACAGTTTGCTTGGGGTCAGTCACGAAAGGTCACGACGTCATGATGCAAAAGCATTTCATCACCGCCCTAATCTCCCTGGGTCTTCTGACCATCGGAGGCACGTTCTGGATATCCCAGGCGGCCGAAGAAACCTCTCCCGCATCAACGAGGGATGTTGCCAGGCTGGGGATACGACGCCTCCGACCAAATTGGTAAAGGAGGTGCCCAAGGGACAACTGAAAAGCCCCTACACCGACTTCGCAAAGGTCGCCAAAGAAGGCCATAAGCAGTTCATGAACGCAGGCTGCAATGGGTGTCACGGCGGCATGGTGGCGGTGGCATGTGCCCGCCCTTGGACCAAGGAGTCTGGTTCTTCGGCAGCAAAGACGACACGTTCTTCCGCTTGGTAACGCTCGGTACGGAAGCTCTGCAAAAGGAAGGCTTCAAGCGTCAGGCCCAGGGAGCCGTGAAGGGCACAATGCCGGCCATGGGCAGCGCGATCCCAACGTCCGACGACCTTTGGAAAATCATTGCCTGGCTCCGTTCGATCCAGCCGCCTCCGACCCATGTGCTGTATCCGTCGCCGAATGGCTGATCCAACGCGAGGATGTGCCAATCAATCCCCGCGGGTCTGATCGTTGAATTTCCTGGGAACCTATTCCGGAGAGGGATTGGATCGCCCCCTTGACCGTCCGTGCTCGGTCTTCTCCCATTTGAACGGGGCGGTCGCGAACTGCCACACCGCCCGGTAGGCCGCCACCGAGATCAAAAGCCAGTAGAGCGGCATCAAGAGCACTTGCCGGGACAGGCCGAAGAGCTTGCGGCGGCGCACGGCAAGGAGCGCGAGCCCCATGGCCGCCACATAGCCGGTGACGAGGTCGAACCAGGCGATCGTCCAGAACGGGACGCCGAATAGACTTGTCGGGAGTGACAGGACGCGGCCGCCGATAAGCTGACCCGCGAGCAATGCGTAGAACCAGGATGTACCGAGGCCGAGAGCACGGTGCATCCTGGTTCTACGCA
>Ga0307436_1000754_pt1 | contig 15127 bp, 15 predicted proteins | sample SalMarWE160440MG_FD_202513 | JGI IMG/M metagenome (GOLD analysis project Ga0307436, IMG submission 202513) | Salt marsh sediment microbial communities from the Plum Island Ecosystem LTER, Massachusetts, United States - WE1604-40 | ecosystem: Environmental > Aquatic > Marine > Intertidal zone >...
GCCGCCCTCGCCGTCGCCGAGCGGGTGCAGGCGGCGATCGCGGAGACTGCCCGGCCGGCGCGGCGGAGGGCACGCGCATGACTCCCGCCCGGCCGGCGCTGGTGGTCGCTCCCGTCGGCCGCATTCCACTCTACGACCTGCATCGTCAGCGCGCCCGCCTCGGCGGCGAGCTCCACCGTCGCATGGACGCGGTGTTCGCCCACGGCGAGTTCATCCTCGGGCCGGAGGTGGCGGAGCTGGAACAGCGCCTGGCGCGCTTCGCCGGGGTGGGCCACGCGGTGGCCGTGTCGAGCGGCCGCGATGCATTGATGATCGCATTGATGGCGATGGGGGTGAAGCCCGGCGACGCCGTGTTCGTCCCTGCCTTCACCTTCGCCGCCACCGCAGGAGCGGTCGCCGCGATCGGTGCCATTCCGGTGTTCGTCGATGTCGACCCGGCGACCTTCAACATGGATGCCGACGATCTCGAGCGGGCGATCATGGAGACGGCGGCGCGCGGGCTGGCGCGGCCGCGGGCGGTGATGCCGGTCGATCTTTACGGCCTGCCGGCCGACTACCAGGCGATCACCGCGATCGCCGAGCGCCACGACCTCATGGTGCTGGCCGATGCCGCCCAGAGCTTCGGCGGCGCCGTCGGCGGCCGCCGGGTCGGCGCGCTGGCGCCGATTACGGCGACCAGCTTCTACCCGACCAAGCCGCTCGGCTGCTACGGCGACGGCGGCGCCGTCCTCACCACCGACGATCGCCTTGCCGAGACCGTGCGCATGATCCGCTCGCACGGCCGGGCCGGCACCGGCGACGAGGCGATGGTGCTCGGTCTCACCGGACGGCTCGACACGCTGCAGGCGGCGGTCCTGCTCGCCAAGCTCGACGTGTTCGCCGACGAGCTCGCCAGGCGCGGTGAGATCGCCGCGCGCTACGGCGCGGCGCTCGCCGACGTGGTGGCGGTGCCGTCGATCCGCGATGGCATCGCGAGCGCGCTCGCCCTCTACACCATTCGCGTCGACGAACGTGACGTCGTCCATTCCCGCCTCGCCGAGGTCGGCATCGGCACCGGCCGCTTCTACCGGCTGGCACTGCACCAGCACCCGGCCTTCAAGCAATTCGACGGCCGCCGGCTGCCGGTGTCGGAGCGGCTGGCCCGGGAGGTGCTGAGCCTTCCCCTGCACGCCGATCTCACCGACGAGGAGGTCGAGCGGGTGATCGCCGCCGTGCGCCAGGCGGCGGGGTAGGGCGCCGCGCGCCACCGCCGGACCGGCGGTTGACCGCGTCCCCGGCAAACCTCATTGTCCGCGACGTTCGCCCGTCGATGGCAGCGGGGACGCGTCGCGTGCAGTACGTCAGCGCCCACGGCGCCCACATTCCGGTTATCGGGTTCGGCACCTGGCGGCTCGCCGGCGAGGAATGCGCACGCGCCGTCGCCGAAGCCCTTCGCGTCGGCTATCGGCACATCGACACCGCCGCCGCTTACGGCAACGAGGACCGGGTGGGCGAGGGCATTCGTGCGTCCGGCATCCCCCGCGACCAGATCTTCGTCGCGACCAAGGTGTGGGTCGACGACCTCGCCGACGCGCGCTTCAAGGCGTCGGTGGAGCGCAGCCTGAACAGGATCGGTACCGACTGGCTCGATCTCGTTCTCATCCACTGGCCGAGCAGGGTGCCGAGCGTCGCCGAAACCGTCGGCTCGCTCAACGCGGTCAAGCGCATGGGCTGGACGCGGCATATCGGCGTCTCCAACTTCAACAGCGCGTTGCTCGCCGAGGCGTGGGCGGCAAGCGAGGCGCCGCTGGTCACCAATCAGTGCGAATTCCATCCCTATCTCGGCGAGGAAAAGTTGCGGGCCGCGGTCGCCGGGTACGGCATGGCGTTCACCGCCTACGCGCCGATCGGCCGCCGGGGCGTGCTGGCCGATCCGGTGATCGTCGCCATCGCCGCACGCCACCGGCGTACCCCGGCCCAGGTCGTGTTGCGCTGGGACCTCCAGCACAAGGGGATCGTGACCATCCCCAAGAGCGCGCACGTCGATCGCATCCGCGAGAACTTCGCGATTTTCGACTTTTCACTCGCCGACGACGAGATGTCGGCGATCAGCGCGCTGTCTGAGAGCCATCATCAGCGCTTCGCGGGCGTGGCGGGGCTGGCGCCGGCATGGGACGACTAGACGGCGGCGAATCTATTTGCGGCCGATGTGCACCAGCGCAGCGATCGAGCCGGCCGTGTCACGGGTGACCGCGCCGAGAACGTCCCAGTTGACGATCGGACGATCGGTGAGGGCGGCGCCCGCGGCCGGTTGGGCCAGGTTGTTGTCGTGGAGGGCGGCCGCGCCCAACGTCAACGCGACCCCAAGAACGATGCCGAAGATCACGCGCATGACAGGTCTCCTGCGACCCCCGCTCGCGGCGGTCGACCGGGCATAGGCCAGAACGGCGATTCCGGGAAGATGGGCCGCAGGCTGCCGCCAAGGCGGCCGGCACGACGCCGGCCCGCCTATCCGCGTTCGGTCGGCAGCCCGGCGCGCTTCCAGGCGGCGATGCCGCCCACCATGTTGTAGCCGCTGCCGCCGGCGATCATGGCAAGCGCGACCGCGTTGACCTTGGTGCGGTTGCCCGAGGCGCACAGGAACACCACGGTGCGGTCGCCGGGCAGATTGGCGGCGCCGCCGCGGGCGAGATGCGACAGCGGCAGTTCCACGGCGCCGGGAATGCGCTCGCGCGCCTGCTCGTAGGCTTCGCGCACGTCGACGAGGACGGCGTTGTCGGCAAGCAGGGCGGGGATCTGGTCCACGGTGATATCGATGAGGTCGGGTGCGGTCATGATGGCTTCCTTGGCTGGGGACGCGGTCGTCGGCAGTAGATGTCCTTGAGCATCGTGAGAAAACGGGCCGCGGCCGGATCGGCGATCCGGTAGTGCAAGGTCTGGCCGTCGCGGCGGAAGCTCACCAGGCCCTGCTCGCGCATCAAGGCGAGGTGCTGGGAAAGTGCCGACTGGCTCACGCCCACCGCCGCGGTCAAGGCGCCGACCGACATCTCGCCGGCGCCGGCCAGGGTGCACAACAGCAGCAGCCGCCGCTCGTTGGCGAGCAGCTTCAACAGGCGCGCGGCGTCCCCGGCCTTGTCGGCGAGGTCGGCGAAGTCGGTGGCGGTCGTGTGCATCGCGGTATCCATTAGCGTTGACTAATTTAGTCATGGCTAATATATGTGTCAACACGCGAACCGTTGTCGCCATGGAGATTGCCATGACCGCTCAGAAAAACCCCGAAGTGCGCGCTTTCTTCGACAAGCCGACCAACACGGTCAGCTACCTGGTGTCGGATCCGGCGAGCAAGCGTGCGGTGGTGGTCGACCCGGTGCTGGACTACGACCAGTCGACCGGCAAGGCGTCGACCAGGTCGGCCGACGCCATCGTGGCCGCGGCTGCCGCAGCGGGTCTCACCATCGACTGGGTGCTGGAGACGCACGCCCACGCCGACCACCTGTCGGGGGCGCCCTACGTCAAGCTCAAGACCGGCGCCAGGGTCGGCATCGGCGAGCACATCCGCGACGTCCAGAAGATCTTCCGCCCGGTGTTCAACGCCATCGACGTCTCCGGCGACGGCAGCGAGTTCGACCATCTGTTCGCCGACGGCGAGCACTTCAAGGTCGGCGACATCGATGCGCACGTGCTGCACACGCCCGGCCACACGCCGGCCTGCGTCTCCTACGTCATCGGTGATGCCGTCTTCGTCGGCGATACGCTGTTCATGCCCGACTACGGCACCGCGCGGGCCGATTTTCCCGGCGGTGACGCGCGCACCCTCTACCGCTCGATCGAGAAGTTGCTGGCGCTGCCGGACGAGACGCGGGTGTTTGTCTGTCACGACTACCTGCCCGAGGGCCGCGGCGACTACGCCTGGGAAACGACGATCGGGGCGGAGAAGGAAAACGTGCAACTCGCCGGCGTCAGCGAGGACGACTTCGTCGCCTGGCGCGAGGCGCGCGACGCCAAGCTGAAGGCGCCGCTGCTCTTGTTGCCCTCCATCCAGACCAACATCCGCGCCGGCAAGCTGCCGCCGGCCGAGGCGAACGGCGTCTCCTACATCAAGATCCCGGTCGAGCTGGCTGCCTGATCTGATATAACTGCCTCCCGGCGCGTATCACCGCGACGGAAGGGGGCCGTGTCATCGTCTTCATCACGCACGGTCGTGCGGCCGCAGCAATGGCGGCACGTCGTTGCGGGCAACCGGGGGCTGCGGGTGCATGACACGCGGCCACCGGGGTGGTAGAAACCTGCCCGCCGCGATGTTGCATTGCAGCATGACATTTGATCATGGCGACTGAGCCGCCGGTGGCAACGACCCCCGACGGCGAGGGTCACCCGTTTGCAACCGCCGGATTCCTGGCCCTCACCGTCGGTTCGATCGGCGTCGTCTACGGCGACATCGGCACCAGCCCGCTCTACGCCTTTCGCGAAGCGATGCTGGCCGCGGCCAGCGGCGCCGGCGGCGTCAACCAGGCCGGCGTCCTCGGCGTGCTGTCGCTGATCTTCTGGTCGTTGATCGTCATCGTCACGCTGAAATACGTGCTCATCCTGACCCAAGCGGACAACCGCGGCGAGGGCGGCATCCTGGCGCTGATGGCGCTCGCCCAGGAATCCTTCAAGCGGGCGACGGCGGTGATCGTCGTGATCGGCGTCGCCGCGGCGGCGCTGTTCTACGGCAATGCGATCATCACGCCGGCGCTGTCGGTACTCTCGGCAGTCGAGGGCCTGGAAGTCACCGAGCCCGTGTTCCAGCCGTTCATCCTGCCGCTGGCGGTCGTGATCCTGTTCGCGCTGTTCGTTGTCCAGTCGCGCGGCACCGCCAGTGTGGGGGCGCTCTTCGGTCCGATCAGCGGCATCTGGTTCCTCGTGCTGGCGGTCGCCGGCATCGTGCCCATCGTGCGCGATCCGGTGGTGCTGCTTGCGCTCAATCCGCTCTACGGCGTGCGCTTCCTGCTCGATCACGAGACGGTCAGCCTGGTGACGCTGGCCGCGGTCTTTTTGGCGGTTACCGGGGCTGAGGCGCTCTATGCCGATCTCGGCCATTTCGGTCGGCGCCCGATCCAGACCGCCTGGCTGGGTTTCGTGCTGCCGGCGCTGGTGCTCAACTATTTCGGTCAGGGCGCGCTGGTGCTCGCCGCGCCCGCCTCGCTCAACAACCCGTTCTTCTTGCTTTATCCGGATTGGGCGCGGCTGCCCATGGTGGTGCTGGCGACCGCCGCCACGGTGATCGCCAGCCAGGCGGTCATCACCGGCACGTATTCGCTGAGCCGCCAGGCCGTCCAGCTCGGGCTGCTGCCGCGCCTCGAAATCCGTCACACCTCGGAAGCCCATCCGGGCCAGATCTTCGTGCCGCGCGTAAACACGTTGCTGCTGATCGGCGTTCTGCTGCTGGTCGGCGTGTTCCGCTCCTCCGGCGCGCTCGCCGGCGCCTACGGCATCGCCGTGACCGGCACCATGACGGTCACGGCCCTGCTGGCCTTCGTCGTCATCTGGCGCGCGTGGCACTGGCATCCGATCGCTGCGGCGGCGCTCGTGCTGCCGTTTCTGCTGATCGATGTCGTCTTCCTGATCGCCAACCTGCTCAAGATTCTCTCCGGCGGCTGGGTGCCGGTGCTGCTCGGCGGTTTCCTCATGGCGGTGATGCTCACCTGGCGGCGCGGCAGTCGCATCCTGTTCGAAAAGACCAGGCGTTCGGAGGTGCCGCTGGGTGCCTTCATCGACAACCTGGAAAAGAATCCGCCGCCGCTGATCGAGGGGACCGCGGTTTTCCTGACCGGCGATCCGGAGAGCACGCCGACGGCGCTCCTCCACAGCCTCAAGCACTTCAAGGTCCTGCACGAAGCCAACGTCATCATGACCGTGGCGACCGCCGACGCGCCGCGGGTGGCGCCGCGCGAGCGGGTCGTCGTCGAGCCGATCAGCGAACGTTTCTGGCTGGTCATCGTGCGCTACGGCTTCGCCGAGACTCCCAACCTGACCAGGGCCCTGGCGCTGGCCAAGAAGGCCGGGCTCGACCTCGAGCTCAACCGGACGACGTTCTTCCTGTCGCGGCGCACGCTGCAATCGTCGCGTTCCTCGCGTGCGGCCACCTGGCGCAACCGGCTGTTCATTCCGCTGGCGCGCAACGCCGACGACGCCACCAGCTATTTCCGCCTGCCCACCGATCGGGTGGTCGAGATCGGCACGCAGGTGACCGTCTAGCCACCCGGCTGTGGACTGAAGCCGGCCGGGCGTTGACGCGGCCGGCGGCGCCGGCGAGGCTCCCTCTGCGATGACGGTCCATCTCATCAAGCTCTGCGTCGGCTGCGATTCGGTCGAGGATCTCGCCGGGTGGATCGAGCGGCGCTGCAAGCAGGCCCGTCGGCGGGGCCGCAAGCCCGAGCATGTCCACGTCACCCGCATGGTGCCGCGGCGGATCGGCGAGTTGCTCGATGGCGGCTCGCTCTACTGGGTGATCAGGGGCTCGGTGCAGGCCCGCCAGAGGCTCCTCGACGTGCGGCCGTTCGTCGATGGCGACGGCGTCGGCCGCTGCCGGCTGGTGCTGGAGCCGAGGCTGGTGTTGACCGAACGCCAGCCGCGCCGCCCATTCCAGGGCTGGCGCTACCTGGCGGCCGCGGATGTCCCACGCGACCTTGGCGGCGGCAAGGGGGACGGGCTGCCGGCCGCGTTGAGCGCCGAACTGGCCGCTCTCGGGCTGCGCTAGCGCCCGCCGCTGCCGCCCGAACGGCCGGGTCGGCCGGGCCCGGCCACACCGCGACGTCCGCTTGCAGCCTGCGCGCGTGTTGACGGTTTTTTCGCGTTTGTGGCCGATGCTGCCGGCGAAGCTCGGGGATTGGGGCCTTGCTGGACTGGCGAACCATCGACAACGTCGCGCCGAAGGCGAAGTCGGCGCACGTCATCGTCGTCGGCAACGAGAAGGGCGGGTCCGGCAAGTCGACGCTGGCGATGCACGTCATCGTGGCGTTGCTCAAGGCCGGCCGCCGGGTCGCCTCGATCGACACCGACGGCCGTCAACTGTCGCTCACCCGCTACCTGGAAAATCGCGCCCGCTGGTCGCGCAAGCATGCGCTCGCGCTCGAACTGCCGGCCCATTTCTCGGTCAGGCCCGGCGACGGCGAGACGGTGAGCGAAATCGAGAGGCAGGAGCATGCCGCCTTCCGGTCGATCATCAGCCGGCTGGGCGAGGCCTTCGATTTCGTGGTGATCGACACGCCGGGCAGCGATTCCTACCGGATGCGCCTCAGCCATGCCATCGCCAACACGCTGATCACGCCGGTCAACGATAGTTTCATCGACCTCGACGTGCTCGGCCGGATCGACCCGGAGAGGCTGACGGTCATCGGCGCGAGCCACTACGCCGAACTGGTGCGGTCCGGACGCCGTGAGCGTCACCTCGGCAGTCACGGTGAAACCGACTGGGTCGTCGTGCGCAACCGTTTGTCGACCCTGTCCAGCCGTAACCGGGCCAGGGTGACCGCCGGTCTCGACGAGCTGGCGGCGCTGCTCGAGTTTCGCGTCGCCAACGGCGTGTCGGAGCGGGTCATCTTCCGCGAATTGTTCCCGGTCGGTCTGACCGCGCTCGACCGGCTCGATCGGGCCACCCTCGGCGTCAGGCCGACGGCGTCGCACCTTGCCGCGCGCCGGGAGATGGCCGAACTGCTGGCGTTTCTGCGCTTACCGGCGGCCGATGCACCCGCGCACGAGGCGGCCCGGCCGCCGCCACTGGCGATCGGCGCCTGACCCGCCGGCACTTTCGGCCGGTTTATTGTCCGCCGGTGCTGCACCTGTCTCAAAAGCATGTCATTGTGTCAGACCGGAGCGAGATTCGGGTAGCGGGCGGCATGGCGCATCTCAACCAATCGCGGCCTGCCCACGTCATTGTTCTCGGCAACGAGAAGGGCGGATCGGGCAAGTCGACGACGGCGATGCACGTCATCGTCGCGCTGCTCAAGAGCGGGGCAAGGGTGGCGTCGATCGACACCGACGGCCGCCAGCGGTCGCTCACGCGCTACATCGAAAACCGCGCAGTGTGGAAGCAGCGCACCGGCGTCGATCTCGAGCTGCCCACCCACTTCACCGTCCCGCACGGCCAGGGTGATCTCATCGCCGACATCGAGGAACGCGAGTTCCGCGCCTTCGCCGAGGCGGTCAGCCGCACCGAATACGGCTACGACTATGTCGTGGTCGATACCGCCGGCTCGAACACCTACCTGATGCGGGTCAGCCACGCCATGGCCGACACCCTGATCACGCCGATCAACGACAGCTTCGTCGATTTTGACGTGCTCGGCCGCGTCGACCCGGCCACCTTGGAGGTGCTCGGGCCGAGCCACTATGCCGAACTGGTGTTCGAGGCGCGCCGCCAGCGCCGGCTGGTCGACGAGCGCACCACCGACTGGGTGGTGGTGCGCAACCGCCTGGCGGCCCTGGAGACGCGCAACCGGCGCAAGGTGGAGCGGGGCCTGGAGCAGCTCGCCGAAAGGCTCCAATTCCGCATCGCGCCCGGTATCGCCGAGCGGGTGGTGTTTCGCGAACTGTTCCCGCGTGGACTGACCTCGCTCGACGCGCTCAATCAGCGCCTGCTCGGCGGCGAGCCGACGCTTTCCCACCTTTCCGCACGCGAGGAGGTTCGCGCCCTGGTGGCGAGCCTGCAGCTGCCGGGACCGCGTCGGGAGGCGGCGCCCGAGGCCCCGGCCGCCGACGACGATACGGGCGGTCAAAGCCAGTTGCGCCGCGTCGGTTAGACGCCACATGATGCAAAGTGGTCGGCCGCGACGGGCCGGCGCGGGAAGTGGTTCCATGGCTGGCGACGACAGACGCACGCCGGCGGGCCGCAAGCCGGCGAAGGCGCCGGGGCGGTCGGCGCCGTCGGGAGAAATAGATGCCTTCCTCGCCCGGGCACGGGCGCTGGCGCCGACGGCGGCCGGCGAGGGTCGCGGCCGGCTGATTTTTGCCCTCGACGCCACCATGAGCCGCCAGCCGACGTGGGACACGGCTCTCAAGCTGCAGGCCGAGATGTTCGAAGAAGCCGGCAAGGTCGGCCGGCTTGACATCCAGCTCGCCTATTTCCGCGGCTTCAATGAATGCCGCGCCAGCCGCTGGGTCAGCGATGCCCGCGCGCTGCGCGACCTGATGACCGCCATCCAGTGCCGCGGCGGCCACACCCAGATCGGCAAGATCCTCGTCCACGCCCGTCGCGAGACCGCCAAGCAAAAGGTCAACGTGCTGGTGTTCGTCGGCGACGCGCTGGAGGAAAAGATCGACGACCTCGCCGCCAAGGCGGGCGAGCTCGGCATGCTCGGCGTCAAGGTGTTCATTTTCCAGGAGGGGCGCGATCCGGTGGTCGAGCGTGGCTTCCGCGAGATCGCGCGGCTGTCGGGTGGAGCCTATGCCCGCTTCGACGTCAACGCCGCCGGCCAGTTCGCCCAGCTTTTGCGCGCCGCTGCGGTCTACGCCGCCGGCGGCCTCAAGGCGCTGGCCGGGAGCGGGGCGGGCGGTCGGCTGCTGCTGCAGCAGCTCAGGTAGCCATGACCTATTTCGGCGCCGGGCTGGTCGTCCTTGCCCTGCTTCTGCTGTTGGCACGCGCCTACATCGCCGTCGAGCCGGCGACGCTGCTCAGGGCCATCCGCTACACGGTCGGCATTGTCCTGATCGTGATCGGCATCCTGCTCGGCTTCGCCGAGCGGCTGGGATTCGGCCTGTTCCTGATGGTGCTTGGCGTCTCGGCGATCTGGGTCGGCAAGATCGGACCGATCGACCTCGGCGGCGGCCGCCGCGCGCCGGGGTCGGCCTCGGTGGTGCGTTCGACCTTCCTGGAGATGCGCCTCGATCACGACAGCGGCGCGATGAGCGGGCGCGTGCTGGCGGGGGTGCTGGCCGGACGCCAGCTCGACGACCTCGACGAGGCGGCGCTGATCAGCTTGCGCGAGGAGATCGCCGGCGACGGCGACAGCTCAGCCCTGCTCGAAGGTTATCTCGACCGCCGGATGCCCGGATGGCGAGAACACGTCGAGGGAGATGCGGCAGCGGGGGCGGGCCGCGCGGCGGATGCGAGCGCCATGACTGATCAGCAGGCCTATGAGATCCTTGGCCTTGCGCCCGGTGCCGGTGAGGCGGAAATCCGGGCGGCCCACCGCCGCCTGATGAAGCGCGTGCACCCGGACCAGGGCGGCTCGACTTTCCTCGCGGCGAAGATCAATCAGGCTAAGGACTGGCTTCTCAACAAACATCGCTAAGTCCGATACGCGTTACAGAGGACCCCTGCGAAGTGAATCAGTTGCTGAGCGCTAGGCAGTTGAAGTCGCGTTTGACCAGATAGGCGCACGCGGCGCTGGCCGCGCCCGCGTCGGCGAAGCCGGCGAAACGGGCCCGATAGAGCGTGGTCTCCCCCACCCCGACGGGCTCGGTGTAGGGCGTGGCGTCGGCGAGAACGTCGGACGCCTTGGACAGGGCGAGGTCGAGAATGTCCTCGGCCAAGGCGCGGGTCGGCGCCGCCGCGATCTGGATCTTCCATCCCACAATCGGCGGGTTGGGCGGCTGCGATGCCGCGCTCTCATCGCCGGCGGCGGCATCCCCCTCTGGGGCGGGGCTGGCGGCGGTGAAGGTCGAGTCGGCGGGGATGAGGGCGGCGACGGAATCGGTCGTCAAGGCGTTGTCGGCCGGCCGCAGCCGCGGCATCGGATAGTCGTTGACATCGACGGCGATGTTGTCGGCGCGCGCATGCGGTCCGCCGGGAATGGCGGCGGCGGTGTGGGGACCGCGTGAGGCGCGCGGCAGATACTTCTCGATCAGGTAAGCGCTGCGCGCATCGCGCCAGCGGCTGGTGTCACCGCCGATGACGACGCTGACGATCTCGCGGTTGTCGCGCTTGACCGAGGTGACCAGGTTGAAGCCGGAGGCGCGGGTGTAGCCGGTCTTGATGCCGTCGACGCCGGGGACCTTGCCAAGCAACCGGTTGTGATTGCGGATGCGCACGCCATTCCACACGAAGCTGCGGGTGGAGAAATAGGAGTAGTACTGCGGATAGTGCTCGCGCAGCGCCCGGCCGAGGGTCGCCATGTCGCGGGCGGTGGTAAGCTGGCGGTTGTCGGGCAGGCCGGAGGCGTTGACGAACTGCGTTCTCGTCATGCCGAGCTCGCGTGCCTTCGTCGTCATCTCGCGGGCGAACCCGGACTCCGTGCCGCCGAGGTACTCGGCGATGGCGACCGCCATGTCGTTGGCCGACTTGGTGACCAGCGACAGGATGGCGTCGCGCACGCTGATGGTCGAGCCCGGCTCGAGGCCGAGCTTGGAGGGCGCCTGGGCGGCGGCGTGGGCCGATATGGTGATGCGGCTGTCGAGGCTGGCCTTGCCCTCGTCGAGGGCTTCGAACAGCAGATAGAGCGTCATCATCTTGGTCAGCGACGCCGGATGGCGCTTGGCGTCAGGATACTGGGCGTAGAGCGTCTTGCCGGTTTTGGCGTCGACGACGATCGCCGAATCGGGGGCCGCCATGACCGGGCTCGCTGCCGCCGTCGTGACGCTTGCGACCACCGCAGCGGCGGCAAGCCCCTTGAGCGCGCCTGCACCCCACCGGCGAATCTTTCCCTGCCGTTTGTGCATAGACAGACCCGCACCTCACCGGCGCCACTGGCGCGGCCCCGGCCTCCCGAGTTCGACCAACAACCGGCAATGTGACCCGGCCGTCCCTTGCGTTCGAGCCCTACCGCCTCAGGTTATGCGGTCGGCCTCGACCGGGACGCCGGCATCTCGTCAGCGACGTTGTTCCCCGACACGCCGCGCCGGCCCGCGATGAAAACAGTATGAAAGCGAAGTTACGTTTCGGTAAAGCGCAAATGGGTCACAGTTGCGGCGAAACCGACACCATCGCCGCAATTTTTGCGATTGCCCCCAAAAAGTGATTGTGCGGCGCACAAATTCCGCTTGACAGTTTTGCTGCAGTGCACATATTCCGTTTACCACCGTCGCCCGGACGGCGGCAGAATCCGGCGCAAGGAACCAGTCATCATGACCACCAACGGCTTCGACAGCTTTCAGACTTTCGGCAAGGAAAACATGGAATTCGCGCTCAAAAGCGCTGACGCGGTGGGTAAGGGCCTGCAGGCCATCGCCACCGAGACGGCTGATTACTCCAAGCGCAGCTTCGACGAGGGCACGGCAGCGCTCGGCAGGCTGTTCGCCGCCCCGAGCCTCGACAAGGCGGTCGAGATACAGACGGACTACGTCCGCTCCGCCTACGAGGGCTACGTCGGCCAGGTCGCCAAGATGAACGAGATCGTCACCGACATGGCCAGGGGCGCCTACAAGCCGTTCGAGGGCTTCTTCGCCGCATTCGGCAAATAGGCGACACTTGTCGTGGCCGGCGTCGCCGACGCCGGTCGCAGCCAGCAAGCGCGCATGGCCCGGCACGAGCCGGGCCATTTTTGTTGGGCAGGCACTCTGTTCGGCCCCTCCTCAAGCGGCGCCGGCGACCTAAATATGAACGGTGCGTCGGCGCGATGAGCAGCGGCGCTTCACTGCGCCTTGACACGGAAAATTTGATGACGGACGCATTGCGCCTTCGTCCGTTTGTCGGCAGGATTCGCGCAGGATCGAACAAGGTCGATCGTCAGCGATGAGCAATTCGACTCGGCGCCCCGATTTCGACGACGACACGGGCACGAACGTCGTCACCAGGACGCGGCCGAAGACCAAGCGGCCGAATCTCTACCGGGTGCTGCTGCTCAACGACGACTACACGCCGATGGAGTTCGTGGTGCACGTGCTTGAGGTGTTCTTCCAGAAGGGTCGCGAGGAGGCGACCCGCATCATGCTGCACGTGCACCAGCACGGGGTGGGGGAGTGCGGCGTCTACACCTTCGAGGTCGCCGAGACCAAAGTGACGCAGGTGATGGACTTCGCCCGCAAGCATCAACATCCGCTACAATGCGTGATGGAAAGGAAGTGAGGTCGGCTGGTGCCATCATTCTCGCGCAGTCTTGAAAAGGCCCTCCATCAGGCGCTGGCGCTCGCCAGCGAACGGCGCCAGGAATACGCCACGCTCGAGCATCTGCTGCTGGCGCTGATCGACGACCAGGACGCCGCCGCGGTGATGCGGGCGTGCAACGTCGACCTCGACGTGCTGCGCCGCAACCTGGTCGAGTACATCGACACCGAGCTTGCCAATCTCGCCGCCGGCGCGAACGAGGATTCCAAGCCGACCGCCGGCTTCCAGCGCGTCATCCAGCGCGCCGTCATCCACGTGCAGTCGTCGGGGCGCGAGGAGGTCACCGGCGCCAACGTGCTCGTCGCCATCTTCGCCGAGCGCGAGAGCCACGCCGCCTATTTCCTGCAAGAGCAGGACATGACCCGCTACGACGCGGTCAACTACATCAGCCACGGCATCGCCAAGCGCGCCGGCATGTCGGAGTCGCGTCCGGTGCGCGGCGTCGACGACGATGCCGCCACGGTGGATGGGCGCGAGGAACCGAAGAAGAAGGCCGACGCGCTCGAGGCCTATTGCGTCAACCTCAACGAAAAGGCGCGCAAGGGCCGCATCGATCCGCTGATCGGCCGCGACGCCGAGATCAACCGCACCATCCAGGTGCTGTGCCGGCGGCAGAAGAACAATCCGCTGTTCGTCGGCGACCCCGGCGTCGGCAAGACGGCGATCGCGGAGGGGCTGGCCAAGCGCATCGTCGAGGGCGACGTGCCGGAGGTGCTGGCGAAATCGACCGTGTTCGCGCTCGACATGGGCACGCTGCTCGCCGGCACCCGCTACCGCGGCGATTTCGAGGAGCGCCTCAAGCAGGTGATCAAGGAGATCGAGGAGTTTCCCGGCGCCATCATGTTCATCGACGAGATCCACACGGTGATCGGCGCCGGTGCCACCTCGGGCGGCGCGATGGACGCCTCCAACCTGCTCAAGCCGGCGCTGGCGTCGGGCACCATCCGCTGCATCGGCTCGACCACCTACAAGGAATACCGCCAGTTCTTCGAGAAGGACCGGGCGCTGGTGCGCCGCTTCCAGAAGATCGACATCAACGAGCCGACCATTCCCGACGCGATCGAAATCCTCAGGGGGCTGAAGCCCTACTTCGAGGATTACCACCGGGTGCGCTACACCGGCGACGCGATCAAATCGGCGGTGGAATTGTCGGCGCGCTACATCAACGACCGCAAGCTGCCCGACAAGGCGATCGACGTCATCGACGAGACCGGCGCCTCGCAGATGCTGGTGCCGGAGTCGCGACGGCGCAAGACCATCGGCGTCAAGGAGATCGAGGCGACCATCGCCACCATGGCGCGGATTCCGCCGAAGTCGGTGTCGAAGGACGACGCCGAGGTGCTCAAGCACCTCGACACCACGCTGAAGCGGGTGGTCTACGGCCAGGACGACGCCATCGACAAGCTCGCCTCGGCGATCAAGCTCGCCCGCGCCGGTCTGCGCGAGCCGGAGAAGCCGATCGGCTGCTACCTGTTCTCGGGTCCGACCGGGGTCGGCAAGACCGAGGTCGCCCGCCAGCTCGCCGAGTCGATGGGCGTCGAGCTCTTGCGCTTCGACATGTCGGAATACATGGAGCGGCACACGGTGTCGCGGCTGATCGGGGCGCCGCCCGGCTACGTCGGCTTCGACCAGGGCGGCCTGTTGACCGACGGCGTCGACCAGCACCCGCACTGCGTCATCCTGCTCGACGAGATCGAGAAGGCCCATCCCGACATCTTCAACATCCTTCTCCAGGTGATGGACCACGGCAAGCTCACCGATCACAACGGCAAGCAGATCGACTTCCGCAACGTCATCCTGATCATGACCACCAACGCCGGCGCCGCCGAGCTCGCCAAGCCGGCGATCGGCTTCGGCAAGTCGGTCAGGAAGGGCGACGATCACGAGGCGATCAACCGGCTGTTCGCGCCGGAGTTCCGCAACCGTCTCGACGCCATCGTCGCCTTCGGCGCGTTGCCGCCGCCGGTGGTCAACCAGGTGGTGCAGAAGTTCGTGCTCCAGCTCGAGGCGCAGCTCGCCGACCGCGGCGTCACCTTCGACCTGTCGGAGGACGCGGTGAAGTGGCTCGCCGAGAAGGGCTACGACGAGCGCATGGGCGCGCGTCCGCTCGGTCGCGTCATCCAG
>Ga0307436_1000757_pt1 | contig 15099 bp, 11 predicted proteins | sample SalMarWE160440MG_FD_202513 | JGI IMG/M metagenome (GOLD analysis project Ga0307436, IMG submission 202513) | Salt marsh sediment microbial communities from the Plum Island Ecosystem LTER, Massachusetts, United States - WE1604-40 | ecosystem: Environmental > Aquatic > Marine > Intertidal zone >...
ACATGGCACAGCCAGCGTCAATTGACGTCTCGAACGTCACGGCAGCGGCCGCGCTGCCGCTTGGCCTGACGTCGGCCGAAGCCCATCGCCGGCTTGCCGAGCATGGCGCCAACATCGTTGCCGAAAAGGCGCCCAAGCGCTGGCGAATTTTCTTGGCGAAATTCTGGGGCCCCGTTCCGTGGATGCTGGAAGCCGCCATCGTGCTTCAGCTTTGGCTCGGCCAATATATCGAGGCCGGGGTGATCGGCGCCCTGCTCGTCTTTAACGCAACGCTGGGTTCCATCCAGGAAGGGCGAGCGGGCGCAGCGCTCGCTGCGCTCAAAAAACGGCTGGCGCCGAGCGCGCTGGTTCGCCGCGACGGTGAATGGGTCAGGCTGCCGGCGTCCGAACTCGTGCCGGGCGACATGATCCGGCTACCACTTGGCTCTGTGGTACCCGCGGATGCGACCATTGCATCCGGTTCGGTGATGGTCGATCAGTCGATGCTGACGGGAGAATCGGTTCCGGTCGACGCCGAGCCGGGCAACCAGATTTACGCGGGCTCCTTGGTGCGCCGAGGCCAGGCCATCGCCGAGGTCAAGGCGACCGGGTCCAGCACCTATTTCGGCCGCACCGCCGAACTCGTTGGCGCCGCGCATGCCGCCAGCACCGAACAGGCGGCGATTTTTGCGGCAACCCGCAACCTCGCGCTCGTGAACGGGCTAGTCGCTCTTCTGATCATCGCCTCGGCTTATTTCATGGCGCTGCCCTCGTCTGATCTGATCCGGCTGGCGTTGACGGCGTTGCTGGCCACGATTCCACTGGCGCTGCCGGCGACATTCACGCTGTCGGCCGCATTGAGCGCCCAAATGCTGGCAGCGCGCGGCGTCCTTTTGACCCGGCTCTCGGCAGCACACGAGGCCGCCGCCATGGACGTGTTGTGCGCCGACAAGACCGGGACACTGACCCGCAATACCCTGCAGGTCGCCGATGTGGTCGCCATGAGCGGCTTCGAACGCGCACGCGTGCTGGCGTTGGCCGCGCTGGCGAGTTCCGAGGCGGAGCAGGACCCGATCGACGCCGCCATTCGCGCGGCCGCGGCCAAGGCGACGGATACCGGCGCAGGCGCGCGGCTCGTGCGTTTTGTCCCTTTCGATCCGGCGACCAAGAGTTCAGAAGCCTTCGCCATCGACCGTAATGACCACGAGCTTCATATCGCCAAGGGTGCATTCGAGAGCATTGCCAAGCTGGTGGCGGTGCCGGCGGATGCCGGCTCGCGCGTCGATGCTCTTGCCGAACGAGGTCATCGCGTCATCGCCGTTGCGGCCGGCGCGCCGGAGTCATTGCGTCTCGCCGGACTCATTGCGCTTAGCGATCCGCCGCGCGAGGATTCCGCAAGCCTCATCGCCGATCTGCGCAAATTAGGCGTCCGCACCGTGATGGTAACCGGGGATTCCGCCATCACCGGCGCGGCGATCGCCCGCAAGGTCGGCATCGCCGGCGCCGTATGCCCGCCCGGCGGCATCTCCGACGACATGAGCGCCGATGAATTCGGCGTGTTCGCCCGGGTCGTGCCGGAGCAGAAGTACGCGCTGGTGAAGGCTTTCCAGCACCACGGCCACGTGGTCGGCATGTGCGGCGACGGCGTCAACGACGCGCCCGCGCTCAGGCAGGCCCAGATCGGGATTGCCGTCGCCTCCGCAACCGACGTCGCCAAGGCCGCCGGCGCCATGGTGCTGACCGAGCCTGGGCTCGCCGGCATTGTCTCCGCCGTGCGCGAAGGTCGCATCGGGTTTCAACGGCTGCTGGCCTTCACCTTCAACATGCTGGTGAAGAAAATCGAGATCGTGATGTTCCTCGCGATCGGCCTGGCCATGACCGGCCACGGCGTTCTCACGCCGGCGCTCATGGTCTTGCTGTTCGTAACCAACGACTTTCTAGCCATGTCGCTCACCACCGACCGCGCCAGCCCGGCGCAATCGCCCAGCGTCTGGCGCATGCGCAACATCACCGCCGCCGCAGTTGTCCTCGGCGCGTGCAAGCTCGGCTTCTCCACGGCAATGCTGGCGATCGGCAAGTTCCGGCTTGGCTTCAGTCCGGGAGAACTGCAGACGCTGGCATTCGTCACGCTCGTGTTCGGGAATCAGGCGGTGTTGTTCGTGCTGCGCGAGCGGCGGCAAATGTGGAGCTCCACGCCCAGCAACTGGATTCTGGCGTCATCCATCGTGGACATCGCGATCGTCGCGGCGCTGGCGCTCTCGGGCACCCTGATGGAACCGGTGAGCTGGCGCATCCTGGCCGCAGTTTTGGTGGCGGCGGCGGGATTTGCCCTGATCCTCAATCGCGTGAAGCTGCCGGTGACGGCGGCGTTCAAGATTGTGTGACGGCCCGCAGGCCGCCGCTACCGCCGGTTTTGACCCACGTCAATGCACGCACCTGGCATGCGTTATCTAATTAGTTGGGCGCCTTCGCAAGGACGACGAAATGACGGACGTCGCTCAACATCTGCATTGCACCCGGCCGTGGTACATGCGGCCGCCGGTGTGGCTGCTTGGCGTCGTCGTAGTGGCGCTCGTCGTTTTTGCCATCGTTGAATCGGTCGGCCGGCCGGCCGCCACGCCCTACAGCAGCTTCCTCGATCAGCTCGACGCCGGCAACGTCGCCAGCGTCACCTTCCAGGGAACCCGGATCGACGGCCGCTTCAAGCATGCGGTCGCAGCCACGGCTGCGAACGGCAAGGCGCAACAAAGCTTCCACAGCCGGGTTCCCGAATTCGGCGATCCGACGCTGCTGCCCGAGCTGCGCAAGCAGCATACCGCAATCGATGTCGTTTCGTCGTCAAACTGGACGTCATGGCTTGCCGGGCTGCCGTGGCCGATGGTGGTTTTCCTGGCTATTATCCTTATTGCCGGCCTGGTCAGGTTCATGCGCGGGGGAAGCCCACAATCGGGCGGCACCATGCCGATACAGCCTCCGATGCAAGGATTGATCGGGTTGCTGTTTGGCAAGCGCCAAGCCGCGACGACGCCCGCGCCTGACCGCGAGAATACAAAAAGCGGTTAGCTTTTTCGTTTGCGCAAAACTGACGGACATTCGCATCCCGCGCCCTGCTCCGCCGGGATCGGGGCCGGCGCAGACATGCTGTCGGCCTTGCCGGACCGAGACCCGGACTGATTCATTTTCAGTCGGCGTCCCCCGGATGAAATTTTTGTCATGACAAAAATTTCATCCGCGCGACGAACGCCGGATGCCCGCATGAAACCGCGGCCTTCGCGCCGCCGTTAATCGACGCTCCAGCCGCATTACAAAATTTAAATTTCCGCGACAGGTCGCCGTAAGGCGCAGGCGCTATTTACTGCGTTATCGGCCTAACCGCCCAGGCTTTAACCGTTTTCCAAGGAGACAGCGTCATGACTGGAAACATCTCGCACGAACCCGCCAAGCGGAAGCTTCTCTCTCCGCGCCGGTTGATGCTGCTGGCCTCGGTCGCCGCCCTTGGGCTGGCGGCCGTCGCCGCCGGCCCCGGCAATTTCCGTCCATCGGACCTCGCGGCCTGGACGCAGCCGGCGCAGGCCGCCGAAGCCGCGCAGGCGCCGGTCGGGTTCGCCGACCTGGTCGCCAAGGTCAAGCCGGCCGTCATCTCGGTTCACGTCAAGATCGAGAAGGCCGTGAACGGCGAAGGTGTCGCCGCCATCCCGTTCCCGCCCGGCTCGCCGATGGAAAGGTTTTTCAAGCAGTTCGCCTTCCCGAACCTGCCGAACGGCATGCCGCAGGGCAAGGAAGTCATCACCGGCGAAGGCTCCGGTTTCTTCATTTCGCCGGACGGCTACGCGGTCACCAATAACCACGTGGTCGACCACGCCAAGACCGTGCAGGTGAAGACCGAAGACGGCACCGCCTACAAGGCCAAGGTGATCGGCACCGATCCCAAGACCGACCTCGCGCTGATCAAAGTCGAGGCCGACAAGACGTTCCCCTACGTGAAATTTGCCAAGAACGCGCCGCGTGTCGGCGATTGGGTGGTGGCGGTCGGCAACCCATTCGGCCTCAGCGAAACCGTCACCGCCGGCATCGTCTCGGCGCGCGGCCGCGATATCGGCGCCGGCACCTATGACGACTACATTCAGATCGACGCGCCCATCAACAAGGGCAATTCCGGCGGCCCGGCGTTCAACGTCAACGGCAACGTGATCGGCGTGAACACCGCGATCTACTCGCCGTCGGGCGGCTCGGTCGGCATCGGCTTCGATATCCCGGCCTCCACCGCGGAGATGGTCGTCGCCCAGCTCAAGGCGCACGGCTACGTCAATCACGCCTATCTCGGCGTCGAGGTGCAGCCGGTCACCGCCGGTATCGCCGACAGCCTCGGTCTCAAGCACGCGCGCGGCGCCATCGTCGATCAGCCGCAGCCCGGCAGCCCGGCCGCGAAGGTCGGCATCAAGGCCGGCGATGTGATCACCGCGATCAACGGCAAGTCCGTGAAAGACTCGCGCGATCTCGCCCGCACCATCGGCATGATGACGCCCGGTACCACGGTCAAGGTTGCGCTCGTGCATAACGGCGAAGCCAAGACCTTGAGCGTGACGCTCGCCAAGCTGCCGAAGGAGCAGACCGCCATGGCCGGCAACAACGGCCACGGGGCGAAGGGATTGCCACGCCTCGGCCTGCAGCTGGCACCGGCCAGCGAGGTCGCCGGCGCCGGACAGAAAGGCGTCGCCGTCGTTGGCGTCGATCCCAGCGGGCCGGCCGCCGAGCGCGGCATCAGGACCGGCGACGTGATCCTCGACGTCGGCGGCAAGTCCGTCGCCAATGCCGGCGAGGTGCGCAGCGCGCTCAAGCAAGCGCGCGCCAACGGCAAGCATGACGTGCTCATGCGGGTCAAGAGCGCCAACTCCGTGATGCATTTCGTCGCGGTGCCGGTGCGCCACGCCTAAAGCGGACGACAGATCGCGGGCCGGCTCTCACAATCTCCCCGCGGCACGCTGATGATGGGGAACGGCCGCCGCCGTTCCCCATTTTCTTTTCAGCCTTTCGAAATCGACGCCGGGCGCTTTGCGCCCAGCGCCTACTCCGCCGGGATCGGGGTGGCCGGCGCGGTCGGCGCGGTCGCCGCCGGCGAGGTGGTGGCCGGACCTTTGAGCACGCGCTCCTCCATGGCGATCAGGAACGCCATGCCGAAGCCAAATAACGGCAAGATGCTCACCAGTTCATATGCGCACAAATAATACCGCATTCTCCGTTGGGTTGCATTTGGCCTGGGCGTCTCCCAGACTGTGGAGTTCGAGATCGGGAGTTCGCGTCGACAAATGGAAATTCGGCTGCCGGACCGTTGCCGGCGGAGTGGAGGACCACCATGAAGGCGGGAAAGCTCAGCAACAAGCACACCAAAGCGCCGACGCACAGTTCGGCAGGTAAAAAAATCGCCGAAAGGTCGCCGCTGATTCCGAAAACCCTGAGCTACACGCAACTTGAATTTATCGCCATCCTGGCGCTCATCGGTATTTTCATTCTGCTGTTTGTTTGGTTCACGCTCCAAAACGATCAGCGGATTTTTCAATACTACATTTTTGCAGTCATGACGACGCTCGTGTTCTCGGGCGTCTTGAAAGCGGTCGGCGCCTATCGTCGTGCCGGCATCGCCTTGGGCGGATCGATCGTCATTTTCGCCGCCGTCCTCTACATCACCAAAGACACTTTTGAAAAAGACGCGGCGCGGCAGGACACAATTGCCAAATTGCAAAGCACGATTGCGCGGCAGAAAACGGATAACAAGGAGCTGACGGACGACCTCGCCAGCGCCAATAGGAAGGTAGCCAACCTGCTCAATCAGAACATCAAGATTTTCACCTACCGCCCCAACGGCAAGCCGATGCAAGAGGCACAGGTCAAATATCTGGGCGAGCATGGCGAATTGATTGCTCACTCGGAGAGCAATGCCGGATGGCACATCATTCCTTACAAGGATCTTGCCGACGACACCGCGATTTGGGTCACGGTCGATCCGGCCTCCGTGCCGGCGGAACGCCGAACCGGCGACATCGGGATCGATCGTTTTATTTATAAGATCAAGCCGCTCGAGCTGAAATTGTACCTGCGTGACAAGGGATGGCGCTGATGCGAAAGGCCGGGTGGATTTCCCTGTTAGCACTGCCTTTTTTCTCGCTGATCGCAGGGCCGGACATAGCACCGGCGCAGAGCGGCTCTGCGATCGCCTTGCCTGATGGCTTCACGAACTTGTCCGTCACGGCTCTGCTTGCCACAGGCCCCGATGATCGCCGCGGGGCGCGTGCGATGTTTTGGGAACAGGTCGCGCTGCTGCCGCCCAACGCCCGCATGCGTGTCACCGGTTCGCTGGTCAAGATGCTGAAGGCAGCGTCCGAACAGCGGCAGAAGATCGAGATCGCCGCCACGCTCGGCTCGGCCGGCGCACCGTGGACGACACCGACCCTGAACGCCGACGTGACCTGGATTTACAGTGCGTACCGCCAAACGAACAACGAAAACATGAAAGCGATGCTCGATTACGCGCTGCAGAATGCGGCGGGCCTGTATCGGGACGGCATTCATGACTACAACACGGACAAGCTGGCGCGCGTGGCGCAGGCGCCGGCCAAGCTCGCGGCGATGGCGGACAAATTTCCGAAGAGTCGCTATGCCGAGAATGCTGGCTTTTACGTCGGCCCGGCGCTCGTCAAGACATACCTCTTCAAGGATTCGAGAGGGATCGCGCTGATCAACGACGCCAATGCGGCGTTCGAGCGCTACATCAAGCGTACCGAAAACGATGAATTCACCAAAAGAGAGTATCTCGCCGCCGGCTATTTCTTCCGCGCCCTCGACGGCTTGATCACCGGCAACGTCGCGGAGACGAAGGATTGGCTCAACCGCGGCCTGAGCAAGTTCACCGACGACGACAAGATTTACATCTACCAGTTGTTTCCGTCACCCGATCCGGCGCTGGTGCTCGACGATTTCCTGCCGGCGCACAAGGTATTCGCGACGACGCTGCGTTTCCTGAACGCGCACCCGAACGCGTCGGACAAGGATCAGACCCAGCTGCTGGCCGCCATCCGCACGATCAGATGACTATTCGGCCGGGATCGGGGTGGCCGGCGCGGTCGGCGCGGTCGCCGCCGGCGAGGTGGTGGCCGGGCCTTTGAGCACGCGCTCCTCCATGGCGATCAGGAACGCCATGCCGAAGCCGAGCACCAGCGCGCAGGCCATGAATACGAAACGGAAGGCGACGCTGAGCGCATGCGCGGAGGCCGCCCGCGCCAGTATCTCCACCGACATGCCGGTGACGCCGCCCAAGCCGCCGAGCACGATCGCGCCCAGCACCGCCACCACCAGGGCCGAGGCCAGCGCGCGGAAGAAATTGGCGGCACCGGTGGCCACGCCCATCTGGTGCTGCGTCACCGCGTTCTGCATGCAGACGGTGGAGACCGGGAACACGGTGCCGAGGCCGGCGCCGATCACCGTGAGCAGCACGAGCACCAGAGCGGTCGACATCGACACCGGCCAGATCGCCAGCGCGCCGAGCGCCAGGATCGCGATCGTCAGCCCGATCAAAGGGGCCCGCTTGTAATGCGCCATGTGCATCATCAGCCGGCCGGAGATGGTGGAAAAAATAACCGTCGCGCCCATCAGCGGGATCAGCGCCAGCCCCGACTGGCTCGCCGACAGGTGCAGCACCACCTCGAAATAGAGCGGCACGAAGATGGTCATGCCGACCAGCGTGGCCATGCAGCTGGCGCCGGCAAGCGCGGCGGTGCGCACCACCGGATTGGCGAGCACCGCCAGCGGCAGGAACGGCTCCTGCGCGCTGACCAGCCGCCAGACGAACAGGCTCCACAGCACGGCGGAGGTCAGCAGCAGCGCAGCCGTCGGCGCCGAGATCCAGTCGAACTTGCGCCCGCCCCAGGAGAGCGCCAGCAAGAGCGCCACCGCCGCCGCCATCATCAACAGCGCGCCGATCACATCCAGCTCGTGTTTGCGCGGATGAAACGGCACGCGGCGCAGCACGTTCGAGGTCATGCCGAGCGCCATCAGGCCGAGCGGCAGGTTGATCCAGAAGATCAGCGACCAGTCGATATGTTGCGTGAGGAAGCCGCCCAGCACCGGGCCGCCGACCGAGGAGGTGGCGAACACGGCGGCGATATAGCCCTGGTAGCGGCCGCGCTCGCGCGGGGACACGATGTCGGCGATGATGGTCTGCGACAGCGCCATCAGCCCGCCGCCGCCCATGCCCTGCAGCGCGCGCCCGAAGATCAGCGCGGTCATGCTCGGCGCCAGCGCACAGGCGAGCGAGCCGATGACGAACAGGCCGATGGCGATCAGCAGCATGCCGCGGCGGCCGTGGATGTCGGACAGCTTGCCGTAGAGCGGCGTCACCGCGGTGGCGGTGAGCAGGTAGGCGGTGACCACCCAGGCGAGATCGCCGAGGTCGCCGAAATGGCGGCCGATGGTGGGCAGCGCGGTGGCCACGATGGTCTGGTCGAGCGCGCCCAGAAACATCGCCAGCATGATGCCGATGACGATGGGGCGGATTTCGCCATGGGTGAGCGGGCGCGCCTCCGCTCCGGCCGCTGTTTTGGCGGCCGCGTGGCTCCTGGATTTGGCCTTGGGACTCATGGGTTGCAGCGGTTCCTTGCGGCGCGCGTTGATGCCGTTTGCGCAAGGTTAATGCAATGGCCGGCGGCGCGGGGGTGGTATGCCGCCTCCGGCCGCGCGCCGTTTTCGGCCATCATGCCCCGTCCCCGCCTGCGCGGGGACAAGCTCCGGCGGGCCATCCGGTGCGCCGCAGGTTCACCGATATCATAGCAAGCGATGGCGATCACCGGATCATCCGCTTTCGCGGATGATGACAAGCGGGTTAAATCCGAGCAATGACGGCGCAATTCAGAGTGGCGTTTGGCGCGGCCCTGCTGCTGGCTTGCGCGACACCGGCCTTCGCGCGCGACTTGCCGCGCAACGCCGTGCCGAAAGGCTTCGTCTATCTGCGCGCGGTGGCGCCGACCATCGCGCAGGACATGCGCTACGCGGGCTATGACAATTTCACCGGCCGCCCGCTGCCCGGCTACGAGGCTGCCGAATGCGTGCTGCGGCGCGAGGTAGCGCTTGCGCTGGCCCGCGTGCAAGCCGATCTGGCGCGCCAGAACCTGTCGCTGAAAACCTACGACTGCTACCGCCCGGCGCGCGCGGTGCGCGCCTTCTGGCGCTGGGCCAACAACCCGCGCAGCGGCGGCGCCAAGCGCTTCTATCCGCACGTCCACAAAGCTGAATTGTTCGCGCGCGGCTATATTGCCACGCGTTCGCGCCATTCCACCGGCACCACGGTCGATCTCACGCTCATCGCGCTGCCGGCGCCGCAGCCGGCGCCGTTCGAGCGCGCCGCCCATTACGGGCCCTGCACCGGGCCGGCCGCGCAGCGCGCGCCCGACAATTCGCTCGACCTGGGCACCGGCTTCGACTGCTTCGACCGCAAGAGCTACACCGGCAGCGCCGCGGTCACGCCGGCCCAGCGCCATTGGCGCCATGTGCTCAAAAGCGCCATGGCCGCCCGCGGCTTCCACAACTATTTCCGCGAATGGTGGCACTACGAGTTCACCGGCGCGCCGCGGCGCACTTACGATTTCCCGATCCTGCCGCGTCCCTCTTCTGCTACCTCCCCCTGAAAGGGGGAGGTCGGATCGCGAAGCGATCCGGGTGGGGGTCATACCAATCGTGGGAATCGTTGATCCACCCTCTGCGTCATGGCCGGGCTTGTCCCGGCCATCCACGTCTTTGTTGTTGCTTGGCTTTAAGGCGTGGATGCCCGCGACAAGCGCGGGCATGACGAGTCCGGATTTACTGCGGCTGGTATCATTTTGGCCTCTCCACCCTCCCCCTTTCAGGGGGAGGGAGTGCAAGGCCATGCCCGCTATTTCGTAGGTTCGTTGGGTTGCTCCGCCTGCCCGTTCTGCCCCGCGTGCTCTGCCTGCTCCTCCGCCCCCTCCTCGGCTGCCGCTTGTGCCTCCTCCGCCTGTTCCCGCTCCCGCTCGGCCGCGACAAAGGCTTCGATCCGCCGCGCGAGCTCGAGGCGGAACGCATCCATGTCCTCCGGTACGGGATCGTCGTCCTGCGCATTGCGCTTGGCCGCCGCCTCATCCGCCGGCGCGATCGCGGTGAGCCCGCGCAGCGCCTGCACGAGCAGCGTGAGCATGCGCACATCGCGCTCGCGTTCGGGCGTGGCGGCCGCCGGCCGCGCCAGCCGCTGCTCGATGTCGAGGGCGGCGCGCTCGGCGATACGGGTGAGCCGCGCCAGCAGCGAGGCGGTGTCGGCGGCGAGTGGCTTGCGGCGTTTACCGACGACGACGCGCCGGCGCGGGATCGGCGGCAGCATGCGCGCGCCGTGCGCGTCGCCGCCGACCGATGTGTCGGTTGTCGGCCCTACACCGACCGCCGATTTATCGGTTGTCGGCGCTAAATATGGCCCGCCGTCGAGCCAGTAATAGAGGGTGCCGAGGCTCATATTGCCGGCGGCGAGACAGCGCGCGACCGTGAAGCCTTGCGCGTACATGGCGCGCGCGCGCTCGATCTCGGCCATGGTGGGCGCGCGCAGGGGGTCGGGGGTGATGTTGTCGGAGAGGGGCATGGTAGCAAGGAATATAGTCCGACGTACGGGAAGCGTCAAGGACTATTTTCCTGCTGGCTCACGCAGCTTTTAGTCGCTCCAATTCCGTCTCAAATTCGAAGCGCAGTTGGGCGCCTTCCTCCTCCGGCAGCCAATTCGTCATCTGCGGGAAAATGGTTCGATAAAGCGCCGCGCGCTTCGTGTCCCAGGGCATAGTTTGCGCCGCCCGCGCCTCGGCCAGAATCCTGTTCAGTTCTTCGCGAACCTTTTCCGGGTCGGCGTGATATTCCGGCGTTTCGAAATCGTCGCCGGACGTGTCCGCCGCTTCGTTTCCAAACAGATCGGCTTGGCGAGGAGGAGACATGGTTCACACGGTCTGAAATTCGAATCGCGGGGAATCATGAGCGATGATGCCGGGCGGCGCGAGGGCTGCGCGCGAATATCCCCGTAGCTATCCACCGCCGCTCAGGCTTTGCTTTTGCTCTTGCGTTTGGTCTGGGCCGGTTTTTCCTCCATATTTGCGAACGCGCCGGCATTGCGCAGTTCGTCGGCGGTGAGCAGCGGGTTGTCGCAGATGCGGCTCAGCAGATCGGCCTGCCTCGGCTCCAGCGCGATCAGGCGGCCGAGGACATTGAGAAGATCGAGCAAATCGCTGGTGTATTCCGGTAGCCAATGGTCCGGCTGGATCGAGTCGAGCGGCGAGGGGCTGCGGTCGCCGATTATCGGGCGGCTGCGGTCGCGACGGCGGTAGCTAAACCAGTGCCAGAGCACTTGCTTGCCGGAAACCTCATAAGCCCACATTTCCGGTGTGACGTTCTCGACATAGCCCTTGCCGATCTTCAAGCGTCGCGTTGCCGAGTCGTACTCCATGGTGTCGGGCAATGGCTCCGGCGCCGACGGAATTGCGCCGCCCGCCGGAATGTGCGGCGCGCTCTCTTTCGGCAGACGTGGCGCCTGTTTCGGTCGGCCGCCCGCAGGGTCTGCAAAGCGCTCGCCGTAGCAATGGAGCCAGATGACCTCGCTGCCGAGCGCGACGGCTTCGGCGAACAGGCTGGCGTTGACTGTCAAAGGAACATGCAGGCCGGGGCGAACAAGTTCGGACTTGAATTGCGCCGTAAATGCCGGGTGGGCCATGACGGCTGCGAGGTACGCCATCACGTCCTCGGCTTTGACCTGTCCGTAAAGATTCGCCAAATACGCCAGGAGCGCAGGCTTGATGTTCGGCTGGGCCGCCACCCGGTCGCGCCAAAGTGGATAAACGCGACCGCCGAACGAGCCTTTGTAGTGATGCAAGTCCGGGATCAAACCTGTGAAACTAATAGCCGGCCCAAATGTCGGAGAATGCGCCTCAAGCGCCGTCAGATAGATTTGCTTTGCGGAATACTCCGCCCACAAAACTGGACGCGCCATGCTTATCAGACGATTATCCGGAAGAATCCACTGTCGATCTAACGAGCGAAAAGCGTACCGAACAGGGGCAATCGCCGGCTCTTTATCTTGGGCAACGGTTACTGGTCTTACCGCGTGTGGGCCCAAACCAAGACGAACTACTTTGCCGACGTGACGGTCGCGATCTCGATGGAAGAGATGCTCTTTCTTTTCCAAGTTCTTTTCATTTTGAAGGACTTCCCAGCGCTTTATTAATGTCTGCGCATCGGGGGCAATTGGCCATGTCCGATGCGGTGTGACACCCGGCCCTGACCAAACAAACAAGTCAGACATTAACGGAAAAGTCGCCCAAGCTGTATTGGGTTCGGGAAGAAATGGCTCGCGCCAGCCATCAGGACCGCGTTCCCAAACGGATTGATCAAGCGAGAGTTTGGCGAGAGCCTCAAATTTGGCCTCTCGCCTACCTTCCGGCAAAGGCACGTACCATAGCCGTGCTGGTACATCTCGATTCTTATTTGCTGCGCGTGCGGCAAGGACAATGCACACCGGTTGCTGCACACCTTGGAAGATACGCGTCGGCACTTCTGGCTGATAACCCTCAGGTGAGCAATCAATTACCCATATTTCGCTGGAGTCGCGGCGTAAATCTTCGCGCATTTTCTGGAAACCGGGGCCGTTCAAGAAACCGGCGACCGTGATGTAACAGACCACGCCGCATCGATCCCCTTCGGGCTCTCCAGTTGCCTGCTGCCATCCAGAACCGAAAACCTTCAGGGTGGCCCAGCGCCAGAAATATATGTAGAGATTCTTTAGGTGATGGGTATGGGCTCCCACACCCCATGCTGCGGGCGGGGTCCAGCGTGCCATCGGCGGTTCGCGCCCAGCACTTCCATTCTCGATCCAACCACCGTAACCAGCAGCATGATTCTTGTAGGGCGGATTGCCGATGACGACGGTAATAGGCTGGGTCTTCTTGACCTCGTTGGCATCGCGCCGTGACTTCGCGACCGGCTCATAAACCTGTGGCAGCCATTCTTCCTCGATGAACGGGTTGCCGAGCGTGTCGGTGATGAACAGACGAAGCTCGGGCAAAGGCGGTTTTTTCATCAGCGCCTGCAATTCGGCGATCAGCCGAAGTTGTGCGACGGCGAATGGGCCGAATTGGATTTCAAACCCGATCACGCGTTTGGCGGCGGCCTCGATCGCGCCGCGTACCGCGCCTTCGCCCTGGTCCTTTGCGACCATCAACGCAATCCGGCGCAACACCCCAAGAAGGAAAGTCCCGGTGCCAACCGCCGGATCGGCCACGACCACGTCGGACGCGGCGAAGCCCGTGGGCCGCTCGAACAGCGGACCGCGCAACGCCTCGTCCACCAGATTGACCATCGCCGACACCACCTCCGGCGGCGTGTAATAGGAGCCGGTCCGCTTGCGCAGCGTGTTGTCGTAGACCTCCAGGAAGTCCTCGTAGAAATAGAGCCAAGCTTCCGGCTTGTCCTTGCTGATGGTGTGCCAGTTCACTTCCTCCAGCACGCGCATCAACGTGCCGAGCGATGTCTTCAGAGCATTTTGATTTTCGGCATCGTCCGTCAGCAGCCGGAGCGCAGTCCCGATTAGGGAGTTTGTTTTTCTCAGTTCCTGGGCGGCGGTATCGATTCCTTTCGCCAGAGAGATGTCGCGCGCGCGGGCTATCAAGAGGCCGAACGTGACTGCTTGCGCATAACCGTCCGCAAATTGGGCGTCGTCAGCCTGCGGGAAAAGGAGCTTTCGCCAATCCGTCGCAAGTGCAGTAAGGCCGGGATTTCCGAGCGCCATCTGCTCAATAACTTCGTCGCGCAGGAGACGGCATAGACGCGCGCTGACCTCCGCGAGATTCTTCGCTGACTTCGGCGCGATAGGCGCCCAGCGAAGGAAGTCGGTGATGAGCGGAAGCAGCGTCGCCGGAGCCGCAAGCTTCGCACCCGAAGCCTCAACGTTGCCTTCAAGATGGACAATGGCGCTCGCAAGCTTCCCGTCTCGCCAAAGGCTGAACGTATTGCCGTCGGTGTAGATGAGGTTCGGCAGCGATTTGAGCTTGTCCCACTGTTCCTTGTCGTGCGCGTCATCAAAGCGGCGCGGGTCGGCGCCTTTGCCTGGTGCCTTCAATTCGATGAAACCAACAAGGGCCTTGCTGACGGTGACCGCGAAATCCGGCCGCGTCTTGATTTCGGAAAGCGTCGTTTCGCCAATCAGGTGGACCGAATTGACGGGCAGGCCGCCAATGGATGCCAAATCATGGATGAGCGTTTCGAGCGGACCGCGCAGCTGATCCTCAGGCGCGCCGCTGATAGCGATATTAGCCAACTTGGATTTTGTGCTTACGCCGTACTGTGAGACGGCGTCCGTAACCGTTTTTCCGGCCAACGGCTTTTTCTCCCCCGAGCTATCTCCGCCACCGGTACTTGAATCGAAACGAGGCGGCAACCTGCTTATCAGCGCTCGCATTCACGTCCGCTTAACAGCCTTCGCCCTCATCTCCCCTTGCCGCCTCCCCCTCGCCCCCTTCGGCCACCGCCCCGGCCAACTGACCACATACTCCTCCAGCTTCTCGTCCGGCACGTCCTGCTCGCTCGCCGACACCCGGCCGCGCACCGAGATGCCGGCCTCGTGCACCGTCTCGCGTGAGCCCGACACCAGCGGGTGCCACCAGGCCAGATCCCGCCCCTCCGCCACCAGCCGGTAGCCGCAGGTCGGCGGCAGCCAGGTGAGCCGCTTCACGTTGCGCGGCGTGAGCCGCACGCAGTCCTTCACGCGCGCGAGGCGATGGGCATAGTCGGTGCAGCGGCAGGTCTTGGCGTCGAGCAGCCGGCAGCCGACGTCGGTGAACACGGTCGCGTTCGTGTCCTCGTCGATCAGCTTGTTCAGGCAGCAGCGCCCGCAGCCGTCGCACAGGCTCTCCCACTCGGCCTGGGTCATCTGCGAGAGCGCCTTGCGGCGCCAGAACGGGGCTTGCGGCTCGTGCATGCGGGGGAATCCTCAATGCCACCCTTGTAGCCCGCGCGGGCGGTTCCGTCATGGCGGGCGAGGCCGCGCCCCATCGTTCCCTCCCCCTGCAAGGGGGAGGGTCAGGGTGGGGGTCT
>Ga0307436_1000759_pt1 | contig 15073 bp, 15 predicted proteins | sample SalMarWE160440MG_FD_202513 | JGI IMG/M metagenome (GOLD analysis project Ga0307436, IMG submission 202513) | Salt marsh sediment microbial communities from the Plum Island Ecosystem LTER, Massachusetts, United States - WE1604-40 | ecosystem: Environmental > Aquatic > Marine > Intertidal zone >...
GGGAGGAGGCCGATCGAGTTGCCCGCCCCATCCGCCTGGCGCGTCTGCGGGCGAAGATGGCGGCCGAGGGCGTTGAGGCCTACTTCGGGGCCCGCTCGGAGCACATGCGCTATCTGACCGGCTTCGCCCTGGCCGACGGCGAGGACCGGGTGGCGGGCAACTCAGGTCGCTTTCTGGTGAGCGGCGGCGAGGTCGTGGTGCTGGCCGACAGCCGCTACCGGCTGCAGGCCGCGGCCCAGGCCCCCGAGGCCAGGGTGGAGGCCGTGACGTACGACCTTGCGGCAGGCTGGGAGGCGCTGGTCGGGGGAGTCGGGGCCAAGCGGGTGGCCGCCGAGGCGGGCTACCTCAGCCACCGGCAGTGGGAGGAGCTGCGCAAGGCGGCGCCGGACGTGGAGCTGGTGCCGGTCTCGGGCTGGGTGGAAACGGATCGGGCGATCAAGGAGCCAGCCGAGCTGGAACGCATCGAGGCCGCCTGCGCGGTGGCCGATCGAGCGCTGGCGGCCGTCGTGCGCCGCGTCAAGCCGGGCATGACCGAGCGGACGTTGGCGCTGGCTCTTGAGTGGGAGATGCGGACCGGCGGGGCGGAGGCGCTGGCCTTCGACATCGCCTGCCTGGCCGGCGCGAACGCGGCCCTGCCGCACGGCTCGCCATCGGACAGCGAGGCCGCCTGCGGGAAGGTTCTGCTGCTCGACTTCGGGGCGAAGGTGGCGGGCTACCGGAGCGACATGACGCGAACGCTCTTCGTCAGCGAGCCCGCGGCGCGGGACCTGGAGATCTACCGGACCGTGGCCGCGGCGCAGGGCGCGGCGATCGACCTGCTGGAGGGCGCGGCGCGTGGGGAGCGGCCGGTCCCCAGCGGGCGGGAAGTGGACGCGGCGGCGCGAGGGGTCATCGAGGCCGCCGGCCACGGCGAGCACTTCGGCCACGGCACCGGCCACGGCATCGGCCTCGCAACACACGAGTTGCCGACTCTGAGCAAGGCCGCCTCGGAAGACCCGCTGCCCGGGCCGACGGTCTTCTCCGTGGAGCCGGGCATCTACCTCGACGGTGAGACCGGCGTCCGCATCGAGGACCTGATCCTGTTCGATCCGGCGTCCAGGCGCTGCGAGCGGCTGACTTCCTTCCCGCGGGAAGTCATGGCGGTGGGGGTCTAGGGCGCCGTTGCCTCGGGTTCTCGGGGCGCCCGGAGCTCGGCGGGGTGGCTTTGGGCCGGAGACGGGTGGATCTCCCGCTCCGGTACAATCGGGCTTCTACACGACCGAGCCGTCGGCAGCTGCCGGCCTCCGACGAAGGGAGCCTTCCTCGACCATGATCTCCACCAGCGACCTGCGCAAGGGCGTGGCCATCGAGCTCGATGGTGACCTGTGGCAGATCCTCGACTACCACCACATCAAGATGGGGCGGGGTTCGGCCCAGGTCCGCATCAAGCTGCGCAACGTCAAGCGCGGCCAGACGGTGGAGAGGACCTTCCAGGCAGGCGACAAGTGGCCGCGGGCCCAGCTGGAGCACCGCCAGGTCCAGTTCCTGTACAGCGACGGCGGCGACTACCACTTCATGGAAGTGGAGAGCTACGAGCAGTTCCATCTGACCGCCGAGCAGCTCGACGACGCGGTTCACTACCTGAAGGATGGGATGCTCCTCGATCGCACCAGCTACCAGGGCGAGACGATCGGCGTAGAGCTTCCGGTCTCGGTCGAGCTGCAGGTCGTGGAGACGGAGCCGGGTTTCGCCGGCGACACGCAGACGGGCGCCCGAAAGCCGGCCAAGCTGGAGACCGGCCTGGTGGTGCAGGTGCCGATCTTCGTCAGCGAAGGCGACACCATCAAAGTCGACACCCGGACCGGCGAGTACCTGACCAGGATCTAGCCCGCAGGCCGCGGACGTCCCGCGGCGGAGTTCGCGTTCCGGTCGGGGAGGAGAAGGCGTGAGCCGAAGGAGGCCTCCGCAGGGCGATTCGCTCTGGAGCGACCTGCCCGAGCCTGTGCCCGAGCCTGCGCCGGCGGGGCGAGAGCCGAGCGGCTCGCCGAGCCCGCCGGATTGGGCCCTCCCGTCCTGGGACGCGCTGCCCCAGGGGGACGCCGAGCGGGCCGAAGGCGAGATTGTCGCGCCTGCCGCGCCTGCCGAACAAGATCCGGCGGCCGAACAGGAGCCGGCGGCCGCCCTGGGGATCATGCAGGTCAGCGAGGTGACGCGCGCCGTCCGCGATGCAGTCAAGACTCGCCCGGATCTGCGTGACGTTTGGGTCGAGGGCGAAGTGGGGCGGGTCACCGTCTCGGCGGCCGGCCACGGCTACTTCACCCTCAAGGACGAGCGCAGCCAGCTGGCCTGCGTCTTCTTCCGCGACGAGCGGGCTCGCTCTCCGTTCGAGCCCACGACCGGGCTGCGGGTGGTGGCCCACGGACGGGTGGACGTCTTCGAGTCGCAGGGGGTCTACCAGCTATACGTGACTGCGATCCAGCCGGCGGGCTTCGGCGACCTGGCGCTGCGGTTCGAGGCCCTGAAGGCTCGTCTGGCTGCCGAGGGGCTGTTCGACTCGGCGCGCAAGAGGTCTCTGCCGGACCGGCCGGCGGTCATCGGCGTCGCGACGAGCGCCACGGGAGCCGTCTGGCACGACATCTGCCACGTCGTCGGCCGCCGCTGGCCGCTGGCCCGGCTGATCCTCTCGCCCTGCCAGGTCCAGGGGGAGGGCTCGGCCCAGAGCGTGGTTGCCGCCCTGGATCGCCTGGCCCGCTGGAGCGAACGCTGCGCGGCGGAGGGCCGACCGGAGGAGGGGCCGGCCGTGGTGATCCTGGCCCGCGGCGGCGGTTCGCTGGAGGACCTGTGGTCCTTCAACGACGAGCGGGTGGTGCGAGCGGTTGTCGCCCATCCGGTGCCGGTCGTGTGCGGGGTCGGTCACGAGGTGGACGTGACCCTGGCCGATTTCGCCGCCGACGTGCGGGCCCCCACACCCTCCGCTGCGGCCGAGCTGGTGGTGCCGGACAGGGCCGAGACCTGGGCCTCGGTGGTGGGGCTGGCAAGAAGAGCCGGGTCGCGCGCCGGCGGCGTCCTGGTGACGGCCAGGGCCGAGCTGACGTCGGAGGAGCGAGCCCTGGAGCGATTGCAGCCCTCTGCCCAACTGGCTCAGGCCCGGGAGCGGGCCGGGCTGCTGCTGGACCGAGCGGCCCGGGCGGTTCACGAGGACGTGGCCCGGGACGCGGAGCTTGAGCGGCGGTCCGCGGGCCGCCTGGCCCCGGCAGTGGCAGCCGCCCTGAGCGTCCGTCGCGTGGCCCTGGAGCGCGGCGTGGCCACCCTGACGGCTCTGGCGCCCCAGGCGACGCTGGATCGCGGCTATGCCATCGTCCGGCGCCGGTCGGACGGGTCGATCGTCCGCGACAGTGCGCAGGCCCCGGCGGGAGAGCGTCTGGCGATCACCGTGGCCGCGGGTGAGCTGCCGGCGACGGTTGACGGGCCCCCGCGGGCCGCGCCCAGGAAGGGCGGCTGATGGGCGGCCTGGTGTTCGTGGCTCTGCTACTGGCCGTGGCGCTGGTCGCGTTCGTGGTTTCGATCGGTATTGGTATCCTGCTCGGGCGCCGCCTGGATAGGATCGTGGAGAGGCACGTGGCGAGCGAAAGCGACGCCGGCCGGGAGGTTGACAGCCATGAGTGACAAGCCGGCACCAGCCGGCAAGCCCGTCGAGAGCCTCGATGTGGGCTCGCTGACCTTCGACCAGGCCCTGGGCGAGTTGCAGCGGACCGTGGCCGAGCTGGAGCAGGGTGGCCTGCCCCTGGAACGTTCGATCGAGCTGTACGAACGCGGGGTCGCCCTTCACGAGCGTTGCGGGGCGCTGCTGGGCGAGGCCGAGTTGCGGGTGCAGCGCCTGCTGGAACGCGCCGTCGGCGAACTGTCGCTGGCGGAGGCCCACAGCGAAGGAGAAGCCGACTAGCTGTAGACTGCCCGAGGCACAAGCCGGCGCCAGCCGCAGCGATCGGCTTTCGACGAAGTGGGCGACAAGGGGTTAGCGCCCGGGAGTGATGACTTGGCGATACTGCCGACCCTGGAAGGTCCGGGCGAGCTGCGCGGGCTGAGCTACGAAGAGCTGGACAAGCTGGCAGCCGAGATCAGGGCTTACATCATCTCGACAGTCTCGCGAACGGGCGGCCATCTTGGGTCCTCGCTGGGTGTGGTGGAGCTGTCGATCGCGCTGCACCGGGTCCTCGAGTCGCCCCGCGACAAGATCATCTGGGACACCGGCCACCAGGCCTACGCTCACAAGCTGTTGACCGGCCGCTACGAGGAGTTCGGCACGCTGCGCCAGCTGGGCGGCATCGGTGGCTTCCCGCGGCGCTCCGAGTCGGAGCATGACGTCTTCGACGGCGGTCATGCCGGAACGGGGCTTTCCATCGCCCAGGGACTGGCCACGGCCCGCGACCTGCGGCACTCGATGGAGCGCATTGCAGTGGTGGTGGGTGACGCGGCGCTGATCAGTGGCCTGTCTCTCGAGGCTCTCAACGACATCGGCCATCGCCAGACGCAGCTCCTGATCGTGCTGAACGACAACGCGATGTCGATCAGCCCCACGGTCGGCGCCTTCAGCCAGTACTTCTCCACGCTGAAGCTGTCGCCGGCCTGGAAGCAGAGCAAGAATGCCTACGACAGGATCGTCGAGTCGCTGCCGGTCGTGGGGCAGCCGGCCCTCAGCCTGTCGCGCCGCATCCGGCGCATGGTCGTCAACTTCGCCCAACCCGGCCAACTCTTCGAAGACCTGGGCATCACCTACCTGGGCGTCATCCCGGGTCACAACACGCGCGGCCTGGAGCACATCTTCAGGGCCGCGCTGGAGGTCCCCGGCCCGGTCATCGTTCACGTCCGGACGCGCAAGGGCCGCGGCTACAGGCCGGCCGAGCGCGACCAGATCGGCTTCCACGGCGCCGCGCTGCCGCCGATGCCCGCCGATACACACCACGCCGAAGGCCAGGCGCCGCACGCCACGACGGGCGCCGCCCTGGCCCGCAAGGACAGCGGCGTGCCGGCCCCCGGCCTGCCGGACGAGGCACCGATGGAGCCGTCCCGCAACGGCGCCGCGTCGGGCGGCACGGCAGACATGGGCACGCCGTCGGCGCTCGCGCGGGCAGCCGCCGCCGGCCGGCCGTCCAACTACACTCAGCACTTCTCCGAGGAGCTGATCGAGCTGGCCCGCTACGACCGGCGGATCGTGGCCATCACGGCCGGCATGCCCACCGGGACCGGCCTTCACGCCTTCCAGTCGGAGTTCCCGGAGCGCTTCTTCGACGTAGGCATTGCCGAGCAGCACGCCGTGGCCCTCGCCTCGGGAATGGCCCTGGCCGGCGAGCGGCCGGTCGTGGCCCTGTACTCGACATTCCTCCAGCGGGCCTTCGACCAGGAGGTCCATGACGTCTGCCAGAACGACTTGCCGGTCCTGCTGGCGGTCGATAGAGCCGGGCTGGTCGGCGAGGACGGCACCAGCCATCAAGGCATGTTCACCCTGCCCACCCAGCTCCAGCTGCCCAACATGATCGTGGCCAGCCCCAAGGACGAGCAGGAGCTGCGGTCGATGGTCCGCACGGCGCTGGCCCAGGATCATCCGTTCGCCCTGCACTACCCGCGCGACCGTGGCTTCGGCGTGGCGTCTCGCAAGCCGGGGGTGCTCAAGATCGGCGTGGGCGAGCTGCTGAGCGAAGGCCGGGACGTTCTGATCGTGGGCTTCGGGCCGATCATCGAGCGGGGCCGGCTGGCGGCCGAGGCCCTGGTCGCCGAAGGCTGGTCTGTCGGCCTCATCAACGCCCGTTTCGCCAAGCCCCTGGACAGCCAGCTGATCCTGGACCAGGCCCGCGGCAAGCGGCTCGTGGTGACCCTGGAGGAGAGCGTCGTCAGCGGCGGTTTCGGGTCGGCGGTCCTGGATCTCGTGGAGCAGGCTCGGGTGACGGACCCGGTCTACCGCGACGTGGCGATCGGCATCATCGGCATCCCGGGCGGCCGCTTCGTGGACCACGGTAGCGTCGATGACCTGAGGCGGACGCTCCGCCTGGACGCGACCGGGATTGCCGGCCAGATCCGGGAGACTCTGGCCAGGCTGCGCGCCCAACCGTCATCCCGGGCACGGGGCGGGGCGCCTGCCACGCTCGACCCCGGCTCGCGCTGAGGCGGCAGGGGTTCCGGGGCGCGCCCCGGCGCAGCACGAGTTGATCCGGGTGTGACACGATTGGCCCGATGAGTCCGGCCGAGAAAGCCCCGCGCCAGCGCCTGGACCAGCTCCTGGTGGAGCGTGGTCTCGCCGAATCGCGCACCCGTGCCCAGGCCCTGATCATGGGCGGCCACGTACGCGTCGGCGAGGGCCAGTCGGTGCGGACTGACCGCAAGCCGGGCGACCTGGTGGCGGCCACCGTCGGCCTGGAGGTGGAGGCTCCTCCGCCGTTTGTGTCGCGGGGCGGCATCAAGCTCCGCGCCGCCCTGGACGCCTTCGGCGTAGAGCCGGTCGGGCTGGTGTGCCTGGACGTTGGCTCGTCCACGGGCGGTTTCACGGATCTCCTCCTCCAGCGCGACGCGAGCCGCGTCTACGCCGTGGACGTCGGCCGCGGCCAGCTGGCCGAATCGCTGCGCCACGACCCCCGGGTGGTCTCTCTGGAGAAGACCAATGCCCGCGCTCTGGGTCCCGGCGTGCTGCCCACGGCGGTGGACCTGGCCACCATCGACGTCAGCTTCATCTCGCTCAACCGCATCCTGGGGCCTGTCGCCTCCTGCTTCGGCCCGCTCGGGGGGCGGATCGTGGCCCTGGTCAAGCCCCAGTTCGAGGCCGGTCGCAAGGAGGTCCGGGACGGCGTGGTCCGGGATCCGACGATCCATCTCAAGACCCTGGAGGGAGTTGCCTGTCATGCCCTCTCCATCGGCCTGAGGCTGCGAGGGGCCGTTGCCTCGCCGATTACCGGACCAGCCGGGAATCGCGAGTTCTTCGTCGAGCTCGACGTCCCGGCGGGCTACACGTCGCCCGGGGGCGAGCCGGCCGAGCTGCCCGCTGAGTGGGCTCAGAGATTCAGGGAGCTGGTGGGTGCATGAGCCTGGACCGAATCGGCTTCGCATACAACCCGACCAAGCAAGCTGCCCTCGAGCTGCGCAAGCGCGCTGAGGCCTGGTGCAAGAGCAAGGACATCGCGCACTGGTCGGCTCCGGCCGGGGAGACGCAGACCCTGGTCCGCGAGTTGCCCGAGACGGGAGCGCTGGTGGTCCTGGGCGGTGACGGGACCTTCCTGCGGGCGGCCCGGGCGGTGGCCGACGTGGACACGCCTCTTCTCGGCGTGAACCTGGGCAAGGTGGGCTTCCTGTCAAAGGTGGAGGCGGGCACGATCGAGACCGTGCTGGGCCAGCTGGTGGCCGGCGAGTACTCGCTCGAGCCACGGATGGCTCTCCATGCCGAGATCCACCCCGGCGGACAGCCGGAGCCGAGCGAGACCTTCTTCGCCCTGAACGACGTGACGGTGGCCCGCGGGGCCCTGGCCAGGGTCTGTCGCATGGAGGTCGAGATCGCCGGGTCGCACCTGGCGACCTTCACCGCGGACGGCCTGGTCGTCTCCAGCCCTACGGGCTCGACCGGCTACTGCTACTCGGCCGGGGGCCCGATCCTCGATCCCACCAGCCGGAATATCGTCGTGACTACGATCGCGGGCTACCTGACGGCCATCAAATCGGTTGTGGTCAGCCCGCGGCACACGGTCAAGGTCCAGGTGGTCGACGCCTACGAGGTGCTGATGAGCGTCGATGGGCGCGAGGATCGGAAGCTGGCCATCGGCGACGTGGTGTGCGTTTCGGAGAGACCTGCCCCGATTCGGTTCATCGAGCCGCGGGGCGCGCTGCCCTTCTGGGATCTGCTGCGTCAGAAGTCGGAGCTGCTGCCGTCATGACCGATGTCGCAGGCGAGGTCCTGGTGGAGGGCGCCGCAGTCGAGACCGAGGACACCGTCGAGGAGGGAGCGCCGCCGCTGGCCGCCGGACGTCTGTTGGAACTCGGCGTCCGAGACCTGGCGCTGATCGAGAAGCTGCGGATCTCGTTCGAGCCGGGCCTGAATGTCCTGACCGGCGAGACCGGAGCAGGCAAGAGCCTCCTGATCGATGCCCTGGGCCTCGCCCTGGGTGCGAGAGCCGACACCAGCCTGGTGCGCCACGGGACCGACGGCGCCCGGGTCGAGGCTCTCTTCGACAAGCTCCCGGAGCCGCTGATCAGCGGACGCGAGCTCTCCGCGGCAGGCCGATCGACGGCCAGGCTGGACGACGAGACGGTTACGGCTTCCCGGCTGGCCTCGGTCGCCGGACGGCTTGTCGAGATCCACGGCCAGCACGACCAGCAGCGCCTGCTCGACGAGCGATGGCAGCGAGAGCTGCTCGATTCCTTCGGCGGCCTGGATGCCGAGCGGACGGCCATGGCCGCGGCCGCGGACGCCTGGCGAGCCAACCAGGCAGCGCTGGCGGAGCTGGCCCTCGACCCGCGGGAGCTGGCCAGGCGCCTGGAGCTGCACGAGCACGAGCTGGCCGAGATCGAGGGTGCGAAGCTGCGCCTGGGCGAGGCGGCGGAGATCAAGGCCCGGCTGTCGTCGGCGCAGCACGCCGAAGCCATCGCTCGGGGCAGTGGCGAGATGCACGAGCTGCTGGCCGGGGAGGGGAGCGGGGCGCGGGAGGCGGTTGCCCAGGCCGCTCATCAGGCGCGCGACCTGGCCCGGCTCGATTCGCGCTTCGAGCGGGTCGAGGAGCGGCTCCTGGGCCTGGCGGCCGAGCTGGAAGACGCCGCCGCGGAGGCGGCCTCGCTGTCCGAGAGCGTGGACCACGATCCACTTGCGCTGGCGGCGCTGGAAGAGCGGCTGTCGCTGATCTACTCCCTGGAGCGCAAGTACGGGGAGGACGAGGCGGCCGTGATCGCCCACGGCGAGCGGGCGGCCCACGAAGCGGAGCGGCTGCGGACCCTGGAAGCCTCGCGAGAGACCCGCCAGGCCGAGGCCGACAGGCTGCTGGGCGTGGTTGCCGGGGCCGCGGGGGTGCTGTCCGAGGCGCGCCAGGGGGCGGCTCAGCTGCTCGGGCGAGCGGTCGAGGAGGCGCTCGGCGGACTGGGCTTCCGGCAGACGCATTTCCAGGTGTCGGTGTCGCGGCGGCCGGCGGGGCCCTCCGAGGCGGTGGTGGAGGTCGGCCGGGAGCGCGTCGCCTTTGATTCGCACGGCATCGACGCGGTCGTGTTCCTCTTCGCCCCGAACCCCGGAGAGCCGGCGCGGCCGCTGGCCCGTATCGCCTCCGGCGGGGAGCTGTCGCGAGTAGCCCTGGCGATCAAGCAGGTCTTGGCGGCCGCCGATCGGACGCCGACCCTGGTCTTCGATGAGATCGACTCCGGCATCGGCGGGCGCAGCGCCGAGCCCGTGGGGCGGAGTCTGTGGGAGCTGGCGCGGACGCACCAGGTGCTGTGCGTGACCCACCTGGCCCAGATCGCCGCCTATGCCGATGCCCAGTTCCGCATCGAGAAGCACTCGCGGGACCAGCGCACTGTGACGGAGGTCAGGCGCCTGGATCGCGAGGAGCGAGTGGAGGAGCTGACGGCCATGCTGGCCGGCGCGGAGGGTGGCTCCGGAGCCCGGGCCAGCGCCGAGGAGCTGCTGGAGCGAGCCGAGGCCTGGCGGCGAGCCGCGGGCGAGGGCTGAGGTGGGCGCGGACGCCGGATCGGGAGGCCGGCTGGGGTCGGCGATCGACGAGTACCTGACCCATCTGCGCGTCGAGCGCGGGCTGTCCGAAGCCACGCTTCGCGCCTACCGCGCCGACCTTGCCGATTTCGCGGCCAGCCACGGTGCCGCCGCGGGCTGGGACTCCTCGGCCGAGGTGGCGGTCCGCTACCTGGCGATGCTGAGCGCCCCGCGGCGCAGCCGCCTGACGGCGCTCCGGCCCACCACTCTGCGGCGGCGCGCGGCGGCGTTGCGGGGGTTCTACCGCTTCTGCTACGGGGAGGGGCTGATCGCCACGGACGTGGCCGCTCGTTTCGATCTGCCCCGCCGGCCACGGCTTCTGCCCGAGGTGCTGACCGTGGCGGAAGTCGAGGAGCTGCTGTCCGCCCAGAGCGGAGAGACGGCTACTGGGCTCCGCGACCGGGCGCTGCTGGAGCTGCTGTATTCGAGCGGGCTGCGCATCTCGGAAGCCGTCGGCCTGGATCGCGACGACCTGGCGCTGGACGAGCGGCTGGTCCGGGTCGTGGGCAAGGGCGACCGGGAGCGCCAGGTGCCCGTGGGTGAAGTGGCCCTGAGCTGGCTACGGAGGTACGTCGATGGCCCGCGGCAGGCCTGGCTGGCGGACACTGAGCCGGCGCCGCGGGGCGGGCCGGTGTTCGTCTCGGAGAAGGGGAAGCGGCTTGATAGGCGACGGGCCTGGGAGATGATGTCCGCCACGGCCCGTCTGGCCGGGCTCAAGCGAGGCATCAGCCCCCACACCTTGCGGCATTCGTTCGCCACGCACCTGCTGGAAGGCGGCGCCGACCTGAGGGTCGTGCAGGAGCTGCTGGGGCATGCGAGCATCAGCACCACCCAGCTCTACACGCATCTCACGGGAGAACGGATCAAAGACGTATACGCGCGCGCCCACCCGCGTGCATGATTAGGGACGACAGCCCGGGGTGGACGGGCGCGAGCGCAAGGAGATAGAGGATGAGCTACGGGGAGTCCCTCCTCGCCAATGGCGAGCACATCATCTACCGGGGCCGGCAGCACTGGCTCGCGCCGCTGTCGGATTCGCTGCGCCCGCTCGTCCTGTTCCTGGCGGGCCTGGTGATCTTCTTCCTGGCGGTGATCATCAGCGTCAGCGGCTTCTTCTGGACCATCCTGGCCTTCGTCAGCCTGGTGACGCTGGTCGTGGGCGGAGTCTGGATGGCGATCGTGTACTTCACCTGGCGGGCCCAGGAGTACCTGATCACCAACCGGCGCGTGCTCAAGATCGAGGGGCTCATCGACAAGAAGAGCGGCGACAGCTCGCTGGACAAGATCAACGACGCGGTGCTGTCGCAGGGCCTGCTGGCGCGCCTCTTCAAGTACGGCGACCTGGAGATCATGACCGCGTCCGAGGAGGCCGTCGACCACTACGAGATGCTGGCTCATGCGGTCGACTTCAAGAAGGCGATGCTGGACGCGAAGCACAAGCTCGAATACGGCGGTACTCGTGCCTCCGTCAGCGCGCGCTCGGGAGGCGCCCGCCCCAACGACGACGTGGAGGCGGCCCTGGACCGGCTGGCGGCTCTGCGTGACAAGGGCAAGATCACCCAGGCCGACTACGAGCGCAAGAAGGCTGACCTGCTGGACAAGATGTAACCTCGCCGGCCCGGTAGGATAGAGGCGCCCCTTCAAGCTATCGCGAGAGGTTGGTATTGACTTCCTTGCAGCTCGCCCAGGCCGTCATCTGGATCGCCCTGTTCATCCTCGTCGCCGGCCCGGTCCACGAGTCTGCGCACGCCCTCGCTGCGTGGCGGCTCGGCGACGGCACTGCGAAGATGTACGGCCGCATCTCGCTCGACCCGATCAGGCATTTCGATCCGGTCGGGGGGTCGCTGCTGATCTTCTCGGTGATCTTCACGGGCTTCGGGTTCGGGTGGGCCAAGCCCACTCCGGTGAATCCGCACTTCCTCCGCGGCAGATACGCCAATTCCATCGTGGCGGCCGCCGGGCCCGTGTCGAACCTGCTGCTGGCGGCAGGCTTCGCGATCGGCTATCGCATCCTGGACGCGCAGGGCGTGCCGGCCAACAACGAATCCGCGATCAACATGCTCCAGCTCGTGTTCCGGACCGGGGTCGTCCTGAACGTGGTTCTGATGGTCTTCAACCTGATCCCCGTCGTCCCTCTGGACGGCTCCCACGTGCTGCTGGACATGCTGGACTACAGAACTGCCCGCCAGGTCAGCGAGTTCATGGCCCAGTACGGCCTGCTCGTGCTGGTGGCGGTTATCCTGTTCGCCTGGCGGATCATGGCCCCCATTGTCGTGCCGCTCATCAACCTTCTGCTCGGCGCGCAGATCTACTACGTCTAGCCGGCGTGCGCGGCTGGTGGGCTGGCAAGATCGGGCGGACATGGAGCTACTTCCGGGCTCGTGTCGGACTCGACGAGCTGGCAGAGCTTGAGACCTGGCTGACGCCCGCCCAGTCGTCGCTCTTCGGGGCGATGCACCGGGCTGACAGGAGGCACTGCCTGGACGTGCTGGTCTGGCTGAGGGCGAACGGCGTGGCGGACCCGGACCTGCTTCTGGCCGGCCTGCTTCACGACTGCGGCAAGGGCCGGCGGATACGGTTCGTGCACCGCGTGGCGTGGTCTTTGGGCCAGCGCTACGGGGAGTGGATCTGGCGCTGGTCGGGGCGCCTGCCGACCTTCAGGGCGGGTCTGGAGGAGCTGCGACGCCACGCCGAGCTTTCGGCCGAGCTGGCGAGGCAGGCCGGCTGCTCGCCCCGAACCGTGGAGCTGATCCGGATGCAGGAGAATCCCACGGACGAGGCAGGCAGGCTCCTTCTTGCCGCCGACGAGGCTTGCTGATGATCGATCCGCAACACGGTCCCGCGCTGGACCCGACGCTGGTGCCCGAGGTGGTGCTAACGGGAGGCCGTCCGCATGAAGCCACCAGGATCCGGCTGGCCGATTTCGACGGCCCGTTGGGGCTGCTGTTGGCCCTTATCGAGGCGCGCCAACTGGACGTCCTGACGGTGCCGCTGGGGGCTCTGGCGGAGGCCTACCTGGACGCCCTAGCCACGCTGGACACGGATCGGCTGGGCAACGCCTCGGGGTTCGTGGCCGTGGCGGCGCAGCTGATCCTGATCAAGAGCCGGGCCATCTTGCCCCGTCCGCCGGAGACCGCCGCCGTTCCCCTGGACGACGAGCCCGATCCGGAAGAAGAGCTCCGGGCGCGGCTGATCGAGTACCGCCGATACCGGAACGCCGGAGCCACCCTGGGAGCCCGTCCGGAGTGGCAGCGCCTGTTCCGCCGCGAGGCCGAGATCGCCGCCGCGGCAGGCAAGGCCGGCGCCAGGCCTCCCAAGAGGCCGCCCCTGCCGGTGCTCATTCTCGTTTCGGCCTTGGACGCGATGTCCAGGGTCGTGCCGCCGCCGCTGGCCCCCGAAGAGATCCTGGGTCGAACCGTGACTCTGGCCGAGCGGGCCGAGATCATTCGGGCGGCCCTGGCCGAGGCGGACAGCATCGTTCTGCAGGAGCTGCTGGCCGGGGTGCACGACCGCGTGGTCGTGGCGGTGACCTTCCTGGCTTTGCTGGAGCTGGCGAAACGGCGGGAGATCACTCTCGAGCAGGTGGAGCCGTGGGGCCCGATCATTGCCCGCAGGACGGCGTCGCCGGCCGGTGGGCCGCAGGAGGACCAGGAGATAGACGAGAGCCTGGAGTCGTTCGCGTGACGGAGGAGAGGAACGGGCTGCAGATCGGGATGGGCGCTCGAGCAGCGCAGGGAAGTGGCGAAGACGCGGCGTCGGACGAGGCTGCGCAGCCCGGGTCGGCGCCGCCCGGCGATCTGACCGTGTCGCAGCTGGAGGCCTTGCTCTTCGTGGCCGAGAAGCCCCTGGCGCGGTCCGAGATCGCCAGCCTGGCCGGCGTGGATCGAGACACGGTGGACGCGCGCATCGGCGACCTGGCGGTCCATCTGGCGGAGCGGGGCATCCGGCTGATCGAGTCGGGCGAGAAGGTGGAGCTGGCCACGGCCCCTGAGGCGGGTCTCCTGATCGCCCGCTACGTCGGCGCCGACGCCCCGCGGCTCTCACCGGCTTCGCTGGAGACGCTGGCGATCGTCGCCTACCGCCAGCCCTGCACCCGGGCAACCATCGAGCGGATCCGGGGAGTGGATTCGGAGTACACGATTCGGACCCTGCTGCACCGCCGGCTGATCGTCGAGCTGGGGCGCTCGGAGGCCCCGGGCCGACCGACCCTCTTCGGCACCGGGTTCGATTTCCTGGAGCGCTTCGGCATGATCAGCCTGGACGAGCTACCGCCGCTGGAGCCGGGCGTGGCCGAGCGGTTGCACGAGCCGGGGCCGGAGGAAGGGGCCTTGCCGGTTGGCGAACCCGAAGCGGACCGGGAGCCGGGGAAGGCCGGCGGGGCCGGCTGAGATGACGCGGGCCCGCCTCCAGAAGGTCGTCGCGGCCGCGGGCCTGGCCTCGCGCCGGGGCGCCGAGGAGCTGATCAGGGCAGGCCGCGTGACGGTCGATGGGCGGGTGGCCATCCTTGGGGAGACCGCGGATCCGGAGACGCAGACGGTGGCGGTGGACGGCGCACTTCTTCCGGCCCAGGAAGGGCCCCGCCTGTACTGGGTGCTGAACAAGCCGGCGGGCGTGGTGTCGACCGTGAGGGACCGCCACGCCGCCCGGACGGTGATGGGGTTGCTGCCAGCCGCGGTCCGGCGCGAGAGCCGCATCTACCCGGTCGGCCGTCTCGACGAGCAGTCGGAGGGGCTGCTCCTCTTCACCAACGACGGCGGCTGGGCCGACCTGCTGCTCCATCCGCGCTACGGCGTGGAGCGCGAGTACATGGTCGGCTTGGACCGCTCGCTGCGCAAAGGCGAGAAGCTGGCCTTGCGGCAGGGCATCGTTCTCGCGGAGGGGCTGGCCCGCCTGGAGATGTTGGAGGACGCCACCCCGGCCCAGGTGCGCAACATGCTGGCCCTCCTGGAGCCGCCTCACCCGGAGCTGCGCTGGTACCGGGTGGTGCTGGGCCAGGGCTGGAAACGCCAGATCAGGCGCATGTTCGACGCCGTCGGGGTGCCGGTGAGACGCCTGGTTCGGGTTCGGATCGGCTCGCTCAAGCTCACCGACCTGCGGCCGGGCCAGGCCAGGCCCCTGGACCGGCAGGAGGTCCGCCGTCTGTCGGCCGGAGCTCGGCGGACCACCTCCAGCCGGCCAATCAAGGGCGCCCCCGAGACCGCCGCCCAGACTGCCGAATAACCGGCCGCGGGCGCGCTATGCTGCGGGCGTGACCGGCGACCCAGGCACTCCTGCTTCCGTGCGCCCCCTGGTGGTGGCCATCGACGGGCCCAGCTCGAGCGGCAAGAGCACCGTCGGGGCCGAGGCAGCCCGGCGCCTCGGATACCG
>Ga0307436_1000762_pt1 | contig 15016 bp, 13 predicted proteins | sample SalMarWE160440MG_FD_202513 | JGI IMG/M metagenome (GOLD analysis project Ga0307436, IMG submission 202513) | Salt marsh sediment microbial communities from the Plum Island Ecosystem LTER, Massachusetts, United States - WE1604-40 | ecosystem: Environmental > Aquatic > Marine > Intertidal zone >...
CCCTACCAACTGGTCAAGGACCTGAGGACGGGCGTGGAGAGCACCAGCCCGCAGGACGTGCTCGACGGCGACCTTCTGCCGTTCATGGAAGCCGCGCTGGCGCGGCGCGTCGGCGGCGAGCGGGCGGTCCCCTCCAGCTGAATCGCCAGAGCAGCTGGCTGCTGCCGGTCCCTCTGATTGCCGTCGGCGCCTTCCTGCTGTTCGGCGCACCCGGCCGCTCCAAGATGGAGGCCGACAAGGGGCCGAAGGCCGACGCCTAGGCCCGCCGGCGCGGCCGCTCGTCGTCGCTGTCGCCGGCACGCGCGGCATCGAAGGCGCGCTGCGCCCGCTGCACGCGCTCGGCATTGTCGAGCGCCCACTGGCCCAGCGCGCCGACCGGCCTGAGCAGGTCCCGGCCAAGCGGCGTCAGCGCATAGTCGACCCGCGGCGGCACCGTCGGATAGACGGTGCGACTGACGAAGCCGTCGCGCTCGAGCCCCCTGAGCGTCGTGGTCAGCATCTTCTGCGAAATGCTGCCCAGCGACCGCTTGATCTCGGAGAAGCGCATCGGCCCGTCGCCGAGCTGGCGCACGACCAGTACCGTCCACTTGTCACCAACCCGCGACAGGATGGCGCTCACCCGGCGGCAGGCCTCGGTGCGGTGCAGGGAACTCTGTTTCAAAAAAGTGCCTCCTTGCGCGAGAGTCGTCCCACGGTCACTTATTGGGCCTGAGGCACCAAATGCCCCTGAGGCACCAAAGCATACCACGGAACGTGAGGAGCGTCGTCCCCATGCTCAAGATCGCCATCATCGTCGGCAGCACCCGCCCCGGCCGCCGCGCCGAGCCAGTCGCCCAGTGGGTGCACGAACAGGCGCTGAAGCGCGGCGACGCCGCCTTCGAACTGGTCGACATCGCCGATTTCGACCTGCCGCTCTTCGACGAGTCGATACCGCCGTCGCTGCACCGCTACCAGCACGAGCATACCAAACGGTGGGCGGCGGCCATCGACGGTTACGACGGCTTTGTCTTCGTCGTGCCGGAATACAATCACGGCATCCCGGGCCCACTGAAGAACGCCATCGATTTCGTCTATCGCGAGTGGAACAACAAGGCGGCCGGTTTCGTCAGCTACGGTTCCACCGGCGGCGTGCGCGCCGTGGAGCACCTGCGCGGGGTGATGGCCGAGCTGCAGGTCGCCGACGTGCGCGCGCACGTGTCGCTGTCGCTCTACGCCGACTTCGAGAACTTCGCCGCCTTCAAGCCGGCCGAGCTTCACCTCGCGCAACTGACGACGCTGTTTGACCAGGTGATCGCGTGGAGCGGCGCGATGAAGACATTGCGCCGGGAACTGGCCACCGCCGCCTGACGACGCGCGCGCAAGAAGGTGGCGCCCGCGTCGTCGGTGGCGAGAGGGGAGGGCCTGTTCGGCCCCGTCCTCAAAGCAGCGGCAGAATCTTGTCTCCGGCGGCGATGTAGGTCATCGGATCGATGGCACTGCCGTCGACGCGCACTTCGTAGTGGAGGTGCGGCCCGGTCGAACGGCCGGTGCTTCCCGACAGCCCGACGATCGTGCCCTTGCCGACCACCTGGCCGACTCTGACCCTGATCTCGCTGAGGTGGGCATAGCGGGTGGCGATGCCGTTGCCATGGTCGATCTCGACCATGTTGCCGTAGCCTCCGGCGGGTCCGGCGCTGGTGACCGTCCCGGCCGCCGTCGCCGGAACCGGGGTGCCGGCCACGGCGCGGAAATCGACCCCGGTGTGCATCGCCGGTGTGCCGAGGAACGGATCGATGCGGGTGCCGAAGCGGCTGGTGACCACGGCGTCGGGCAGCGGCCGCGACAGGGGAAGCTGGCGGGCGAACCGGCGCATGGCGGCGTAGCGGTCGATCTCGCCGGCGACCAGCGCGACAGTGGCGCGGAAGGTTGCCGGATCGGCGTTATCGTCGATGCTGACATATGGCCCGCCGACCGCGTCGGAATCGGCGTTGTCGCCGGCGGGCACGTCCTGGCCGATGCTCTTGAGCACCTTGGCGACTGTGTTGGCGTTCCTGGTGACCTTCTCGGCCACCGCGTCGACGTAGTCTACCTGCTTCTCGGCGAGTTGATCGAGGGAGCTCGCCACCGCCCTGACCTTCGCCATCGGCGATGCCGCGCCACCGCTGCCGGCGCCATCGGCAGGCTCGAGGCTGCTGGTATGCACGCCGTCGTTCGCCGGCGGTTGGCCGCGGGCGTCGGACTGGACCGCGGCCGACCGGCCGGACACGGTCGGCGGCGTCACACCCGCCTGGCGCATCGTCTGGTTGAGGCCGGCGAGGATGTCCTGGCGCGCGTCAAGCGCCGACTGGCGACCGACGAGCTTTTTCACCTGCGCCTCGATGTCCTCCTGCCTGAGCAGCTGGCGGCTGGTCAGGCGGTCGACATCGGCACGCAGGGCGGCGATGCGATCCTCGTAAACGTTCTGGATGTGCGACCGGCGGGCGAAAGAGGTGGCGAGCAGGTCGTCGCGGAAGACCAGGTAGCCGGTCGCGGCGAGGTAGACCAGGGCGAACACCGTGCCGACCAGGGCGAGCGTGGCGACCAGCCACGGTCGCACCGTGAAGGTGCGCACGTCGTCACCGCGGGCGATGATGATGCGGTGGGGCGGTGCGCGTCGGGCGAAGGAATGGGCCTGAAGCGAATCGACAATCGACATACGCGGCAACTCACCGATCGTTGCGTTGGCGGGGCGCAAGTGATCGGGTGATTAGAGACCGTTAAGGTTAACAAAACCTTTGGCCGCGGCCGCCGGCGGCGAGAATCTCGGCTCCGGGCTAGAGCGCGCGGGCGGCCGCCAGCACCTTGTCGACGTGACCGGCGACCCTCACTTTGCGCCATTCCTGGACGATGCGGCCGTCGCGATCGACAAGAAACGTGGCGCGTTCGACGCCCATGTATTTGCGGCCGAACATCGTCTTTTCGCCCCAGGCGCCGTAGGCCTTGATCGCCGTTCGCTCGGGGTCGGCGGCGAGCGTGATGGCGAGACGGTGCTTCGTGCGGAAACGCTCGTGCGAGTCCGCGCTGTCCGGCGAAATGCCGACGATCCCGGTGCCGGCCGCCTCGAACGCCGTCGCCGCTTTGGTGAAATCGATCGCTTCGATGGTGCAGCCCTGGGTGTCGTCGGCCGGGTAGAAATAGACGACGACCTTCTTGCCCTTGAAGTCGGCGAGCCGCACGCGGCCGCCTCCGCCGGCCGCCAAATCGAAGTCCGGGGCCATGCGGCCGGCCATCGTCTTTGCCATATCTGCCTTCCTTTCGTCGCACTTTGCTGGCTTCAAGGGCCGGATTTCCGGCGCTGTGGGGTCGCCGGAGGGGACTCGCGGGGATGGTAGCGCCGCTCGCCGTCTGACGGCCAGAGCCGCGCGCAATATCTCGCCTTGGCCGGCGATTTTGCTATGAAGGGTGACGCGCGGCCGGGCGGTGTGCCCAGTCGCTCCGTTCCGCTGGCGAGGGCCCGACGACCGAGCATGCGTCTGACAGACTTACCCTCCGCCATCGCCAGCCGGCCCCTGCGTCAACGCAGTTCGCGCTCGGCCCGGCTGCGCCTAGCGGCCAAGGCGGCGGCGGTTATCCTGCTGGTTCTCGTCATTGCCGTCGTCGCCGGCGTCGCCGTGGTGCTGTCCGGCCCGACCCAGGTCGGATTCATCCGCGACCGCATCGCCGCCACCCTCAAGCGCAACCTCGGCGCTGGTTACTCGGTCGCCGCCGGCCGGGCGGTGATCGACGTCGACCCGGTGCTCGGTCTGGTCGTCCGGGTCGACAACATCGACGTGCACGACAGCCGCCACGCGGTCGTCGCGCACGTTCCCTCGACCCGTCTCGCCATCGATCCGCTGTCGTTGTTTCGCTTTCGCGTCGAGATCAAGCAGGTCGAGCTGAGCGGCGCCGAGCTGTCGTTCGTGCGCGACGCCGACGGCGCCGTCCGGCTCGGCAATGCCGACAGCGTTCAACCGCAGCCATCTGCGCCGCCGGCGCCGGTCGCGCCGACTGCCAACACGCCGACGACCGGCGCTGCCGGCACTGCGCCGCCATCAGCGACGGCGTCGCCGGGCGCCGCCCCGCCTGCCGGATCATCGGGCGGCTTTCCCGACCTGTTCGCCGCCCTCCATATCATCGATCGCGGCATCGAGCCGCCGATCGACGCGGCCGTCAAGGCCGGCTTCCAGCGCCTCGCCCTGGTCGACGGCACCATCGTGGTGGCCGATGCGGCCAGCCACGTGCGGCGGCGATTTGCCAGCACCGACCTCAACATCGTCGTCGACCCCGCCACATCGGCGCTGTCCATCAACTTTGCCACTTCCGGCTACGGCGGCCGCTGGACGGCGACGGTCGATCGCGAACTCGACGCTTCGACCGGCGGCCACGTTCTGTCGGTCCTGTTTTCCCAGCTCACCGTCGCCGACGTGTTGCCGGGGCTCGGCGATCCCAACAGCCCGATCGTCGCGGACATTCCGCTCTACGGCCGCGCCCACGTCAGCTTCGACAAGGACGGCGCCATCCAGGACGCCGATGCCCGTCTCGACCTCGGCGCCGGCATCATCAAGTTCGTCAAGGAACGCTCTTCCGTGCTGCTCGACGAAGCGACCGTCAAGCTGCGCTGGGATATCGCTAACCGGGCGCTGATCATCGATCCGTCGACCTTCTTTTTCGGCGATACCCGTGGCGTGGTGACCGGCCGCGTCGTACCCGACGGTGACCCGGCCAGCCGCCGCTACCACTTCGACTTCGAGTCGCCGGGGGCGATCCTGGCGCCGCGCGACTCCGGCGAGCCGCCGATGGTTGCCCAACGCATCTCTGTCAGCGGCAACGCCGACTTCAACCAGCAACTGCTCACCATCGACAATTTCACCATCGCCACGCCCAACGCTTCCGTGGCCGCCGCCGGCAGCTTCGGATTCGAGGGCACGACGCCGTCGATGGCGATGGCGGCGTCGTTTTCACCGATGACGATCGCGGCCCTGAAGCAGATCTGGCCGCCGTTCATCGCCGGCGACGCGCGCCGTTGGGTGATGGAGCACGTCACCGGCGGGCGCCTTATCAGCGGCCGCTTCGACGCGGCGGTTCCCGCCGGCATGATGTGGACGCGCGAACCGGTGCGTATGCCCGACGACGCCATGCACCTCAATCTTCACTTCGACGATCTCTCTTTCAAGACCTTCGGCAAGCTGCCGGCGATCACCAAAGCCTCCGTCAACGTCGTCCTCGCCGGCTCGACCCTCGGCGTCGACATCGACAAGGGTGAGGCCACTGTGCCGGCGGGGACGGTGACGGTCGATGCGGGTGCCTTCGCCGTCAACAACCTCGCCCGGCGGCCGGCGAACGGCATCATCGAGATGGAATTGTCGGGCAGCGCGGCCGCCCTCGGCGAGATCGCCGATTCCGATCCGCTGTTCGCGCTGACCAGCAAGAACATCTCGGCCGCCGGTCTCAGCGGTGACGGCACCGCGTCGGTGTCGGTGCGGCTGCCGCTGCGCGACAACCTCACCGAATCCGACATCGACTGGAAGGTGACCGTCAACGCCAAAAACCTGGCCAGCAAGTCGCCGATCGACGGCCACACCGTCAGCGCCGCCGACGTCGCGGTGACCTCGACCCCCGAGGCTGTCACCGTCTACGGTCGTGCCAAGCTCGACGGCGTCGACGCCGACGTCAGCATGGCCTTCCCGCTCGGTGCCGGCACCACGGCGGCGGGCGATGCCCGCCAGATTCGCGTGCTGCTCGACGATCAGGCGCGCAAGCGCCTCGGCGTCGCCCTCGACGAGGTTCTGTCGGGAACCATGACCGCGCTGGTGACCGACGTCGCCGGCGGCCAACATTACGACCTCGACATGGCCCGCGCGCGGCTGGTGCTGCCCGGCCTCGGCTGGTCGAAGGGGATCGGCGTCCCGGCCAAGCTTTCCTTCGACCTCAAGCCGACCGACGCCGGCTACGACGTCGACAACCTCGTCTTTGCCGGCGACGGTTTTGGCTTTTCCGGGTCGGCCAAGATCGACAAGTCGTACAATCTCCTGTCGGCCGACATCGCTCAGCTGTCGCTGCACAAGGGCGACTCGATCGCCATCCGGCTCACCCGCGGCACCTCCGGCTTCGGCATCAACGCCACCGGCGCATCGTTCGACCTGCGCGGGCTGATGACGCACGTGCGCGACCACGCCGATCAGGCCGGCGGGTTCCCCGACCTGGCGCTCAACGCCAACATCACTCACGTCATCGGCTTCAACCAGCAGGTCATCGACAACGCCAAGCTCGATCTGGTCTCCGTCGGCGGCGAGACCCAGAAGCTGGTCTTTTCCGGGCAGCTCGGCGGTTCCCAGCTGTCGCTCAACTACGCCGTCAGCCCCGCCGGCGGCACCACCCTCAATGCCTCGGCCACCGACGCCGGTGCGCTGCTCAGCTTCACCGACCTCTACACGCGCGTGTCGGGCGGCTACGCCACCATCAACGGCCAGGGCGCTCCCAACGGCCCGATGATCGGCTCGATGGAGCTGTCCAACTTCGACGTGGTCAACGAACCGGCAATGCGGCAGCTCGCCCCCAACGGCACCAGTCCCGAGAACACCCGCGCCGGGTTCAATCCCAACCGCGTCCATTTCGAGCGGATGGTCGCCCGCTTCCAGAAGAACCAAGGCTCGATCGCCATCGAGGACGCCCTGCTGCGCAGCGCCTCGGTGGGGGCGACGTTTGCCGGCCGCTACGATCTGCCGACCACCCACATATCGCTGACCGGCACGTACCTGCCCGCCTACGCCCTCAACAATCTGTTCGGCCGCATTCCGGTGATCGGGCTGGCGCTCGGCGGCGGCAGTCGCGGCGGACTGATCGGCGTCACCTTCAAGATCGACGGCCCGATCGACGAACCGCATGTGTTCATCAATCCGCTGTCGGCGGTGGCGCCGGGCATCTTCCGCAAGATATTCGAGTTCCAGTAGGCGCGGCTCACACCGGCCTGACCAGGACGTGGCGCTTGCGACCGAGCGAAAGCTTGACGACGCCCTGCGCCACGTCCGCGGTGGTGACCATCGCCCGCTCGTCGGCGACCGGTGCGTCGTTAAGCCTGAGGCCGCCGCCGCGAATCTGGCGGCGCGCCTCGCCGTTCGACGTCACCAGACCGGCACGCACGAACAGGGCGAGCACGCCGATGCCGTCGGCGAGCTCGCGGGCCGGGACCGCGATCGTCGGCAGCGCCTCGGCGATCGCGCCCTCCTCGAACGTGCGCCGAGCCGCCTCCGCCGCCTGCCTCGCCGCCGCCTCGCCGTGCAGTAGCGCGGTGGCGCGGCTGGCCAGTGTCTTCTTCGCCTCGTTGATCTCGGCGTCGCGCAGCTGCTCCAGCCGGGCGATCTCGTCGAGCGGCATGTCGGTGAACAGCCTGAGGAAGCGGCCGACGTCGGCGTCGTCGCTGTTGCGCCAGAACTGCCAGTACTCGTACGGACTGAGAAGGTCAGGATCGAGCCACACCGCCCCGGCGGCGGTCTTGCCCATCTTGGCGCCGGAGGCGGTGGTGATGAGCGGCGTGGTCAGCGCATAGAGCTCGACCCCGTCGAGGCGACGGCCGAGGTCGACGCCGGCGATGATGTTGCCCCACTGGTCGTTGCCGCCGAGCTGCAGGCGGCAGCCGGTGCGCCGCGCGATCTCGACGAAGTCGTAGGCCTGCAGCACCATGTAGTTGAATTCGAGGAACGACAGGTGGTGCTCGCGTTCGAGCCGCAGCTTGATCGCCTCGCGCTGCACCATCTGGTTGACCGACACGTGGCGGCCGACCTCGCGCAGGAAGTCGACGTAGTTGAGGGTGAGCAGCCAGTCGGCGTTGTCGAGCATCAGCGCGTCGCCGGCACCCTCGCCGAAGCGGACGAAGCGATCGAACACCTTGCGGATGCCGGCCTTGTTGGCCTCAATGGTCTCCGGCGGAAGCAGCTGACGCATCTCGTCCTTGCCGGACGGGTCGCCGACGCGGGTGGTGCCGCCGCCCATCAGCACGATCGGCCGGTGGCCGGTCCGCTGCAGCCAGTAGAGCGCCATGATCTGCACCAGACTGCCGACGTGGAGACTGGGGGCGGTGCAGTCGAAGCCGATGTAGCCGGTGACCGGCTCCGCCGCGGCCAGCCGGTCGAGGCCGTCGGCGTCGGAGCACTGCTGCATGAAGCCGCGCTCGCCAAGCACCTGCATCAGATCGGACTTGAACACTGACATGGCACCGTTATTCCTTGCCCGGGCCGCGTGCCGTCGCGGCGCCGCCGCTGTCTAGCAGGATGCCGCGGCGATTTCACGGGGGGAACCCGCTCCGGCGATGACCATGGCGACCGTGCTCGGCCTGATGAGCGGCACCTCGATGGACGGCGTCGACGCCGCGGTGCTGGTGACCGATGGCGAGGAGATCGCCGCATTCGGACCGCGCCGCTTCCGCCCCTACGGCGAGGGCGAGCGTTCGCTGCTGCGGGCTGCGCTGGCCGATGCCGCCGGGCTCGGCGAGCGCGGCGAGCGGCCGGGCGCGCTTGCCGAGGCCGAGCGCATGGTCACCGTGGCGCACGGCGAGGCGGTGGCAGGGCTGCTGGCGGAGAACCCCGGCGTCCGCCTCGACCTGATCGGCTTCCACGGCCAGACCGTCTTGCACGCCCCCGCCCGGCGGCTGACCGTGCAGATCGGCGACGGCGCCGGGCTCGCCAGGCGCGTCGGTGTGCCGGTGGTGTTCGACCTGCGTGCCGCCGACGTCGCCGCCGGCGGCGAGGGCGCCCCGCTCGTGCCGGTCTATCATCGCGCGCTGGTGGCGCGCTCGCGGCTCGCCGGCAACGTGGCGGTGGTCAACATCGGCGGCGTCGCCAACCTCACCCGCATCGGCGCCGACGGCTCGCTCCTTGCCGGCGACACCGGACCGGGCAACGCGCTGCTCGACGATTTCGTGCGCGGGCGCACCGGCGCCGCCATGGACCGCGACGGCGCGCTCGCCCGCCGCGGCCGGGTGGATGAGGCCGCGCTTGACCGTCTTCTCGCCGATCCCTGGTTTCGCCGCCCGCTGCCGAAGTCGCTCGACCGCGCCGCGTTTTCCGCCGCCGCCGTCGCCGGCCTGTCGGTCGAGGACGGTGCCGCGACGCTCGCCGCCTTTACCTGTCGCGCCGTCCTTGCCGGCATCGCGTCCGCCGGCGGCGCCGACCGCGTCGTGCTGGTCGGTGGCGGCGCCAGCAATCCGGTCATGGGTGAGGCGATCGCCGCCGTTCTGCCGGTGGTCGCGGCCGCCGACCTCGGCTGGTCGGCCGACTTCCTCGAGGCGGAAGCCTTCGCCTATCTCGCCGAGCGCAGCCGGCGCGGCCTGCCGATCACCTTCCCCGCAACCACCGGGGTCCCCCGGCCGATGTCCGGCGGCAGGCTGGCTACCCCGTGAGGCCAACTGGAAGCGGACCGGATTGTGGGGTATGAGCCAGCGCCCGTCGCCCAACCTCGATCAATCGGGACGCCGATGAAGCTCAGCGAGATTGCCGCAGCCCTGTCCGCCGAGGTGGTTGGCGACGCCGGCCGCGACATCGAGCGTGTCGTCCACCCGGCCGACGCCGAGGGCCCGGCCGACCTTGCCGTTGCTCTCACCAAGGAAGCGTTCGCCGCGGTCAGCGAGGCGACCCCCGGCGTGCTGCTGCTGCCGACCGGCACTGCTGCGCCGCCGCAGGCGGGGACCGTGCTTTTCTACGGCGGCGACGCGCGCCTCGCGATGGCGATCGTCACGGCCCTGTTCCACCGTGGTCCGGCGCGCGAGGAGGGGATCCACCCAAGCGCGGCGATTGCCGCCGATGCCGCCATCGGCGCCGACGTCAGCGTCGGTCCGCATGCCGCCATCGGCGCGCGCAGCGCGCTCGGCAAACGAACGGCGGTGCTCGCCAACGTCAGCATCGGCGCCGACGTCGCCATCGGCGAGGATTGCACCATCCATCCCGGCGTGGTCATCGGCGACGGCGTGGTGATCGGCGACCGGGTCACCATTTTCGGCAACGCCGTCATCGGCGCCGACGGCTTCGGCTTCATCCCGGTGCGCAAGCCGGACGGCTCGCCCGGCGCCGAAGGCATGCCGATGCGAATCCATGCGCTCGGCGGCGTGGTCATCGGCGACGACGTCGAGATCGGCGCCGGCACCACCATCGACCGGGCAACGCTGCGCCAGACCCGCATCGGCAACGGCACCAAGATCGACAACCAGGTGCAGATCGGCCACAACGTCGTGGTCGGCGAATCCTGCCTGATTTGCGGCGTGGTCGGCATCGCCGGCAGCGCCACCATCGGCGACCGGGTGGTGCTGGCTGGCGGCGCCGGCGTCAGCGACGGCATCACCATCGCGTCCGACGCCGTGGTCGGCGGCATGTCCGCGGCCACGCACGACCTGAAACCGGGTGAGGTGGTGTTCGGCATTCCGGCGATGCCGCGCGCGATCTGGAAGGAACGCTACGCCAATACCGCGCGGCTCAAGCAGCTCTACGACACCGTGGCGGAGCTCGCCGAGCGCGTGGCGGCGCTGGAAAAGGACGATGAGGGTGACTAGCATCCCCGCGCGGACAGGACCCAGGAGCGGCGACCATGGCTGATGTGGCCAGCGACGTCATTGCGATCATCGCCAAGAAGGCGCCCGAGCCGCACGAGCCGATCGCGTTGACCGACAGCCTCGAGGACATCGGCATCGAATCGATCGACGCCCTCGAAATGGTCTTCGACCTCGAGGAGAAGTTCGGTATCCAGATTCCCTACAACGCCAACAGCACCGGCCAGGAGTTTGCCACCGTCGGCGACGTGGTCAAGGCGATCGAGGGGCTGGTCGGGCAGAAATCGTGAACTGGCCGCACCGCGTCGTCGTCACCGGCTGCGGCGTGGTCTCGCCCGTCGGGCTCGACGTGACCGGCTACTGGGCGAGCCTGATCGCCGGCCGCAGCGCCATCGCCCCGCCGACGGCGGTGGCGCCGGAGCGCTTGCGCGGCGAGGTGGTGGCCGAGGTCAGCGGCTTCGATCCGGCCGCCCACTTCACCGAGCGCGACCTCGCCTCGCTCGATCGGGTCTCCCAATTCGCCGTCGTTGCCGCCCGGCAGGCGATCGCCGCCTCGGGCCTCGCCTTCGATGGCGGCCTGTCCGAGCGCACCGCCACGATCATCGGCACCGGCGTCGGCGGCGCCAACACCTTCGACGAGTCGTATCTGCGCCTGTACGGGCAAAACATCCGGCCGGCACCGCTCACCGTTCCCAAGCTGATGCCGAGTGCGCCGGCGAGCCAGGTCACCATGCACTGCGGGTTGCGCGGACCGGCGTTCGGCGTCGTCAGCGCCTGCTCCTCGGCCAACCACGCGATCGGCACCGCTTTTCAGATGATCAGGGCCGGCCTCGCCGAGGTTGCCGTCGCCGGCGGCACCGAAAGCTGCATCAACTACGGCACGCTCAAGGGCTGGGAAGCGCTGCGGGTGATGGCCGACGACACCTGCCGGCCCTTCTCACGCGACCGCCGCGGCATGGTGATCGGCGAAGGGGCGGGGGTGGTGGTACTGGAGACGTTGGCCGGCGCCGGCGCACGCGGCGCCGACATCCTTGGCGAGATCGTCGGCTTCGGCATGAGCGCCGACGCCGCCGACCTGACCAATCCGGACGTCGGCGGCATGACCCGCGCCATCGCCGCCTGCCTGGCCGACGCCGGCCTTGCCGCCGACGCGGTCGCCTACGTCAATGCCCATGGCACCGGCACGCTCGCCAACGACATCGCCGAGACCCGGGCGCTCAAGGCGGCGTTCGCGGCCCACGCCGCCGCCATGGCGGTGTCGTCGACCAAGTCGATGGTCGGTCACGCCCTCGGCGCAGCCGGCGGCCTTGAGCTGATCGCCACGCTGCTGGCGATCAGGGACGGCGTCGTGCCGCCGACCGCCAACTACCTCGGCCCCGATCCCGAATGCGATCTCGACTACGTGCCCAACACGGCGCGCCAAGCGCAAATCGACGTCGCCGTGTCCAACTCCTTCGCCTTCGGCGGTCTCAACGCGGTGCTGGCGGCCAAGCGGATCTGATCTGCCGGCGCCGGGGGCGGTGTCAGGCCGCCGCGATCTTCGCCAGGCGGCCGTCGACGTAGTCGGTGCAGATGTCGATCAGCTCGTCGACGTGTTCCTCGAAGAAGTGGTTGGCGCCCTTGACGATCTGGTGCTGGATGGCGATGCCCTTCTGGGTCTTGAGCTTGTCGACCAGCGCCTGCACGTCCTTCTGCGGCACCACCTTGTCCTGATCGCCGTGAACGATCAGCCCGGACGACGGGCAGGGGGCGAGGAAGGTGAAGTCGTGCAGGTTGGCCGGCGGCGCGATCGAGATGAAGCCCTCGATCTCCGGCCGCCGCATGAGCAGCTGCATGCCGATCCAGGCGCCGAAGGAGAAGCCGGCCACCCAGCAGCTGCGCGCCTCCGAATGGGCCGATTGCACCCAGTCGAGCGCGGCGGCGGCGTCCGACAGTTCGCCGGCGCCGTGGTCGAACTCGCCCTGGCTGCGCCCGACGCCGCGAAAGTTGAAGCGCAGCACGGCGAAGCCGCGTTTCGCGAACATGTAGAACAGCTGGTAGACCACCTGGTTGTTCATCGTGCCCCCGAACTGGGGATGGGGGTGCAGGATGATTGCGATCGGACCGTTCTTGCGCTTGGCGGGCTGGAACCGGCCCTCGAGCCGGCCGGCGGGACCGGTAAAGATGACTTCTGGCATTCGCTCGGGGCTCTTCTGCTGCGGCTCGGGCGCGAGGCGAGCAGCCGATGGTGACCGGGTGGGCGGGAATCCTGGCGCGCTTGGCCTGCCTCGCCACCGTACGCGGCGAGGCACATTCATATCACGACGATACGGGGCCATTTCAAGCATAACCGGCGGTTGCCGGGCACCAGCGGTTAACGCCAAATCGCAAACGTGTTGGCACCCCTGGCGGGGCTGGTGGTATCGTGGCGACCAGCGCGTGAGGAAGCCGAGTGCGAGTAATGGCGACCGTTGCCGCTGTCGTAACGAGTGCGCGAGCGCCGAGCCACCGCGAGGTCGCCGCCGACGGGGTGGTTCATGCCGTCGGCCTCAGCGCCGGGATCATCGGCGCCGCTTCATTGATCACCCTGGTGGCGGCGCAGCATCGGCCGAGCACGCTGGTCACGGCGACGGTCTATGGCTTCGGCCTCGTCGCGATGCTGGGCTGCTCGGCCGCCTACAACATGGGGCGACGGCTGCGCTGCCACGAGATCCTGCGCCGCCTCGACCAGGCCGCCATTTGCGCCATGATCGCCGGCACCTACACGCCGTTCACGATGCTGGCCCTCGACGGTGCCTGGGCGGTGGTACTGACCGCCGCGGTGTGGTCCATCGCCGCCATCGGCATCGGCCTCAAGCTGTCGGGCCTCGGCGGCGGCTCGTTCGGCCGCTGGACGTGCTTCTACCTCGCCTTCGGCTGGAGCGGCGTCGTGGCGGCGGCGCCGTTCCTGGTGACGCTGCCGGCCGACACGCTGACCCCGTTGGTCATCGGCGGGGTTCTCTACACGGTGGGCACGCTGTTCTTCGTCCTGCAACGGGTGCGCTACCAGCGCGCCATCTGGCACGGCATCGTGCTGCTTGCCGCGGCCGCCCACTTCACCGCCATTTTCAACATGATCGCGACGAGCTGACGCGCGCCCGCGCCGTCACGACAAGCCAGCGCTCTGCGAAGAGCGTGCCCGCACGCAGCCTTGGCAGGAAAGGCGCGCCTAGTAGTTGCAGGTCCAGCCGACCTGCGCCAGGAACTGGTGCATGTTGAGCTGGACCGTGCCACCACCCAATTCGGGGCCGGTCACGGTGCTCTCGGGCGCGTAGACGAAGGCGAAGTCGAGCGAGTGCTTCTTGGACATCTTGTAGGTCGCGCCCGCCGTGAAGTGGTTGGTAACGACACCCGGCGCCAGGATGTTGAGCATGGCATCAGCGGACTGGATGGGATTGTCGCTGTAGGCGTAGCCGGCGCGCAACGTCCACATGTCGTTCGCCCGATATTCGACGCCGAGCTTGTAGACATTGACGTCATGCCAGCCGAAGCCGGGACCCCCGGTCGTGCCCAGAAAAGGCGGGATTGCGGAAGAATCGGCGACGGCATCAACGCCGCTGTAGAAGATGTGCTGGAAGTCGGCCATGACGGTCAGTTGCGGCATGATGTCATAGGCGAGGCCGGCGGTGACGGCTGCGGGGATGTCGAAATCGCCCTGGTCAGCGAAGAGACCGGCATACTTGTCGAACTTCGTCATCCACATCTTCGTCTGGCCGGAAACGCCGAGACGAAGCTGCTTCGTCAGATCGATTTCGAGGCCGGCGCGCAGGCCGCCGCCGAACGACCAGTCGTAGCCGTTGTTGGTCATGTTGGTCGGATCGGCCGAGAAGGTCGTGAAACCCGCGAGGCCCTTGGCCGCGAAGCGCTGAACGGCGAATGTCGGCGCAATGCCGAAGGAGACGTTGCCAAACCGCCTGGCATAGTCGACCGACAGGAAGGCCTGGATCAGGTCGACGCCGGCATCGCCGCCGCAGAACACACCGCCCGGGCCGCCCGGCACCGGACAGCTGGCATTGGCGACGTTGTTGTAGGTCGTGTTCATGCCGCCGTTGCCGTAGAGCACGATGCCGAACGCGGAGTCCGCGTCGATCGGCCGGCTGTAGGCCGCATTGGGCATGGGGAACAGGTTGTTGGAACTGTCGATCGTGCCCGATCCGCCGCCGCCCGGCGCGACGAAGCCGACGTTCGTCGCCGTGTAGCCGCGATAGGGCATGAACAGCCCGACGCCAATCTGGAACTGCTGGCCGATGCCTAGCAGACCGGCCGGGTTGAGCGCCATCGACATGGCGTCTTCGGAATTGGCCACGCCCGCGCCCCCGAGCGCGTTCTGCACCGGACTGAAGCCGAGCTGGAAATAACCTTCCGTGGACCACGCCGCCGCCGGCAGCAAGACCGAAGCCATCAGCCCGACGGCGGCCGGAAGCAGCCGCCTCCCCGCTCTTCTCATGCGATCTCCCCCATTTCGTC
>Ga0307436_1000764_pt1 | contig 14988 bp, 16 predicted proteins | sample SalMarWE160440MG_FD_202513 | JGI IMG/M metagenome (GOLD analysis project Ga0307436, IMG submission 202513) | Salt marsh sediment microbial communities from the Plum Island Ecosystem LTER, Massachusetts, United States - WE1604-40 | ecosystem: Environmental > Aquatic > Marine > Intertidal zone >...
TTGGTCCAGTAGCACCCGTCGCACCCGTTGGTCCAGTAGCACCAGTCGGACCAGTTGTTCCTGCCGCACCTACAGCACCAGTCACACCCGTCGGTCCTGTTGCACCATCAGCGCCTGTCGCACCAGTTGCCCCAGTAGCACCAGTCGGTCCCGTAGCGCCGGTAGGACCAGTTGTTCCTGCCGCACCTACAGCACCAGTCACACCCGTCGGTCCTGTTGCACCATCAGCACCTGTTGCACCAGTTGCACCCGCACTTCCCGTTGCACCGGTTGCTCCTGTTGTACCCGTAGCACCTGTAGCTCCTGCCCCCGTAGGACCAGTGGGTCCCGTTGGTCCAGCTAACCCAGCAACTCCAGTAGCACCAGTTGCCCCAGTGGCACCTGTAGCTCCAGTAGCACCTGTGGCTCCGCCTCCAGGACCAGTAGGACCGGTTGGTCCTGGGGGGCCGGGAGGTCCATAGGGGCCAGGAGGCCCTCTTTCAGGGCGCTCGCAATTGTCTGATGGGAAAAGATGAAGAGGAGTGCATATCAGTAGGGCGGCAAGGGCAAATTTTCGAACTTGAAAAAATTGATGCGGAGGTCTCCAAATCATATCAAAAAATTTTATTTATCTAGATGTTTTTTTGACAATCTTTTTTTTAGGCCTATAAGAGCGCTTGCAATGTTTTGATCGGCTAGTTTTCTTAGTTCTTCGGGAAGTTGGTTGTCTTCGAGCAACTCAATGTGGAGTTGAAGAGATTCTTCATGATGATTGAGCATTGAACTACAAAGGGCTTTTTCAAATTTAAGTCCCCATTCGTAGACCCACATTTCTGTGTAGAGAAAATCCTCGGGAAGAGGGATTTCCAACCCACGATCTGCAATGAGATAAGCCAATGAATGATGGTTTCTAGATCGCAAATAATGGGCGAGTCGCATAAGAGGCTCTGCACGTGAAGGGCGGTATAAAAAGGCGTCGGTATAATTTTTGGTAACTTCTTCAAAGGGATATTCAAGTAGTTCAGAAAGGAATGCAATTTGATATTTTGCGATAAAGACTTCTTCTTCCCAAGTATTTTTCTCACTACTTTTTCGATATGTATTCAGTGCTTTTTCGAACATGCCCGCATCTCGATAACTCTGAGCGAGATAAAAGAGATATCGCTGGTTATCGGGTTCTTGTTTCAAGGCGGCTTCTAAGATGGCAATGTCTTTCAAAAATTTATCGGGATCAAGTGACCTCGCACCTTCTTTTTGTTCTCGATAGGTCACTCCTTGTAAAAGGGAAAGGGAAGAAGCAACACCAATATCTAAATATTCATGCAGAACCCCTTTCCAAACCCAGGGCAAGGAGGCTTTGATCAGCTGTGTGCGTTTATGTTGAATGGAGCCAAGGTGAATGTTGAAGAGATAGGCATCCTGATCGAGTTCTGGAAGCATAAAGTCATCATCAAATTCCAAATAATCATCGGCATCCATGATGAGGACATAATCAGCCTTTTGCAGAGCGATTTCTAGGGATTCATTGCGATTATGTGCGAAGTCAATCCAAGGGCGGTTATGCAGCTCTCCAGGTATTCCTTCTAAGCACTTCTGGATGACTTCCTGGGTTCCGTCTGTCGAGCCTGTGTCCATGATGACCCAGCTATCGATTATGGGTTTGACTGAATTGAGACAACGCTCAATGACATGGGCTTCATTTTTCACAATCATGCTCAAACAGATGGTTTGTTTGCTCTTTTCTGCGTAAATGCTTTGGAAGCACAGAATGAAAATCAGAAACAATCGCTTCATCAAGAGGCTATCCTATGTTCTTGAAGCTTTGAGATGGCAAATTCGATGTTTTTTTCTGTACAAGTCTTCACATGCTCAGGAAGGTTTTCAAGGCGCAAAATTTCTCTCGAGAGGTCGAGACATTCCTGGTATCTGCCTAGCCAATAGGCACTGACCGATTTTTCCATCAAAAGTCCCCAGTCATAGATCCAGGATTCCACGAAAAGGATTTCATGTGGCTTTGGAAGTTGTAATCCCTGGCTTGCTGTGAGGTAGCCGAGTAGGAAGTTTTTCTGATTGCGAAAGAAAAGTGCGAGATAGTAAAGGGGTTCAGCTCGACTGGGCCGGCAGGTATAGGCCTCAGTATAGCTATTCACAATTTCTCGATAGGGCTTTTCGAGCTGCTCTTTGAGTTTCGCAGCTGAGAGAAGGGAATGAAAAACCTCTTCATTCCAGCCTTGTAGCGAGGCTCTTTTGAGGTAGTTTTCGAGAGCTTTTTCTTTCAACCCTGCATCTCGATAGCTTTGAGCAAGGTAAAAGATATATCGAGAATTGTTGGGTTCTTTTTGAAGAGCGGCTTCGAGAATTTTTGCATCTTTGATGTATTTTTCTGGATCCCTTGAGCGATTTCCCTCTCTCTGTTCTACATATGTCACTCCTTTGAGTACATCTACGGAAGTTGTGAAGCTATAATCGAGGTACTCGTGGAGAACACCAACCCACTTCCAAGGGAGTTTCGATTGGATCAATTGGGGCCGTTTGTAAGTTGTGCCGCCTAACTCAAAGTTAAAGAAGTAAAGTTGTTTATCGAGCTTTGGAAGTTGAAAATCTTCATCGAATCGAAGGTAATCATCCGCATCCATGATGAGAAGGTAATCAGCCTTTCCTTGAGCGAGATTGAGGGCTTCATTCCGATTGTGCTCAAAATTGACCCAAGGTCTTTCATAGAGTTTCCCCGGAATTTTTCGGAGATATTTTTTAATGACCTTTTGTGTGCCATCTGTCGAACCGGTATCCACGATGACCCAGGTATCAATGATAGGCAATACAGATTCAAGACATCGTTCGATGACAGCGCTTTCATCTTTGACAATCATATTCAGACAGATTGTCTTTTTTTTCTCTATTCCATATATAGAACTTAGGGTGGTCAAAATGAGAAAAAAGATAGCTCTAACCATTTGAGACTCCGTATTTGGCCAGAAAAGCATAGCATGAATTGCAATCCTGTACACAAATTTTTTCTCCTGTCGATCATAGCTTCTCGAGCAATAATGGGCTCAGAAAATTGTGATGACTGTGAGGAGTGCTACGACTTAGTCTTTTCCTCTCTGACATTGAGTCATTGGTTTGGGCGCGGGATTGGATATGACTCGGGATACACTACCTTAGAAGGCCTTTTTTTCCCCAATACGTGTTGGGACAATGCAGCACCATATATCGATCTTCGCGCGCACTATCTCGATGATAATGACTGGGCTGCGAATGCTGGAGCTGGAATCCGCTTTTTTCCTGAGCACTCGAATTTCATTTATGGAATTAATGGGTACTTTGACTATCGATCCGACGAGGGGTGCGATCTCCAGTTCACTCAGGGGGGCATCGGCCTAGAAATCATTGGATGTCGAATGGATCTCAGAGCCAATGGCTATTTCCCCATTAAGAAGAGTCACACAATTCAAAGATGTCGGTTTTTCTATGGTGATGAGTACTACGTCTTTCGCAATCGAATTCGCCATGCTCTCACGGGCGGAGACCTGGAATTTGGCATGTTCCCCAATTGCCGTCCCCAGTATACGGAGTTCTACGCAGCAGTCGGTGCTTATATTTATGGGGGCGATATCTACGAGAAGCCAATAGGAGGTCGCTTTCGGTTTCTCATCACGGTTTCAGACTACTTTTCCTTCCAGGGTGTGATCACTCACGACAACTTCTTCAAAACGCGTTATCAGGGTGAAATCGCCATACACATCCCATTGGGATGCCCTCCTCCCTGCGAGTGTTACAGACTTCGCGATATTTCCAGGCGCCCTTATCGCAATGAAATCATTCCCATCGAAGAATTCTGTTGCTGGGATTGCAATTATTAACGCGAATTCGCGTTAATTAATGTCGCCCATGGTGGTGCCCGTGCCCGCCTTGCCTGTGAGTTCTTGGAGAGGCTGGATAGGCTCGTCGATTGCGATAGTAGTAGCGACGGGATTTTCTCTGTTTGTACCAGTTGTGATATCGATCTTCGCTTCGGAAGTAAATTCCATAGTACCAACCAGGTCCAGTCCAATCTCGGTATTCGTAGTAATATACAGGTCCCTCAGGGGGTTCTGTGGAAGTTTGGGACTGTTGTGTTTGTTGAGAAGGGGGTTGTTGAACCATACAACCACCAAATAATAAGCCAATTAAACTTGAGGTAATAAGGGTTTTTATAGACATTTTTTAACCTCTCTCTATAATCTATAAATTAATCGATTTGTTCTAAATATATAAAGAGAGAATCTTGCCTATGCGGCTATTCAGTTCGTGTTAAAATAGTTGGGTGTAGGAGATAACTCCCGCGATGAAATTGCCGCTATTGCGTCCAGTGACAGAGAACCAAATACCTCCGATGAATCCCCCAGTAGAGCTGACATTGTACTCGATAGCAGGTGCCAAGGAGAGATTATCATTTGAAGGACCTCCCACGGAAGCAAAAGAGCCATCGGCATTGACTCCGGCAAACCCGCGAAAAGTGGTTTCGAAGGCAAAATCATAGGCAACATCGAAGGCAAATACCCATTTCTGAGTCAAGCTAACTTCTATCCCGAGGTCAGCTTGAATACTATGGCCGACGCAGACGTGCGCATCTGTTCCAAATCCACCGCCGTAGCTATTGAAGTTTTTGACATGAGCTCGGTGATTGGGAAGGGCGTAGATGCTGGCGAGTCTTACGCTGATGGGATGTTTTTTGAGCTCCCAGAAGATTTTGTTGAAAAATAGGGCAAATTGGGTCGTAAAAACCCCTCCTCCTGTGCTCGATATTGCTGCTTTATTTGGAGGAAAATTCCGATATTTTCCCGTGGGGAAGACCTCTCCAATGGTCAGTCGAACTGAAGGCTTATAGGGAGTTTGCTTCATGAGTTGAAAGCCGAAGGAGTACGAAAGGTCTCCAAACCCTTGTGCGTATTCTCTATCGCGCCAACGAAAAAAACCGTCTAGAATGAGGGTGCTATCCATAAAGTCGGTAAAGCCATACTGATAGAGAATAAGGGGCTGGACCGTAAAGATATCGGGGACATCGATCGATTTCCGGTCCTTGTTGAACTCTGCGTACAGATTGTTGAGAAAGAGATAGGCTTGCATGTTAATCTTTCCCTTAGGGACGTTATTAGCTGATCCCGTAATCAGGGGCCCTGTATACCAGGGAATAAAGAGTTCTTTAGCCGTATTGAAATCGTGCCAGGCTTGACCGAGTTCTTGTTGAATTTGCTCTGGCGTTTTGATAGTTTGGGATTGCTCAGGAGTTTGGGCTAACCCCACTGCACTTGCAAGAGTCAGTATTCCCATAATTTTCTTCATATGGTAACACCATATTTAAACGGAGGATTTATGGAAATCTCTAAGTCAGATGAATCCCAATATCGGCGTGAGGTAAAAGAGGGGCTGGAAATATTTAACAAGAGCTTTCAGGATGGCGCTAAGACGAAGAAGTTTCCAGAAAAAAAGGCACTCTTTGAAAAGTCGACTCGGGAAGCGATGAATGCAATTGGCGACGCTGCAAAGGCTCTTATGAACAAGGAAATCCTTGCGCAAAAAGAAAAACTCGAAAAAGATTATGATCACTATTTAATGGAACCGACCCCTGAAAACCAAAAACAAGTTGAAAAAGACATCGAAGGATTCAAGGACTCTCTCAAGTAGTTTCTTTCAAAGAGTTTTCCATCCCAAGCCAAAATCCAAAAGGCGAGTGATTCTCAGGCCAGCCGGAAGGATCTACCACCTTGAAGAGATTCGCGATACGATCAACGCTGAGTATTTCGATACTCCCTTGGAGCTACCCATCACTTGGTTTGGCTCCGGCAAAATCCCCAAATCGAGTGTCGTATTTGGCTCTTATACTTATGAAATGAAACTGGTCAAAGTGAATCGCGTGCTCGATCGTGAAGATGTCCCCCTATCATTTGTTCGATATATCGTCTTTCACGAGATGCTTCACCATATCTATCCTCCCAAGAGAGGGAAAAGAGGAAGAAGGGATATCCATCACATCGAATTTCGCACACATGAGCAGATTTTTCGGGAATTGGATCAGGCCAAAGCTTTCTTAAAACTGTGGCGAAAGAAACATTTTGCTATTCGGTAAATTCTTGGAGCTTTTGAAGGATGTGGTGCATATATTTGACCCGCGTCTTTTCGCTGCTGAGCCGCTTGTGGATATCTCTCCAATTGGTTCCAGAACGGGGAAAAGCCTTTTCATAGCGCTCGACGTCAATATCTTGCGGCCCATAATAGGGATGAAACATCATCATGAGCACCGCTCCTTTGCCTTTTTTTGCGACAAGGGCCGCAATTGAACAGGCTTCATCTTTGCCGAGCCTTTCGAGCTCGTCGAGTTTGTAGCGAGCGAGGATTTGGATCTTTTGATCACTTCCTCCTCGCGGGACAAAGTAGCCCCCTCCGCTGAGAAAAATGGTGCACTCTTTGTCTTGTGCGTAGGAGATGTCAACGGCATCGGAAAAAAAACCCACCTTATATTCAAGTGCCGGAAAAGGGCAAAGGGGTCCGATTGCTTTGCCATCGAAGAGGGGGATTTGGCTTTTTTTCTCGATGAGCTTTTTTTCAGTTGGCTGAGCGAGACAGAGGTCGTGATATTCTCTTGTTTCTGAGGCCCAATATGCCGAGCCGCAATTGAGATAGCCAAAGCCCCCTTTTGCAAAAAACTCATCTTGAAGGAAGCGCGTTTGCGCAGCACTGAAAACCTGATCGAGATGTGTGCTCTGTCCTGCAGGAATCACGAGAAGAGTTTCGGAAAAGGGCCTAAAGCGCAAGTTTTCAACGAGCTCTTCGCCGGAAACGGTTTCGATTTTCCAAAGCTGAAGAGCGGCTTTTCCCCTGAAGAGGTTGAGTGCTTCAAACATCTTTACTCGTTTTTCTATATTGTGGAAATAGGGGCCGAGCACTTCTGTAGAATGATGCCCTGTGTAAATCACAACTCTTTGAATCATGATGTCCTCCAAAGTTGTGTCACTTTTAGAGCGGCAAGGTTTTTTAAAAGATCAGAGGCTGCAAAAATCCCTGCTCCCTGAATCCAGCCCTCCTTGGGTCCCAAAAAAGCACTGAGCCAGCTCGCACCGATCAGGTAGATCAGAGCTTGTCCAGCTAAGAGGGCAAAAAAGGGAGGCCACTTTTTCTGTAGGATGGAGATGGCAAATCCCGCAGCTGGAAAGGCCAAAAAGTAACCTCCGGAAAGTCCAAAGAGATTCATCCCCATCAGAAGTTTGTAAAAAATGAACAGCAAAAGGGTTAAAAGTGTCTTCAGAGGTGCTAGGGACAGGGCGAGCAAGGCAATGCTGAAGGTATGCAGTGTGAAGGATACTGGATAAAAGGGGACTTTGATCCGATCGCAGAGGATCATTAGCATACAGCCGATGATAAGATGGAGGCTTGTGCGAACCAATTGTGAAAAAGAATGTGTTGTTTCCATGGGAACCTCTTGGTTTTTGCTCAAAGTGTAGAAAAAGTTTCGGCAAGAAAAAAGGGGTGGCCGAATTGAAAAGCACCTAAACCTTAGGTTGAAAAAATTAAGCCTATCCGGGAAAAATCTCTTCAATTGCTTTGTTTTCAACCCAAGCCATAGGTAAAAATAAATGTTGCGAGCCCTTTTTGGAAGTCGAAGTAGCGAGAGAATTCTCCTTTTTCTGCTTGTCAACGAAACGTGTTACTCTCACCAGCTCTACGGGCTGCTAGACCTATCGCTATCTCCGATTCAAAATGCACTCCAAAGGCTTGAAAAAGGGGGGATTTTGACTTCTAGACAAGAGGGAAAGCGAAAGATCTATGCCTTCAACAGCGACTTTCCCCTCTATCCCGAACTTGAAAAGCTCTTGCAAAAAGCCTTTTCCGAGCTATCGGTACAGCAGAGGAAGATGTACTATGCGACCAAGGTCCAAACGGGGATCAAAAAATCTGATCGACAAAGCCTTCGGACATTGTGGGAAGCACTTATGGGTGTTTCGCGTGTCAAACTCATCGCTTCTTCTTCCAATTGGAGGGCAGCTGGGGAGGGAACAGTTGAGGTCATGGAGAAGGGATCGATTTTGGAATGGATTGAAAGAGGACAATGGAAAGGTGCGCAGTCTTTTCGGAATCATTTTCGCTTCACATTTCTTCGTCAGCAGGGGATGATCGCATTAGAGCATCTCCGGTATGGGGAAGGACGCCCTGAGTTTCTCTTCCATCTCGTTCCCATTAGACCGGGCATTTTTGAATCGACCGACCCTCATTTAGGGGGAGAAGATGCGTATCTTGGAAGGCTATACCACCATCCGCTCTTTCTCGAGCTCACTTTGAAGACCATTGGCCCAAAGAAGCACGAAAAGATTGAATCAATTTACACCTAGGTGGTAGATGAAAAGAGGGGGTGATCTCATGATGAAAAAGCTCTTTTTCTGTCTCGTTTTCTCTATTTCATCTGCGCTTTCGGCAGGCTTAAGTCGCGATATCAACAAAGCGACTTGTATCTTGTCGGAGCAGCGCATTCCAAAATGTGTTTTAGATAACGCCTGTGGAATTGTCATCATGAGCATTGTCAAAGGGGGATTCATCTTCAGCGGTCGCATCGGCTCTGGCATTGTCTTGGCGAAAGCTCCAGATGGTTGGTCGGCACCCTCGGCAATTGGGTTGGGAGGAGCTGGCTGGGGATTGCAAGCAGGTGCCCAGGTCACCGACTTCATTTTGATTCTCAATACGCAAGGAGCAATGGATGCCTTTTCTTCTGGAGGAAGTGTCACTCTAGGGGGAAACTTGAGCATTGCTGCTGGGCCCGTTGGAGGATCAGCAGAAGGTTCGGTCGCTCTCCCATCAGCTGCGATTTTTTCCTATAGTCGGAGCAAAGGAGTTTTTGCTGGAATTTCTCTCGAGGGGACAGCCCTCGTCGCACGCGATGGTGTCAACCACCAGTTCTACCGCAGACCCTATTCCGTTTATGAGATTCTTTCGGGAAAGGTCCCTAGGCCCACTTGTGCTGAAGGCCTTTACCGGGAACTGCGTTGAGAGGGCATAAGCGAATCCTTTTCACTGCCGATAAAGTCGCTCTTTTTTCCAAATGAGACGCTCTTCGAGCTTCACAAACTCCTAGAAAAAAAATCTTGGGCTTTGGAAGCAAAAGCAATTTGCCTACACCCTCTGAGCTGCGATCCATCCTGTTGTCCAGGCGCTTTGGAAATTGAAACCACCTGTGACTCCGTCGATATCTAGAATTTCTCCTGCAAAATGCAGCCCTTTGCAAAGTTTGCTCTCCAGGGTATTAAAATCCACTTCTGAAAGGGTGACACCCCCACAAGTGACAAACTCTTCCTTGTTTGTCGTCTTTCCTTCAACTGCATAAAAGTCTCGTTTCAGCTTCTCAGCGAGGAATCGAAGTTGTTTGTGAGAGGGAATACGGCTTAAATTTTTTGTGAAATGCCTCCAGAGTTTTTTTGGCAGAAGGGGAGTTTGATTTTTCAGAGCTTCAAATACTTCATTGGGGCTTAGATGAGGAATCCAATCAATTGAGAGGGTTTCGCGGTAATCCACGGCTGCGAGTTCTTTGGCTGCCCAAGCGGAGAGCTTGATTGCGCAGGGGCCGCTAAATCCGAAATGGGTGATGAGAAGAGGACCTGTCTGGCTGTGACCACAAATCGTGAGACGAGCATTTTGGACGGAAATTCCGCTGAATTCTCTAAGAGGGGAGGTCGGAACATTGAAGGTGAAGAGTGAGGGGATGGGATTTTGGATGGTGTGACCCAGGATTTTTGCCCATTCATGCCCTTTGGGGCTATTTCCCGTTGCCAAAATCAATTTCGAACTCGAAAGGACTTCTCCTCCTTTGAGATGGATGGAAAAACCGGGCTGGATCTCTTCAATTTTGGCCATCCTTCGAATGGTTACACCCGCCTCTTTGGCGGCATCAAGCAGGCAGTGAATGATTGTCTCAGAGGTGTTGCTTTCGGGGAACATCCGACCGTCTCTTTCAGCTTTGAGTTGGATTCCTTTTCGAGCAAACCACTCGACGGTTTCTTTGGGACCGAAGCGGTGCAAGGGGCCGATCAATTCTTTCGAGCCTCGCGGGTAGTAAAGGGCCACTGCGTTTGGATCGTATAGATTGTGAGTCACGTTGCATCTGCCGCCCCCAGAGATGCGGACCTTTGCTAGCAAAGAGTTGGATTTTTCCAGGAGCAGTGTCTGACTTCCCTGTCTTGCCGATTCGATTGCAGCAAAGACTCCAGCAGCTCCTCCACCGATGATGATGCAGTCATACATGGGGATCTATTTTACCACGGAGCTTTCTTGTCGACAACCAATCTCACCAGTGAGCTGAGACTACAACCTAACTCTTTGGAAGCCAATTCCAGAAACTGCTACCTTTTCGCTTCGTAGCCGTTAAAAGGATGGCCTTGTGATCGCTCGTCGCATCATGGGGTCGATCCTCCTTATAGGTGTCGATGATCTCTGTATCGAGATAAAAGGCACCCGGCTCTTTTTTGCGAAGGAGGGCATAGTCATCTTGTTCATTGGGTTGAGTGGGGATACTTGTCCCGCGCATAACTGTTTCGAGCTTGCAGCAGCAGGTCGGGGTATTTTTAGGAATGGGATCGGAAAAATCCTCTGCAATTTGGCACTCTTCATAATGTCCATCAACATAGCGATCGATATTGAGATCTCCCAAGAGAAAACAAGGTTTTTCAAATTCGCCCATTTTCTCTTTGATTTTGTTGAGTTGATCAATTCGCATGTGGTTCTTTTTTTCTCCATATTCCAAATGCGAGGTGAAAATCACGGCCTCTTTCGTCTCAATCCAGAAAGCTCCACGCAGAATTCCAAACTGATTGTCATAGGGGATAAAACCCTTATTGTGAATCGGGAATCTCGATGCGATGAATAGACCGCTTTCCATGAGCGGGGGGTTGGGGCCAATACGGATGAAGAAGTGGGGGTAGAGATCTTGGATTTTTTGATAGAGCTCCATAGAAGGACCATGAGCCATCTCTTGCAAGAGGAGAACATCGGGATTTTGATTGCGAATCAATGTTTCGAGTTTTCCAATGCGCTTACTTGCTGGAGGAAGTCCTCCCAGTACAAAGGGAAGCCCCCCGGGAAGCATGCATGTGTTGAGCGTCATCATTTTCAGAGTATTGTTCGGCGTGATTTCAGGTCCCGTCGCTTTGAGATAGGTATATGGTTTTTGAGAGATGATATCAGAGGCCCAGTAGAGGCCCGCTCCTAAGAGACATAGAGGAGCTGTCATGGCTATGCCAATTATTCCGAGTGCTAGGACTGCGTAGACATAGACTTTTAAATTTTCCTCGGAGTAGCGAGTGGAAGCATAAGCTCGAAAAGTTGATTCAGACAGAGAATAAAGGGGTTTTTGTAATTGAAGGCCTGCCCATTGGATCCAAGCGCTGATCTGCAGTTCCTGAACAAAAGGTGGCTCTTGAATAGGAGGGAATTCTATGGCGACGAAAGAATCCGAATCAACATCGATTGCCAGCGACATGCGGAAAACTCTACACCAGAACTCGTTTTCTTGCTAAACAAAAAGAATATGGACAAGCAAAGACACTCCACCAGAATCCATGAGAGCTTTTGGTTTTTGCCCAGTATCGTTGTGAGCGCCATGATCCTCTTGGCTTATGGTGTCATCTGCTTAGATCGCTTCCTTGCTCCGGTTGTTGGAAAGCTTGGATTCATTCTCCATCAAGATGCTATGCGCACTTTCTTGGCGACAATAGCGGGTTCGATGATGACAGTGGCCGGTGTGGTTTTCTCCATCATGATTTTGGTCCTCTCTCAAGCTGCCGGGCAGTATACCTCAAGGGTCTTGCGCAATTTTATGAGAAACCGAAACAACCAGTTTGTTTTGGGGCTCTTTGTTGGGATTTTTCTCTTCTGCCTCTTTCTTCTCGCCAACCTCCATCCGACAAATAATCTCATTGCGGCTATCTCGGGATTTAGTTTGGCTCTTCTCGGTGTGGCATTTTTGATCTCTTTCATCCATGCAATGTCCACTTCGATCCAATCATCGGAAATCATCTTGAATATCAAGAATGAGACAATGAAGATCATCAATGCGGTCTATCCCCAAACCCTTCAAGAAAGTCCCTTTGTTCCCGTTCCAAAAATCACGGGATATCGCGTTTTATCAAACAAAACGGGGTACATTCAAGAGATCGATCAAGAAGATCTTCTTCAAATCGCCATCGAGAAGGGAAGAGTCCTCCAATTGAACAAAAAAATTGGCGAATTTGTCATGGATGGAGAGCTTCTCTGTGAGATAGAAGGGCAGGAGGGATTAAATGAGGATCTCATCAATCGCATCAATGATTCCTTTAAGGCCGGAGCATATCGGACAGCAGAACACGACATCACATTTGGTATCCAACAGCTTGTCGATATTGCTCTCAAGGGTCTTTCTCCTGGAATCAACGATTTGATGACAGCTCAGCTTGCCATCGACAATCTTTCGAGCCTTTTTTTTATTCTTGCGAATCGAAAAATTATTCATGAATTTATCTGTGATACCGAAGAGTGCAAAAGGCTCTTGATTGAGTCCTGGTGCTTTGCATCCCTTATAGAGATGGGATTCGTTCCCATTATTGAAAATGCGAAGACTCAGCCCTATCTCATAAGAAAGATCGAAACCAATTTGCTGAAGATTCAGAATGCCTGCATAGAAGAGAGACGCAAAAATACGATCAATCGGTTGCTTCAAATGCTCAAAGAGAGCTAAGCTCGAATTCGATGAAAGGTCTTCTCTTTTTCCTTTGTCTGATTCTTCCCTATGCAATCTTTGGACAAATCATTGAGACTTTTTATGGACCTATCGATGTCGAAGAGCCTGTAATTCTCCAGCTGATTGAAAGCGAGCCGTTTCAAAGGCTCAAAAAAGTCAGACAATACGGAGTTTCCTACTATACGATCAACCAGGATCCCTACAATCGGTATGATCACAGCATCGGAGTCTTTGCTATTTTGCGGTGGAAAGGGGCGTCGATGAAGGAGCAGATTGCTGGACTTCTCCATGACGTTTCTCATACAGTGTTTTCTCATGTAGGCGATTGGGTATTTGAACAAATCGACCAAAAGGATTCCTATCAAGACAAGATCCACGAGAAATTTCTCGAAAAATATGGTCTTGCCAAAATTCTCGCCAAACACGGGTATGCAGTAGAAGATGTCCTCCACAAATCGGGAGGATTTGCCCTTTTAGAATCAGATCTTCCCAATCTGTGTGCCGATCGGATCGATTACAATTTGCAAGGGGCCTACTACCGGGGGTTTCTGACAAAAAAAGAGATCCGAGCCCTCTTGGATGATCTTTGTTTCGATGGGGAAAAGTGGGTGTCTTCTCGTCCTCGTCTCATGAAAAAGATGGTTGCATTTTCTCTGCACATGACTCGAAACTGCTGGGGGTCACCCGAAAATTATGTTACCTCAGATTTTCTGGCCAATGCTCTGAAAAGCGCTCTTTCCATCGGAGGAATTTCGGAGGAAGACCTTTTCTACGGCAAAGATGATGAAGTGTTTGCCAAACTCTGTGCAATCACTTCTCCGGCTGTTGCGCAGTGGATAAAGAAGCTGAGACAGTTTGAACAGCACTTCTCTTTGACCACTACGGAGATGGCCGACATCCATCCCAAGATGAAATTTCGTGGAGTGAATCCCTGGATCCAAAAAGGAAAAAGATGCAAGCGTTTAACAGAAATCGATCGCACTCTTGGGATGGAATATGAAAGAATCAGGAGAGAAATGGCAGGCGGTTGGCCCATTTGTCTTCATTGACCGGGCGTAGCACCGCTTCCTGCGAGGATCCCGCCATCAATCACTATCTCACTTCCCGTCATAAAAGCCGATTCGGCTGAAGCGAGAAAGACGCTGGCTGCTCCAATGTCCTCTGGGCTGCCAAAGTGTCCTAAGGGAATTGTTTTGGCAATTGCCTCCATTTTTCGATCTCCTTCAAGGCCCTTTCCCAAAAGCCTCTGCCACATCGGAGTGAGAATCGAAGCGGGGTGCAGAGAGTTACATCGGATTTTGTACCCTTTCTGTGCGCAGTAAAGGGCCACCGATTTGGTATGGTTGCGAATGGCTGCCTTTGAAGAGGCATAAGGGGAGAGTTTGGGCACACCCACCATCCCCGAACGTGAGGAGAGATTGACGATACTGCCTCCGCGGTGTTTCATGAGCCGGATTGCCGTTTTGCACCCAAAAAATACGCTGTCGAGATTTACTTTGTGAATGCGTGCCCAATTTTCGTATGAACAATTTTCGGGATCCATGAGCTCATCGGTCAATTCAAGACCCGAAACTCCCGCATTGTTGACGAGAATATCGAGTGAGGAATGCTCCCTTTCAAATGCCAGCCACTGTTCTTCTTCTGAAACGTCGAGGTGCCTGTACTCGGCGCCAATTTCCCTGGCAACAGCTCTGCCTTTCTCATCATTGATATCAGAGAGAATGACATGAGCTCCTTCTTTCGCAAAAGCTCTTGCGATTGCCTCTCCAATTCCCTGGGATGCTCCCGTAATTAGGGCTTTTTGATCTCGCAATCTCATTCCCTTTCCTTATCCGATCGGAAAGCTTTTATTCAAGTGAAGTGTTCCACTTGCGAATGGCAAAGGTGGTCTTGTAGAGGGAATTGGGATCGTGATCTTTGAGATCTTCCTTGGGAAAGGGATAGAAGAACGTTGCAGGAAGGGCGATTGATGCGAGTTTGTCTCTCTTATTTACCTTGGAAAAAAAGCACTGTGTTAAAAAAGAGGATCCCGGATGCTCCGGACGCCGAATTCGCAAGTTTCGCAGACAATCGTGCAGAATGGGATGAGAGGGGATCGATCCAATGAGAGCTGCTGAGATGCGGGGAGTTCGGATCTGGTCAGTCAAACCCGCGTAAAAATCGAGATTTTCATTGAGAATGTCCAGTGATTTTGCACACTCGATGTTGTTTTCGACAAAGACTCCCCCGAATTGATAGAGAATTTCATACCGCAAAACTTCGGATTTTGCCTT
>Ga0307436_1000765_pt1 | contig 14982 bp, 10 predicted proteins | sample SalMarWE160440MG_FD_202513 | JGI IMG/M metagenome (GOLD analysis project Ga0307436, IMG submission 202513) | Salt marsh sediment microbial communities from the Plum Island Ecosystem LTER, Massachusetts, United States - WE1604-40 | ecosystem: Environmental > Aquatic > Marine > Intertidal zone >...
AGAGCTGCCCATCTTTCCCCTCACCGGTTGTCTCTTGCTGCCGGGAAACTTCCTGCCTTTGAACGTCTTCGAATCACGCTATCTGGCGCTGGTTCGGGACGCCCGGGCAGGCGAGGGATACATCGGTATGGTGCAGCCCTATTGCCGTACCGGCCAACTGCCGGAGGAGTCGCCGGCGGGGGCGCCACGGGTCTTTCCGGTCGGTTGTGCCGGAGTGGTCGAGAAGTGCGAGCCTCAGCCCGACGGGCGGATCCATCTATTGCTCCGCGGCGTCATCCGCTTCCGCATTCAACGCGAGCTGGAAATGATCCGAGGCTATCGTCGAGTGGAGGCGCAGTATGCAGAGTTTTCGGCAGATCTGGTCGAGCCGCAGGAGGAGCGCCGGGCGCGACCGCTGCTCGCAATGCTCGGCGAATTCGCTCGCCGGACCGGCATCGAGTTCGACCTGGCGCGCCTTCGCGGGCTTCCGGGAACGGTCTTGCTCAATGCGTTGTGTGCCGCGCTGCCTTTCTCTCCGGTGGAGAAGCAGGCCCTGCTCGAGGCGGCAGGCGCGGACGAGCGCCAGGTCATGTTGGCGGATCTGATGCAGATGACGTCGATCCAGCCGGAGGCGGTTCCGGATGATGGTTCGATGGTGCATTGAGACGGTCGGTGCCGCTCGCCGACCAGGACTCGACATGGTGCAGGAGGCGAAGTCATGAATCGGCTGAAGGACTTGGAGGCGTGCGGTCAAGCCGTCTGGCTGGACTACATCCATCGTGAGATGTTGGAGGACGGCGAGCTCGCCGCCCTGGTACGGGATGACGGCCTGACCGGCGTCACCAGCAATCCGGCGATCTTCCAGCAGGCCATCTCCGGGAGTCCGGCGTATGACCAGGAGGTCGCGCGAGTGCTGGCGGAACGGCCGGAGGTCTCGACCGAGGCGCTCTATGAAGCGTTGGCGGTGCATGACGTGCAGGCGGCCGCCGACGTGCTCGCTCCGGTCTATGAGTCCACTGACGGCCGGGATGGGTACGTGAGTCTCGAGGTCTCTCCGCATCTGGCGGCGGACACTGAAGGCACCATCCACGACGCGATGCGGCTCTGGAAGCGGGTCGATCGTCCCAATCTGATGATCAAGGTTCCGGCGACCGCGGAAGGCCTTCCCGCCGTCACGGCGCTGTTGGCTGCGGGAATCAACGTGAACATCACGCTCATGTTCTCGCTCGCCCATTACGAGTCCGTGGCGCAGGCCTATCTGGCCGGCCTGGCCGAGGCCGCCGCTCCAGCGCGCCTCGCCTCGGTGGCTTCGTTCTTCGTCAGCCGTGTCGACTCGATGGTCGATCCGATGCTTTCGTCGAGCCCCGACCCGGCCGCCGCTTCGCTAGCGGGTCGCGTCGCAATCGCCAACTCGAAGCTCGCGTACGCTCGGTTCAGGCAGATCTTCGGCGGCGCGGAGTTCGATCGCTTCCGGGAGCGCGGCTGTCGGCCGCAGCGGGTGCTGTGGGCGAGTACGAGCACCAAGAACCCGGCCTATCGGGACGTTCTCTACGTCGAGGAGCTGATCGGGCCGGAGACGGTGAACACCATGCCGCCGGCAACGCTGAAGGCCTTTCGCGATCACGGCGAGGTCCGGCCGTCGCTGACTCAGGGCCTGGCTCAGGCACGCCAGGACCTGGAGTCACTGGATGAAGTGGGCGTCGATCTCGGTGAGGTCACTGAGACATTGCAGCGCCAAGGCGTCGAGAAGTTCGTGCGTCCTTACGACGCCCTGCTCGAGGCGCTCGAGACGAAGCGCTCCGACCTCGCGTCGAAACTGCGTCAGGAAGCGTAGAGTCGGGGAGCCATGCAGTACGACGAGGAGGGTGAAGCATGAAACGAGCGCTGGCGTCGCAACTGCTCGCTTTGACCCTCGCCGGGTCGGTTCCCGCGGTTGCTTGGCTCACCAACGGTCATCACATGGTGGCGGTCGCGGCGACGCAGCTACTTCCGCCGGAGATGCCGGCCTTTCTGCGCGACGGCGCCACGGTCATCGGCGAAGTCGCCGAGGATCCGGACTACTGGAAGAATCGGGGTACACCGGAGCTGCGCGATGCCGAGCGCCCGGAGCACTTCCTCGACATCGAAGAGTTGCAAGGCGTCTCGCTGCCGCCGACGCGGTACGAATACCTGGCGTCCCTGATTCGAGAAGGGAAGGACCCACGCTCGGTCGGCCTGCTCCCATATGCGATCCTCGAGGGGACGCAGAAGTTGACCTTGTCCTTCGCCGAGTATCGCTGCTGGCCGCATGACGAATCGATTCGACAGAAGACCCTCGTCTATGCCGGGCGCCTGGCGCACTACGCGGCCGATCTCGAACAGCCGTTGCACACTACGGTCGATTACGACGGCCACGTCGGTCCGGACGGCGAATCGCCGCACAGCGGCATTCACTTCCGCACCGACGCCCTGATCGGCGACGTGCCGCTGACTCGTCAGGAGGCGATCGGCTCGTGCACCGTGCCGGACCTGCAGGGGGACCTGCTACAGGCGATCATGAACCAGTTCCAGCGATCTCATCAGCTCGTCGATCGAGTCTACGATCTCATTCCACCGCCGTCGCGGGTACCGAACGGCGCCTGGCACCCGGCGGAGGATCCGGCAGTGAAGGCGTTCGTGCAGGATCGGTATTGCGCTGCGGCGGGTTTCATCGCCGCGGTCTTCGAACGGGCGTGGCGGGATTCCGCCGACATCGAGATTCCGCAGTGGCAGCGTGGCGGCAAGCTGCGTACCTTCGCCTGCGGTCCGTGAGTGCCGGACGAACGCCGTCAGGATTCACTGACTCTTCCTCTGGCCGGCCAGTGGTTCCGACTCCCAGCCGAGCCGCGCGAGTTGGTGGCGCACTTCGTCGGCGCCGGAATCCTGCACCAGCAGATGAAGCCGATCGCCCCGCCGGGGCTCGTAGGTCTCATCGATCAGCCGGGGACGGCCTTCACGCTCGGCCAGCAAGGGGAGGCTGGCAGTCGGCCACTCCAGGGCGGCGCCCTGCTGGGACGCCGCCGCGTCGCCCGGCGGCCATTCGGGGGCGTGAGTCCAGATCGACAGGTGGGCCTCTTGCCGCGTCAGCAGAACCGACCAGCGTTCCACCCGCCGCGGTTCGCCAAACATCAGATGGGCGCCGAGCGCCGCGATCTGTCGGCGTCGGATGCCCATACGGTCCTTGCGCAGGGCAATCCATGCGCGCGGTACTTGGTGTACTTGTCGTGCCGCCTGGATGAAGATGAAGTTGGCCTCTTCATTGGCCGTCAGAGCCACCGCTCCGGCTCGGCTCTCGAGCTCGGCACGCAGCTGCACGGTTTCGCTGGCGCCGCTTCCGTAGATGACCGAGAGCCCCTCGGCCCGGGCCAGCTCACACGCCTCCTCGCTGGTGTCGATCAGAATCACCTCGTCGCCGAACTGCCGCAGCAACGCCGCCAGGCAGCGCGGCAGCGGACCGGCTCCGAGCAAAGCGTAGCCGTTGTCGAGCGGGCGCCGTAGGCCGAGCCAGCGCGCCACCAGGCCGCCGCTCAATCCCTGCACCACGACGGTGACGGCGATGACCAGGAAGATCATCGCCTGAAACGCTGCTCCACCCGGAATTCCGGCCTCGGTGAGCACGCCGGCGAACAGCGATGCCACCGCCGCGGCGACGATGCCTCGTGGCGCCAGCCAGGCGAGAAAGAGCCGCTCCCGCCAGGAGAGGTCGGTGCCGGCCATGCAGGCCGCCACCTCGACTGGGCGGACGGCAAAGATGAGCACCGCGACCACGGCCAGTCCGGGCCAACCCAGCGAGCGCACTTCGCTGAGCCGGACGCTGGCCGCCAGCAACACGAACAGCATCCCGATGAAGAGCACGGTCAATTGGCCCTTGAACTCGCGCAGCTCGCGCAGGGCGTGGCTCCGGCTTCCGCCCACCACGAGGCCGGCTACGGTGACCGCCATCATGCCGCTCTCCGGTACCAGGCTGTCGCTGATCTGGTAGAGCAACAAGGCGGCGGCCAGCGCAACGATGTTCTCCAGCCCTTCCGGCAACAGATAGCGAGAGCGCAACGCGGCCGCGACGAGCACACCCCCGAGTACGCCGAGCAGGCTGCCGAGGCCGAGTCCCTGGACCAGGTTCAGCAGACCGGATCCGAAGTGGAGCGCGCTGGGGTGCAGGACGAACTCGAGGGTGACGATCGCCAGAATCGCGCCGATTGGGTCGATCAGCACGCCCTCGGCTTCCAGAATCGTGGCGACACGAGGACGCAGGCGAATCCTGCGAATGAGCGGCGTGACGACGGTCGGCCCGGTGACGATCACCAGGGATCCAAAGAGGGCGGAGAGCCGCCAGTCCCAGCGCAGTGCCAGATGGGACGCGACGGCGCCTCCGAAACCGGTGATCAGCGCCCCCCAGGTCACCAGCCGGCGAATTCCCTTGGCTTGTTTCCGGAGCCGCGAGAGGTTGAGATTGAGGCCGCCTTCGAACAGGATGATCGCCACGGCGAAACCGATCAGCGTCTCCAGGGCGGGGCCGAGATCATCGGGTTGGACCCAGCCCACGCCATCCGGACCGAGAACGGCGCCGGCCGCCAGCAACAACACGATGCCGGGTAGCCTCAGATGCCGCGCCAGGGCCTGCGCCGCCATGCCGACCGCGAGGGCGAGCGCGACGGTGAAGGCGGGATCGCTGAAAGCTTCGGCGCTCATTGCGTCAACTTGTTCACCCGGCGGCGGGCTCGATCATGCAGTGCGCTCCAGTAGCTGGCCCGGCCCCGGCACCGCTCACTCGGTAGTGCCGGGCGTGATCTTCACGGCAAAACAGAGAAACTCGGAGATCTGGCCGCGCCAGTCGAAGTTGTTGTCGCTGATCACGAGCAGGACTCTCCGCCCGTCGGGCAGGGTGGGCCCCAACGCCATTCCTTCGAGATTGTCGAGCGGCACGCCGAGACTGGCGAAATCGAGCAACTGGTGCTTGGCGACCGGTTTGAGACTGGACAGATCAGCGTCCTTCAGGGACTCGATCCCCGACACGTCATCCGCTGCCCCGAGATCGATCTCGTTGAGCTGCACGCTGTCGCCCTGGCCGGCGACGTAGGAGCGCTCCAGTGCCAGCAAGTGGCTGTCGTCGAGCGCCAGCAGCTCGGTGAGCCCTTTGACGGTGAGGCCGCCCGGCGTCGTCGAATGGCGCCGAACCCGGCCCACCGGATAGATGTACTCGGCCGTTTCACGCCCGCTCCGCCGATCGAAGACCAGCAGGCGGGAGGGGCTGCCCTGGCTGGAGCTGCTGAACGGCCCGTCCTGGATCAGAGCGCTCTCGGTTCCCACGATCACCTCGTTTCCGTCCGGGGTGAGGGTCAGCGCCTCGAAGCCTGTGTTCTGCCGGATGCCTCGCGTCCCGGCGTCATTCGGCATGAAGTGAGGCGGGACGGCGAGCTCACCCAGCAAAGCGCCGTCGGCCGCAAAGTGGAATACCGCCGGACCGATGCCTTGCCCCACGTTGCCTTCACTGCTCACATAGAAGGACCCATCGGGGGCGATCGCGATGCCTTCCGGATCGATAGTGTCGGGGGCGAATGTGGAGCCGTCGGCACGACGCAACGGGATCATGTCCGTGATACGTATGTCGTCCGGCGGTCCTGCCCCGTCGGAGCTCGTCGTCTCCAGGCGGTACACGCGTGCGGGCCCGCGCGCCGACGGGTCGTCCGAGACGGCCAGATAGGACCCGAGCGTCGCGTCGTACCGGATCCCCGAGAGTCCGCCGACCGGCGTGTCGCGAAACTCCAGCTTCCCGGGGAGCACGGACATGCCGAGGTATTCGATATCGAGCTGCGGTACCCGCGTCGGCGTCGCGGCACTCGGGAGCGCGGTGAGCGGGCGAGCCCCATGGCTCGACGCGCACCCGATGAGCAGCGGGAGGGCCAGAACGATCCCGCCGGCCGCGACGCGAAGCGTCACGGACCGAATCGATTTCACTGGGTCGAATCCTCCAGACCCAGCAGATCGACGATCTCGGTGAACTTCTTCTCGATCAGGTCGCGGTTGCGGGGCCCCATGCGGAGGAGCTGCTTCTGCAGGTCGCTTAGCGATTCCAGCGCGGGGTCCTTGAACTTGTAGCTCTTGACCCCCTTCTGGAGCTCAATCGCACCGGAGATGGCAGGAGTGGACTGCACCCGATGCAGGGCCCGCACGACGGCACTGTCGAAGCTCTCGTCCGGGAAGCCGAGTTCACGATAGGCCTGATTGAGCAGGGGGCGCGCCACTCGATAGAGACGAGCTGCCGTCTTGGCGTCGAGCGAGCCGATCATCCTTGCCAGGCGGTCGTAGCGCTGATACGAAGTCTCACCGAGAGCCGGCTCACCGTCCACCATGTCCGGTTTGAAGGCGCCCGCAGGCGCCAGCCGCGGGAGATGCTTGCGCGGTGAGACTCCCTCCGCGGAGTTGAGCACCGAGACGACGAACCGCCGGATCAAGTCATCGCCGGCCAGCGACTTGGCGAACTGGGGATTCGAGCTGAGATCGGCCGCGTGCAGCCTGACCCATTCATCGCTGGCGTCGAGCGAGGGGAGATTTTCGTTCGATTGTTCGGTTGACGGCCCCGGTGGGCCCGGTGTCGCTGGCGTGGCGTGGCTCGCGGCTGGCGGTGGCGCCGCCGCGCCGGCGCCGGCGCGAGACCGGTGGTACAAGTAATACGCCAGCGCCCCGGCGATCAGCAGCAACGCCGCGATCAGCATCGGCCAGCGAGGCGGAGTCGGACGACTTTCGAGCCAGTCCTTGTCCTGCTCTTCTTCCGGTCGAAGATCGAACTGTGGTCCGTCGCGGTCTGTCATGGGCGTCTCGATTCTTTCTCAGCTGAGTCGAGGTTGGAAGAGAAGCGTGTTCATCGAGCCAGCGCGATGGGAGCGCCCAGGCTGGCGTCGGGAATGGAAAAGGCACGGCACAAGGTCTCCGCGTCCGGACGGATTTCACCGCAGAGCCGATTCACCTCGGCGCGGATCGCCTCCGCCTTGCCCGGCGCCAGGTAGCCTTTCTCGAGATACCAGCCGCGTCGAGATTCGATCGAAGAGAGGGCGTAAAGCGACCGCAGACGGGCCAGAGATTGCGCTAGAGCCGCGTCGTCGACGGCGCCGACACCATCCTCGAACTGCTCCTGGATGAAGGATTCGACGTGCGCGAAGGCGACTTCGACCGCGTGGTCCTGGCACTCGACCAGAGCTTGCTCGGGGGCTTCGCCGTCATCGAGCCGGCGGCGCAAGCGGGCGGCGAGCGAGCGCAGGAGTCGGCCGGCGCGATAGCGCAGGGCGGCGGACTGAAAGTCGCCGCTGCGCAGATGCTCCGGGTCGGTGTCGCGAATCACCAGCGGATTGAGCTCGCTCAGGGCCGTCATCGCCATGCTCGCGGCATGGCGAGCCAGGTTGATCAAGCCGAGGTCTCCAAACTGTTGCTTGAAGCCCGAAAGAAGGCTTCGCGCGGCGAGCTGCAAGAGGACCGTGTTGTCCCCTTCGAAGGTGGTGAACACGTCGGTATCGGCTCTAAGATCACCGAACCGGTTGACCGACAGGTACCCCTTGCCGCCACAGCACTCGCGACACGTTTGGATGGTCGTCGTGGCGTGCCAGGTGGCGTACGCCTTCAGGCCGGCCGCCAGTGTCTCGACCTGGCGGCGTTTCACGGCGTCGTCGAGCGCGGCGACGTAGCGTCGGCTGAGCTCGCGGAGCGCGAAGTGGAGGGCATAGGTGATGGCGAGCGCCGGAAGGAGCCGGCGCTGGTGGGTGAGATAGTCCAGCAACGCGGTCTCCGGCGCCCCGGCCGGCCCGAACTGGCGGCGACGCTCGGCATAGCGCACGGCGATGTCGAGCGCCGTCTTCGTTGCGCTGAGTGCCCCGAGGGCGACGCTCACGCGCCCGCCGACGAGCGTGCCGAGCATGGTGAAGAAACGCTTCGTCGGACTCGAGATCGGGCTCGAATACTCGCCTTCGGCGCTGACCCTGCCGAAGCGATCGAGCAGGTTCTCCCGTGCGACTTGAACGCGGTCGAAGTAGAGGCGGCCGTTGTCCACCCCGTTGAGGCCCACCTTGGGGCCGCAGTCCTCGATCGTGACACCGGGCAGCGCCGCGCCGTCCTGGGAACGGATCGGGACGAGAAAGGCGTGTACGCCGTGCGATGCGTCGCCGATCTCGAGCTGTGCGAACACGGTCATCATCTGGCCGTCACAGGCCGCGTTGCCTATGTAGTCCTTGCGGGCTCCGGGATGCGGAGTGTGCAGGATGAAGACGCCGGCCTCCCGGTCGTAGCGGGCTACCGTCTCGATGTCGTGCACATTGGATCCATGGTCGGTCTCGGTCATCGCGAAGCCGCCCGCCAACTCCAGCGTGCCGATTCTGGCGAGATACTGTTGATGATGGCGCCGCGTCCCGAGTTGCTGCACGCTGCCCCCGAAGAGGCCGAATTGAACACCGAACTTCACCAACAGGCTCAGATCGTGGTGGGCCAGGGTCTCGAAGGCGGCGAGAAACGCCGGCATGTCTCCCGAACCGCCGAGGTCGGCGGGCATCCCGAGGGCTCCGATCCCTTCGTCGGCCAGCACCCTGCACCATTGCATGACCTGCTGGCGATACTCCCGGCGAGGCAGCTCGTGGCGGAGACGAAACCCGGGACGCGAGACGAGGGCGCGGAGGCGCGCACGCACGGAGCGCTGGGGCCCGTCGAGCAGCTCGGTGAGCCGCTCGACGTTTAGCACGGGACTGAATCGATGGGTTGGCGGCGCCGGGCGCTCGGGGTGGAGAAGCGCGCTGGTCGCCTCCGCGCCGCTGATCTGCAGAGTCCGTTCCAGCTGCTCCAGTCCGGCGCGTTCGGGAGTCGATACGCCGTCCTCTGTATGCGCCAGGGCGAGGGCCAGATCGGTCAACGAGAGTCGCTCTTCCAGGCCCAGGGATTGAGCGGCCCGGCGGATTCGTTGGAGCAGCCGATGCAGCTCGGTTGCGTCCGGCGGGGAGGCCGGATTCAGCCACGAGCGCAGGGCCACGCGGTCACCCTCGTCGAGGCCCGGCGTTGCCGTCAGCTGGCGCTCGACGGTGGCCAGTTCATCCGGACCCAGCTCACCGTCGGCCCACGCGATGTAGATGAGTGGCAGGAAGGGCAGCAGGCGAACGCTCTGCTCGCGGCTCCCAACCGATGAGGAAGAAGACGACTCGCTCATGACGACGGCGGCGTCCATGAGCGTATCCAGGAGACGCTGGAGCCGCTCCGGGCGCCGCCTCGAAGTGTAGCAGGGAGGGCGGGTCGTGATCCCGGATCGCTCCCCACATCGGCCCCGGGCTGGTAGGATGCGGCCAGAGTCGACACGGAAGGAAGTCGCCGCTGGGCGGCTTCGCAATGGAGGCAAGAGGATGACCGGAACGGACAACAAGGGCAGCGTATGGATGGACGGCGAATTCCTGCCGTTCGCCCAGGCGAACGTGCACATCCTCACCCACACGCTGCACTACGGCCTGGGTGTTTTCGAGGGGACTCGGGCCTACCGGCAGACCGCCGGGGGCACCGCCGTCTTCAGGCTCGACGACCACATCGGCCGGCTGGCGCGCTCGGCCCACATGCTGCAGTTGCCACTGCCCTTCGATGAGCCGACGTTGCGCTCCGCGAGTCTGGAACTGGTCGCGCGAAGCGGCCTGGAGAGTTGCTACATACGCCACCTGGTCTATCTCGGCCAGGCGTCGATGGGCCTATTTCCGCGTGACAATCCGGTGCGGGTGGCGATCACCACGTGGCCCTGGGGCGCCTACCTCGGAGAAGAAGGGCTTGCCCACGGCATCCGTTGCAAGATCTCCAGCCATCAACGCGCCTATCCGAATAGCGCGCTGACCAAGGCGAAGGCCACCGGAGGCTATATCGCCTCGATCCTGGCCAAGCGGGAGGCGATTGCGCTCGGCTTCGACGAGGCCCTGATGCTCGACACGGAGGGCTTCGTCGCCGAGTCCAGCGGCGCCAACGTCTTCATCGTCTCGGGAGGCAGAGTGATCACACCGCCGGCCTCGAGCATCCTGGAGGGCATCACCCGCGACACGATGATTCGGCTGGCGCGCGACGAAGGCTTCGAAGTGCGCGAGGCGCGGATACCTCGGGACGATCTCTATGTCGCGGACGAGGCCTTCCTCACCGGAACGGCGGCCGAGGTGACGCCGATCCGCGAGGTCGATGGGCGGGTCATCGGCAGCGGGGGCAAAGGACCGATCACCTCTCGCCTGCAGGACAAGTTCTTCCGCGCGGTGCGTGGCGAGCTAACGGAGATGGCGGACTGGCTCGTCCCGGTTCCGAAGGCCGCAACCACGACCGCAGTCGAAACGTAGTCCCGGGGAGGGGCCTCCGGCATTCGGCCCCGGCATCTCTTTGGTTGGAGGAGTGTGAAGATGATGCGCGCCAAGTCCAAGCTGACCCTTTTGTTCACGATGATCGTGGTGAGTGGCGCCGCCGTCTCGAGCGGCGTGAGAGCCGAGATCGTCCGCCTCGATCCCGCGGTCCGGCCGACAGCCGAGAGCGTGACCCTGACCCTGGATGCCGGCCGCAAGGCCTATTCGGGCGTCGTCGACGCGCCACTCGAGGTGCAGAAGGCGGCCTCGAAGATCCAATTTCACGCCACCGGCATGACCTTCGACGCGCTCAGCCTGCACGGCGCGGACGGTCATCCCATCGCGGTGCGCCTCGATCGCGGCGACGAAGGCCTAGTGACGTTGACGCCGGACCAGGCGTTGGCGCCGGGCGAATACGCCTTGCACGTCGAGTTCCACAACGACTTCAACACCCAGGCGGTGGGCCTCTATCGGATGGAGTATCGGGGTCAGGGCTACCTGTTCACGCAGTTCGAGGCGGTGGACGCGCGGCACGCCTTCCCCTGTTGGGACGAGCCCGGCTTCAAGATCCCCTGGCAGATCACGGTGAAGATCCCACGGGACGAGGTCGCGGTCGCCAACACACCGATCGAGAGCAGCGAGCCGAGCGGCGAATGGAAGATCGTCCGCTTTCGCCGTACCCGGCCGCTGCCCAGCTACCTCATCGCCCTGGCAGAAGGACCGCTGGAGAGCATTCCGATCGACGGCCTCTCGGTACCGGGTCGGATCTACACCGTCCAGGGGCAGACCCGACTAGCCCGGCTGGCCGCTGCGGAGACGCCCGGAATCCTGCGCGCCCTGGAGCAGTACTTCGGCACGCCGTACCCATACGCGAAGCTGGACCTCATCGCGGTGCCCGAATTCTGGTACGGCGCGATGGAGAACGCCGGAGCGGTGACCTTCGCCGACCGGGTCCTGCTGGTCGACACCGATCACGCCTCGGTCGACCAGCGCCGCGTCCTGGTCAGCGACGTATCCCACGAGCTGGCGCACATGTGGTTCGGCGATCTGGTCACCATGCAGTGGTGGGACGACCTCTGGCTGAACGAGACCTTCGCCAGCTGGATGGCCGACAAGATCACGCAGCAGCTCCATCCGGAGTTCGGGGCCGAGTTGAGCGGCAGGCGACGGGCGAGCAACCTGATGACAATCGACGCACAGCCTTCGACGCGAGCCATCCGCCAACCGGTGACCGACGAATCGAATTTGCTCACCAACGTCGGTCTGTCGTATCAGAAGGGGCGCGCCGTGATGGAGATGATCGAGCGCTGGATCGACCCCGAAGTCTTTCGCCGCGGAATCCAGCAGTACCTGCACGACCATGCGTGGGGCAACGCGACCGCCGCCGACCTCTGGGGTGCGCTCTCGGCCGCGTCCGGCAAGGATCTGGCCCCGGTGATGAAGAGCTTTCTCGATCAGCCGGGCGTGCCGCTGATTCGCCTGCGTGCAGCCGGCGGCGAGGTCTATGAGATCGCCCAGCAACGCTTTCTGAACGCCGGGGCCACGGCGCCGGCGGAGAGTTGGGTTTTGCCGCTGCGCATACGGTTCGGCGGCGACTTCGGCGCCGCGACGCGGACGGTGCTGCTGGAATCGAAGAGCACCCGGATCGGCCTGGACCATCCGGCGGCCTGGATCCTGCCGCAAGCTGACGGAATCGGCTACTACCGCTGGGACGTGCCGCGGCCCATGCTGGACCGGCTGGCCACCGAATCCAGCGATCTGATGTCGCCGGCCGAACGCGTCGCGTTCCTGGGCAATGCCGGCGCTCTGCTCAACGGCGGCGAACTCGCAGGCGACGACTATCTCCATCTGCTGGAAGGATTCGCCGCCGATCCGGAACCGGAGGTGACGACGACCCTCCTGCAGCAGCTCGGAAGCGTCGACACCGCGTTCGTGACCGAGTCGTTGCGGCCCCAGTTCGCGGCATACGTGCGCCGGCTCCTGGAACCGGTGCTCGATCGCATCGGCATGCAGCCGCGCGGCGACGAGAGCGCGGCGGTGTCCGGATTGAGGCCGGAGCTGCTGGCATGGCTGGGCTACCAGGGACGGGACGAGAAGGTGCTCGAATATGGCCGCCGGGAGGCGCAACGCTTTCTCGAGGACCCTTCCTCCGTCGACCCTGCGCTGGTGCCGACGGTGCTGAGGCTGGCGGCATTGCACGGCGACGCGGAGCTCTTCGAGACCTATCGCCGGCGCTTCGAGGAGGCGAGCAATCCCTTCGACCGTAACAACTTCCTCATGGCGCTCGGCACATTCAAGGCGCCGGAGCTGCGCCAGAAGGCATTCGACTACCTGGCCAACGGCCCGCTTCGTCCCACCGAGATGTTGGGTTTCTTCCGTCCGCGCGGGACGGACTCCTGGCGTGACGCCGCGGATCGTGATCAGGCCTTTGACTGGATGCGCCAGCACTACGAAGACATCAAGTCCCGGGTGCCGGCGGAATTCCTGGCCTATTTGCCATATTTCGTCAGCGGCTGTTCGGCCGATCGGTTGGCCGCCGGGCAGCAGTTCTTTGCGCAGCCCGACCACCAGGCACCGGGCACGAAAGCCAATCTCGAACGGGTCGCGGGCCAGGTGGCGGACTGCGTTCGGCTGCAGAAGCGGGAAGGCCCGGCGGTGGCGCGCTATCTCGAAACCCACTCCGGCGAGAACACGAACTGACCGGAGCCGCCTGCGGCGCCGAATTGCGCCGCGATCGGGCTGGCGGCGGCCCGGGTCCCGGGTTAGAATCGCGTCCGCCAACGCTCCGCAGCGAGCGTTCTTCAGGTATGAACCCACCAGCGATCTGAATCGATCGCCGATCCGCAGCGAGGAGATGAAGCATGGGCGCCATTGACGCCAACGACTGTCGACCTGGGACGAAGCTACTGCTCAATGACGAGCTCTATACGGTCATCGAGCGTTCACACCACAAGCCAGGCAAGGGAGGCGCCTTCGTGCGCTTCAAGCTGAAGGGCATCGTCACCGGCAAGGTGATCGATCATACGGTCCGAGCCGGTACCAAGATGGAGACCGCGGACGTGACCACGGAAGCGATGCAGTATCTCTACCACGACGGCGAGGACTACATCTTCATGGACCTGAACACGTACGAGCAGGTGCGGGTCGATCAAGACCTGCTCGGATTCGCCACCAACTTCCTGGTTGAAAACGCCGAGGTCGAGGTGACGATGTACGAGAGCAGGCCGATTGGAGTCGCCCTGCCGCAGAAGATGGATTTCACGATCACCGAGACGATCGACAACCCCGCCATGGGCAACACCGCCACCAACGTGACCAAGGACGCCACGATCGAGACCGGCTACGTGATTCAGGTGCCGCCCTTCATCAAGACCGGTGAGAGAGTTCGAGTCCTGACCGAGGACGGCACCTACCTCGAGCGGGCGTAATCACACGCCTGAACGCTGCGGGAGGTGGGCGGTGGCTGGCTGCAACAACCGGTCGAGCCGAATGCCGGGCTCCAGTTCCTGGGCTGGCAGATCTCGCCGGAACAGCTTCGCCCCTGCCACGCCCTCCAGGATCGCGCGCCGATCATCGACACGCAGCATCGCGCCTTCCCTGAGCGCCAGCACCGGGACATCGCTCTCTTCGTGAAACTGGCGAATGCGCTCTTCTCGGGTCTCGCCCTGGTGGGTCGAAGCGGGGTCGGGGTCGACGTAATGCGGGTTGATCTGGAAAGGCACCAGGGCGAGCGCCTGCAGCGTGGGCGGTTCCAAGATGGGCATGTCGTTGGTCGTTCGAATGGTGGGACAGGCCACGTTGGTACCCGCGCTCGAGCCGACGTAGGGCATGCCGGCCGCCACCCGACGGCGCAGCGGCGAGATCAATCGGAGCTCCCACAACGCCTTCAACAGCCGGAAGGTGTTGCCGCCGCCGACAAACACGGCGTCGGTCGCCTCAACCGCTGCGACCGGGTCGGTCGCCGTGTGAATCGAGGTCAGCTCGAACCCGAGTGTGGCCAGGGGCGCGGCGGTCCGTGCGGCGTACGCGTCGAGATCATGCAGGGCGTAGGGAATGAACAGGACGCGGCGCACGCCCTGCAGGCGAGAGGCGACGGCCGCGGCGCAATGCTCCAAGTAGCCCGAGCCATGAACGCGGGAGCTGCTGATCAGCAGCAGGTGGCGCTCCGGGCTGGCAGGCTGTGGCATGAGTCAGGGCGCCCCTCGAATGCGGGAAGCGCCGCGGTCGACGGCTAGATGAAGCGCTCGATCTTGGCCTTCCCCTTCAGCTCCTCCACCTTCGCCTGCACGGCGGCATCGATCTTCTGTTGCTTGAGGAAGTTCTTCACCTGATCCTTCGCCTCGTCGAAGCTGACCGTCCCCGCGTCCTGGTGCCCGGTCTGCTTGATGATGTGGTACCCGAACGGGGATTCCACGACGTCGCTGACCTGCTGTGGTTTCAGCGCGAAGGCTGCGTCTTCGAACGGTTTGACCGTCTGCCCGCGGGTGATCCATCCGAGGGTGCCGCCACGTGCCTTGGAGCCCGGATCGTCGGAATTCTCTTTGGCCAGTTGCGCAAAGTCCGCCCCGTTCTTGATCTGCTCGAGAAGATCCTCGGCTTTCTTCTTGGCCGCGTTCTTCTGCGCGTCTGTCGCGCCGTCCGGGACTCGGATCAGGATGTG
>Ga0307436_1000766_pt1 | contig 14969 bp, 13 predicted proteins | sample SalMarWE160440MG_FD_202513 | JGI IMG/M metagenome (GOLD analysis project Ga0307436, IMG submission 202513) | Salt marsh sediment microbial communities from the Plum Island Ecosystem LTER, Massachusetts, United States - WE1604-40 | ecosystem: Environmental > Aquatic > Marine > Intertidal zone >...
CAGGCGGCGTGCCGCTTTCCAGTTTCTGGCGCAAATGGCTGTACGGGTGGAAGTTCGATGGCTCCGTGCTGCTGTTTTCCAGCTACCCGACGCGGGACAGCCGCATCATGTTTCACCGGCAAATCAGCTCCCGCGTCCATACGTTGGCGCCGTTTCTCGAGCTGGACGACGATCCGTACATTGCGGCCGTGGACGGTCGGCTGTATTGGATCGTCGATGCGTACACCGACTCCACGTACTATCCATACAGCCAGCCGTTCGAGTCGCGCGAGCGTATCGAGTCCCGTGAAGGCCGCATCGGCGCCAGCACGGTGTCGCACTTGCGCGGCGCCAACTACGTGCGCAATGCCGTGAAGGCGGTGGTGGATGCGTACACCGGACAGGTGGATTTCTACGTCTTCGACGCCGACGATCCGATCATTCGCAGTTGGCAGCGTGCGCTGCCCGGCATGTTCAAACCGCAATCCGCCATGCCGGCCGACTTGCGGGCGCACGTACGTTATCCCACGGACTTCCTGTTGATGCAGGGTCTCACGTACGCGAAGTACCACATGTCCGATCCGGCGGTATTCTACAACCAGGAGGATCTCTGGGTGCGCGGCACGGAAAAGCATTACACCAGCATCGCGCCCGTGGATCCCTACTACGTCATGTGGCAACAGCCCGGCTCCGATCACGCGGAGCTCGTGCTGATGCTGCCGTTCACGCCGAAGAATCGGCAGGTGCTGATCGGCTGGATCGCCGGCATGTGCGACGGGGACAACTACGGGCGTTTCCTGGCCTACAAATTTCCAAAGGAAAAGCGCGTTCTGGGCCCCCAGCAGGTCGAGACGAAGATCGATCAGGACTCGTTCCTGTCGGGGCAGTTGACGCTGTGGGATCAGCAGGGCTCACAGGTCATTCGCGGGAACGTCCTGGCTATACCCATGGACGACTTGTTGCTGTACGTGGAGCCCATCTATCTGCAGGCCGAGACGGCTGCGTATCCGGAGCTGCGCCTGGTCGCGGTGATGCACGGGGATACCTTGAGCTACGCCGATAGCTTCGATAAGGCGCTGCTGGGATTGCTCGAGAAGGAAAGGGCGGAGGAGCCCGTGACAGTCGGCCCGCCGGCATCGATGCAGGCGCTGGCCGCGCAGGCGAAGGCGGCTTTCGATGGCTACCTGAAGTCCATGGGAGCCGGGGAGCTCGAGAAGGCGGCGTCCCAGCTGTCGGTGCTGCGCAAGACCTTGGATGCCATGGCCGAGCCGGCGAAGAAACCCTGAAGGTGCTCCATCGCAGCTGTATGCTTGCTTGTCCGTGCCGATCTCAACCGGAGCTCACTGATGACCTTCTCCATCGTTGCCCTGGATCCCGACACCGGTGATCTGGGCGTCGCCGTGCAGTCGAAGTTTCCCAATGCGGGGGTGGCCATTCCCTTCGCCCGGGCCAGAGTCGGCGCCGTCGCCTCCCAGGCCTATGTGAACAGCAGCTTCGGACACCGGGGTTTGGCCCTGCTGGAGCTGGGGGCGAGTCCGGAGCAGGTGCTGGTGGTGCTGGTGCCGCAGGACCACAGCCGCGAGCTCCGGCAGGTGGGCATCGTGGATACGCGCGGCCGGACCGCCGCCTTCACCGGAGCACGCTGCTTCGACTGGGCTGGCGTCATCAGCGGCGATGGCTACACGGTGCAGGGAAACACCCTGGCCGGTGCCGCCGTGGCCGAGAGCATGGCAGCCGCGTTCACCGGCGCCTCCGGCTCCCTCGCCGAGCGGCTGCTGGCCACGCTCGCCGCCGGCCAGGCAGCAGGCGGGGACCGGCGGGGGCCTTACCAGCCTGGCCGCCACCGCGTTTCTCAGGGAGCACATCCTTGAGTATTGCGAACACCCGCTCGTGCACTTCAGCCGTCGTATAGATGTGCTGCAATCCAGCCACCGGCCGTCGAAGCGCGATGAATCCGGCGATCCGCTGATGGCAAGACCGCCCAGGTCAATGAAAGCCCTGTGACCCTGCCCAAGCTGGGGGCGCAAGGCTGGGACCTAGCTGTCCGGTGCGCCGGTCACGCGGAATCGGACGATCGAGCTGCGGCTAGCGGGTCCGGGCCCTACAATCGCACCCTGACCCTACCACGACCGTCCGAGGGCGCCCATGAAGAGCTTATGGAACGAAGAAGAGGCTGCCCAGCTGACCGACGACTTGGCGCTACGGGTCTACAGCTCACGCCTGCTGGGCCGGGACCCGTCCCTGGTGCTGCACGGGGGCGGCAACACCTCAGTGAAGATCCGGGAGACCAACCTGGTCGGCGAGACCCAGGACGTGCTCTACGTCAAGGGCTCGGGCTGGGATCTGTCCGGCATCGAGGCGGCCGGATTCACCCCTATCCGCATGGATCATCTGATCAAGCTCGCCCGACTCGAGCGGCTCTCGGACCTGAGAATGGTCAATGAGCTCAAGACCCATCAAACGCGTGCCGACGCCCCCACCGGCTCGGTGGAGGCCATACTGCATGCGGTGCTGCCCTACAGGTACGTCGACCACACCCACGCCGACGCCCTGGTCACCGTCACCAACACCGCCCAGGGCGATGCACGCATCCGCGAGATCTATGGCGATCAGGTCGTGGTGATCCCTTACATCATGCCTGGGTTCGATCTGGCGCGGCTGGTGGCCGAGCGCTTCGCCAGCGAGGCCGGGTCTCAGACTCTCGGCATGGTGCTCATGAATCACGGGATCTTCTCGTTCGGGAAGAGCGCCCGCGAGTCCTATGAGCGCATGATCGAGCTGGTGGACAGGACCGAGCGCTATCTTCAGGAGAAAGGGGCCTGGGAGCTGGTGCGCACGCCCCAGGCTCGGATCACGGGCACCCGCAGGGTGGGGCTGGCCGAGCTGCGCCGCGAGGTGAGCATAGCCGCCGGCTTCCCCTGTGCGCTCCGCGCCCAGGACGACGATGCCTGTCTGGCCTTCGCACGCCGCCCCGATGTGGCGGCCGTCAGCGGGCGCGGTCCCGCCACCCCGGACCATGTCATCCGCACCAAGCCCTTCCCCCAGATCGGGCGCGACGTCAGCGCCTTCGCGGCCGCCTATCGGGCCTACTTCCGGGAGCATGCGCCCCATGCCCGTACCCCGGTGCAGATGCTCGACCCCGCGCCCCGGGTGATCCTGGATCCCGAGCTGGGTATGGTCACGGTGGGAAAGAGCGCTAAAGACGCCGCGATCGTCGCCGACATCTACCGCCACACCATCGACGCCATAGAGCGCGCCGAGCGCCTGGGCGGCTGGCAGGCCCTGCCCACCCGGGACATCTTCGACATGGAGTACTGGGAGCTGGAGCAGGCCAAGCTGCGCAAGCCGGGCCGTGCACCCCTCTTTCAGGGCGAGATTGCGCTGGTCACCGGCGCGGCCTCCGGCATCGGCCGGGCCTGTGCAGAATCGCTGCTGGCACGCGGCGCCGCTGTCATGGTCCTGGATCGGGACCCACGGATCACCGACCTGTTCGACGGTCCGGATTGCCTGCCCCAGGTCTGCGACGTCACCGACCGTGACGGAGTCATTGCGGCCCTGGAAGCCGGCGCCCGACGCTTCGGCGGGCTGGACATGCTGATCCTCAACGCCGGGGTCTTCCCCGGCGGCACCCGCATCGCCGAGCTCTCCGACGAGGACTGGCGGCGGGTGATGTCAGTCAACCTGGATGCCAACCTGATGTTGCTGCGCGAGTGCCACCCACTCCTGGTGCGCACCCCACGCAACGGCCGGGTGGTCGTCATCGGGTCCAAGAACGTGCCGGCCCCCGGGCCCGGCGCCGCGGCCTACTCGGCGTCCAAGGCGGCCCTCACCCAGCTCATGCGCATCGCCGCGTTGGAATGGGGCAGCGAGGGTATTCGCATCAATACCCTGCACCCGGATGCGGTCTTCGATACGGGACTGTGGACCGAGGAAGTGCTGGCGGCCCGCGCTGCACACTATGGCCTCTCGGTGCAGCAATACAAGACCAACAACCTGCTGCGCACAGAGGTCAGCTCCCGCGATGTGGCCGAGCTGGCCGCCGAGATGTGCGGGCCCCTGTTCGCCCGCACCACCGGCGCCCAACTCCCGGTGGACGGCGGAAACGATCGGGTGGTGTAGGCCCACTCCGATCCTGCAGTCGATCGCCCCCGGCGGGCTGTGCCACCCGGGCGGGCTGCGCTCCGACGGCAGCAACACTCAGCGCGTTTCCCTTGTGATGGCTAATGCCGCCAGGTCGGACGCACCATGAGATTGCTGGCGTGAGCACGGGCCGGCGGGGCTGTTGGACGACTTTCCGAGGAAAGCATCTCGGTCCCGTCCGTATCCCTCTCAGTCAACTTGGATTTAGGGCTTGGAGGTGCGTTCAAGGGGTCACCTATTAGCCAACACCGTGCCATAGGTCTGTTTATCAGCTAGCCGCTGGGTGGCACCCCGACCGACGGCAGTTCTCCCTGTCTACTGTCAACCTCCTTTCACTCCGGGTAGACCCCTTTCCCCGCCCCCTGCTAGCATCGTGAGTCCGCAGAGGAGGAGCTGGACCATGCCGCACGTCGTCGTCTACACGACCGCCATCTGTCCGTACTGCATCCGGGCGAAGATGCTGCTGACCAGGAAGGGCGTGAGCTACGAGGAGGTCCCCATCGACATGGACCGTATCCGTATGGTCGAGATGATCAAGCGCAGCCGGCGCCGGACCGTGCCCCAGATCTTCATCGACGATTACCACGTCGGCGGCTACGACGACATGGCCGAGCTCGACGCCTTCGGCAAGCTCGATCCGCTGCTCGGCTTAGAGCCCCATGACCACGAGGCCGCGGTGGCCCACGCGGCCGACGCCTCGGAGGACGGCCCCACCTGATCCCCATGAGCGATCCCGGCCTGGCCGGTGTGCGGCTCGATAAGTGGCTCTGGGCCGCGCGCTTCTTCAAGACCCGGCAGCTCGCCATCGAGGCGATCAAAGGCGGCAAGGTGCACCTCAACGGCCAGCGCAGCAAGCCCGGCAAGGAAATCCGGGTCGGCAATCGGCTGGAGATACAGAAAGGGGGGCTGCACTGGGAGGTGCTGGTGCGCGGGCTGAGCGTCCGGCGCGGTCCCGCCGCCCAGGCCCAGCTGCTGTACGAAGAGACGCCTGAGAGCCTGGCGCGGCGTGCGGCCGAGATGGCGCAGCGCCGGCTCCGACGCGAGGCGGCCGAGCCGGGGGGCAGGCCCAATAAGCGGGAGCGGCGCCTGATCCACCGCTTCAAGCAGGAAGCGGGTTGATCCGATGGATCAAGACGCCTTCCGGCGCACCTACCGAGACGTCAACGAGCGCCCCTGCGTGTTCGAGAAGAGCGTGCTGACCAATCAGTGCCGCTGCTCCCAAGCCGAGCGATTCTGCATCGCCGAGCGCGAGGGGGTCCACTGCCGCTCCGACGCCGCGCAGACCCAGTGCATCGACTGGCTGGAGCTGGTGCGAGTAAATGGCCGCTTCGCGCTGAAGGCGGATCAGGAGCGCCGCGCCCTGCCCCACGCCAAGGCCATGCGGGTGCAGGTGGGTGGCCTGCGCGGCGTGCACCGGGCGCTCGACCCGAGCATGGATCCGCCCCAACCGATTCCGGATGTCCACGGCGTGCTGAACCGCGCCCGCGAGACCTTCAGCGCCCTCGACCTGATGCCGTTCAGCGAGGTCATCAGAGAGGTCGCGGCCTACCAGGGCCGGCCGCGCAGAAGCCACCGCGACTGAGCAAGTCGGCAGCGAAACGGGATCACTTTTCGGGCGCCCCGGGAGGGGTCTGTCGGGACCGTCGGCCGCCTGGGTGAGGCGGACAAGAAGGATGTCCAGTGGACAATCCTCCCGCCGAGCGGGGTCGCCAGGAATGGCGATCCCTGGACCTGCCAGCGAAGCAGGACAGGGTAGCGCTACAGGGGTTCACGGCGGGTCCCGACAGGCTCATACCGGGGCGTGTGGCATTACGCGTGTCGTTCTTCGTCCGCCTGCCCGGCGATGCTGGCTCGGGTATACTCTGCAGCTGCGCCGATCCGCCCCACCCCCGCAACGCCAAGCACGCGGCCAACGATGGATAAGACCTACGACCCACACGCCATAGAACAGCGCTGGTACCAGACCTGGGAGGACCGCGGCTACTTCGCCCCCGAGCCGACTACCAGCGGCGGCAGCTACTGCATCATGATCCCGCCGCCCAACGTCACGGGCAGCCTGCACATGGGCCACGGCTTCAACAACACGGTAATGGACGCCCTGATCCGCTACCACCGCATGAAGGGGGACAAGACCCTGTGGCAGCCGGGCACCGACCATGCGGGCATCGCCACCCAGATGGTGGTAGAGCGCCAGCTCGAGGCCGATGGCAAGAACCGCCACGACCTGGGCCGGGAGGCGTTCATCGAGCGGGTCTGGGCCTGGAAGGCCGAGTCCGGGGGCAACATCACCCGCCAGCTGCGTCGCCTGGGCTCCTCGCTGGACTGGGCCCACGAGCGCTTTACCATGGACGAAGGCCTGTCCAACGCGGTCAGGGAGGTGTTTGTCCGGCTCTACGAGGAGGGACTGATCTACCGCGGCAAGCGCCTGGTGAACTGGGACCCCAAGCTACACACCGCGGTCTCCGACCTGGAGGTGCTCAAGGAGGAGGAGGCGGGCCACATGTGGCACATGCGCTATCCCCTCTCCAACGGCCGGGGCCACCTCACCGTCTCTACCACCCGGCCCGAGACCATGCTGGGGGACTGCGCGGTGGCCGTGAACCCCGAGGACGGGCGCTACAAGCACCTGATCGGCGAGCTGGTGGAGCTGCCGCTCACGGGCCGGCGCATCCCGATCATCGCCGACGAGCACGCCGACCCCGAGTTCGGCACCGGCTGCGTAAAGATCACCCCGGCCCACGATTTTGACGACTACACGGTATGGCTGAGGCACCGCGATGAGGTAGCGATCAGTCGACAGCCAAGCGGTGGTCTCATCAATGTCTTCACGCCCGACGCTCGGATCAAAGGGAGCCCGGGAGACGACTTTGAGTTTGGACACAAAGCCTTCGATCCTGAAGGCGCTCAGTTTGCTGATAACATTCCGCTCGAGGGCAAAGCGACTTTCGAGCTTGTTCCTCCCCAGTACAGGGGGCTCGACCGCTACGAGGCGCGCAAGCGCATCGTAGCGAACCTCCAGGCCCAGGGCCTGCTGGAGCGGATCGTCGACCACCGGCTGGTGGTCCCGCGGGGCGACCGCTCCGGGGCGGTGATCGAGCCCTATCTCACCGATCAGTGGTACGTGCGCATCGCCCCGCTGGCCAAGCCCGCCATCGAGGCGGTGGAGGCCGGCCGCATCCGCTTCGTGCCCGACAACTGGAAGAACACCTACTACGACTGGATGCGCAACATCCAGGACTGGTGTATCTCGCGCCAGATCTGGTGGGGCCACCGCATCCCCGCCTGGTACGACACCGAGGGCAACTGCTACGTGGGCCGCTCCGAAGAGGAGGTGCGCACCCGCCACGACTTGCCCACCGACTTTGCCCTGGAGCAGGACCCGGACGTGCTCGACACCTGGTTCAGCTCCGCCCTCTGGCCCTTCTCGACTCTGGGCTGGCCGGAGCCCACCCAGCGACTCAAGGACTTCTACCCCACCTCGGTACTGGTCACCGCCTTCGACATCATCTTCTTCTGGGTGGCCCGCATGATCGTGATGGGGCTCAAGTTCATGGGCGATGTCCCCTTCCGAGACGTCTACATCCATGGCCTGGTGCGCGACGCCCAGGGTGACAAGATGTCCAAGTCCAAGGGCAACGTGCTCGACCCAATCGATCTCATCGACGGCATCGACCTCGAGGCCTTGGTGGCCAAGCGCACCAGCGGCATGATGCAGCCCCAGCTCGCCAAGAAGATCGAGCAGGCGACACGCAAGGAATTTCCCGCGGGCATCCCGAGCTTCGGCACCGATGCGCTGCGCTTCACCTTCGCCGCGCTCGCCGCTACCGGGCGCGACATCAGGTTCGACCTGGGGCGCATCGAGGGCTACCGCAACTTCTGCAACAAGCTCTGGAACGCGGCGCGCTACGTGCTGATGAACACCGAGGGCAAGGACTGCGGCCAGAACGCCGGCGCGGTGGTGCTCTCGCACGCCGACCGCTGGATTCTCTCCCGGCTGCAGGCAGCCATTAGCGCGGTGCGCGAGGCCCTGGACGGCTACCGCTTCGACCACGCCGCCCAGGCGATCTACGAGTTCACCTGGAATGAGTACTGCGATTGGTACCTGGAGCTCTCCAAGACCGTCCTCACCGACCCAAACGCCGCGGAGGAGGTCCAGCGCGGCGCCAGGCGCACCCTGGTTCGGGTCCTGGAGACGCTGCTGCGCCTCATCCACCCCATCATGCCGTTCATCACCGAGGAGATCTGGCAGCGCGTTGCCCCATTGGCCGGCGCACCCGGCGACACCATCATGCTCAGATCCTTCCCGGAGGCCGACGAGACCCTTACCGACGCCGCGGCGGTCGCGGAGATGCGGTGGGTGATGCAGCTGATCCTGAGCGTGCGCCGCATCAAGGGCGAGATGAATATCGCCGCGGGCCGACCGGTGCCGGTGCTGCTCTCCCACGCCTCGCCCCGGGACCTGCGGTGGCTGGAGGCGAGCCGCCCCTATCTGGATTTTCTCGCCCGCACCGAATCGGTACGCGTGCTCGAGGACGACGACGAGGGCCCCGAGTCGGCCACCGGCCTGGTCGGACACCTGAAGGTGCTGATTCCCATGGCAGGGCTCATTGACAAGGACGCCGAGCTCGCCCGTCTCGACAAGGAGATCTTCAAGCTAGGGGCCGAGCTGGAGCGCACGGAGAAGAAGCTGCTCAACCCGAGCTTCGTGGATAGGGCGCCGACGGCGGTGGTTCAGAAAGAGCGTGACCGGCTGGGGCAAAGCCGCGCCGCGATCGCCAAACTGGAAGAGCAGGCGGCCAGAATCCGGACCCTGTAATACTTGGTATGAGCGCCGCAAGCGGGCTCCATGTATTGACGATCCCGGGAGAACGCCGATGAGCGAGAGACACTTCCAGATGCGGATCGACTGCCGCTATGCCGACCCCGACAATCAGGTCGCCGACCTGCGAGTGGAGCTCCTGGACAAAGACGCCTGGCGCCCCCTGGATCTCGGCATCGGCTCGCCCGGCTTTCAGATCTTCGTCTACGGCATCCTCAGCTGCCAGCACCTTTACGTGCGTACCAACTGCGCCGAGCTGGGGCTGATGCTGGAGTCCGTCCAGGGCCGCATCCACGTAGCCGCAGGTCACGATTGGACCATCGACACCCTGCACGTGGAATTCGAGGGACAGCTGAGGTCCGGCAGCCCATCCGAGGCGGCGATAGCCCATATAGTGGACCGCATGGGGCACTGCCCGTCTTCCGTCAACCTGCGCGAGATCCCCGATACCCGCGTCGTTCTCAGGCTGATCTGACCCCGGAACCATGATCGACTGCCACTCTCATCTTGCCTGCGAGGCCTTCGACGCCGACCGCGCCGAGGTGATCGCACGCGCCCGGGCGGCGGGGGTGACACGCGTGCTGGTGGTCGGCGAAGACCCGGCGGACAGCCGCCGGACGCTGGAGGTCTGCGCCCGTCACCCGCAGACGCTCCTGCCCTGCACGGGGCTGCATCCGGATCGCTTCGGCGACGACCGCGACCCGCCCGGGGAGTCTCAGGTTCTGGAGGCGGAGCAGTTGGCGCGGGAGCACCGCACCGAGCTGGCCTGCATCGGCGAGGTCGGGCTCGATTACTGGTGCACCCGGGACCCGAAGCGGCGCACGGCTCAGGGGCGCTGCCTGGAGCGCATGGCGGCCCTGGCCGGGGAGCTGGGCCTGGCACTCAACGTGCACTCACGCTCGGCGGGCCATTATGCCATCGATCTGCTCGCCGGCTGCGGCGCCGAGCGAGTGCTCCTGCATGCCTTCGACGGCAAGGCGTCCCACGCAGTCCGCGCCGCCGAGAACCTGGGCTATGGTTTTTCCATACCACCGTCGGTGGTGCGCTCGGTCCAGAAACAGAAGCTGGTCGCCCGCCTTCCCCTGGAAGCCATTCTGTTGGAATCGGACAGCCCCGTGCTCGGCCCCGAGCCGGGAGCGCGCAACGAGCCAGCCAACCTGGCCCGCGCTGTGCGCTGCATCGCCGACCTCCGGGGCATCACAGAGGACCGGGTCCGGGAGCTCACGACAGAGAATGCGCGCCGGCTGTTTGCGTGGAATGTCTGATTCGCTCTTCCCAACGGCGGGCCCTTTCCTCGACGCCCACCAGGTCACCACGGAGAACCTGAACCGGCTTGGCTGGAGCTCCCGGGCAGATAGGGTCCTGTGAGCCGCCCCGGCACACTGCCACCATGCATACAGGCCTGAAGATCGCCCTTGCCTGCGTGATCTGCCTCGGGCTCGCGACCCTGATCGTGCTCGCTATCCTAGGATTGTCGGGCTGAAGGCAACTTTGCGTCAGGCAGGCGCTGGGCGCCAGCCTGACCTACTAGAGCAAAGATCGAGCCGGTGAGGCGCGGGAAACCTTATAATCCCTAGAGCTTCGCACGCCCGGTGCCGCTTCGGCGCCGGACCGGCGTGGCGGAGGGCGACAAAGGCTGTATTCACAACAGAACCTTCGGGAAAGAGAGGACGTCGACGATGAAGACCTTCACGAAAATCGCGGCTGCCCTTGCTGTCGGCAGCGCCCTGTTCGCCGGTACAGCCGCCGCAAGTGGCTGGTGGAACAACCGCGACCACTACCGTCACTGGGGTGGCGGCCCCTGGTATGGCGGCTATCCGGGCTGGGGCGGCTGGGGCTATCCAGGCTGGGGCGGCTGGGGCTATCCAGGCTGGGGCGGCTGGGGCCATCCCGGGTGGGGTCGATCACGGGTACAGGTCATCACCATACCCCAGAAACAGCCCGCCCCGCCCCAGCAACCCCCCATTCGCTGAGCCACGGCGGGCTGCTCACAGGGTCAGAGCGAGCCCGTCGACCAGGACCCCCGGCAGGCGAAAGCTGCGCCGCGAGCGCCCGCCATAGGTCGAGGCGTCGAGTATCAGCTCTCGCTCGGCGCTGAGGGCGAGCAGCCGGCTGCCCAGCAGCTCGTAGAGCGATTCATCGAAGCGCATCACGCTCACCGGGGCCTGGATTTGCCCTTGCTCCACCCAGAAGCAGGCGAACCGGGTCATCCCCGTGATCCGGCAGCTGCGCAGGTCCGAGTAGTTGGTGTACCAAAGATCATTGATGTAGAGGCCGGTGTCCAGGGCCTCCAGCACCTGTGTACCCGCCAGCGTACCGGGCTCCATCGCCAGGGATTCGACTGACTCACAGCCGGCGTTCACCGTCGTACGGTACTCGGCGGCACTGCGCGCCGAGGCCAACCCGTCGCGGCAGACGCCCGACTCGACGAGCGTGACCCGTGGCGGCTTGATGAAGCCTTCGTTGGTGAAGTCCGGCACCAGACCGCGAGCGTGCTCCTCGGTCAGGGTCACCGCCGGGTGCAGACGCTGGCCCTCAGTGAGCATCCGAATCAGTGCGCTCTCTCCGGTACGCTGACTCTTGAGGCCGAACGCCCCCCAGCCCAGCAGGCCCAGGATCTCCCCGAGGGCGGCGGGCGCCAGATAGGCGCGGTAGCGGCCGGGCGCCGGGGTCCATGGCGGCCTACCCATTACCGCCAACTGCTCGCGCACCCGGCCCATGCGGGCTGGCAGCTCGGCCGGGCTCCAGGCGCTGCCGGCGTAGCGCCCCTTCACTGCCTTATCGCCGGCCAGGTGGCAGCTCCAATCGAGATTGAAGCTCGCGCTGGCGTGCCAGTTGCGTTGTCCCAGCGAGCTGGCAAAGCCGGCATAGCGCTCGCCGCTGGCCCAGATGCCGACCAGATCCAACCCCCGGGCGGCCTCCAGGACGGCCGCGATGAGCTCCCGCGCCCGTGGCGCGGCCCCGTCGAGCATCCGCTCGCTGCTCCTGGGCTCGGCGGGCAGCATCAGGTAGGGATCGCCCGGCAGATAGCGGAGCTGCTCGCGCAGCCTCGCCAGCGCCGCCCCCAGGACCGTCAGGTCCTCGTCCAGCTGGCCACTCAGCTCGCCCTCGAACGCGGTCTGGCGCCGTCTTGCGATGAGCCGCAAGCCCAGCATGCCGCGCTGCACACGTCCTGCCTGGCGCACCCGACCCCGGCTCAGGCGAACGAAATCGGAGCGCTCTCCGTCGAGCAGCAGGTTGAGGACCTCCCCGCTGGCGAGTTCTTGGGCGAGGCGGTCGGCGAGGGCATAGAAATAGCCCTGCATCAGCCAGCGCCTCCGAACACATCCACCCCGCGGAATAGGCAGGCCGGCGCCGCGTGACCCACCCGGATCATCTGGTTGGGCTCGCCCTTGCCGCAGGAGACGACGCCTTCGACCCTGAATGTCGAGGCTGCCCCCACCCCGTCCAGGCTGCGCCAGAACCCCGTCGAGACACCCCGATAGTTCGGATTTCGTACCATGCCTTGGCGCTCACCGTCCCGGATGACCCAGCCGATCTCGCAGCCGAACTGGAACTTGTTGCGGCTGTCGTCGATGGACCAGGAGCGGTTGGCATCCATCAGCACTCCCTGCTCGACCTCGCCGATCAGCGTTTCCAGGCTGTCGGTGCCAGGCTCCAGGTTGAGGTTGGCCATGCGATCGATCGGCGGGCGGTACCAGTCGCTCGCCCGCGCATTGGCGGTACCGGGCAGGCCCGAGCGCGCCTGGGAGACGACCCCGCCCAAAGGGCGTTCAAGGATGCCGGCCCGGATCAGATACACCCGCTCCGCCGGGGTACCCTCGTCGTCGAAGGCATAGCCCGCGAGCTCTCCGGGACAGCCGGGATCGAAGGTGACGTTGAGTAGCTCGGAGCCGTAGCGGTAGCGGCCGAACATGTCCCGGGTCACGAAGCTGGTCCCCGCATAGTTGCGCTCGTCGCCCAGGATGCGGTCGAGCTCCAGGGGATGACCGATGCTCTCGTGGATCTGCAGGGTCATTTGCCGAGGCAGCAGGATCAGATCGCAGTGCCCTTCGGGGCATTCCGGGGCATCGAGTAGCTGCAGGGCCTGCTCGGCGAGCTGGGGGGCCTCGTCGGCGAAACCCAGCGCGGCGAGCTGCTCCAGGCCGCCGCGCCGGCCCGACTGGGCCCCTCCACCAGTCCGTTGCTGGGTCAGGGACCCGCGGTTCGCCACCGCCCGCAGACCCGGGGTCAGATCATGCAGGCGCTGCTCGATCCAGGCGCCGCTGCTGGTCACCAGCAGGACGTCAGTGCGGCGATAAGCCAGGGACGCCTCGCGGTCGACGATCCGCTCATGGATATCGAGGGCCCGATCGGCGTCGGCGAGCAGCGCCAGCTTATCGGTCAGCGCCAGCCCCTCCCAAGGGTGCTGGATCGGGGTTTGATAGTGCCCGCGGTGACTCGGGCGCGGCAGCAGATCCACGGGCACGAGGTTAATGCCCGCGCTCGCCTCGGCCCAGGCGGCAGCCTCGCCGGTCGCCGCCAGCAGGCCGTGGGCGCTCAGGTCGCTGGTTGCCGCATAGCCCATGCCTCCGCCCTGGACCACACTGAGCAATGCCCCCCGGGATCGGCGGCCATGCACCGGCAGGAGCACCCCCTGGCGCATGGACAGGCCCTCATCCCATTCGTCTACCAAGCGCAGGGACCAGAAGGCCAAGCCCGGAGCCTGACGGGAGAACGCCTCGGCGGCCTCGCGGAGCATATCGTTCAAGCCAATCGTCCCGCTTCAGAGGCTGGCGACAAAAACGCTAGCGGCCTAGACTGTCTCACCCCGCGCAGAGGCTCGCCGAGCCGCGACCGTCCACCGGAGCATCCGTGTCTCGGCTCACCCCTGTGGGAGCGCCGCCCTCGGCGCGATAGGGAAGCAGGCACCTATACCGCGATGCGCCGGCTTCGCTGACCCGTTGCGGGCCTTCCCCGAGCTGCGATCGCCCACTGGACATCAGCCATCACGCATCGTCCTTCCCCGCTTTCGCCTGCTCCACCGAGAGCTCAAGGTCCTCGGCGGGGACGCCCATGGCCCGCGCCACATCGGCCAGCCCGAAGGCGGGCTCTCCGGTCACAGGATCGGTGTCCGTGGGCTCCACGCCCAGCTGCTCTAGGGTCTCGCGGAAGGTCTCTAGCATGACCTGAGTGGTGCGCGGGTGCCGGGAGAGAAAAGCGAAGGCGTCCGCCCAGTCCGAACTGCCCGGGCTGGCCAGCACCATGAAAGCCGCCTCGATGGAATCGAACTCGCTCGTCATAGGTATCCGGTCCTCCGTCGGGCAGGTCAGTGTCGGCCGGCGCTGGATGCATCCTCGATGGACAGCTCCAGGGCCGCGAGCAGCGCCTGGGCGCGGGCCCGGGCCTCAACGGCTTCCACCAGGGCCTGCTTTTCCGCCGGATCCAGCGGCAGCACCGTTGCCAGCCGACTCACCAACGGTCCCAGGGGCAGCTGCTGCAAGGCCCGCACATCGGCCTCCAGATCGCGCGCCTTAAGGAATCGGGCCAGCGCTCGGAAGAACCTGGCCTGGTCGACCAAAGGCTGGTCTCCGGTATCTTCGTCGTAATCGCCGCGAAAGCGATTCCAGTCAGGCACAACGCGGCGGTAACCGCGGATGCTGGCCAGCTCCTCGCGGATGTCGAATCGGCACACCCCGGTGAGCGTCAGCAGTATCCGCCCGTCATCGGTCTCCCGATAAGCGGTGATGCGCCCGGCGCTGCCAATGGAATAGACCGGCAGCGGCTCGCGGGTGGAACCGGTCAGCGGCTGCACCATGCCGATCATGCGATGGATGGCCAGCGCATCCTCGACCATGTGGAGGTAGCGCGGCTCGAAGATGTTGAGCGGCAGCTCCGCTTCCGGCATCACCACCACGCCCTCCAGCGGAAAGATTGGCAAGGTCCGCGGCAGCTGCTCGAAGGCGGGAAAAAAGGATGAACGGGCCAAGGGCTCCTCCATTGCTCAGACTTACAGATTACTTCAAATACGTACACAGATCCCCTTGAGCAC
>Ga0307436_1000768_pt1 | contig 14944 bp, 15 predicted proteins | sample SalMarWE160440MG_FD_202513 | JGI IMG/M metagenome (GOLD analysis project Ga0307436, IMG submission 202513) | Salt marsh sediment microbial communities from the Plum Island Ecosystem LTER, Massachusetts, United States - WE1604-40 | ecosystem: Environmental > Aquatic > Marine > Intertidal zone >...
TCAGACCACCCTGATCAGGGGTCCATCGCCCGGCTCCAGCAGCCGCCCGATAGGGACCAGCTCCAGACCCGCCTTGCGGGTCAGCGCGAGAAACGGCCCATCGCCTTCCGGCGCCACGGCTACCAGCAGCCCGCCGGAGGTCTGGGGATCGCACAGCAGCTGACGCTGCTGCTCGGTCATGGGGCTTACCTTGTGGCCGTAGCTCTCGAAGTTGCGCCGGGCGCCCCCGGGCGAGCAGCCGAGGGCGAGGTACGCCTCGACCTCGGGGAGCTTGGGCACTGCGGCGTAATGGATCTTGGCGCGCACACCGCTGCCCTCGCACATCTCGCGAAGGTGGCCGAGCAGCCCGAAGCCGGTGACGTCTGTCAGGGCCTTCACTGCCGGTTGGGCGCCGAGGGCCGTGCCGATGCTGTTCGGCCGGCACATGGCGTCCGGCGCGATGCGTGCATGCTCGGGCCTGAGCTTCTTCTGCTTCTGGGCGGTGGTGAGTATTCCTATGCCCAGGGGCTTGGTCAGATAGAGCCGACAGCCTGGCTCGGCGGTACTATTGCGTTTGAGATGCGCGTTGTCGATGAGGCCGGTCACCGCCAGGCCGAAGATCGGCTCGGGGGAATCGATGGAGTGCCCGCCGGCCAGTGGGATGCCCGCCTCTCGGCAGGCGGCGCGGCCGCCGTCGACCACCTGGGCCGCCACGTCTGGCCCGAGCTTGTCTATGGGCCAGCCGAAAACCGCTATTGCCATCAATGGCGTCCCGCCCATGGCGTAGACGTCGCTGATGGCGTTGGTCGCCGAGATCCGCCCGAACTCGAAGGGGTCGTCCACGATGGGCATGAAGAAATCGGTGGTGCTGATCACCGAGCGCCCGTCCCCGAGATCGTAAGCGGCGGCGTCGTCCCGCGCTTCGTTCCCTACGGTCAGGCGCGGATCAGCGGTGATCGCAAACCCGCTGTTGAGGATCTCTTCCAGCAGCTTGGGAGCAATCTTGCAGCCGCAGCCCGAGCCGTGACTGTATTCGGTCATGCGCACGGGGCTTGGGGCGCGGCGGGGGAGCTCTACCACGGTCGGGTCGGGGCTGATCCAAAGGACGGCGATTCTAGCATTGGCTGGGTCGGGTCGCGTCGGGGCCGACCGGCGGTGGGGGGAGTTTTCGCCGATTAGGATCGGCGGTCCCCTCCCCGGCCCACTGCCGGCGGGAGGATGTGGCTGCAGCTAGCGCAGTCGCTCGACGCGCGCCCGCAGGACGGGTGCGTGCTCGGGCGGCAGCGGTCCGGTGAGCAGCAGCTCCCGGCGCAGCCGGTGTGCCTGCCGGGGTGCGTTGTCGCGCTCGCGCTCGCCTATGGCCCGGGCGAGCCGCTGGACTTGGTGGGCGAGCCGGGCCCCCCGCTCTTCGGCGGGGGACTCGACCCCCAGAAGGATCTCCAGGTCCAGGCAGAGGGCGCGGCACTGGTCGAGATTGCGCTCCAGACCATCGCTCAGGCGAGCTCGCGCCGCCCCGTCCGCGGTCGCGGCCAGCGCGGACTCGAAGCGTGCCTCCAAGCGCCCCATGGCGTCGCCGTCCTCAAGGGCCGGCAGGGCGCGCCAGGCCGCGCGCAGGTCCGGCTTTGCCCCCGAATCCGGCTCACCTCGCAGGGCCGCCTGCTCGGCCTGCTCGCAGAGTCCGGCGTAGGCCGCCAGTACCTGCAGGCGCTCGTCCTCCCGGGCGGCCAAGGCCGCCTCCACCCGTTGCTCCAGGGCGCGGTGCGCCCGCTCGAAGCGCACCTCCATGCGCTTGCGCTCCTTCGGAGGCAGGCTCAGGGCGCGAAAGGCCTCGCCCAACTGCGCGATGTGCCCCCGCCGGGCCAGGGTTTCGGCGTTGCCGAGTCGCTCGAGGGTCTCAAGCTCTGTGCACAGCTGCTCGGCTCGACCGAGTGCCTCCTCCCGGGCCTTGCGAGCGACTTGGCGCTGGGCATGCTCGCGCTGGAACACCTGATCCAAGGCGTTATGGAAGCGCTCCCAGAGCCGCTTCTCTTCCCGTTGGGGGGAGCTGACAGTAACCTGCCACTGCTCTCGCAGCTGCCGGGCTGCCTCTCCGGCGCCATGGGCGTCCTCGGCGGTGGCTAGGGTCTCGGCGCGCTCCGCCACGGCCTGGCGCCCTAGCCAGTTACGCCGTCGCTCGGCGTCGAGGTGGGTCTCCAGGGCGACGATCGCCTCGTCGTATCGGGCCTTAACCACCTGCCAGTCGGCCCGGTCCACGGCCCCCTGTTGGCGCCAGTCGCGCCGGAGCCGGTGGACGGTCTTGTCGATGTGGCGCCAGTCGGGCTGCTCCCAGTCGGTCTCGCGCGCAATACGCTCGAGACGGTCGCAGAGCTCGGCGCGCCGCTCCAGGTTCTCCTTGCGGGCCTCGGCCGCCTTGCGGCGGGCCTCCAGCACCGGCTCCATGGCCCGTGTGCACGCCGCATCGAAGCGCTCCCAGAGCGGCTTACTACCCGGGTCAAGTCGTCCGAGCTTGGTCCAGTCCTCGCGCAGCGTTTTAACGGCGTCCGCCACTTTCTCGGGGGCCAAGCCCGGTTTGTGCAGGCCGACGGCACGTCCGATCAGCTCTTCGCGGGCTTGATCCGAGCCCCAATGACGCCAGGAGCGCAGTTTGGCAAGCCGTGGGCCCGCCGCGCGTAGGCGCGCCTCCAGGGCCTGGCGCTTGGCCGGGGGTACCCCGTCCAATTCCCTCAGCAGCTCGCTGGCCTGCTTGTGGTCATGGAGGGCGGGCTGCAGGTGGCTCTGCTCCAGGGCTTGCTCGAGCTCTGCCACCGCCGACTCGGCAGCCTGAAGCCTCTCGCGCTCGGTGCGCTTGTAATCTTCCAGGCGTTGCTGCAGCTCGTTCACACGGTGTTCCAGGCTGCGCCGGCGCTCTGCCAGAGACGGTTCCACGTCCCGGGGAAGCTGCTCAAGATCGCGCTGCAGGTTCCTCAGTGCGCGGCTTTCGGGCGGCTCCGCAGCTCCCTCGGCGGCCCGGATGCGGGCCTCCAGGGCATCCAGGTCCCGGCTCTGGGCGTGGCCTGCGGCGGCCAGCTTCCGGGCCACCTCCAGGCCCTGGATGAGGGATTCGAAGCGCTCGGTCGTTTGCGCGGTGGGTGCCGCGCCCGTGTCTCCGAGCAGCAGACGCCAGGCCGCTTGGATCTCTGCCAATCGGGTCTGCACGGTCTCCGGGGGCAGCCCGGCAACCTGCTCGGTTAGGCGTTCGAGCTCGGTGCACAGCTCGGCGCGGTGGCGGCGGATCTCGGCCGCTCGGGCGCGCTCAGCGCGGTAACCATCGAGGCGCCTCTCGAGGTCTTGGGCGGCCTCCGCGTAGGCGTTGCGCTCCGCGGCCGTCGCATCCGACTCCAGCTCGGCCCAGCGCGTGCGGATGCGCAGCCAGGCGGCCTCGTCCGCCGGCCAGTTGTCCCCCTGGCCGCGTGCAGCCAGCTCCTCGGTCAGGCTCCGGCGCTCGGCGCGGCGCGCCTGAGTCTCGCGAATGGCCGCCAGACGCTGGCGGGCGCTCTGAGCAACCCGTTTGTCACGGTTGCGCGCCGCCTTCTCTATCTCTTTCAGGGCCTCCTCGCCGTGTACGCGCTCGGCGGCGGCGAGCCGCACCTCCGGAGCGTTATCGTCGCAGGCCAGGCGCGTCAGCAGCCACTCGTCACGCAGTAGCGCCACAGCGGCCAGGCGGACCCGGGGCAGCGGGCAGTCGCGGGACATCTGTGCGGTGAGGGTGGGATCGTCGCAGACCGGCAGGGCCTCGATCAGCAGGCTTTCGGACGCCTTGCCGCCGTCCGGACTGGCGCGGAGCAGCATACGAATGCGCTGCCGGGCGGACTCGCTGACCGGTGATCGCACGGCAGCCAGACCGACCAGCAGGTGCAAATCGTCCAGCCGGCGGATGGCCGCCCGGCGCACGTCCAGCGAAGGGTCCTGCGTGGCCAGCTGAGAGAGCACGCCCTGTTCCAGGTCCCGCTCCCCGACGGCCTCCAGGCGCACCAGGGGATCGGGGTGCTGCCAGCGGGGCTTGATCCACTTCTTCAGCATGGCTCTCCAATGCTCATCACCAGTTCGGGGGGCCGCCACGGAGGGAGTGCGGCCGGATCGATTCATTGTAAACCCCCAGGGCGCGGCTGCACCGGGCGGGCTCAGATTACCGCAGATATTTCAGAGCGAGCAGCCTGCTGAGCCAGGGGTGGCCGCTGGTATGGGCCGCGATCATCCCGGGCTCGTAAGAGCCTTGTCCGGCGATTGCTTCGGCGGCCAGTCGCCCGCTGCGAACGGCGGGCCCTATACCCTCGCACAGATCCCGGGTGGCCAGTCCGGCGGCGTCGCCGATGACCCAGGCGTTGCCGATCCGGCCCGGGGTGGCCGAAGTGTGGGCGTAATAGCTGTAGCCCCCTGGCTCCAGGTCGCTCCGATCGACCAGATCTGCGCGCCTCAGGCGGTGGAGCAGCTGCCCCCAGTGATTCTTGATGTCCTGGCCGCGGCGCTTCAGGGTCTCGGCAAAACCGCCTACGCCCACGTTGATCACCCCGTTTGCCTTGGGCACGTACCAGGCGTAGCCCGGCAGCCCCCGGTCGAAGAACCAGAGGTGGCAGTCGCCGTCGCTCCACGGGTGGTCGAGCTCCCGCTCCAGGGCTACCAGTTGCCAGGGCCGGTCCCGGGGAGAACGCTCCCGGAACAGGCTGCGGTAGACCGGGCAGCGGGTGCCCCCGGCCCCAACCAGGTGGCGGCAGCGAAAGCGATTGTCCAACACGAAACCCTGGCCGTCGGGCTCGATGTGTCGGACCTCATGGGTCAGCACCTCGGCCCCCGAGCGCTCCAGCAGCCAGGCGTCCAGCTCGAGGCGCCGGATCGAGTGCTGCACCGTGCTCAGAAAGAGGCTCAGCCCGTAGATATGGATGCGCAGGCGCCGGAAGTTGAGAAAACCGTGGGGATAGGTCGCCGGATCCAGCTCCAGATCCGCAAGCACCTGGGGCGTGATCCAGCCGCCGCAGAGCTTGTCGCGCGGGAAGACCTCGCGGTCCAGAACCAGGGATTCGAAGCCGAGCCGGCGCAGGCGCCAGGCGCAGCTGGAGCCCGCCGGACCGCCGCCTACGATGATGACGTCGACTGCTCGCACGCTCGGTAGTCTCCGTGGCCTCTGCTCAGTCGTCCGGCTCGCGCGCCTGATACAGGTGGGCCCGGGTCATGGGGCGGCCATAGCCCAGGTTGCCGCGGCTGAAGGTGATCTGGAACAGATGGGTGTGCCCGTTCTTGGATCGGAACATCTCCGCGCAGGAGTAGAGGTAGGTGCGCCACTTGCGCCGGAAGCGCTCGTCGAAGCGCCGGGGGTCCAGGGCCTGGATCTGCGTCCAGTGCGCCTCGAAGCGCTCGGCCCAGCAGTCCAGCGTAAGGGCATAATGGCGGCGCAAGTTCTCAATGTCCTGGATCTCCAGGCCGTTGCGCGACATCAGGTCCAGGGTCTGGGAGAGGCTCGGGATCCAGCCGCCCGGAAAGATGTGCTCCCGTATGTAGAGCTCGGTCTCCATCGGTTCCACATGTCCGATGAAATGCAGCACGCCGAGCCCGCCGGGTTTGAGGCAGCGGGCAAGCGCCTGGATGGCCTGGGGCAGCTGGTCCCGGCCGGCGTGCTCGAGCACGCCGATGGAGGCGCACTTGTCGAACTGCCCGGGAATCTCGCGGAAATCGGCTTCGCTCACCTCGATCGACTGCTCTAGAGCGCGCTCCTGGATCTCGGCGCGCACGGAGCGTACCTGCTCGGGGGTCGTGTTGTAGCCGAAGGCGCGGACGCTGAAACGCTCCTGGGCGTGGAACATCAGCCCACCCCAGCCGCAGCCGATGTCCACCAGGCTCTCCCCGGGTTGCAGCTGGAGCTTGCGACAGACGTGCTCGTTCTTGTTGAACTGCGCCTGCTCCAGGGTCTGGGTTTCATCCCTCCAGTATGCGCAGGTATACATCATGGCCGGCTGGTCGAGCCAGAGGCGGTAGAAGTCGGTGCCCAGGGCGTAGTGGAAGACCGCATTGGTCTTGGCGCGCGCCAGGGAACGGTTGCTGTGGCGGGCCTCGTGCCAGCGATTGCGCAGGCGCACCAGCAGATTGGTCTGGCGGTCGAAGCCCGTGTCCATGCCCGCGCGGAACATCTGGGCGAGGTCCCCCTCGATGTCCGCGGAGCCGTCGAAGTAGGCTTCCAGCAGCCCGACGTGGCCCATCAGGACGGTTTGCCATTGGGCGCGCCGGGTGCGGAAGCAGATGGTAAACTGCGGGAGACCCGCGCGGTTCTGGTGTGCGCTGCCGTCGGCGAACTCGACGCGAAATGCAACCCCGGTGCGCGGGCCCAGGGCCTCGAATCTCTTGCCAAGCAGTGCGGACACCTGTTTTGCTCCTGATTCCTTCCGGGGTCCAATAGTTTGAGCGGTGTTGGACTCTGAAGATCCGGCTCAGCCTCCCTGCGGGTCCAGCCCGATTCGGGCGGCGAATGCCTGCCGGGCCAGCCCCAGCTCGCGGGTAGGGCGCTCTACCTCTGCCTCCCCGAGGGACGGCTCTAGCTCCGACAGCTGGCGCCGCCATTGGCCCGTGAGCTCATCGAGCGCTTCTCGCACCGCCTGCGGGGTCAAGGCTGCAGCGGGGCTTGTCGGGTCGAGCTGTGTCGCACTGTCAAGCGATTGGATAGCCGAGGCCCGCGGGAACAGCCGCTGGCCACCGTCGGCGCCGACGCCCGTGAGCCGGGCGGACTTCACATAGACGCCTCCCCGGCTCTCGGAATGGGCGCCGATCGGCAGCATATGAAGCTTCATGGGCGGCCTCACTTGGAGCCCTGGCCGGTCAAGAGTAGCCGATTGCTCGTGCTTCTAGGAATCGGCGGGGATTATGATAGACAGGGCCTAACCATGTGCTTAGCGCGGACGGTCGGCCCCACAGCGCGAGGCAATTCCCGTGACCCAATGCGCCATTCACCGGGAAGCGGACCTAACCGGGATCGAGGTGGTCGAGCTCAATCCCGATCCCCCTCTGCCCGACTATCGGGCCGCCATGGGGCTGGCCAACCGGACTGCCGACGAGCGTCTCGACCAGCATATGCTGCTGTCCTGGTATGACCGCGACCGGGACTTCGAGTCGCCCCAGCATTCAAGCGAGTGTCACGCCGCGAGTGCCGTGCCGGGTTACGTGGACTACGGCGTCTATCACGGCGCGCGACTCAAGGTGGACATAGAGCAGGGCCGGTTCGTCTTCTTCTACCTGCCGTTGGATCTTTGAGCGGCGCGGTGCCGCCCGCTGATGGGTCTCAGCCATCTAGGGAGACGAACAGGATCTCGTGCAGGACAGCGAACAGGTCCTGGTCAGCGAGCTCGGCGAGCGGCACCGCGGGGGCAAGGTGCATGAGCGGCGGCTGGGAGTGCCCGGGGCAGCTTGCGGGTCTCCATGTGTGCCAGAGAGGGCATGGCGTCCAGGATGTCGCGCACCTGCGAGGCGGTGCGGCGGCGCCGCGCCAGCCGGCGATGGCGGCTCCCGACTGCCCGCGCGGACTGTCCAGGGCGAGGGCGCTGCTGCTAGTGGAGCTTCATGCGCTGGGCCTCCTCCTTGACCCTGGGATGTTGGGCCTGGCCGCCGATGCCCGATACCGAGCGAGCGAGGTCCGCTGCCCCGGGCGGAAGCCGGCAGCGAACAGGTCGCCATCCAGGCAGAGCTGGCCGTCGGTGATGGAGATCAGGTTGGTGGGCACATAGGCGGTGATCTCGCACTGCTCGGTCTCGACGACGGGCAGGGCGGTCACGCTGCCATCCCCAGCTCTTGCTCGGCCCTCGCGTGCCCGAGCTCGATCATCTCGGTGGCTCGGTAGAACTCGAACAAAGTGCAGGCGTTGCTCGGGATCTCCACCAGGTAGTCCGGGTTGTAGGCGGCCAGTTTGAGCCGTCCGATGGCGTTTTGCATGGACTCCAGGGAGCGCGACATCACGTCGAGCATGTTGTCCGGCTCCCGCAGCCTCGTGCTCCGTCTGCGCAGGTGGCGCTGGATGCTGTCGATGAAGTCCCGAATAGCGGCCTGATACGAACTGTTTCGGGCCGACTCCTCCGGCGCATCCCGCCGCTCCCGGGCGTCGAGTGGCTGTGGCTTGCCGCTCAGGCTCACGGCGATGGTGATATCGGTGATGTCCGATAGGGTGGGGGCAATGGGAATGGGGTTGAGCAGTCCGCCGTCCACCAGCACTCGACCCTCGTAGACCACCGGCGTGAACACCGTGGGGATGGCCATGGAGGCACGGATGGCGTCGAACAGGGGCCCCCTGTTGAGCCAGACTTCCCGGCCGTTGTCCAGGTCCGTGGCGACTGCCGTGAAGGCGATCGGCAGATCCTCGATCTGCACCTCGCCCAGCATCGCTCGCAACGTCTGCATGATGCGCTCGCCGCTGAAGATACCCGACAGGCTGAAGGCGAAGTCGAGCAGCTGCATGACGTCGCGCTTGCTGAGCGCCCGAACCCAGCTCCCATAGGTTTCCAACTGGCCGGCGGCATAGATACCGCCCACCAGGGCGCCCATGGAGGAGCCGGCGATGGAACGGATGCTGTAGCCATGCTGCTCCAGCCACTGGATCACCCCGATGTGGGCGAGTCCCCTTGCGCCCCCGCTGCCGAGCACCAGGGAGACGGTCCTTGCCTGTTTCGGTGCCGTAGGGCGGTTTTTCATGGCGTCGATCGCAGCAATCTCCTCCGATCTCTCAGTATGACCGAAACCGGATGCGCTGGTGCCGGTTGCAGGAGGATTCGGGCGTGCGGAAGACTCAATCAGATGCCTCTTTCCGATTGACGAAGCCGCTGTCGGGTGCGACTCGCCGATGCTAACCTGGACCCGTCATGACGATGCAGTCGGAGCAGAGCGCGATGGGAGACGGCTTGCAGGCATCGGCGGAGCCGGTTCGGGCTCGCTTGCTCAAGGCGGCCCTCGATTGGTTTCTCGCGGACCAGTACCACAAGGTCACTAGGTGACTCATCGGCGACAAGGGCGGCGCCAACGTCTCGATGATCCGCTACTACTTCGGCAACAAGCACGGGCTGTATTGATCGTCCCGAAAGCTCTCGCATGGGGGTCGAAGCGCCCGTCGGCGGCAGGCGCAGACGAGAAATGTCCGGTGGACATTCTTCCCGCCGAACGGGTTTGCCAGGGAAGGCAAACCCTGGACTCGCAAGCGGGGCAGGATTGCGCAGCGCTAGCGAGTATTCACAGCGTGTCGCGGAGGCCCCCTGCGAGAACTTTCGCAACTATTGATACGAGGAGATGATCCGCGAGACCCTGATGCCGCTGGAAACAGCCCGCCTTGGCGGCGTATTCGAGGAGCCAGGACACCAGTCTCCCGCCATAGCCTTTCGAACGGTGAGGAGCCGATGTCACAAGGTTGTCGACATAAAGAAACCGCCCCCAGCAGAGGCTTTCGGCGGTCCGAAAGCCTGCAACGGAGACCGGACCGATCCGATCCTCCAGGAAGACCAGTCGATAGCCGTCCTTTTGCTGCCTGCGGATGCGCTGAACAAAGTCGCGCGGGTCGAGGTGGGGGCGAAGCTCGCGCATGACCGGGGAGCATGCGGCGACCTCTGAATCGGTCTCGGCGATGCGGATGTTCACGGCGACCCGTCAGGGCACTGCTCAGGCGTCGCAATACGGCGGTGCCGGGCCGCGCCAAAGGCCGGCCGGCCGGAGGGCGGGCGCGCATGAGGATCCCCGGCGACGGTGAAGTCGCTTGTGTTCTGGTCCATGGAGTCCTCGCTGCATCTTGGCCAATTGATCGGGGCCAGCGGCAATGACAAGGCCGGGGGCCGAGCGGCGGAGGCTTCAGTCGAGCCAGCGGACCAGGTAGTAGATCTTCTGGCTCTCGGACGACACCGAGGGGCCGTAGACGACGGCGGGGTGCAGGTTCTTGGCGGGGTCTGCACCCGCGCGGGCGGCGGTCTCGTCCTCGACCGGCGTGACGCAGGCCTCAGGAAAGCGCATGCGGGCACGCCGCGGGGTTTTGATCAGGGCGAAACGTTCCTGCAGGGAGGCGGACGCCGGGTCGACGATGACGTCTGGCATGACGGATGAGGCCGTTGGGTCTTAGGTTGAATCTAAGAGTAACGCATTACGGCGGAGCGGGACGCTTGGCGGCCCGGTGCGAACAGCGGGCGTCCGGGCCAACGGGCCGAATGGCCCAGCGTCGACCCGTGCTCGGCGGCAGCAGCACGGAGTCAACGATTGACTTTGCGTTGGATCCCCTCTCCTCGGCCCGGTGGGAGAGGGGGCGTGGCCTTACGGCATTAGGCGGGTCGAAGGATTGCTCCGCTGCCTGTCGCTTGGCCTCAAGCGCGCCACCCGAGGGTTTCTGCCCCTGTCATCCGCCGGTAAGATAGGTGGCCCTTCCCTCGTGGCTGCCGACAAGTCTCCGGGTGCCCCTCCTGCGCGCTTATCTCTGGGCTCTGTTGCTGGGGTTTGGCGTCGTCGTCGCGACGGCGGCGAGCGAGACCGATAGCTTCACGGAGCGCAACCAGTCGATGCCGGACGTCACCGAAGTACTAAATCGGAGGACCAACGAGCTGCTGGATCAGGCGGTGGCGGCGGCCAATGCGCCTCCGCCCCCGGGCGTGTTCGCAGACGCGACCCCGAAGGAGCCGCCGTGCAGCCGCCGCCGGCTCTATGACGAGATCAACCAGGTCATGGGGGGGCCGCTGGTCGGTACCCTGGAGGAGTTCGCCAATGGCTCGGCCAGCCTCGCCCAGCGCAAGCTGAGCCGGCGCGAGAGCATCTATCATGCGTTCGGGATCTTCGAGGCGCCGAGCATGGGAGGCGACGAAGGGCGTCTGGCGGCGGTGGTCAACATCGCTGGGACCCTGGTGGGCGCAGACAAGCTCGGCCATTTCTTCTCTCAGGGTTACTCCTACTTCGACAAGGCGTACCTGAGCGGCGGCGGGCTGGATGCCGCTCTGGATTATGGGGACCTCACCGAGCGGACTTACTATGGCGCTTTGCTCACCGGCGTCTATTCCTACGCGGATCTGACCGCGAACTTCGACGGCATGAGGTTCTGGATCCATGTGCTCGGGGAGCAGCCCGATCCTCTGGGCGACGATGGCCGGTCCCCCTACGTCAGCTGCCAGGATAGCCGCTGGGCCCGGACACGCGACTTCGACTGGCGCGACTACGTGAGTCCGGCCTGGGACGAGGCCATCAACTGCAGCCTGTTCCGCAACCAGGGGCTCCAGGCCAAGGTGCGCCAGGCCATCGCCGAGCTGGAGCGTCGTTACGAGGAGCGGCTGAGCTGCCCCGTGAGCCGTCACTTGGCCCCGGTCCTGCGGGCGAAGTACGGACCCTATTTCTCGAGCCTGGTCAATCTGAAAGGGCAGGGGGTCCTGGAGCCGCTGCTGCCGTTGAGCGGCTTCTCGATCTTCCCGTCCGAGAGTGGCGGGTCTGCTTCGCCGGCCGCGGAGCCTCCGTCCGGAGGTCCCGCCGTCTCCCTGCACCCCCATTGATTGTCCACGGAGCGAGCCATGTCCGCTAACCTGCTGCTGGAGAAGGTCGAATACCAGGTCGAGACCACCCGATTGGGCATCTGGCGGCGGTTTCTTTACCCGGACGGGCGTCTTTTTGCCGAATATCGATCCCACGCTCGTCTGTTGGGGCTGCCCCTGCTCCACTACACCCGCGGCATCTGTCCCGAGACCGGGCGGCGCCGCACGGCACGCGGCATCGTCGCGGTGGGACGGCGCGCCATCGGGGTGCTCGCCGTCGGCCAGCTTGCGGCAGGGGCTCTGGCGGTAGGGCACCTGGCCCTGGGGCTGGCCTTCGGACTGGGCCAGGCGGCGGTCGGCTTCGCCGCCATTGGGCAGCTGGCCCTGGGATGGGATCTCGGCGTCGGCCAGGTGGCCACCGGCCACACCGCCTTGGGCCAAGTGGCCTACGGCGAGTACGTGCTCGCTCAGATCGGCGTCGGCGCTTACGTCTGGGACCAGCGCGGGACCGATCCCCGGGCACGCGCCCATTTCGAGGCGCTCTGGGCGCAGGCGAAGACCCAGCTGCCCCGACCCTGAGATGCTCGGGCGCGTCCTGCTGATCGTCTTCCCCCTGTTCGCCGTGGTGGCGGTGGGCTTTCTGTACGGCCGTCCCCACCGCCCGGACATGACTGCGGCCACCAAGCTGAATATGGATCTGCTCGTCCCGGCGCTGATCTTCGGCGCGCTCTCTTTACAAGGACGCCGACCTGGGTGCCTATGGCGCGCTGGCCGGCGCCGGGGTGCTGCTGGTGATCGGGTCCGGGCTGATTGGCTGGCCGGCGTCGAGCTCCGCACCTTCCTGCGGCCCATGAGGTTCGTGAGCTCAGGCAACATGGGCATACCCCTGCTGATGTAGTCGGCGGCGTCGCCGCGGAACAGGCAGATGCGCTCGGCAGTGTCGAGGTCCAGGGAGCGGGGCGGCTCGGTGGTGCGCAGCACCAGCTCGTGTAGGCGTGACACCCGCCCGATCTTGAGGTCGTCCAGGCCGAACAGCGCGCCGCTGGGGATACGGATATGCCGGTGCCGCCGGATTGCCAGCCGCTCGCGCAAGGCCGGGTCCGCCAGGGCGCCCACGCTTAGCAGCATCAGATCCTTGCCCGCATCCAGGATGGGCGCCGCGAAGCTCTCCACGGCTGCGACCGAGGCCGCCTCCAGGACCAGGTCGCAGCCCGAGCCGAGAAAGGACTCGAAGTCCGGGCAAACCCGGGCGCTCAGCACAGGGTCGCCACCTCTTGGGCGCGCCCGGGAACGGCGTCGTACACCGCCACACGACCGGCGCCCGCGGCCGGTGGCGCGCGACGATCTGTCCGATGTTGCCGCAGCCGAGCAGGCCGATAGGGGTCATGCTGGTCACCCCCCTCTCCGGACGCCTCAGCCCACCCCGGCGGCGGGCTCGGCGACGCCCGGCTTCAGGCAGGCCTCGATTTGCTCGCGTTGCAGGGTTTCCTCCCGTTCCAGGGCTGCTACCAGCTGCTCCAGGTCTGCGCGATGCGTACGCAGCAGCTCGGCGACCCGCTCCTCGGCCTCCAGGAGGAGCGCCCGTACGGCCGCGTCCACGGATTGGGCCGAGCTCTCGCTGAAGCGGCGCGGCTGGGCGATCTCCCGGCCGAGGAAAGGGTGCTCCTCGCTCTCTCGCAGGTCCACCGGTCCCACGCTCTCGGCCATGCCCCAGCGGGCGACCATGGAGCGGGCGAGCGCGGTTGCCTTGCTGATGTCGTCGTCCGCTCCGGAGCTTACCGTGCCGAGCAGGAGCTTCTCGGCGGCGCGCCCGCCCAGGATCAGGGCCAGGCGGTCTTTCAGATAGTCCTCCGGCAGGGTGTGGCGCTCGATCTCGGGCAGCAGTTGGGTGCCTCCGAGGGCGCGGCCGCGCGGCAGGATGGTCACCTTGTACAGGGGGTCGGTGTGGGGCAGGTAATGGGCGGCCAGGGTGTGGCCGCTCTCGTGGACCGCCAGGCGGTGGCGCTCTTCGGGCTGGATGCTGAGCGAGCGGGCGGTACCGAGGAGCAGCTTATCGCGGGCCTCGTCCAGGTCCGCCATGGCAACCCGCAGCTTGCCTTGGCGGGCGGCCGCGATGGCGGCCTCGTTGGCGAGGTTCTTGATGTCCGCGCCGGAGAAGCCTGGCGTGCCCGCCGCGACCCGATCCACCGCCACGTCGTCGGCCAGTGGGATCTTTCGGGTGTGGACCTTGAGGATGGCCTCGCGCTCGCGCTTGTCGGGCAGGTCGAGCACCACATGGCGGTCGAAGCGCCCGGGGCGCAGCAGGGCCGGGTCGAGCACGTCCGGCCGGTTGGTCGCCGCCACCACGATCACCGCCTCGTGGCCGGCGAAGCCATCCATCTCGGCCAGGATCTGGTTCAGGGTCTGCTCGCGCTCGTCGTGGCCCCCGCCGAGGCCGGTGCCCCGGGTGCGCCCGACGCTGTCGAGCTCGTCGATGAAGATGATGCTGGGCGCGCTCTGCTTGGCCGACTCGAAGAGCTTGCGCACCCTTGAGGCACCTACGCCGACGAACACCTCAATGAACTCGGAGGCGGATATGGTGAAGAAGGGGACCCCCGCCTCTCCGGCCAGCGCCCGGGCGAGCAACGTCTTGCCGGTCCCCGGAGGGCCCATCAGCAGGACCCCCCGCGGTACCTCCGCACCCAGGCGGCGGAAACGCTCGGGCTCGCGCAGATACTCCATCAGCTCGCTGACCTCGCGCTTGGCGTTCTCCTGGCCGGCGACATCAGCGAAGGTCACGCTGGGGGTCTTGGCCTTCTGTCCCGGTGGCTCGAGGAAGCGCTTGAGATCTCCCCGACCCCCCAGGCCGCCGGGCAGATTACGCGCCATTCGCCGCATGAACCAGACGTAGACCCCGATGATGAGCACCCAGGGGGCCAGGGCGACCACCAGGGTTCCCCAGTTGAAGGTCTCGTCCTCACTCTCGACGCGCACGACGACGCCGGACTTCTCGAGATCGGGTAGCAGTGCCGGATCACCGAACTGCGGGATCCGTGTCCCAAACCGTTCTCCCGTCTCGCCGTTCGGGCCAATCGCCGCGGGTGCGGTCAATCTGCCCGCAACACGATCGGCGGACAGATCGATCTCTGCCACCTGACCCTGCTTCACCAGCGTCTTGAACCGGCTATAGGCGATCTGGAAGCTCGTCTCCGCGGGCTGCTCCCAGCGGCCCATTAAGAGCATCAGCAGCAACAGCAGGATCAGGGCGAAGAATGCCCAGGTCTGCTTGCGGTCCACCGGTTCTTTCTCTTCGGGCATGATGGGTGGCGCTCTCTGATCACGCCTATTTTGAGGGTAGAAGGACCCCGGGGCTATGCCAATCGGTGTCTGCCTCTGGATCGGGCGCGGTGCTTCGGTCTGTTTGGCACTTACAAGCCCGTGAAATTGCGGTAGGTCGCGAGGGGGTCGTCCTCTTGCATCAAGGCCTGGGCTCTCGG
>Ga0307436_1000771_pt1 | contig 14931 bp, 12 predicted proteins | sample SalMarWE160440MG_FD_202513 | JGI IMG/M metagenome (GOLD analysis project Ga0307436, IMG submission 202513) | Salt marsh sediment microbial communities from the Plum Island Ecosystem LTER, Massachusetts, United States - WE1604-40 | ecosystem: Environmental > Aquatic > Marine > Intertidal zone >...
CGCACGCCCACCACCGTACAATGATCGAGCAAGGGGACTTAGGGGACATGGCGAAAAGGGCACTGATCCGCACCGCCGCACTGGCGGCACTGATAGTCGGCGCCGCGCTGGCGCCGACGGCTCCGGCGACCGGCGCCGATGCACGTGTGCCGGTCATCAAAGTGGCTGCGAGCGAAGCGACTTCGCGATTCGTCCCGCTCGGAGTCGGCAAGTCGGTCGCCATCGACCTGCCGGCCGACATCAAGGACGTACTGGTGGCCGATCCCAAGATCGCCAATGCGGTTGTCCGCTCCTCCCGCCGCGTCTACATGATCGGCGTCAAGGTCGGGCAGACCAACATCTTCTTCTTCGACGCCCAGGGCAAGCAAATCGCGGGCTTCGACATCGCGGTGACGCGCGACCTCAACGGGCTGCGCGCGGCGCTCAAGCAAACGCTGCCGGATTCCGACATCCGCATCGAGGGCGTCGGCGACGGCGTGATGCTTACCGGCACGGCGGCGAGCCCCGGTGATTCGCAGCAAGCTTTCGATCTCGCCTCGCGGCTGGTCGGCAGCGGCACCAAGGTGGTCAACGGCATTACCGTGCGCGGGCGCGACCAGGTCATGCTCAAGGTGACGGTCGCCGAAGTGCAGCGCGACGTGATCAAGCAGCTTGGCATCGATATTTCCGGCCGCCTCAACTATGGCACCGCGGTTATCAATTTCAATAATAGCAACCCGTTTACCGCGACCGGCGCAGCGCTAAATAGCAACTCAATTACAGGATACCAACCGCCTGTCACCACGGACGCGCTCACCGGACTCACTACTCCTCGCATCGGCGCCACGATTAGAGCCATGGAACGTGCTGGCGTGATCCACACGCTCGCCGAACCTAACCTGACCGCAATCTCCGGCGAGACCGCGAGCTTCCTGGCCGGCGGCGAGTTCCCGGTCGTGACCGGGACAAGCGGGCCGCCGGCTTTCACTCCGCAGGTCGAATTCAAGAAATTCGGCGTGAGTCTGATATTCACTCCGGTGGTGTTGTCGGGAGGCCGCATCAGCCTGAAGGTGTTGACGGAAATGTCGGAACTCTCCACCGAGGGGGCCTTGACAGTACCGGGGGGAAGCTCAGTTCCCTCGCTCAAGACCCGCCGCGCCGAGACTACGGTCGAAATTCCGTCCGGCGGATCGCTGGCGCTCGCCGGCATGATCCAGGAGCAGACCAAGCAGGCGATCAACGGCCTGCCCGGACTGATGCAAGTGCCGATCCTCGGCACCCTGTTCAAGAGCCGCGACTACAACAACCGCCAGACCGAATTGATGATACTGGTCACGCCTTACGTGGTGCGCGCCGTGGCGCAGAAGCGGCTGTCGCGCCCGGACGACGGGTTTTCCGATCCGAGCGATCCGTCGAGCATCCTGCTCGGCCGCCTCAACCGTATCTACGGCGTCGCCGGTAAAACCGAACCGCCGCACAATTATTACGGCAATTACGGCTTCATCCTGGATTGAGCGGGGGAAAACGGGCAATGATACCACTTCACACGGTGATCACGAGCCGCCGCAACCGAGCGGTGCGGCGCCTTTTGGCAACCGCCGCTCTCACCGCCCTGCTGGGCGGCTGCTACCAGCAGCAAGTGGCGCAAAGCGTCTATCCGGTCGACTACCGCGAACGCCATCCGATCACGCTGAAGGAGGGCCGGCATACTATCGAGGTCTTCCTCGGCCGTAACCGCGGTGGCCTGACGCCAAGCCAGCGCGCCGACGTGCTGTCGTTCGCGCAATCGTGGCGGCGCGAGGCAACCAGCGGCGTCATCATCGACGTTCCGCACGGCGGGCCGACTGATCGTGCCGCCGCCGACTCGCTGCGCGAAATCATTTCCATCTTCGGCGCTTCCGGCGTGCCGCGGCGCGCCATCCATTTGCGTCGCTACCATCCGTCGCGCACGTCGCTCGCGAGCATCAAGATCAACTATTCGAAGTTGGTCGCGCATGCCGGACCATGCGGTCTGTGGCCGCATGACCTCGGTCCGGTGGACGATAAAACCTACAACGAAAATCGGCCATACTGGAACCTGGGCTGCGCCACCCAACGCAATCTGGCCGCCATGGTCGACAATCCCGCCGATCTGGTGCAACCGCGCGGTGAAACACCGGCCTATGCCGCGCGCCGCTCGGTTGCGATCGACAAGTACCGCAAGGGCGACAGTCCCTCCGGGAAATATGACGGCTACAACTCTGGCAAGATCACCGAACTCGGAAAATGATAAAACACCCTTATCAAATCGCAGTGGCTGAAGACGAACCCGCGCTGGCGCCCGTCGACTTGCGCGCGGCGGACGAGCATATCGCGCCTGCGCCGCGGGTCTCGGTGCAGGCATTTTGCGAAACGGTTGAAACAGCGGCTGCCGTGCAGGCGGCCCGCGATGATCGCCGCCTGGGCAAAGCACACTTGAAAATCCAGATGGGCGGCGCCACCGCCGCCGTCGAGGCCTATCGCAACTCGCCGACGCCCAACGTCATTATTCTCGAGTCGGAAAATCGCGCCGAGGATATCCTGGCCGGGCTCGACCAGCTCGCCGAGGTCTGCGACGCCGGTACGCGCGTGATCGTGATCGGCCGCATCAACGACGTGTCGTTCTACCGCGAGTTGACGCGGCGCGGCGTGAGCGACTACCTGATCGCGCCGGTCGGCACGATCGATATCGTGCGCGGAATCTGCCGGTTGTTCTCGGCGCCGGATGCCAAGCCGGTGGGCCGCATCATCGCCGTGATCGGCGCCAAGGGCGGCGTCGGCGCATCCACCATCGCCCATAACGTCGCATGGGCGATCGCCCGCGACCTCGCGCTCGATTCGGTCGTGACCGATCTCGATTTGGCCTTCGGCACCGCCGGCCTCGACTACAATCAGGACCCGCCACAGGGCGTCGCCGACGCGGTGTTCTCGCCCGACCGGATCGATACCGGATTCATCGACCGCCTGTTGTCGAAATGCACCGAACACCTGAGCCTGCTGGCCGCGCCGGCGACGCTCGACCGGGTCTACGACTTCGGCGCCGACGCCTTCGATGCGATCCTCGATGCGCTACGCGGCTCGATTCCCTGCGTCATGCTCGACGTCCCGCATCAATGGTCCGGCTGGACCAAGCGGCTGCTGGTGAGCGCAGACGACATTCTGGTGGTTGCCGGCCCCGACCTTGCCAATCTGCGCAACGCCAAGAACATGGTCGATATGCTGCGCGCCGCGCGGCCGAACGACCGCCGCCCCTACTATTGTCTCAACCAGGTCGGCGTGCCGAAACGGCCGGAGATCGCGCCGGCGGATTTCGCCAAGGCGCTGGAGGATCAGCCGCTGGCGGTGATCCCGTTCGAGCCGCAGCTGTTCGGTACCGCCGCCAACAACGGCCAGATGATCGCCGAGGTGTCCGCCAACCACAAGACCGCGGAGATGTTCCTTCAATTGGCGCAAATATTGACCGGCCGCGCCGAGGCCAAGAACGCGCGCGGCGGCCTGCTGATGCCCCTGCTCACCAAGCTGATGAAGCGGACAGGCTAGCCCATGATTTCCGAAAAAGGAAACCGGTTTTCGGAAAATATCATGCGCAAAATTTTACGGCGGACTTTAATCCAGTCTGAACGGAACGAAGCCTAGGAAATGTTCGGAGTATGAGTCGTGTTCGGTAAGCGTAGCGCAACTGCTGAAGCCAACGTGCTGGCGCCGGAGCCCGCCCCGCAGCCGGCGAAACCGGCTGCTGCGGAACTTGCCGCATCGCCGTCCGCCGAGAAGGCGGCGGAAGCCGGCCGCGCGCCGTTTCCGTCGGAAGGGCTGGGCGCGCCGATCGTCTCGGCGCCGACCCCGACGGAGGCGCCTCCGACGATCAACGCGGTGCCGTCCTCGATCGACTCCCGCCACTCCGAGACCTATTACGAGGTCAAGAGCGTCATCTTCGGCGCCCTGATCGAAGCCATCGACCTCGCCCAGCTGGCGCGGCTCGACGCCGATTCCGCGCGCGAGGAAATCCGCGACATCGTCAACGAGATCATCGCGATCAAGAACATCGTTATGTCGATCTCCGAGCAGGAAGAACTGCTCGACGACATCTGCAACGACGTACTCGGATTCGGGCCGCTCGAGCCGCTACTGGCGCGCGACGATATCGCCGACATCATGGTGAACGGCTCAGGCACGGTCTATATCGAAGTGCTCGGCAAGATTCAGAAGACCGGCATTCGTTTCCGTGACAATCAGCAGCTCTTGAACATCTGCCAGCGCATCGTCAGCCAGATCGGCCGCCGCGTCGACGAGAGTTCGCCGATTTGCGACGCGCGCCTGCCCGACGGCAGCCGCGTCAACTGTATCGTTCCGCCGCTGGCGATCGATGGCCCCGCGCTCACCATCCGCAAGTTCAAGAAGGACAAGCTGACGCTCGATCAGCTCGTCAAGCTCGGCACTATTACGCCGCAAGGTGCCGAGATCCTGCGCATTATCGGCCGCTGTCGGGTCAACTCGCTGGTGTCGGGCGGCACCGGTTCCGGCAAAACCACACTGCTCAACTGCCTTACCCGCTTCATCGACCACGACGAGCGCATCATTACTTGCGAAGACGCCGCCGAATTGCAGCTCCAGCAGCCGCACGTGGTGCGCCTGGAAACGCGGCCGCCCAACCTCGAAGGCGAGGGCCAGGTGGCCATGCGCGATCTGGTGCGCAACTGCCTGCGCATGCGGCCGGAACGCATCGTCGTGGGCGAGGTGCGCGGCCCCGAGGCCTTCGACCTGTTGCAGGCCATGAACACCGGCCACGACGGCTCGATGGGCACACTGCACGCCAACAGTCCGCGCGAAGCACTCTCACGCCTGGAGTCGATGATCACCATGGGCGGTTTCGCGCTGCCTTCACGCACCATCCGCGAAATGATCGTGGCGTCCGTCGACATCGTCATCCAGGCCGCACGCCTGCGCGACGGCTCGCGCAAAATCACTCATATCACCGAGGTGATGGGGATGGAAGGCGACGTCATCATCACTCAGGACCTGTTTGTGTTCGACATAATGGGCGAGGACCCCAACGGCAAAATCCTCGGCCGTCACCGCTCGACCGGCATCGGCCGTCCGCGGTTCTGGGACCGCGCCCGCTACTACAACGAAGAGCAGCACCTGGCCGCCACGCTCGACGCCGCCGAAGCCGCCGGCGAAGATATGCGCGCCTGACGGAAGGGTAGCCATGCAATCGATCGCCATGTTCTTTCTGGCAACCGTCGCGGTCGGCGGCGTGGTATGGGTTTTCGTCTACCCGATCCTGTCCGGCGAGCGCAAAGCCGAGAAGCGCATGGCGAGCGTCGCCAAGACGGTACCGGTGGCGCGCACCGCGCGCGGCCCCCAAAAGTCGCGGCGCGACGTGGTCGAGGCCACCCTCAAGGAGTTCGAGGAACGCCACAAGAAGAGCAAGCGTATGCCGCTTTCGGTCCGCATCGCGCAGGCCGGTCTCACGTGGTCGAAGCGGCAATTCATTATTCTCTCGGCGGGCGTCGGCATCGTGATGTTTATGGGCGGCTTCCTCAGCGGCGCCGGCTTCATCGCGGCCGCCGCACTGGCTTTTGCCGGCGCCTTCGGCCTGCCGCGCTGGCTGCTGTTCTATTTGAAAAAGCGGCGTGAGGCGAAATTTCTCAACGTGTTTCCCGATGCGGTCGACATCATCGTGCGTGGCGTCAAGACCGGACTGCCGCTGCTCGACTGCCTGAAGATGATCATGATCGAATCATCAGAGCCGGTGAAGTCGGAGTTCCGCACGATCGTGGAAACCCAGGCCATCGGCATGCCGCTGGGCGAGGCTTGCGGGAAGCTCTATGAGGAAATGCCCGTGCCGGAAGCTAATTTCTTTGGCATCGTCATCACGATCCAACAAAGAGCAGGCGGCAATCTGGCGGAAGCGCTCGGCAATCTTTCGCGCGTGCTGCGCGACCGCAAGAAGATGAAGGCGAAGATCCAGGCGATGTCGCAGGAAGCAAAGGCTTCCGCCGCCATCATTGGAGCGTTGCCAATCGCTGTGATGATGCTCATCTACATAACCAGCCCGCAATACATCTCGCTGCTGTGGACGGAGCCGCTTGGCCGCTTGATGCTCGCCGGTTCCGCCGTATGGATGAGCATCGGCGTGCTGGTGATGAAGAAGATGATCAATTTCGATTTCTGAGAGACCAATGCTCGACTTCCTGACCAACGCGATCAACCCCGAGACGCTGACGATGGTGTTTGCCGCCGTCGCGGCGGCTGCGACGGTATTGACGCTGGCGATGCCGCTGGTATTTACCGATCCGCTCGGCAAACGCATGAAGGCCGTCGCGATCGAGCGCGAGAAGATCCGCAAGCGCGAACGCGAGCGCATGGCGCAAGAGCAGCAGAAAGTCAGCCTGCGGCAGTCGCCGAAGCGGTACATCCAGACCATCGTCGACCGCTTCAATCTGACGAAGTGGGTCGGGCAGGAAGAAGCGCGGTTGAAGCTCGTGCAGGCCGGCTATCGCGGCCAGGCGCCCTATATCACCTTTTTGTTCTTTCGCATGGTGACTCCGGTCGCCGCCCTCGTGCTCTCCGTGGTTTACGTGTTCTTCGTGCTTCATCTGCAGCAGTCGACTTCGGTCAAGATCGGCATCTGCATAGCCGCCACCTATGCCGGCATGCATTTGCCGCTGATGATCCTTAAGAACAAGATCCAGCGCCGCCAGCTCTCGATCAAGCGCGCCTTTCCAGACACGCTCGATCTGCTGCTGATCTGCGTGGAATCCGGCATGTCAATCGAGGCGGCCTTTCGCAAGGTCAGCGAGGAAATCGGCGCGCAATCGGTGCCGCTGGCGGAAGAACTCACGCTGACCATGGCGGAGTTGTCCTTCCTGCCGGATCGCCGCCAGGCCTATGAGAATCTGGCCAAGCGCACCGATCTGGAAGGCGTGAAATCGGTGTGCATGGCCTTGCAGCAGGCCGAGCGCTACGGCACGCCGCTCAGCACCATGTTGCGCACCATGGCGCAGGAAAACCGCGACATGCGCATGACGGAAGCCGAGAAGAAGGCCGCCGGCCTGCCACCGAAGTTGACCGTCCCGATGATCCTGTTCTTCCTGCCGGTGCTGTTCATCGTCATTCTCGGCCCGGCCGCAATCAAGGTCCTGGGCGTCATACATTGATGCCGGCGGCGCGCGCCGCCAACAGGCTTCCCTTTGTCGGTAGATGTATCAGGAGCCGGCGTCAGGCGGCGGCACGTAGGGTTGCTTGCCGTGCTTCTTCCAGGCACTTTGCCGCGCCAGCATTTTCCGCAGAATAGCGACATTGGCCTCTGCCTCGCTCGCGGGCAGGTCGGCGCTGGCGATTTTTTCCGCCTCGGCGAAGCGGCCTTGCAGGCCGACCGCCAGCGCGAGATTCTGCCGCACCTTCGGTTTGGCGCCCGGCTGCGCCACGGCTTTGCGCAGCGTGCGCTCGGCAAGTTTCAGCTTCTTCTGCAGCGCGTATGAAAGCCCGAGATTGGACAGCACCGAGGATTCGTTCGGCACGATCTTGAGCGCTGCCGAGTAGTGACGCTGCGCCTCAGCGTGCCGGCCCATCTGGTCGAGCACGGCGCCTTGCGCGTTGAGGATGCGCCAGTCTGGATTGTCGGGCGTGTGCGCGCGGTTGAGCGCGTCGAGCGCCTCGGCGTATTGGCCGGCGTCGGCGAGCGCCCGGCCATAGGCGCCGAGCAATTTCATGTCGCGCGGATTGCGGATCGAGGCCTGCTGGAGAACGGCAACGGCCTGGGCGCGCTGCCCGGTGGCGCGCAGCGCCCGGGCATAGGCCATGGCGGCCGCGGCGTCGCCCGGATTGGCCCGGTAGCGGGGGGCCCAGACCGCGAGTTCGCGCCGCCAGTCGGAATCGCTGCGGGGGGCGCTGACCGAGCCGAGCGAGCCGGTGATGTCGTCGCCGGTTGTCTTGCAGCCGGCCGCCGACAGGGCCAACAGGCCCGCGACTGTCGCCGAGGCAATGAGGTGGGCGGCACGGACTGTTTTCGGGCGCATGGGACCCCGGGTGGCTAGCGTTCCAGCGGACTTCCTGAGCAATAAAACGTTAACCCTAACGATTGGTTAACCGGCCGAAGGCCGTGGCCGGGCTTGGCCCGGCCATCCACTTCTTTGCCACAGGCCCGGCCTGAAAGGCGTGGATGCCCGCGACAAGCGCGGGCATGACGGTGATATAACACTGCGCCATGGACCTTGGTCTCTCCAAAGACGAAATCGCGTTGCAGGCGCGCGCCCGCGCCTTCTCGCGGGACGTGGCGCGCCCGCGCGCGGGGCAAATCGACCGCGACGAGCAGTACCCCTGGGACATCGTGCAGGCGCTGGCTAAGGCCGGCTTCCTCGGCATGACCATGCCGAAGGCGCTTGGCGGCCAAGGCCGCTCCTTCCTCGAAGCCGTGCTGGTGATCGAGGAGATGGCCAAATCCTGCACCGTGACCGGCCGCATCGTGGTCGAGACCAACATGGGCGCGCTCTCCACGGTGATGGCCTATGGCAGCGAGGCGCAGAAAAAGCTGGTAGCGCGGCTGGTGCTGGCCGGCGACAAGCCCGCCATCTGCATCACCGAGCCGGAGGCCGGCTCCGACGCCATGGCCATGACCACCCGCGCCGATAAGCGCGGCGACACATACGTCATCAACGGCAAGAAGCACTGGATCACCGGCGCCGGGGTCTCGCGCCTGCATCTGATCTTCGCCCGCGTGTTCGACGAGAAGGGCGAAGAGCTCGGCATCGGCGGTTTCCTCGCCGTGCGCGACGAGAATCAAGGCCTGCGCGCGACCAGGCGCGAGCAGACCATGGGCCTGCGCGGCATGCCGGAAGGCGAACTCACCTTCGAGAATCTCGAAGTACCGGCGAGCATGACGGTCATGCCGCCGTCCGGCTTCCGCCGCGGCTTCGCCGACCTGATGAACGCCTATAACAGCCAGCGCGTCGGCGCCGGCACCGTGGCGATGGGCGTCGCCGCCGGCGCGCTCGAGCTCGCATTGGAGTTCGCCAAGACACGCGAGCAGTTCGGCCGCCCGATCGGCGAATTCCAGGGCCTGCAATGGATGCTGGCCGACATGCAGACGCAGCTTACCGCTTCGCGGCTGATGCTCCATCAGGCGGCGCGCTCGCGGGGACCGCAGGGGAGCGCCTTCCCCGATCCGATGCTGGCCGCGCAGGCCAAGATCTTCGCCTCCGAGACCGCCATCCGCATCGTCAATGACGCGCTGCAAGTGTTCGGCGCGCGCGGCTATTCGCGCGAGCTTCCCCTTGAGCGCATGGCGCGCGACGTGCGCATGTTCACCATCGGCGGCGGCACCGCGCAGGTGCTGCGCACGCTGGTCGCCGCCAAGATGCTGGGCTGGAAGCTGCCGCAAAGGCGCGACGGCTATGCGCCGAAGCGCTCGCTGCGCGACGCTGCGGAGTAAGCATGCATCCAATTTTCGTGAAGGCCGATGCGCAGGCGGTGCCGATCCTATTCGTCACGGACAGCAATTTCGCCGAGGCAACGAAAATTCTCGATCAGCGTGAGCGTGCCTTCGTGCGCGCCGCCGGCTTCGAGCCCAAGCCGGGCAAGCATCTGATCGTGCCGGACGCGGCGGGCAAGCTGGCCGGCGTGCTGTTCGGCCTCGAAGAAGCGGGCGATCGGGCCTTGGACCTGTTCCGCCCGGGCGCGCTCGCCGGCCTGCTGCCGGCGGGCAGCTATCGCTTTGCCAACGCGCCGCATGACGCGCGGCTCGCCGCACTGGCTTTTGCACTGGGAAGCTATCAGTTCGCGCGCTACCGCAAGCCGCTGGCGCGCAATGTGCGGCTGGTGGTGCCCGATGGCGTCGACGGCGACGACCTCACCCGCGTCATCGAGGGCGTGACGCTGGCGCGCGACCTCATCAACACGCCGTCGAACGATATGGGCCCGGCCGAGCTGGAAGAGGCCGCGCGCGCGCTGGCCAAGCAGCATGACGCGAAGGTGAATGTCGTGAGCGGCGACGCACTCGCCAAGCAACTCCCGCTGGTCGCAGCGGTCGGCGCCGGCTCGGCGCGCGCCCCCCGGCTGATCGATCTTGCCTGGGGCACGGACAGCGACCCGAAGATCACGCTGGTCGGCAAGGGCGTCTGCTTCGACACCGGCGGCCTCGACATCAAGAATGACGCCGGCATGCTCAACATGAAAAAGGACATGGGCGGGGCAGCGACGGCGCTGGCGCTTGGCCACATGATCATGGCGCGCAAGCTGAAGGTGAAGCTGCGTATCGTCATCCCGGCGGTGGAGAATTCGATTTCCGGCGCCAGCTTCCGGCCGCGCGACATCTACAAATCGCGCAAGGGCATCAGCGTGGAGATCGGCAACACCGACGCCGAAGGCCGGCTGATCCTTGCCGACGCGCTTACGCTCGCCGACGAGGACAAACCGGCGCTGATCGTCGACTTCGCCACGCTGACCGGTGCCGCCCGCGTGGCGCTCGGGCCCGACGTGCCGGCGGCCTTCACCGACGACGACGTGCTCGCGGGCGAGCTGACGCGCGCCGGCGTCGCCGAAAACGATCCGCTCTGGCGGCTGCCGCTGTGGCGGCCTTACGACCAGATGCTCGATTCCAAGCTGGCCGATATCAACAACGTGGGCAGCACACGCCAGGGCGGCGCCATCACCGCCGCGCTGTTCCTGCGCCGCTTCGTGAGCACACCGTCCTGGCTGCATCTCGACATCTTCGCCTGGACGCCGTCGGCCAAGCCGGGCCGACCGGAGGGCGGCGAATGCCAGACGGCGCGCGCGCTTTATGCGCTGCTGGTAAAGCGCTACAGCTCATGAACCGTCATGCCCGCGCTTGTCACGGGCATCCCGCTTAGGCTGGCACTGTGCTTCCCTAAGCGAGATGGCCGGGACGAGCCCGGCCATGACGACGGAGAACTTGGTGCAACTCGATCCCCGCATCCATCCGTTCCGCCCCGATATCGCGGCCAGCCATCTCAAGGGCCAGGTGGAAGCGCAGCGTTTCGTCGCGGGCACGCACTACCAGGTGATCGACCCGGTGATCCCGCTGCGGCGGGCGGCGTCGCACGAGGCGCGGCTCGATACCGAAGTTTTGCTGGGCGAGCGCGTCGTCGTTTATGAGACAACCGAAGAAGGCTGGGCCTGGGGCCAGCTCGAGCGCGACGGCTATGTCGGCTGGCTCTCGGCCAGCGCGCTTGGCGCACCCGGGCCGGCGCCGACCCACAAGGTCTGCGTGCCGCGCACGCTGTGCTTCCCGGCGGCGGACATCAAGCTGCCGCCGCTTGCCGCGCTGCCGATGGGCGCTACGCTTAGCGTGGCGCGGCAGGACGAGCGTTTCGCCATCACCGCGTCCGGCTGGCACGTTCCCGAGGTGCATCTGGCGCCGGTCAAGGCGCGGGCGCCCGATTTCGTCGCGGTGGCGGAAGCATTTCTGGGCGCGCCCTATCTGTGGGGCGGCAAGACCTCGCTCGGCATCGACTGCTCGGGGCTGGTGCAGGTGGCGCTGCAGGCCGCTGGCCACGCCTGCCCGCGCGACAGCGACATGCAGGAACTGGCGCCCGGCAAGCTGGTGGCTCTCAGCGAGTTGCGGCGCGGCGATCTGGTGTTCTGGAAGGGCCACGTCGCTATCGCGCGCGACGGCGGGAGCCTGGTTCACGCCAATGCCCATGCCATGATGGTCGCGATCGAGCCGGTCGAAGACGCGCTTGCCCGCATCAGGGCGGCGGGCAGCGAAGTGACCAGCGTCAAGCGGATCGGCTAGCGCGTTTTGACGTTGCACATCGGCGCGCCGCAGCGCTGCACCGATTCGATCATTTTCGCCAGCGCCTTGCGGCCGGGATAGCCGAGGATGGCGATGCCCTTGATGACGAAGCCGGGCGTGGCCGCGATCGCCAGCGAATTGCCGAGCCGCACATGCTTGGTCATGACATCGGCCAGCTTGTCCTCATTGGCGATCTCGAGGACCTTGGCCGCGTCGAGACCAATATCCTTGGCCGCCGCCAGCGCGCGATTGCCGTCGACCACACCGCGCATGGAATCAAGCTTGCGGTGGAACGCGTAGAATTTCTCGGGCGAGGTAAGGCGCGCGACCGCCAACTCGACCCGCGTGCCTTGGATCGAGGGAATGCCGAGCACCGGAAACGGTACCAGCACCAGCCGCAGTTCGGGACTTTTGCGCAAAAGGGCGTCGATATCGGCGGAGGCTTGGCGGCAATAGGGACAATTGACGTCGTAGAACTCGCTGAGCGTGACCTTGCCGTGCGGATTGCCGACGATGACGACGCCCGGCAGCTTGTCGATCTGGCTTTCGTATTGCGCCGGCACACGGTGGTTGTCGACATAGTCGCCATCGTCGGCCTTGAGCGGATAAAACCCGCTGTCGCCGGCGCGCGCCGCGAGGGGGGCAATAAAGACAAGGCTGGCGGCGAGGAGCAGGCGTGTGTGGCGGGACATTGCTTATGGTTCTTTGTTTTTGACTCTAGCAGCGTTCGTAGTCATGCCCGATCCGCGCGCGCAATGGCAGTCACGACTGCGTGACACAAGCTCCGTCAGGCCGGATCGCTGGCGCGCAACAGCTCGGTGACGCGGCCACGATTGAGCGCCAACCATTGCAGCGCGATCACCAGCGGACCGTTGCGCATGGTGCCCAGCGTCAAGGCATCGATGGCCGCGTCGATGGACGCGCGCACGATGGCGATTTGCTCGCCCGCCGACGCCGTGCGCTCCGGAACCCGCGACGCATCGACGGCGGCGAGAAAGACGGTCACCTCCTCGTCGCTTAGTCCCGGCGTGGTCAGATACGTAAACAGCTCGATCAGCCCGTCCGGCTCAACGCCGATCTCTTCGGTGCATTCGCGGCGCGCGGCTTGCGCCGGCTGCTCGCCCGGCTCGACCCGGCCGGCGACGGTCTCGATCAGATTGCCCCGTCCATTGGCAAGATGAGCCGGCAGCCGGAACTGGCGGATCAACACGATTTCGTCGCGGGCCGGATCGATCGGCAGCACCGCCACCACCTTGCCGGCGAGTACGACGTCGCGCGTTTGCGCCGCGCCGTGCAGCGTCAGCCGGTAGCGCTGGTAGTCGAAGAAACCCTTGCCCAGCGGCTCGGGCCGCGACAGCGCGACGTCGGCGGGGCGATCGGCGAGCTCGGAATGATCGGGCATCGGCGTCTACTGCGAGACGACGCCCTCAGGCGCGGTTTCCAGGTTGAAGGCGGCTGCGAACAGCGCGCGCGTGTAGTCGCTTTTCGGATTCTTGAACAGTTCCTCGGCCGCGCCGCCTTCCACCACTTTGCCGTGGCGCAGCACCAGAAGCCTGCTCGCCAGCGCCGCCACCACGCGCAGGTCATGCGAGATGAACATGTAGGTGAGTTCGCGCCGCTTCTGCAGGTCGCGCAGCAAATCGACCATCTGCGCCTGGATCAGCATGTCGAGCGCGCTGGTCGGCTCGTCGAGCATGATAAAGGTGGGCTCCAGCACGAGCGCGCGCGCCAAGGCGATGCGCTGGCGCTGGCCGCCGGAGAATTCGTGCGGATAGCGGAAGCGGGTGTCGGGATCGAGCCCGACATCGTTGAGCGCGGCCAGCACCCGGCGCTCGCGCTCGTCGCCCTTCAGGTGGGGGTGGTGCACCCACAGGCCCTCTTCGATGATGTCGGAGACCGACATGCGCGGGCTGAGCGAGCCGTAGGGGTCCTGGAACACGATCTGCATGTTGCGCCGGAACGGCCGCATCTCTTTAAACGTGAGGCCTTGGATGGTGTGCCCCATGAACACCACCGGGCCGTCCGACGAGATCAGCCGCAATATGGCGAGGCCGAGCGTGGTCTTTCCCGAGCCGGATTCGCCGACGACGCCGAGCGTCTCACCTTTGCGTACCTCAACGCTGATGCCGTCCACCGCCTTGATGTGGCCGACCACCTTGCGCAGCACCCCGCGCTTGATCGGGAACCACACTTTCAGGTCATCGGTCTGCACGACGATCGGCGCATTGGGGCAGGGCGGCGCCGGATCGGGCTTCGGCTCGGCGGCGAGCAAAGCGCACGTGTAAGGGTGCTGGGGCGCGGTGAACACGCGTTCGGCCGGCCCATGCTCGACGATCTTGCCCGCGTTCATCACGCAGACCCGGTCGGCGAGCTTGCGCACGATGCCAAGGTCATGGGTGATGAACAGCATCGACATGCCGAGCCGTTTTTGCGTGTCCTTGAGCAATTGCAGGATTTGCGCCTGCACCGTGACGTCGAGCGCGGTGGTCGGTTCGTCGGCGATCAGCAGATCGGGCTCGTTCGCCAGCGCCATGGCGATCATCACGCGCTGGCGCTGGCCGCCCGAGAGCTGGTGCGGATAGCTGCGGAGCCGGGCTTTGGGATCGCGAATGCCGACCTGGTCGAGCAATTCGACGATGCGGGCACGCGCCTTCTCGCCCGTGAGTCCCTGGTGGATCAGAAGAATCTCTCTTAGCTGCTTCTCGATGGTGTGCAGCGGATTAAGCGATGTCATCGGCTCCTGGAAGATGATGGTGATGTCGTTGCCGCGCACGTGTCGGATCTGGTTCTCCGGCATGGTCAGCAGCTCGCGCCCCTTGAAGGTGATCGAACCGGACGGGTGATGCGCGGCCGGGTAAGGCAGCAGCTTCATCACCGACAGCGCGGTGACCGACTTGCCCGAACCGGATTCACCGACCAGCCCCACCGTCTCGCCCGCGCCGATGTCGAACGACACCTTATCGACCGCGAGCACTTCGCGTTCGCCCTGGCCGAAGGCGATCGAGAGATCGCGGATGCAAAGCAGCTTATCGGCGGCCGCGCTCATCGGAAGGTCTTTCTGGGATCGAAGGCGTCGCGCACCGCCTCGCCGATGAAGATCAGGAGCGAGAGCATGATGGCGATCGAGAAGAAGCCGGTCAGGCCGAGCCAGGGCGCCTGCACATTGGCCTTGCCCTGGC
>Ga0307436_1000772_pt1 | contig 14926 bp, 7 predicted proteins | sample SalMarWE160440MG_FD_202513 | JGI IMG/M metagenome (GOLD analysis project Ga0307436, IMG submission 202513) | Salt marsh sediment microbial communities from the Plum Island Ecosystem LTER, Massachusetts, United States - WE1604-40 | ecosystem: Environmental > Aquatic > Marine > Intertidal zone >...
ATTCCCGGAAATCAGTGAATGTGTTAACTGGCCCTGGAAACTTCAGTCAAGTAAACAAGCTGTCTGATTACAATAAAATAATTTTGCTATTCATTTTCCTGCTTTTATTCTCACTTTTTAGCCAAAATATTTTTCCACAGAGTACCGACAGCGTTAAAACTTATGTGCTTGATGAAGCAGTAGTCACAGGTACAAGATTAAAGCTGAGCAAAAGTAAACTGCCAATGAGCATTTCTGTTATTAACCTATCTTCCATAAATGGGATTGATAAATTAAATGTGCTTCCGCTACTTAATAATTCCGTTCCTGGATTATTTTTAAACAACCGTAATGTTCTTGGTTATGGTGTGGGCTCGTTATCTTCGGGACAAATAAGTATACGGGGAATAGGAGAAAATCCAAATTCGAGCGTACTGATTTTAGTTGATGGACAACCTCAATTTATGGGAATATTCGGACACCCGATAAACGACTCATATCTTAAAACAAATATTGAAAGAATTGAAGTAATACGCGGACCGGCTTCACTCTTGTACGGGTCTAATGCATTTGGTGGAGAAATCAATTTTATTACAAGAAGTCCCGTAAATGAAGGCTGGTATTTGAATTCATCGCTTGCTTATGGTTCATTCAATACTTCGATTGCATCAGGTTCTGCCGGATACAAGACCAACAATTTCAATTTCACTACCTCTTTGAGTGATTCAAGAACAGATGGACATAGAACAGACGCTGACGATAGTTTCAGAAGCAGTTCTGTTTATTCAAAGATTTCGTATTCAATTAATCAAAATTATAACATTGGATTTGACGGCAGTATAACAAATTCAAAATTTTATGAACCGGGACCGGAAAGCGCTCCAAAGAGAAATCAATATTATAAATACCTGAGAGGCAGAGGAGCGCTTTCGTTTATAAATGAATTTAAAACAACTGAAGGTGCCATAAAGTTTTTCTATAATTACGGCAATCATAATTTTTATTATGGCTGGCGCTCACATGATGATATGAGAGGTTTAACTGCGTATCAGAGTATAAAATTTTACGACGAGAATATTGTAACAGCAGGATTTGATTATAAAAATTACGGTGGAAAAGGCGAAGATACCAGTGTGCCTCCGGCTGCAGCAAAAGGATTGAACCAGGATTTATCCATTGATGAGACAGCAGCGTATGGAATATTACAGCTTACGTTTTTTAATAATCTAAATATAAGTTCAGGGCTAAGATTCACGAATAATTCTGCTTACGGTACTGATTACACACCTCAGTTTGGCTTATCTTACCAACTTGATGAAGAAACAGTAATAAAAGGAAATGCCGGGAAAGCATTCAGAGGTCCTACAATTGCAGATTTATTTTTATTCCCTGTTTCAAATGAGAATCTTGAACCGGAAAGATTATGGTCTTATGAAGTGGGAATTTCCAGGTTGTTTATTGACCGTATGATTAGAGGTGAATTAACTTTTTTCTATTTAGATGCTGAAAACATTATTCAAACGGTTCCTGTCGGACAAGGAATGCAAAAAGTAAACAGCGGTAGCTTTAACAATAAAGGAATTGAACTAATGATTTCTATGTTAAAGCAACATTCACTAAGTGCACAATTAAATTATTCATACGTTCACACAAGTGTAAAACTGCCTTATGCACCAGAGCATAAAATTAATTTACATCTTGCTTACGATTTTAACATCTTCACGATTTCATCAGATATCCAGGGAATTTTTAATTTATATACTTCAGGAACTCTTACAAAGCAAAATTATACTTTGCTTTCACTATCAGTTGATGCTGCAGTTACTAACTGGCTAACCCTTTTTGTTAAAGGAGATAATCTTACCAATAAGAAATATTATATTGATGACGGTTACCCGGCTGTTGGAATTTCTATGCTAGGGGGAATAAAATTAAATTATTAGAGGAGGGCTAAATCTCTAAGATATTAAAATCTCCAGGCTTATAAAAAACCTGGAGATTTTTTATTATCTATTACTTCATTAAGATCATTTTAATTGTGCTTACAAAATTACCAGCAGCCAGGTGAGCAAAGTAAACACCACTCGATAATCTTTCAGCATTATATCTAACTTTGTATTCTCCAGCAGGTTTAACCTCACTACTAATAATAACATCAACTAATTTTCCCGCTACATCATAAACATTGAGCTCAACATTAGCTGCTTTCTTTAAGCTAAAGTCAATTGTCGTTGTAGGATTAAACGGATTAGGATAATTTTGATACAGAACAAAGTCGGATGGAACTTCAGGACTTGTATTTTTAACAGAAACAATCGATGGCTCGTACAATTCTATTCCGTCTCCGGTTCTAAGATCGCGTGAATATTGCTTATTAACTGGGTCGTTCCAATGTTCATGAACTCCAAGTGAAGTTAATAAAGTTCCATCATTTTCAGGATCGTATCCTGCAAAAGGATATTTCTGACCATCTGCACCTAATATACTATCAGGCCAGTTTGCCGGATCAGCAGCTTGTTCAAGATAATCATTAACTCCGTTCATCTGAACGTAAGTTCCTGCACCATCGCCTACATCAGGACGTTCTAATGTAAATTCCGAACGTAAAAAATCATACCCGACAGATTCAATTGCAACAGGATCGAGAGACAAAAATATTGACGACATCCAATCATTATTGAATGGTGCCATTTGAAATTTTTTAGGAAAGCTAATTTCCTGGTCGGCAGTCCATAAGGCATCTAAAATATACACAAGGTTTTTCTTTCCCAGTATTTCGTCTCCCATAATATCAACCTGAACCCTGTATAAACCATAACCACCACGTGTTACATTAGGCATTTCTGTCGGAGCCACCAATCCATTATGCAGATGCGAAGCGTCTTCACGCGTATGAGAACCAAAATGGTTTTTTGCAAAGGCAGTCATCCCGGCACGTTTATGCCCTTTAAGCATCGGAAGATTGAGAATATATTCAGCTTCATCATATATTGTATAAAAATGATCTTCTGTAACTGGGTCTTCTCCCTGTCTCCAGTCGTCCCAGACATTTGTTCTTAAAATTTTTCCTCTGTCGGAATATTCAATTTTAGCTGAATCGCTGGGTATTAAAACTTCTCTTCCTAGATTAGTATAACCGTTGTGATCCATATAATGGATATTAGGAAATTCCAGGGACCAATAATCATATAAATGTTTATAGATATGTCTTAGCGGATCGCCGATATAAATATTTTCCTGAGGTACCCCGGCAGTATCCACTAATTGTCTTAATGCGGCAAGAACAATTTGGGGTGAAGTTTCAGCAATGCCATAGGACCCATTTTCTACTTTAGATAAATCATCAGGATCGTAATTACCACCCCAACCGCTAACTATATTTATTTTTATGAAAATCTTTTCTCCGGCACTATATCCTACATCACCCTTACCAACATATCTGTTATGATAAATAAATATAGAATCCCACGCTTCAGCATCACTTGTAGTCCCTGTTAAACTCTTCAGTCCGGTTGACAACATTTCATCAATTACATCCTGATCATTATTTTTCGGCAAGAACCAGCCATCTCCATATTCGTTGGGATTGCAATTCTCATTTGTTGCATCTGGATCGTGCATCCATACTACTCTTCCCGGGAAAATACCCTGGGCTATACCCATTGGTTCATTCGGTTCCTGGTAAATAGTTGGAAACTTAGGTTGTGCTGTGTCGGAATCAATATAACTTACTGCACCTATAGCAAGAGTTACAAACACCGCAGCAAAGATATAATCGTACTTAAAAAATGATTTTTTGAGTTTAAGGAAGGCAATTGCAGACACAATAAAGAAAACAACGCTTTCAATAAAGCCAGCGGCAAAAGGCATTGCAGCTTTTACACAAGGATAATTAATTCTGCTTGGTTTTGAAATAACACGGAATAAAATCCATAGCAACGCAAGAAAACCAATTATCGGAAATAGTAGATGTGCAAAACCTTTTAACGGTTTTATACCCCTGAACTTGCCTGTTTTAGGACAAACTTTTACAAACTTCTGAAAGAAAGATTTCAACGTAATTCCCCTTCCCTATAAATTGAACAATACATTACAAATATATGATTATTTGTGCAAAGATGATAAATTGAAGCAATTTCTATTCCACTTAACTATATGCTTTAATATTACAATGAATTCATATTTAGAGAAAATTCCTTCTAACGTGAACAAATGTTTTGGATTTTTTTTATTAATGATTTATAATTTCTCAAAATTGAAAATTCCCTAATAATTATTACTGCTTACTTATAAAAATACGATACAACTTTTCCATTCAATTATAAATTGCCGATTCAGAAGAAGCTTAGTTATGTATTCTATAACATTAAATAATTTATTGGACTTGGATTTACTAATTTAATCAGGGAACTGAAATAGTGTATATTTGATTATGCAATCAGATAGCTTAAACATTTCTGAAGACAAACCCACGCCAACATTAAAATTATTACTTCCATTTCTGACTTATTTTCTTTTATATGCCCTGATTCTTCTACCGTATTCACCATTAATAATTCCTTATTCAATAACATATATTTCTACATCTGTAGTTTTTATTTTTCTTTGTTTCTATTTATTTAAGATTCACATTCCAAAAAATTATTTTTATACTCTTATTGTCGCTGCAATTATTTTAAGAATTTGTGTTCTTTTTATTCAACCGACGGGTTCGGATGACTATTACAGATATGTATGGGATGGCAAAGTGCTGGCAAATGGAATAAATCCTTATCAATACGCTCCGGGTGATTCCAATTTGTCAGATCTGCATTCAGCAATACTTCCCCAAATGGTAAAGTATCCTGAAATTAAAACCATTTATCCACCTTTAAGTATTGAAATCTTTTATTTAGGATATGTGATTGGAGGTGAAAGCTTTTGGGGAATAAAAATATTTCTATTCTTGTTTGAATTGATTACTCTCGCTGGAATATATTTGATCTTAAGACAACTTAAACTTCCTGAAAAGTACCTTTTAATATATTTGCTTGCACCATTGCCGTTATTCCAGTATCTCATCGATGCTCACGTGGATGGTTTTGGATTAACATTTTTAGTTTTCTCAATACTATTTTACTTAAAGAAGCAAACCATATTAAGCTCAATTTTTATCGGGCTGTCTATCTGTACAAAACCGTTGGGACTAATTTTGCTACCCATTTTATTCTTCACCGAAAAAGAAATTAAAACAAAGATTCAGATTATTATAATTCCGTTTCTTGTATGTGTATTATTTTACCTTCCTTTTATTTTTACTGTTACTTTAAGTGGAATTTTTGAAGCGCTGGGTAATTTTACTGTTAATTGGACTTTTAATGGATTTGCGTTCGAAATACTCAATTCTTTTATTAATGATAACCAAAAAACCAGGCTGATCTGCGGAATACTTTTTCTGTTAGTTTATATCCTGATTCTGTTTTCAAAGAAAGATTTTCTTCATAAAGTTTATCTTTCAGTTATAGTGCTTTTAATTTGCTCGCCTGTCGTTCATCCATGGTATGTTGGTTGGCTGGCAGTACTGATTCCTTTTATTCCCAGATGGAGCGGAATACTTTACACAACTTTAATAAGCTTCACTGTTTTTACAATAATTAATTACCAGCTATATAATGTGTGGCAAAATTATCCGCTTGTTTTATTATTTGAGTATGTACCTGTGTTGATAATGCTTGGTTATGAAATATTTTTTCATAAGAATTTATTGATCACCTTAAATCCTAACAATCAAAGAAAAAGCTAATCCTTATTTTAAAAGCATCATCTTGTTTACTTTTGTGAAAGTCCCTGCCTCAATACGATAGAAATACACTCCACTTGCTAAGTTACCGGCATTGAACATAACATCATGCACACCCGCATTTTGTTCTTCATTGATCAGGGAGCTAACTTTTCTTCCTAAAACATCATAAACACTTAGTTTTACACGTTCGCTTTTAGCAAGTGTGTATCTGATGTTTGTAACAGGATTAAATGGATTAGGATAATTTTGTTTCAAAGAATAGCTCAGAGGAATTTCTGAATTATCTTCTACTGCCGATACAATTGTGTTGGGAACTGCGAGATAATCAAGATACATCCAGCCCCAGTACATTTCCATTTGAATAGTATTCTGCCCTTGAATTAAATCAACATCTGTAGTTTGTTCAAGCCAGGAAGTTTTATTTCCTTCAAACCTAACTGTATCAACGCGAACTTCATTTATATTAATAAACTGTTCTTTTGGTGTATCATAAAAACATCTGTATCCGAAAATGATATGATAATTTCCAGCCTGTGGCACTGAAGGAAGTGTCCAAGTTATAGTTCCCGTCGTATCTTTAATATTAACGTACGCACCATTACTTGCTGTTGGATCGCTTCCTACTGTCATACTACCCCCCTGCCTTACGGCAGTTTCAGCTTCAAGTCTGACCAAAGGAGGTGTGCCAACCTTAATATTAACTAAATTTGAAATCGTTTGATGTCCTTGGTTATCTGCTGCAATAGCTTTTAAAGTGTAGTTATCTGATGGAACGTTCATCCAGTGGTAAGTGAACGGTATAGTGTCTCTCTGACCAATCAGGCTATCATTTGCAAAAAACTTAACGAGCGATATGTAACCATCGTTGTCATAAGCCTCAGTGACAATAACGATTTCAGAAGTATCGGCAATGACACTATCTACAACCGGATTTGTTATAGTTATATGAGGCCATTCACCTGCTATACCATTAACATCAATTGCTTCCCTGTAATTGTCCCACATGTACTGCATTCCGGCAAGCATATCTGCAGGAGCAGATAAATTTACATCAGTCCATGACCACGGCATAGCACCTGCGTATCCGAATTGATACAATCTTAAGAATAAATCCTCTTTCGGCGTACCATCATTAGTTTGCATTGCAAATTCTGCAATGACAACAGGTTTATCAAGCTCCCAGTAACTTCTTGAATGTACAAATGGCGAATTATTGACACCCAAACCGACATAGTAATGAGCAGAATAAAAATTGAGCGTGCCGAGCGAATCTCCACCTTCGGCAATTAATCTTTCATCAGAATAATAATTAAAATTTTGAATGCTGGAAAGAATATCGAGATAACTTATGTATTCATCAACAGTGTAATTTAAATTATGCTTTTCATTGAATTCAGTAGTGATTTGTTCTTTCTCTATTGCGCTAAGTTCGTTAGGATTTTCTGATCTTAAAGAACTTCCAATTACATCTGTCATCGCTTGGAAACTCCAGCAGCCGCTAGTAACCTGAGCAGTAGAATCAACACGATGAATAGCCCCGGTACAAAGATTAATAAATCGCTGGATAACAGACATTGGAACGTGATTAATACCTGTCCATCCGAATTCATTACTCATTCCTTCCGGTTCATTAAAAATTTCCCAGGTTAAAATTCCGGGATGCCCCTTCAGGGAATCTACCATCGGTATCAAACAATTATTGATGTAAGCTTTTGTATAATTGGTATCGGTCAGTAAAAGATAATTCCTGTTAAGAACATTCGGCGGTTTGTTAGAACGAAGCATATCGAAAGACCAGAGACAAAGATCCAATCCTATTTCCCGTTCCCATGCTATATCTAATACTTTCTTAAGATCCTTAATTGTATTTGTGCCGGGTCCGATTACAGAATCCGAATTACTGTCGAACGCAGGCGAGGAAGTTCCATCGGTATGAAGCCACCAGCGTAATACATTTCCACCGTGGACATGTGATTGAAGCATTACGTCGGCAAATCTTAAGGTGTCGGTAAAACCGGGTCCGATATCATTTGCAAAATTGACCCACGCAAGGTTGGAACCACTTAAAAATAATTCCTGGTTATTATACTTAATACGGTTTATTTGTGAAAATGCTGTAGATGAGAACAGGAGGATGTACAATGATAATTTAAAATATTTCATATCCGATATTATTTATTTAAACTAAATTTTATTTCACAATCTTTGCTATCTGTAACTTATTATTTCATTTTGTCTGTCCGAATGGGGGAAAGACGAAGCATTAACACATCGTGTGAGGGAATTTCAGCTTTCAATATTTGTTGAGTTGTTCCGGCGTCTTTACCCATCCAAAGATTTTCCAGATTATAAGTAATTTCATCAAATTGAGTTTTTCTTTTAGAAAGATCATCCGAAATATGTTCCCTCGACCAATCGAAAGAGAATTTTTGGGAGGAACGACTTCTATTCAAAACGCACATAGCCCAATCACCTTTCACAAGAGGTCTAAACATTACTTCTATTTCAGGATTTGAAATAAATTTAAAACCCTGTATTCCAAGCGGATCCTGATCAACCGCAATGACCTCTTTATTGATTAATATTTCTTTTGTGTCTTCAGACATTTTATCTAAATCGTTGCCGGCAATTAAAGGAGCTGCAAGCATGCACCACAGAGAAAAGTGTGCCCTGTCTTCACTAACCGTCATACCATTTCCTACTTCAAGCATATCCGGATCATTCCAGTGATCTGGACCGGCATATTTCCTTAACTCATCCTGCTTATCAAGAATTGGCAGCACTCCCCACGATTTCCATGTACCGTGGTCAACAACACAATCAAAACAATTAATGATGTCTCCCGTGGTACGCCATAAATGCCCGACCTTCGCTCCCCATTCCCAGGGTTTATTGTTGCCCCATTCACACAAACTAAAAACAACAGGACGACCTGCAGAATAAAGTGCATCGCGCATAGTTATGTAAGCACCTTCAGCATTTAAGCCTTCGGTATTACACCAATCATATTTTAAATAATCAACTCCCCAGCTTGCATAAGTTATTGCATCCTGGTATTCATGACCTCTGCTGCCGGGAAAATCTGCACAACTTCTTGAACCTGCACAAGAATGAATTCCAAATTTTAATCCTTTTGAATGAATATAATCGGCAATTGCTTTCAAACCCGAGGGAAATCTTTCGAGATCGGGAATAATGAACCCAAGACTGTCACGGTGATCAAGCTGCCAGCAATCATCTATTACGATATACTCATAACCGGCGTCTTTCATTCCTGAAGCAACAATTTCGTCAACTGTATTCCTGATCAGTTGCTCATTTATATCACAGGCAAAAGTATTCCAGCTATTCCAACCCATTGGCGGAGTTAAAGCCAGCTTTTCAAATTTTTGAGAGTAGATATTTATTGATAACAAAAGAAGAATCGACATACTAAAAAGAAAAGGTACTATGTAGTTTTTTTTCATGGCAAATTCCTGATTGGAAAGAATATCCTAATAAATTAGATCAACCTGCTTTTAAAATTAATAAGTTAAGTTCCCAAATTATATACCGGTTATTCCCCGTAGGAACTGTTAGAATTGCAACGATTTAGCGGCACGAATTTATAAGTTTAATAAGTTATTATAGATTTTATAAAATCTCTTGGTGTTATTTCAAAAGCAGCATTTTCTTTGTTGATATAAACTCTCCTGCTTTAATCTGGTAAAAATATACTCCGCTTGCTATTCCGCCTGCATCAAAGCTTACTTTATAATTACCGGCTTTTTCGGAAGCGTTCACAAGCTTACTGACTAATTGTCCTGTCGAGGAAAAGACATTTAAAGAAACGGGGCTTTCTTTCGGCAATGAGTAATTTATAAATGTATTAGGATTAAAAGGATTGGGATAATTCTGCTCAAGCTTATATTCCGATGGCATAATATTACTCCCTTGTTCTTTAACATCAGTAATCCCATCACCATTAAAATACCCAAGTAAGAAAACCAAAGGTGCATTCCAATTAATAGCAATTTCATTCGAAGCATAACTTCCCTGATCATCTATATAGCATAATGCAGCCGGAGTCGTATTATCATAGTGTGATTGCAATACAGCATCATCCAAATATTTATCCGGTCCGCCAACTACTAAACCGGGAACAGGATCAACAACTCCATCAGCACCTGATGGACGATGATGAGGATGCATAACAGGATTTGAACCAACACCGGTTATATAACATTTGTTGTTCGCATTTATACCAAGAATATAATCCAGTTGCTTTAGCGCTATATCATAATAATCATCATTATTTGATTGCTCATAACCAAAAAGCAAAAGAACTCCTGTATTCATCACCGCTGAATTGCATCCCCAGGTATACTGAGAAGGACTTAAAGTAACTCCGAATCCGGTTGTAACGGATTTACTTACTATAGAGTTACAACTATTAAGCAAACCTGATTTTAAGATATTTTTTATTCCTTGTGAAGCAGTTGATTGTTTACTGAACAAATAAGTAAGGAGTGCAAGGTCTTTGACATTCCCCCACCAAATTGTTGCATCGATTGTACCTACCGCACTATAGTTATTTTTGAAATACTCGTTGTAAACCGAGTCACCTGTAGTTTCAAAAAGCTCTGCAGAAGCCCAGAGCCGTTCGTCTCTGTCATCACCATCGCCGTATACACCAGTAGCAGTACCGGGTGGATTGGAGAAACCACCTGCAGGGACAATGTTTGGATTATCAGTTAGGAATGACCACGCTAATATTGCAGCATCATAACACTGGCTGGAAAAATCTGCATCATAATCTTTGAATAACCTTGACGCTCTAGCCATCATAGCCGCGAAATCTCCGGTTGCAGTGGTCGATACCTGGTAAATGTACCTGGTTGCATTATCAGACTGCGGCATAACGAATCCGGAAAAATTTTCCCGGGTTAATTTGAAATAAACTCCACCATCTTCCTTTTGCATTTTTAAAAGCCATTCCAATTCAAATCTTGCTTCATCTAAAATATCGGGAACTGAGTTTCCGCTTTCGGGAATGTCCAAATCATCCTGATTAAATTTATCCTGGAAATATTCATATCCCATTAACATGGTGCCAACAGTTATCCCTGCATTGACAACGTACTTTCCATAATCACCTGCATCGTGCCAGCCGCCTTTGTTTTCTACATAACCAGAATCACTGGTACTTGAGTGAAGCATACCATCATTTAAATGACAAGCCGGATGATGATATACATCTGCGAACTGTGTTGTTAATGCAACACCACATCTTTGAAAATAGAAACCTTTGAGCGATTTAAAGTATGCATCTTCAAAAACATTTGATGAAATATTAAAAACAAATGAACTATCACCGTTGCTAAGCCTGATAAAATAAGAACCGGTTCTCTCAAAAGAAGTAAAATCACCTTCATACAATGTCAGACCTGTTGCCGGATCGTCTGTTACGGAAAGAGTCAAAGCATCGCTAAAGTAAACTGTGCCTGTTGAATTTTCAACGACATAAAAGCTGTCAGCGTTTTCATCAGTATAAAAATGTTTTGGCAGATTTGATAAATACCCAACCTGGTTCACAAATATTCCTGAAGCGAAAGTTTCAAAAGAAAAAAGTATAAGGACTAATAAAAATTGAAGGATTTTCATATCACAGCTCGCAATTTGCAAATAAAATGATAGTATAATATATAAATTATTGCGGAGTTATATTGAGGTGTAATTAGGTAATTTGATTTTATCATACTGATGAAATGTAATAATTTTATTCTTTCAATTGCCAAATAAATATTAAAATTCTAAATACAATACACAATATTTCACTAATTTTTATTCTGCACCTCTCTCAGCTTTTGTAAATTAGCCTTTTTATGATGTCCCTAAATTTTAACAATTTGTTTATTGAAGAAAATGAATATTATTCTACATATAAGAGAAATGATTTCTAATACTATTGGATTAGTCTTAAAATTTTCCTTACTATCCTTAGACAAAACCAAACCACGCCGTGTTTTTCCTCATTTTGCAAAGCTCAAAACGAAGACGAGTGGAGGTGGCGGGAGTCGAACCCGCGTCCGAAATTAAGATCCAAGGAACTTCTACATACATAGTCTGTTTTGTTTCGACTTTAAGCTATAAAACAGACAAAAATCGCTTAAAGTCTGCCTGCTGTTTATTTCGCATCAACTGCACAGACAACAGAATCTGCTATCTTACCTAACGGCGTTCATCCAAACCCCGGCAAGAGGGAGAATGGGGAACGGCTGCGTTATTTACGCAGCGAGGGCGTAATTATATTCGCCAATTAATTTGTTTTACCGCCGATTAACGTGTCTGCGGAGAACACGGTACGCAGTTCAATGTCTCCTTAATCCCGTCGAAACCAAATTCACCCCCGGATCCAATTCAGAATTAACAATTTTTAATTGTTAATTATAAATTTTGTTAATCGGATTTCCATAAAGTGTCGGGAATACCTGAGATCATATTTTCATAACGTGAAAGAACAAAAAACAAATCAGATAATCTATTCGTAAAAATAATGATATTATCCCCTATTTTCACCGTATTATTTAATGCTACAAGCTCTCTTTCAGCCCGTCTTGCAATCGTTCTGCAAACGTGTAAAAGTGAAGCCGATTTTGAACCACCGGGAAGAATGAAATTCTTGATCTCATGCAATTTTACTTCATATACATCAATATGTTTCTCTAACTCTTCATAATATTCTGCCGGAGATCGGAAAATATCCAGTTTTTTAGTTTTATCATTATCCGGTGTAGCCAGATCAGAACCGATTATAAAAAGCTTGTTTTGAATATCACTTAATAATGATTTTACAGAACTATCCTTTATCTCGGTAATTGCCAAACCTATAAACGCATTGAGTTCGTCAATTGTTCCGTAAGCATTAATTCTTGGGGAATCTTTTGATACTCTTTCTCCACCGAATAAACCGGTTTCACCTTTATCACCGGTTTTAGTGTAGATTTTCATTTTATGAATGGTAATTCACAAACGGTAACCACAGATGATCTTCCGTTTGTGCTTTTTGCAATAAGTTTTGTTCCTGCAGTCGAAAATGCTTTCCTTATATAGCCTAACCCGATCGGTAATTCTAACTTAATGGAATTTGTAAGCGAAGTTATATTTCCTATCTCTTCGTTGTTGTTGAACAAAGTAAATTGTTCTTCCCCGATGACCTCTTCATTAAATTTAATACCGACTAAATATTTCTGCACCTTGTTGTATGTATCAAGACGTCCAATTACTTCCTGACCAATATAACAGCCTTTTTGAGTATCAATAAATTCCATCAACCTGGCTTCAAGCGGATTGTAGTTATCGTTCAATTCGTTTGGCGCCGAAGGTATTCCCTGTTCTATCCTGTATGTATTATACGCTTCTTCCCCAACCAGATTGAAATTAAACGGTCCATCGTATTCAAACATATTATTAACTATACGTTTACTGTTTTCAAAATCGGAAAGAAGCCAAAATTTATTATGCCCTCTTTCATCTTTAAACTTTATCAGGAAAAATAATAAATTTTCAGTGTGAATGATTTTGAACGTGTCTGTATCAATTTCATTTACAACATCACCGCAAATTATTCTTATAAATGAATCAGCCTGCGGACCGGTTAATTCCAGTAAACTATATTTGCCATTAGCGTCGTTAACATGTACATCGTCGCTGATTACATATTTTTTTACCCATCTCATTACTTTAGATTTATTTTCTCTACCGCAAACAAGCAACTGGTAATCCTCAAAATTAATTAGTCGTGTTACACCTATTATTCTTCCTTTATCAGAAGCAAAGAGTGTAACCTTTGTATGAGCTTTGGGAAGATTTTGTGTTGAGCTAGTCGAGATGCGATGAAGAAAATCCAGCACATCTTTACCTTTAAGTTCTATTATCCCCAGGTGCGAAATATTCCTTAATCCTACACCTGAGTATAAACTATCTATTTCTTTTTCCTTTGTACTGTATTTAGCAATGACCTTATAACCATCGATCGACAAAGTATCAAATCCTTTTTCAGATAAATATTCTATTAATTCTGCTGGCATGGTTTCAGTTTCAATCATTAATTATCCTTAATATATTCCATCAAAAATATAAGTTAACAAATTTTGTTAAATATAATGTAACTTTTGGTTTCATAAAATATGATTCAATTGCCTGTTCAAATTTAAAAAATTTCCTAAGTAGTTGGCAATGTTACTAAAATAAAGTTTTGATTAATATTCCGATTATGATTCCCGATGGCATTTAGCCAGAATATCGCTTTTAAATCATCACAAAGAACTTGTGTAAAAAGGATAAAACGACAAAATAAGCCTGATAATAGGTCAAAAATTATACCGGGGACAAATAATCAAAAAACTATCCTTAATGTATGAATAATCATATATATCAATAATTGGAGTTCGTTGAAAAAAGTCTTGAGAAAATAAACCGGTAAAAGTAAGATTATTTTGCATATTCCTGTAAAAAATACGCAGAGCTCAATATCCCGAGATGGAAATGATTAAGATCAAAATGCTCGTTCGGGGAATGTAAATTTTCAGTGTTTAAACCTAACCCCATTAAAACTGACGGAGCTTTTAATCTTTTTGTAAATACTGTTACTATGGGAATTGATCCCCCTTCTCGCATAAATACAGTTTTTTTTCCAAATGCTTTGGTCATTGCATATTCACCTGCTACCATAGCTTTATCGTCCAGCGGAGTAAGAAAAGGATAGCCACCATGCAAATTTTTAATTTTCAGAGAAACTGTTGGAGGTGTAATACTCTTAATGTATTTCGTAAATAGTTTTGCAATTTTATTAGGATCCTGGTTAGGAACAAGGCGCATACTTATTTTTGCCATTGCTTTTGAAGGGAGAACTGTTTTAGCTCCTTCTTCAGTAAATCCACCTAATATACCATTACAATCCAGAGTAGGACGCGTCCAGGATCTTTCTAAAGTTGTATAACCTTTCTCTCCTTTTAGCTTTTTAACACCTATTTCTTTTGCAAATTTCTTCTCTGAAAATTTAAGCGATTCAAAATTTTCTTTTTCTTTTTTCGTAACCTTAACAACATCATCGTAAAAACCGGGAATAGTAATATGACCGTTCTTGTTCATCAATTTTGAAATTATCTCAGCAAGGACATTTAT
>Ga0307436_1000773_pt1 | contig 14917 bp, 12 predicted proteins | sample SalMarWE160440MG_FD_202513 | JGI IMG/M metagenome (GOLD analysis project Ga0307436, IMG submission 202513) | Salt marsh sediment microbial communities from the Plum Island Ecosystem LTER, Massachusetts, United States - WE1604-40 | ecosystem: Environmental > Aquatic > Marine > Intertidal zone >...
CGACCCGGCTCACCGACCTGCGCGCCGCACTTGCCGATGGCGCCTGGCAGCGGTCCCGCCAATTCTGTCTGCTGGATTTTCCGGTCCGCGATCTCGCCGACCTCAACTTCGGCGTCCTCGGTTACGGAGAGCTGGGGCGGGCCGTGGCACGGGTAGCCGAGGCGTTCGAAATGCGCGTGCTCATCGCCCAGCGCCCGGGCGGGCCGCGCCGGCCCGATCGCATCCCCCTGCAACGCCTGCTCGGCGAGGTGGACGTGCTCAGCCTGCACTGCCCGCTCACCGAGTACACACGCAACCTGATCGGCGCCCCGGAGCTGGCCCTGATGAAACCCGATGCCCTGCTCATCAACACCGCTCGCGGCGGCATCGTGAACGAGGCGGCGCTCGCCGATGCCCTCAGGCGAGGCACGATCGGGGGAGCCGGCGTGGACGTGCTGGGCCGGGAGCCGCCGGCCCAGGGCAATCCCCTGCTCGCCCCCGACATCCCCAATCTGATCCTCACCCCCCATGTCGCCTGGGCCACCCGCCAGGCCCGCCAGCGCCTGATCGAGGAGATCTCGCTCAACATCCAGGCATTCGAGCGAGGCACGCGGCGCAACCGGGTGGTCTGACGCCCCGGTTACCCTCAGGGGCGATCCGCGGAACAGGGGCCAACGCAAGTGCCATTGTCCGGGTCATTAGCGACGGATGGATCTAAACGTCCGTCACCCCCCTGGATTTTAGGTGACTCAGTATGCTCGGATCGCTTCTGTTCTTTGAGGTAGCGGCTTTCATAAAAATGACGACGCCATCGATGTCACGGATGATTCCTTTCAGTCGCCCATCGTCTTCATTGGCGCTGCTGATAGACTCGAATGCGAGATCCATCAGGTGCTTGTCGTGACGTGCGATACCGATCGCATAGGCGAGATAGCAGGCGAGTCCGGGGTGCTTCAAGTCGATACGTTTGGCATAGGCTTGCCATGCGCTCACCCAGCGGTCCCATTCCATCGCCGAGAGCTTGGTGCCGTCGAGGTGCAGAAACAAGGTGGCGCTGATGAGATCATCCTGCCAGTGCCAGTCAGGTGCCGTGCCCTTGCGGCGTGCGAGATTGACAGCGCGCTCATGAAAATCCAGGCAGCGACCACACTGATAATAACAGGCCAAAACATATGCGATGTATTCCCGCTCGAGCGTGGTCAATTCGAAAGGCGCTGTCTCGCCGGGCACGCCCTCAAACACAATCTGGTGCAGCTCGTTTAGAACGTCATTGAAGGCCCAGCCGAGAAGCGGTGTTTTTCTCTTTATCATGCGGGTTTCCCTCGTTACTCAGGAAGTCGCCATTAAGACCATATTCTTTTCAGACGATCGGGGATCAGTCCGTCGCGGCCTTTAGCCGCCTCGAAGGCGGTTGTCGGGCCCAGGGGGACGCATTCACGGCGTGTCCCGGCTGGCTTGTTCCGGGGCATACGGCATCACTCGTGTAGCTCTTGGTTTCGGGATGCCACCCCTGTACTCAATATCGACAACGGGACAGCGCTTGGCATTTAAAAAGGCAGAAAGCTGCTCGGGCATCTCGGGGGCCTCCCAACGGACGCCTGCGAGACATTCTAGTCTGACGCTGGCCGGCGGCGCGGTCAACGTTGCGCCAGCCTGCCAGAGCGCGCGGTTATCCGCTTAGAGCCGATAAGCGCATGTCTGGGGCTCATCTTTTTGGCGACGCGTGTCGGCCGCGTCTCGGTGGTTGGTTGGCTGCCTGTCATCCCCCGCCGCAGACTGGCGCCTCTGCCACAGCCCGAGCGTGCCGGCCCTGCACAAGGAGCCATCGGTGTCCTGCACGAGTGGCTGCGTTGCCTCGAGCAAGAGCAGCCTCGTTACGCGGAATCGCCGGAGCATCGGAGCAGACGCAGGACCGCTCCACACGCGGTCAGGGCGCCTTATCGCCTTCAGCAGCACCCGGCGTTAACCCCTTCAGTGCCTGCTCCAACAGCGCATTGACAGCCGCCCGGCTCGGCACAACCTCCCCGGCCAGGGAGAAACCGGGGAAGAAGTCCCTGCCGGCCTTTGCGTTGGCCCGGGCCGCCTGTTTGATCCCGACGATTCGCCGGTAGCAGCTGGTCATCACCCGGTCGTGCCTGCAGCCCAGTAGATGATAGGTCTCGTGGACCGCGACCGCTCCCGGATCAGGACCGAGGCCGTCACCGGCCGGGACAGGAACAAACACGTAAGCGTGGGTGGACGTATCGATCTCGGCGGCGCCGAATCCATGGACCAAGATACCCCACAGCTCGTTCGCAGCCGGGCGCGCAGCCAGGGCCAGGAGCCGATCACAGGGTGCCTCAAGCGGATGGGATGCCACCTCATCGATGAGCTTGCGGTAAGACGGCGAGGCGCGCGTCCAGTCCCGTGTCCAAGATAGGCGGACCTCCAGTCCGTAGCGCTCCAGCTCTGCCGAGATCGCAGCCATGACAGCGCCCACCTGTGCTTCGGCGATTCCCTCGTCCCGCAGTACGCAGAATCGGATTGTCTGGCGGGGACCGAAGTCCATCGCCGCCAGCACACCCGGGTCGTGCCTGCCGAGGGTCGTGCAGCCCACGACAAGGCACGCGCCGAGCAGAAGAGACAGGCGTTTTCGGCTCATATTGCGCTGTTAACCGAAAACCGGCTGTTGAAACCGCCAAGGCGGCAAGATGGCCAAGAACTTCATGGATATATCCGAGAAACGGGGGTCACCCGCTCGGGGAAACGCGAGCTTTTCCACTAGACGCGGATCTAGCTTGGCGCCCTTTGCGCCTTAGCGGCTCAAATGCTCTCTCCAGGGTCAACGCCGGCTGGACTTGCTTTCCGCTCTGTCCCGAGGCACCGGATGCGCGCTCCGGACTTTCGCGTATCCTGACACCTTCATCTCACGGCGGCGCCTCACGCCAGCGCTCCAGGATGTCCATGCAGCGCCGGTTTATGTCCCTGGCCCGCTGGTCGGAGTCCGCCTCGGTGTAACAGCGCAGCTCGGGGGCATTGCCGGAAGCGCGCAGATGGACCACCTCCTCGCTCTCGAAGGTGATGCGAAGGCCGTCGGTGGCGTCTACCGCGGCCACGGTGCCGAGGTCTGGACCGAATACAGTCTCAATTGTGTACCGATCCTGGGCGAGATCGCCAGACCAGAAGGCGGCTATGCACCGCCGGCTGATCTCGGTGGGAAACGCCTTGAGTCGATCGCTGGCGGTGTAGCGGCTCGGAAGCTCGGCGCACAGCGTCGATAGCGGGACCCGCCGGCGGCGAGCGGATGAGAGCAGCGCGAGCACCGGCAGCATGGCGTCGCGAGTTGGCAGGGCCGACAGGCGTTGCTTTCCCATTTCGATGACGGTCGCAGTGAGAAACCCGCCGTTGGCCTCGTAGCCAACCACACGTTGTCCCCCGGCGTAGAGCTCGGCCTCCATTCCCTCGATCACATAGGGGGAGCCGATAGGGGTGCGTCTCACCCGGTCGAACCAGCCGCACTTCTCCACCGCGGAGTTGCTACTTACCGGGGTCACCACCCGATCGGCGGCCAGGGAACGCGCGCACAGGATTCCAAGCAGATCGCCCCGGATCCAACGCCCTTGCTCGTCGGCAATCAAGGGGCGATCACCGTCCCCGTCGGCACTGACCAGGGCGTCCAACCGGTCGGCGGGCACCCACTCTTGCGCCAATGCCACGTCCTCGGGCCTAATCGCCTCGGTGTCGACCGGGACGAACTGCGCTGAACGGCCCCGTCGGAGCACCTCAGCACCCAGCCCTTGGATGACCGCCGCCAGGGGCTCGCGCGCCACCGTGGAATGCTCGTAGATCCCGACGCGCAGGCCACCAAGACAGCCCGGCGGGAAGAATCCCAGATAGCGGTCGATGAAGGCAAGCCTCGCCCGCGGAGCGACGTCCGGCAGGCAGACCGGCGCGGCCAGCGCACCGTTGGCGTCAAAACGGCTGGGGGGGAGGAACACCCTTTGGGCACGAATCGCTGCCTCGTCCACCTTGAGGATCTCCCCCCGCGGGGTATTGAATTTGACGCCGTTGCGGTCACCCGGGATGTGACTGCCGGTGACCATGACCGACGGGATGCCCTCGTCCATGCCGAACAGGGCCAGGGCCGGCGACGGCAGGCGGCCGCAATTGATAATCTCGCAGCCGTTATCCAGGGCGGCGGCGGCCACTGCGCCCATGATACGCGGCGTGCTGGCGCGCAGGTCGCCGCCGAGAGCCAGCCTGCGCGCAACGCGGGGTCCGCGAGCCAAATGCCGGAGGAAGGCGAGCGTGTATGCGTAGCACACCCGATCGGTCATGTCTTCGACCCGCCCGCGCACGCCACTCGTGCCGAAGTCGACGCGGGACTCCCGCATCAGCTCGGCAAGCTGGACCTGAGAGGGGGCTTGGGTCATGCTGGCGGCCTCGAGAAAGGTGCCATTTTAGGCCAGCACCGAGCAAGCCATAAGGTAGTGGGTGCTGCCCTTAGGCTTGACCGAGCGATCGGGCGACACGCCGTCGCCGCATTAGAAGCCGTGAGGAGCGATGACCATGCTGAGACGAAAGACGACCCTCGCAGTCTCCATCGGAGGCATTTTGCTTGCGCAGGCCGCGCTTGCCGGGGCCGCCGCACCGGCCGAAACGGCGACGCCCGAAGCGGCCGCAACACCGTCGGCGGAGGCACCCACCCCGCCCGCTCCCGAAGCGGCGGCCCCGCCTGGCCCGCGAGCGATTGTGCCGCCCACCCTGGCGACGCCTCCTCTGCCGGCTCCCTTGGGTCCGACGGCCCATCGCGCACCCGGGACCATGCTCATGACACCCGCAGAGCAGGCGGCATACCGCAACAGGATGCGCGGCATGTCCGCGAAGGAGCGCAAGGCCTATCGCGATCAACAGTATGAGCTGATGCGCCGCCGCGCGCGCCAGCTCAGCATGGCGCTGCCCGAGACGCCTCCCTGGAAGAATCCCTCACGCAAACGCAAGCCGACGATGACTGCGGCCGAGTACAAGGACTACGTCGATACCCTGAAGTCCCTGCCCCCCGAGGAGCGCCAGGCCTACCGGGAGGAGCGGCACCAAGAGATCCAGAAGAGGATGGAAGAGCTGGCCCCGGAGCTGCCGGGCATGCCCGGGCCGCCGGCCATGCCGGAGCCCCCGCCTCCGCCACCGGCCCTCGCACCTGCGGTGGGCAAAGACTGGGCGGCCCTGCGTCGGCAGTTGCAGAGCATGACCCCCGAGGAGCGCCAACGCTATCGCGAAGCGCACTACCGGCGTCTGCGCGAAGTGGCCAAGGCTGCCGGGATAGACCTTCCGGAGACCCCGCCCTGGGACATGACCGCCGAGCAGCGCGCAGCGCAGATCCAGCCGCAGAGGGATGCCTTGCACGAGGCGAAGCCTCTCGTGCCCTGGCCCGGGTACGCAGGGCCCGAGCACTGGGGGAGCGCTTACGGCCCGGACTGGAGCGCCCGGCCGGCCGCGCCGGGCTACGGCCACCCGTACGAGCCCTATGGCTGGGCGCCTTACGGCGCCGGCCCTTGGGGTCCTTATCCTTATTATTAAGGGGTGTCGCCTCCGCGACCCGACCCCGCCTCGCCGGGGTCGGTGAGGCGGGGGTTACCAACGGCGGCTCTGGCCTGGGGCACCAGCGCCGCCGCCGCCTCACGGCTAAGGAAACGCCAGGGCACTGGGATCAATCGGGGCACCTGCCGGCGGTAATTGGCATAGGGTTGGCCATGGTAGATGAGCAGCTTGCGCTCCTCGAGCCGTGACCCGACGGCGAAGTATCCGGTGATCATGAGGGCCGACAGTAGCAGCGCCGCATCCATGCTACGCGTCCAGACCAAGATCAGCCCCAGACTGTACCAAGGATGGCGCACAAATCGGTGCAGCGGAGAGATTCGGAGCACCTCCTGATCCTCCACTGCCGCCATGCGGGCCCGCCATTGGCGCAATCCCAGGAATTCCAACCCGTCGTAATAGCGCAGGGACCAGACGAAGCCACACAGGGCGAGCACGGACGCCCCGTCGACGATCCATTGCGCCGTGCCGGTCCAGTGCCAAAGCAGCTCGCCCCGAAACTGCACCAGCAGGCTCAGGGGAGCGCTCAGCAGCAAGAGCGCCAAACCATTGAAGACGAGCCGATAGGCGGGCAGGAGTCCCGGCCAGCGGCGGGAAACCCAGCGCTTGGCGCGCAGGGATGCGAGTGCAGAGTGAGCAGCGAAGTAGGCCAGCCACGCCGCAACAAGGATGGAGCCCTGGGCAAGGGTCATGGGCCGAGCCTCGAGTTGTGATGTCAAGGCACCTGCTCCGCCCACATCCAGATCGCGGAGCCCTGGAAAACGTCGCCGCCGCCGGAGTGCAAGGCGCGCCGGCACTCCAGACGATGTTTCGCGCCGGGGCGAGGACCGAGCGCACCGTCATGGTACGCCCCGGCGCACCCCAGGTCACCGGGCCGGCCCTGACGCGCACAGGCGAAGGCCCGTACAATGGGTGCCCGACTCGGCCTGGGAGCAATCCGATGGACATTCGAGGCAGCGGTAGCTACCGGCGTCTGACCGAGCTGGAGGTCATGCAGCAGGTGCTTCCCATGCGCGGGGCCCGGGTGTTGGAGCTCGGCTGCGGCAGGGCGCTGGTAACCCGCTTGATGGTCGAGCGCCTCGGCGCTGCCCGCATTACTGCCACCGAGGTCGACAGGATTCAGCACGAAAAGAACCTGCAAATGAACGACCTGCCTGACGTAACCTTCAAGTTGGCCGGGGCCGAGGCGACCGGCTCCCCGGACGCCAGTGTGGACATTGTGGTGATGCTCAAGTCCCTGCATCACGTACCGGTCGCACTCATGGACCAAGCAATGGAGGAGATTCGCCGGGTTCTCCGTCCAGGCGGTTTCGCCTACATCTCCGAGCCGATCTATGCGGGCGCGTTCAACGACATCCTGCGCCTGTTCAATGACGAGCAACAGGTCCGCGAGGCGGCCTTTTCGGCAGTGGCGCGTGCCGTGGAAACCGGGCTACTGGAGCTCGTCGACGAAATCTTCTTCGAGAGCCCCTCGAGCTTCGAGAGCTGGGGAGAATTTGAGGAGCGTATCTTAGGCGCGACTCACAGCGAATACCGGGTGGACGAGCCGCTGTATATCCGGATCAAGCGCGCCTTCATGGCGCACATGGGCCCCGCCGGAGCCGAGTTCTTCAATCCCACACGGGTTGACCTGCTGCGCCGCCCCTCCAAATAGCCGGCATTTCTCACCGGGATTCGTCGCGAGGCGTGCGAGATGTGCGCCGAGACAAGGCGCGCGCCACACTGGGCGCCAACGTCGCTCGGCACCCCCCATTCGTTGCTGGCCTGGGTGATCGGGATTGCGCTCACCCTGTCACTCGTCCTGGCCACCCTGCGGCTGTGAGCATGCCGCGGCGACGCAGCGCGACTGCGGCGCTTGAGGCCCGGGTTTCTCACCGATCCGCCCCGGGCGATCCCGAGCAGTCACAGGATCGGAATAGAGGCTCTATGGTTGGCCGCCATAGCGGCGTCGCCGATTGAGGGCAAAGCGCATGCGGGTGGCCGACCATCAGTTGCTGACCTTGATGATGATGGCCGGAATGCCGTTGGCTTTCAGCCGGGCATGCAGCTCATTGACCTGGTCCCGGGTGTACGGGCCACTGCGCACGCGCTGGAAGCTCTCCTTACCGTCGATGCTCACTTGCTGGACCCGGGCCTCCACGCCGAGCAGGGCCAGGCTGGCTTTCGACCGCTCGGCGTCGGCACTGCGGCGATAGGCCCCCATCTGCAGCAGGTAGGACGCCGCCTGGGCCGGCGGGTGCGCCGCAGCGGGCGTCCCGGCCGGCCGGCCGCTCGGCGCTCTCACCGATGGGGCGGGCGCATCGGGCTTGCCCAGGTCCTCCTCGGGGACCACGACCTCTTGGGCCGGCAACAGGGTGTAAAAGTCGAAGCGAGGCGAGGGTCCCCGCCCGTGACCCTCGGTCTTGTCCGACGTGCGCGGTGGCGCGGGTGCGGGTGCGGGTGCGGCCTGATGGATGCCGGCGCGGGGCGGCGTCAGCTTGAGCCAGGCGAGGCTGGCCCCGAACAGCCCGACGACCAGGCCGGCGGCAAACAGCACCCAGCCCGGCGTGGAGCGGCGCGGTGAGGGGGCGGCCCGGCTCTTGTAGTCCCTGGACACGGCTACATCGCCTCTGGCGCCGAGACCCCTAGCAGGCCCAGACCGTTACGCAGGACCTGCCGCACGGCGAGGATCAGGTTGAGCCGGGCCTCGCGCAAGCCCGCCTCGTCAACCAAAAACTGGTGGGCGCTGTAATAGGTGTGGAAGTCGTTGGCGAGCTCACGAAGATAGTGCACGAGCTGGTGGGGCTCTTCGTTCAGCGCGGCAAGCTCTATGACCTCCGGATAACGCGACAGCGTCTTCAGGACGGCGGTCTCGTGCTCGGCCTGGAGCAGCTCCAGCCCCGCGTCGCCGGGCAAAGGCCCCGCCGCCATACCGCGCTCAGCGGCCTGGCGCAGCACGCTGCACACCCGGGCATGGGCGTACTGCACGTAGTAGACCGGGTTGTCGCTGCTCTGGGACTTTGCCAGGTCCAGGTCGAAGTCCAGGTGCTGCTCGCACTTGCGCATCACATAAAAGAAGCGGGCCGCGTCGCGTCCGACCTCCTTGCGCAGCTGCCGCAAGGTCACGAACTCACCCGAGCGGGTTGACATTTGGACCTTTTCGCCGTTGCGGTACAGGATGGCGAACTGCACCAGCAGAACATCGAGCTTCGAGGGATCGTCCCCGAGCGCCTGCAAGGCGGCTTTGATCCGGGGCACGTAGCCATGATGGTCGGCCCCCCAGATGTCGATCACCCTCTCGAAGCCGCGCTCCAGCTTGTCCATATGATACGCGATGTCGGACGCGAAGTAGGTCGTCTGGCCGTTCTCGCGGACCAATACGCGGTCCTTCTCATCGCCGTAAGTGCTGGAGCGAAACCAGAGCGCGCCTTCGTGCTCGTAAAGCGCGTCGGCGGCACGCAGTCGCTCGATGGCCCGGCTCACCGCGCCGCTCTCGACCAGCGAGCGCTCCGAGAACCAATGATCGTAAGTCACCCCGAACAGCTCGAGATCGTCGCGGATGTCGTCAAGGATCGTGTTGAGACCCAGCTCAAAGACATAGCGGTAGCGATTGTCCCCGAGCAGCTCCTTGACCCTGAAGGTCAGGGCGTCGATGTGGACCTCCTTGTCCCCTCCCTCGGACTCGTCCGCGGGAAGATCCGCCGCTACCGCGTCGGCACTCTGGCGGTACGCGTCCCCATGCTCCCGATGCAGGGTTGCCGCGATGTCCCAGACATAATCGCCCTTGTAGCCGTTGACCGGGAACGCGAGGGCTTCCCCGCACAGCTCCAGGTAGCGCACCCAGATACTGCTCGCGAGGATATCCATCTGGCGCCCCGCGTCGTTAACGTAATACTCCCTGTGCACGTCGAAGCCCACGGCCTGGAGCAGATCTGCGACCACTGCCCCGTAGGCGGCCCCGCGACCGTGTCCTACATGCAGAGGCCCCGTGGGATTCGCCGAGACGAACTCCACCTGGACGCGTCGCCCGGCCCCCAGAGGGCTGCGCCCGAAGCGGTGGCCGGCCTCGAGAATCTGGGGAATCAGGGCCCGATAGGCCCCCGGAGCCAACACAAAATTGATGAATCCCGGTCCGGCAATCTCCACCCGGGCAATCCGCTCGGACTGCGGGAGCGCTGCCACGACCCGCTCGGCGAGCTCGCGTGGGGGCAGCCTCACGGCCTTGGCGAGCACCATCGCCACGTTGGTGGCAAAGTCACCATGGCGCTCTTCGCGGGCCCGCTCGACGAGCGGTGCGCAAAGCGCGTGGGGCGGGAGCACCCCCTGTGCGGCCAGGCGCTCCAGAGCGGTTCTCAGCAAGCGTTGAACGAGGGATCTCATGACTGGTCTTGCGGGCTCCCAACGCCGCTGGGCGGCACCCGCCCGCGCCCGATTCGAGGGGGTCTTGGCGGGATTGAGCGCGGGCCGGCGGTCGGCCCTCGGGCAGCGACGCAGGGTCGGCGCGAATCGCTAGACCGAGCGCCGCCGCCAGGCTCGGACGGCGCGCCAGCATACCAGGAAAACGTCGACCCAGACCAGGCGTCCCCGGGAGGGGCCCTGGCACCAAGTGACGAGCCCCGGTGCGCGGATTTCTCACCAGGGCTCGTGAGGCGGGCGGCCGAGATGCGCGTGGACGCAAGACGCGCGACGAGCCGGGTGCCCCGGGGTACGCGACAATACGTCGAGCACCCGGGCCGAGCGCAACCCCGTAGACGCGGGCAGATCGGGCGCCACAACAGAAGCTTGGTGAGAAATGCCGGCTCTAGCAGCCTGTCGGACTTTGGGGCCCGTAGCGAGGGAAAGCGGGATCGAGGCGGATTTTCTGCTCGATTGAGGAGAATAGCCGGCTCTATTTGACGAGATCGAGCTGGAAATCCGGCCGGTATCCGCTTTTCCGCAGTAGGGCATCCAACGTTCGACAGGCTGCTAGAACAGCTCCTGGGGATCCACGTCGAGAGACCAGCGCACGGCGCGTGCCGTCTCCAGCTCCGGCAGCCGCGGCACCCACGCCGCAAGCAGGCTCTGGAGCGCCGGCCGTTGAGTGCATTGCACCAGCAGATGTGCCCGAAACCGACCGGCGCGACGCTCCATCGGCGCTGGCACGGGTCCCCAGATGTCGATCCGGTCGCCATCGAGGGTGCGAGCCAGGGCTGCGGCCTGCTCCAGGAAGGCGGACGGTGCCTGTGGCCGAGGGGCTTGGGCGCGCAGCAGGGCCTGGTGACTGAAGGGCGGGAGATGCGCCGCCTGGCGCTCGGCCAGAGCACGCTGGGCGAAGGCCCCGTACCCGCCCCGCACCAGGGTCTGCAGCAACGGGTGATCGGGGTGGCGGGTCTGGATCAGCACGCGCCCAATTCGCTCGGCCCGCCCGGCACGCCCGGCGACCTGCACGATGAGCTGGGCCAAGCGCTCGGGCGCCCGATAGTCCGCACCCATCAGCCCTTGGTCGATGTCCAGCACGCCCACCAGGGTCACGCCTGGGAAATGGTGTCCCTTGGCAAGCATCTGGGTGCCCAGCAGCAAGGCATGCCGCCCTTCGCGGATCTCCGACAGCAACGTCTCCAGGCGTCCCTTGCGCCGGGTGCTATCGCGGTCGATGCGCACCAGGGCTGCGTCGGGGAAACGCGCCGCGAGCATCTCTTCGAGCCGCTCGGTGCCATGCCCTACCGGGCGCAGATCCTGGCCGCCGCAGTCAGGACAGCGCGACTCGGTCTCGCGCTGGGCCCCGCAGTGATGGCACCAGAGCGTGCCGGTGGCCAGGTGCAGGGTCATGCGCGCGTCACAGCGGCGACACTCGGCTACCCAGCCACAGGCATGACAAGTCAGCACCGGCGCATAGCCTCGCCGGTTGAGAAAGAGCAGGACCTGGCTCCCCCGCGCGAGCTCCTCACCGACCAGACGGATGAGCACCGGTGACATCCCCGCCTCGAGCCGCGCCGAGCGGATGTCGATCAGCTCCAGGCGCGGTACAGTCGCGACTCCCGCACGCTCGGGCAACGATAGCCAGCGATAGCGGCCCGTGCGGGCATTGCGCAATGTCTCGAGCGACGGGGTCGCAGAGCCGAGCACCACGGGGCAGCGCGCGCGTCTCGCCCGGGTCACGGCAAGGTCCCTGGCGGAGTAGCGAAACCCGTCCTGCTGTTTGAACGACAGATCATGCTCTTCGTCGACGATGATCAGCCCGAGTCCAGGCAGCGGTGTGAGGACAGCAGAGCGGGTGCCAACGACCAGGTCGGCACGCCCATGCTGGGCCTCGACCCAGGCGTGCGCACGCCGGCCCTCGGAGAGCCCCGAGTGCAGCAGCGCCATGGGCCGGTCGATCCGGCGCCGCAGCCGCCGCACCAGCTGGGGCGTGAGGCCGATCTCTGGAACCAGCACCAGGGCGCGCCGGCCCTGGGCCAACACCTGCTCCACGAGCCTCAGATAGACCTCGGTCTTGCCGCTTCCCGTGACCCCCTCCAGCAGGAAGCCGGCATAATCGCCCAGGGACTCCAGGATCGCGTCGACGGCGGCTTGCTGCTGCTGGTTCAGAGTCGGGCCCCGGTGGTATGACCCGCCGGCGGCAGCCGCCGTTGGTGAGATCCGGCAGCGCTCCACCCAGCCCTTGCGCTCCAGGGCCTTTAGCGGGGCGCGGTAGTCTCCGGCCGATTCGGCAAGTGCGCGACTGTCGAGACCACCGGGGGCCGCGACCAGCAGCCCGACTAGCCGCGCCTGGCAGGGGGCACGGCGCAAGGTCGCACGCTCCACCTGGCGCCCCTGCTCGGTGAGGCGCCAACCCTCCACCTCGGGAACCGGGACGGCCCGCCCCTGACGCAGCCAGACCGGCATGGCCCCCGCCAACACCTCGCCGACGGGATGCTGGTAATACCCGGCCGCCCAGAGCAGAAACGCCAGGTGGTCGGCATCGAACAGGGGTGTCCGGTCGAGCAGGGACTCGGCGCGCTTCAACCGCGAGACGGGCACCCGGGCGGAGCCGGCGATATCGACGAGAATGCCGACCCGGGTCCCGCGACCAAAAGGCACCCGCAGGCGTACGCCTGGAGACAGCCGCCACGGGTCCAAGCCGCTGGGCGGCAGATAGTCGAAGAGGCATTGCAGGGGCGCGCAGACGGCAACGCGCAGGACCGGCTGATCAGCCACGAGCGCACCCCGAAGCGCAACGCGGCTGGGGTGCAACCACGGGCGATCGGCCCGGCGGACTCGCGCTGTTGCTAACAGAGCCTGTGGATAACTTTGTGGAAGAACTCTTCACACACGCCTGAAAACCCCGCCGGTTGTGCAACCGCATTGAAATGGCAAAATCTTGGACAAACGGCCACGATACTTTGGGATTTCAAATAGTTGTGAGCTTTTCGCACATCTCGCTCGAAAAATATCCGGGAATTTACCAGCGTGGCGCAGTTCCGGCGTCGAGTGTGCATAACCTGAAATCCGCGCCATTGAACAGCAGACGCATCCCCAACTCAACAGGCGCTTGCGCGGTCCCGGGATACCGGTATGATCATGGGCGGCCGGCCCGGCCAGCATCGCTGTCGCGCAAAGATCAACGGGAGCCTGTCCGACTCCGAGGTCCGGGGCGCGGGAAAGCGCGATCGAGGCGGGCGTTTCGCTCGATCTTTAGAGAGGACTGGCATCAGGGACGTGCGCTTTGCAGAGCTACCCCGCATGTCTCACCAGGGTTCGTCACGAGGCTTCCGCGGTGCCCGTGGATACAAGGCGCGCGACAGACCGAGCGCGCAGGCCTGGTCGAGGGTACGTCGAGCACCCGGGCCGCACACAGGGCTGCAGACGCGGGTAGATCGGGCGCCGCCGCACGAGCTTGGTGAGACATGCGGGCCAGGGATGGAATAGTCGGCCCTTTTTAATGAGATCCAGCGGGAATTCCGGCCGATGTCCGCTTTTCCGCGGTAGGACATCCAAAATCCGACGGGCTCCTTGGACATTCGGGATCTGCTCGCATGGCTGAACTGGGCCAACTGATACTGCGGACGGACAAAGCAGGCCTGCCGCTTGAGTGGATCGACTATCGCCACGCGGTGCGGCTGCATCTACTCGGGCAGATTGTGTACCGCTGCGGCACCACCCTGTTTCGCATCCGTGGAGGGGTGAACGCTGTCTCTCAGCGGAGGTCTTTTGTGGATCTGAGCTCGATCCTGGCCACTCAGGGAAACAGCCGCGCATTGACCAAGATGCGCAGTGACTATGTTCCCCCGCTCAACAACCGGACCCTGTTCAAGCGTGATGACCATCTATGCCTGTACTGTGGGGGACGATTCCCGAGGACGGCTTTGTCCCGGGACCACGTCACACCGCTCAGTCGTGGGGGCGCTGACCACTGGACCAATGTGGTCACGGCCTGTGTGCGCTGCAACAGCCACAAGGCCGGACGCCGCCCGGAGGAGGCTGGCATGGAGCTGCTTGCCGTGCCTTTCGCACCCACCCACGCCGAGTATGTGTTCCTGCAGGGACGCAGCATCCTCGCGGACCAGATGGAGTTTCTCAGCGCCCACTTCCCCCGCAGCAGCCCGCTGCACCGGCGGATGCTGAGGGTCTGAGGCGATGTCGGTCTGGGCCGCTATAGCCGAAGACGTGGCACGCGTTACCGGCGAGCCCTTCGCCCCGCCGCCGCCGCGCGAGGTGGGCGGCGGCTGCATCAACACCGCTGTCTGCCTGAGCGATCGCGGGCGCAGTTTTTTCGTCAAGCTCAACCGAGCGGAGCTGCTCGACATGTTTGAGGCCGAGGCCCAGGGCCTCTCGGAGATGGCGGCCACCGCCACCATCCGAGTGCCGCGCCCGCTGTGCTGGGGCGTCGCGGAAGGCCGGGCGTACCTGGTCATGGAGCACCTTCGACTGGGGAGCGGACGCGGCGGAGGCCCGGCCAAGGCAGGGCGCCAGCTGGCCGAGATGCACAGGACTATCGCGGAGCGCTTCGGTTGGACTCGCGACAACACCATTGGCTCCACCCCTCAGTGCAATACGCCCGACGCCGATTGGACTCGATTCTGGAGAGAGCGCCGCCTGGGATTCCAGCTCGGCCTGGCCGCGCGAAACGGCCACGGTGGAGAGCTTCAGCGCCGCGGGGCCCTGCTGCTGGAGCGGTTTCCCGCGCTGATCGACCACGCGCCGGTACCCTCCCTGATCCACGGTGATCTCTGGGGCGGCAACCTGGCCTACGACGAGGCAGGGGACCCGGTCATCTTCGATCCAGCCGTTTACCATGCCGATCGCGAAGCAGAGCTGGCCATGACAGAGCTGTTCGGCGGGTTCGGGGCCCGATTCTATGCGGCTTACCACGACAGCTGGCCCCTGAGCTCGGGCTATCCGGCTCGCAAAACCCTGTACAACCTCT
>Ga0307436_1000774_pt1 | contig 14911 bp, 11 predicted proteins | sample SalMarWE160440MG_FD_202513 | JGI IMG/M metagenome (GOLD analysis project Ga0307436, IMG submission 202513) | Salt marsh sediment microbial communities from the Plum Island Ecosystem LTER, Massachusetts, United States - WE1604-40 | ecosystem: Environmental > Aquatic > Marine > Intertidal zone >...
ATACCGGCGGTGCCGTCATCTTCAACCTCTACACCAACCCGCAAGAAGACGTGTCGATCGGCGTCCGCCATATCCCCATGGCGGTACCGCTCGGCCAGACCGCCGGTTGGTATCTGAAGGAGCTGTTCAAGTATCCGCCGCAGTTCAAGATCGGCTTCATGTCCAACAATCCGCCGGCTTACGATGTCCTTCCGGAGGTGAAGATGGGCATAAAGGCCTGGATCAACTCCCGCGGCTTTGGGCGGCCGCAGTTCTAGAGGCGACGAGAGGGGGCGCGTGAGTCGCGCCCCCATGTCCTTATAGCCCGGGGGCCTTTCCCACAGCCGAGGGAGCGCCTGTTGCAATCCCGCCACAAGGGCCGGAAATTTCGGTGGGCTTCGGCTCAAAGCCGCGCATGACCGCGCGGCTCCGCCTATTCTGGAGCTACTGAACGGGGAATGGGGGGCCGGGGGATGAAGCGCGGCATCTGGTTAGGTACGCTCGGCATCTGCGCGCTTGTGGTCTCTTTTCCACTCGCCGCGGAAGCGGCCAGCACTAAGCCCTTGCCTGAGCCGCCGTCGGCCTGGACCTTCGAGGGCGGGCTCTACGCTTGGGCAATATGGCTCACGGGAGATGTGACCGCTCGAAACCTCAACTTCGATGTCTACGCCGACCCCGTCGATCTTATTGACGCGCTGGACGGCCCGATCATCATGGCCACTTTCGAGGCAAAGCGGGGCCCCTTCGCGCTCTACACCGATATCCTCTATGCCGATTTTGGGTATGACGCGAGTTTCCTCAAAGAAGTCCATCCCATTGCGCCTCTGACGCTCGGTGCCGACGCCCGCGTCGGCGCTGACTACAAATTCGGCGTCTATCAGGCCGCTGGCTTTTACCAGGTCGCGCGCATATCTGATGCGAACGGAAACCATACCACGCTCGAGCTTGGCCCAGGTGCACGCTGGTTCAGGCAAGATCTCGATGTCACCCTTCACCTCGATTCATTTGCTTCGCTCAAGCTCAAGAGACCAAGACTCGCGAAGCGTCTCGACTTTTCGAAGGGTCGCAACCTCGCCTTCGCCAGAACGGGTGTTGTGCAATGGGTCGATCCGACGGTTGCCGGACGCGTGAAATACGAATTCGGCAACGGCCAGTCTGTCACCGCGATGGGTGATGTTGGCGGTTTCAACAACAATGATTTCAGCTGGCAGGCCCTCGTCACCTACGACTGGGAAGGTAAGTTTCTCGGCTTCGATACCACCACCTCGATCGGCTACAAGGCGCTGGGCATTAAGTTCGAGGACAGCACCAGCAAGGGTACGCGCGGCGTCGACGTTGTCTTACATGGCCCGATGGCCGAGCTTAAATTCCGTTGGTAGCCGTAACGTCGTCGCGCGATGCACGCGAGCCTGTGATCGTCAGCCGGCGCGTTGCAGTCCAATCATGTCGGCGAGCCGCATCGGGCGCCGGACTTGCTGAGGCTGCGGCTGCTGGGGCTTGGATTTGGGCGGCTCCGGGCCTTCCGGTTGTGCCTTCGGCACGGAGGGTGCATTGGCGAGCCTTCGCTGCTCCGCTCCCAGGAGCGTCGTCACGGCATTAAGGTCCGCCTTCAGATCCTTGAGTTTGCTGTCGTGCTCCTGCTTGATTTGCTCGACGTGCTTTTCGAATTGAGCCTGCGCAGCGTTTATCTGCTCCTTGAGAAAATTGGCACGGTCTTGCAGGTCGGCGCGAATGTCACGCATGACTTCCCCCATGATGTTTGGTCTTCGCGCTGCTAAACGGCCTGGCCGGACGAAGGTTCCGGCGGACATTATTATCGGGCGAAAGGGCAAGCCGGCCCGCCGGGAGAGGGGTTAGCCTCGGCAAAGCCGCGCGAGTGCCTCGCGGTTGAGCACCTGAATGCGGGCATATCCGTGATTGATGAGCCCTGCGTCGGCGAAGCGCCGCATGATGCGCTTGAGCGTGGGTAGCGAAATGGCCGTCAAGCTTGCCAACTCGGATTGCGAAATCGAGATCCAACCGTCTCCGTCACCGCAGGCTTGGAGCTCCAGCAGCAGCCGGTCGGCCAAGCGTTTGTCGGTCGACGATATGGCGAGGTTGGAGATGATCTGGAACGCCGTGCGAAAGTTCTCGTAAGTCAGAGCATAGAAATCGGCATAGAGCCGGGGATCTTCGTCCACGAGCCGCCTGAGATCGGGAGCCGAAAGCTGCACCATCAGCGTGGGCTCGGCGGCATGCACGGAGACGAGACGGGGGCCTTGTGAGAACAGCGCGAGGTCGCCCACCCAGAAACCGATGCCGGCCCGATGCAGCATGTAATCCTCGCCGTCCGCTCTCGGGATGGAGATGTTCAAAGATCCTGAGATGAGACCGAGGACGCCGTTCGGCTTGTCGCCGGCAAGATAGACGCGATCGTTCTTGGCAAAGGAACGGAGCCGGGCGATGTCGCCCAGGCGTGCTCGCGTTTGCGGCGAACGCTGTGCGAACCATCCCTGTGCCGCGAGTAATTCCAGAGCACGGTCCAACTCCATTACGCGCGCGTCCATGGGCCCAATCCGGTCATCTGAGCGATTCTGCAGAGCGGTTGCAATATACCATGCCAAGTCGTGGTGGAGGAGGATGTGCCGGGCCCCGCTTGCGGCAGTCTTGGGGCCAAAGAAGAGGTGGGCGCCAATCTCTCCAGACCTGTAGAGCGCCAAAAGTGCCCTGGGAGGAGGCGTCATGTATGGGTTCCGCGTCCGAGTCGTGGCGGGGATGCTCACGCTCGCCATGGCAGGTTTTGGTTCCGCCCGAGCGCAAGATTCGGGGAACCTTGCTCAGCAAGCGCAAAACCCCATCGCCAATCTGATTTCGGTGCCCTTCCAGAACAATACCAACTTCAATGTCGGGCGCCTCGACAACGATCAAAACATCCTCAACATCCAGCCGGTCATCCCCTTCAAGCTGAACGAGGACTGGAATCTCGTCACGCGCTGGATCCTGCCGGTGGTGTACCAGCCGCCGCTGTTTCAAGGCGACGACACCGATTTCGGCCTCGGCGATTTCAATCCGAGCTTCTTCTTCGTCAACCAGGTCAACCCGAAGCTGATGATCGGCGCGGGCCCCACCTTTCTCCTGCCGACCAGCACCGACAGACGTCTCGGGCCCGACAAATGGGGCACAGGCCCGACGGCTGCAATCGTGTGGACGCCGGGGAAATGGGTCGTGGGTGCACTCGTCAACAATATCTGGTCGTTCGCGGGTGACTCCAGTGATCCGGAGGTGAACCAGTTCCTGCTCCAGTACTTCGTCAACTACAACATGGCGCACGGCTGGTATCTCACCTCGTCCCCGATCATCACCGCCGATTGGACTCAAGACCCGGACAATCAGTGGGTTCTGCCGGTCGGCGGCGGCGTGGGCCGCGTCTTTAAGCTCGGCTCTCAACCCCTGAACATGTCCCTTCAAGCCTACGACAACGTCATCACGCCCGACGGCGGACCCGACTGGCAGCTGCGTTTCCAGGTGCAGCTTCTTTTCCCCACCGGCGGATAACGGGAACAAACAAACGACAGCACAAGAGGAGGAGTGAGATGAGCATTGTTCGAACAGGTCTTCTTGTTCTGGCAGCAGGTCTTGCTAGCCTGTTTGTACAGGCGCCTGCATTCGCGCAGCAGGGCAAGCCCAACTTCGTCATCATCTGGGGCGACGACATCGGCCAGTCCGATATCAGCGCCTATTCCCACGGCCTGATGGGCTTCAAGACGCCCAACATCGATCGCATTGCCAAAGAAGGCGTGATGTTCACCGACTATTACGGTGAGCAGAGCTGCACCGCTGGCCGCTCGTCCTTCATCACTGGACAATCAGGCCTGCGCACCGGCCTCACCAAGGTCGGCTTGCCCGGTGCGACCTTGGGCCTGCAGAAGGAAGACCCGACCATCGCCGAGCTGCTCAAGCCGCTCGGCTATGCCACGGGGCAATTCGGCAAGAATCATCTCGGCGACCGCAACGAGTTCTTGCCGACGGTTCACGGCTTCGACGAGTTCTACGGCAACCTCTATCACCTGAACGCGGAGGAGGAGCCTGAACTTCCGGACTATCCCAAAGATCCTGCGTTCAAGGCCAAGTATGGTCCGCGCGGCGTGCTCGACTGCAAAGCTACGGACGTGGACGATCCGACGGTCGACCCACGCTTCGGTAAGGTCGGCAAGCAGGTCTGCACCGATACCGGCCCTCTGACCAAAGCGCGCATGGTTACCATCGACGACGACATCGCCAACCGGGCCGTGGACTTCATCAAGCGGGAGGCGGAGGCCGACAAGCCGTTCTTCGTCTGGGTGAACTTCACCCATATGCATTTCCGCACGCACACCAAGCCGGAGAGCATCGGACAGTCAGGACGCTGGCAGAGCCCCTACCACGACACCATGATCGATCACGACAAGAATGTCGGCACGATCCTCAAGGCGCTGGATGATCTGGGCATAGCCGACAACACCTTCGTCATGTACTCGACGGACAACGGCCCGCACATGAACTCGTGGCCGGATGCCGCGATGACGCCGTTCCGCAACGAAAAGAACACGAACTGGGAAGGCGCCTATCGCGTGCCGGCCATGTTCCGCTGGCCTGGCAAGATCAAGCCGGACCAGGTGTCGAACGAGATTGTCTCTCATCTCGACATGCTGCCCACGATCCTCGCTATCGCCGGCGATCCCAACGTGAAGGATGAACTGCTCAAGGGCGATACCGTCGGCGACATGACCTACAAGGTCCATCTCGACGGCTACAACCTCGTCCCTTACCTCACAGGGGAGGAGGACAAGAGCCCCCGCGAATCGTTCTTCTACGTCAACGACGACCAGCAATTGACAGGCTTGCGCTACGACAACTGGAAGCTCGTGTTCCTGGAGCAACGCGCGCCCGGCACGCTGCTCGTCTGGGCTAACCCCTTCACAAGCTTGCGGGTCCCGAAGATCTTCAATCTCAGGACCGACCCGTATGAGCGGGCGGATATCACGTCGAACACCTATTACGACTGGCTGTTGGACCATGCATTCCTGATGGTTCCCGCCCAGGACTATGTGGGCAAGTTCCTCGCGACCATGAAGGGATATCCACCACGCCAGAAGGCGGCGAGCTTCAACCTCGATGAAGTCATGCGGCAGATGACTCAGGGGCCCAAGTAACCACGACTACCGCGGCTGGCCATGCCTCGCGGCCAGCCGCCTTTATCTCACGGAGAACAAATGATGTCCGCCATCGCCCGGTTTGCGCTTGGCATCGTGCTCACCTTTGTCGCTGCGTCGACTGCCTTCACGCAGACAGACCCGCTCCCGTCCTGGAACGACGGTCCGACTAAGCAGGCGATCGTGAGCTTCGTGGAAAAGGTCACGGACAAGGAGGGCAAGGACTACGTCCCCCCTGAGGACCGCATCGCCACATTCGACAACGACGGGAATCTCTGGGCGGAGAAGCCTGTCTACTTCCAGCTGCTCTTCGCCATTGATCGCGTGAAGGCGCTCGCGCCGGAGCATCCCGAGTGGAACGACAAGCAGCCCTTCAAGGCCGTGCTCGAAGGCGACATGAAGACGCTCGCTGCGTCAGGGGAGAAGGGCGTTGCCGAGCTGGTGATGGCAACCCATGCGGGCATGTCGACGGACGAGTTCCAACAGATCGTCTCCGACTGGCTGGCAACCGCCGAGCACCCGCGGTTCAAGCGCAAATACACCAGCCTTGTCTATCAGCCGATGCTAGAGCTGCTCGACTACCTTCGCGACAACAGCTTCACGACCTACATCGTCTCCGGTGGCGGCATCGAGTTCGTGCGCAACTTCTCTGAGCCCGTCTACGGCATTCCGCCTGCCCAGGTCGTCGGCTCGAGCATCAAGACCAAATACGAGGTTATCGACGGCAAGCCGACGCTGACCCGCCTGCCGGAGATGAACTTCATCAACGACAAGGAAGGCAAGCCGGTCGGCATCAACCAGCATATCGGCCAGCGGCCAATCTTTGCGTCCGGCAATTCCGACGGTGATTATCAAATGCTGGACTGGACCACGGCGGGCGAAGGGCCGCGCTTCGGCCTGCTCCTTCATCACACCGATGCCGAACGTGAATACGCCTACGACCGCGATTCTTCAGTTGGACGTCTCGACAAGGCGCTGGATGACGCGCCCGGCAAGGGTTGGGTCGTCGTCGACATGAAGAACGATTGGAAGGTGGTGTTTCCACCGCAGGAATAGCGAAGCACTGACAGCATTTTTTTTTGGAAATCTTTGAAAGAAGGAGCAGCCACATGAGCTTTGAATTGTACAAGCAGCTATGCGCCATATCGGTAGCTGCGCTGATGACCTGCGGGGGCGTCGCCCAAGCGCAAGGTACGGATGCGGAGACCGACACATTGAAAGCCAAGAGGCCCAACATCCTGCTCATCGTTTCCGACGACACGGGCTGGGGCGATCTCGGTCCCTATCTCGGCGGCGAGGCGCGGGGCATGCAGACCCCGAACTTCGACCGGCTCGCGTCCGAGGGCATGTTCTTCACGAGCTTTTACGGCCAGCCGAGTTGCACGCCCGGCCGCGCCGCGATCCAGACCGGGCGTATCCCCAACCGCAGCGGCATGACCACCGTCGCCTTCCAGGGTCAGGGCGGCGGCCTGCCGCATGCGGAATGGACGCTCGGCTCGGTCCTCGAGAAGGCCGGCTACAACACCTATTTCACCGGCAAATGGCATCTCGGCGAGTCGGACTACGCGCTACCGAACGCGCAAGGCTATCAGAAGATGAAATATGCCTTCCTCTACCACCTCAACGCCTACACCTACGGCGATCCGAAGTGGTTCCCGAACATGAGCCCCGAGCTGCGCGCGATGTTCAACAAGATCACCACGGGCGCGCTGTCCGGCAACGAAGGTGAGCCGGCAAAGCAAGACTGGAAGGTCAACGGCGAGTACGTCAACACGCCCGAGAAAGGCGTCGTCGGCATTCCCTATCTCGACGAATATGTCGAGAAGGCAGCGATGGAGTTCCTCGATGATGCGGCGAAGTCGGACAAGCCGTTCTTCATCAACGTGAACTTCATGAAGAACCACCAGCCGAATATGCCGGCGCCGGAGTTCGAGCACAAATCCATCTCGAAATCGAAATATGCGGACGCCGTCGTGGAGCTGGATTCTCGGGTCGGCGACCTGTTGAAGAAGCTCGACGATCTCGGCCTGGCCGACAACACCGTCGTTTTCTACACCGTCGACAACGGCGCATGGCAGGATGTCTATCCCGACGCGGGTTACACGCCTTTCCGGAGCACGAAAGGCACTGATCGCGAGGGCGGTAGCCGCGTGCCCGCGATCGTGCGCTGGCCTGGCCACGTCAAGCCCGGTTCCAGGAGTGACGATATCCTCGGCGGTCTGGACCTGATGGCGACCTTCGCCTCGATTGCCGGGGTCGAGCTGCCAAAGGAAGACCGTGACGGCCAGCCGATCATCTTCGACAGCTATGACATGACGCCTGTCTGGGAGGGCACCGGGAAATCGAAACGCAACTGGTGGTTCTACTTCACCGAGGACGAGCTTTCGCCCGGTGCCGTCCGCGTCAACCAATTCAAATACGTGTTTAACCTCCGTGGCGATGACGGCGCGGATACCGGCGGACTCGCGGTCGACACCAATCTCGGCTGGAAAGGCGCGAGCAAATATGTCGCCACGGTGCCCCAGGTGTTCGACCTCTTGGCGGACCCGCAGGAGCGATACGACATCTTCATGACCACCTTCACGGAGAGCACCTGGGCGGTCGTGCCGGCCAACGAGTCGGTGGCAAAACTCATGAAGACTTATGTGAAGTACCCGCCGCGCAAGCTCCAGAGCGAGACCTATACCGGTCCGATCACCATCTCGAAGTATCAGCGCTTCGAGTCTATCCGAAAGGAACTTGAGAAGCAGGGCTTCAGCATCGGATTGCCGACGGGCAACTAGACCACAACAAGGCGGCCCTGTGATGGGCCGCCTTCTTTCTTGCATGATAGGAGTGGTGGCGCCGTCCCGCCGATCGTGGGAAGGTCCCGATCCCTGTAAGTCTGCCGTATGGGAAGCCTTTGGCCCGCCGACGAAAATCGCCGTCACGAGGTAAGAGTCGGAAGCCGCGCGCCGCTGCGGCCGAGCCGAAGACGCCGGAACCCGAAAGCAAGTTCGAAACGCCTTCAAGAGCGCGGCGGCCGCTCCTGATCGGCTTGGCTGTAGCGGCCGCTGTGGTCATCCTCGCGGCGGGGATCATCTGGAAGTTCACGGACTGCTGCACGGCGTCCAGCACGGCGGCGGACATAGCACAGGAGGATCCCGCACACGCCGGTCTTGCCCACGCGGATCTCGCTTTTGTCGGCAGCGCGACCTGCATCTCCTGCCATCAGGAGGAGGGGAAGTTGTGGCACGCCTCGCAGCACGCTCACGCCATGGCGCATGCGACCACGGACACGGTGCTCGGCAATTTCGACGATGCGAGCTTTGACTATTACGGGGTCAAATCGCGCTTCTTCAAAAAAGACGGCAAGTTCTACGTCGAGACGGACGGGCCCGACGGCAAGCTCGCAGCGTTCGAGGTGAAGTACACGTTCGGCGTCTATCCGCTGCAGCAATATCTCGTCGAGTTCCCGGACGGGCGCATCCAGGCGCTGTCCATTGCCTGGGACACGAGGCCGAAGGAGCAAGGGGGCCAGCGCTGGTTCCATCTCTATCCCGACGAGGACATCACCCATGACGACCCGCTGCACTGGACCAAGCTGGACCAGAACTGGAACTTCATGTGCGCGGAGTGTCACTCGACCGGCATCGCCAAGAACTACGACGCGGCCAAGGACTCTTTCGCCACCACCTGGACCGAGATCAGCGTCGGCTGCGAGGCATGCCATGGCCAAGGCTCGGCCCATGTCGCCTGGGCCAAGGCCGGCGCGCCCTCCGGCGATAAGGACAAAGCGATGGGGCTTCTCGCCCGCTTCGACGAGCGCTCTGGCGTTACCTGGAGCCGCGACCCCAAGACGGACCAGCCACAGCGCAGCGCCACACCTGCCCTTTTGCGCAAGGAGGTCGAGATGTGTGGACGCTGTCATGCACGGCGCGGGGAGATCTCGGAAGACTGGGTGCCGGGACGGTCGCTCTCGGACACGCACGTCGTGTCGTTGCTCGCCCATGGTCTCTATCAGGCGGACGGCCAGATGCTGGACGAGGTCTACAATTACGGTTCGTTCAAGCAGAGCAAGATGTTCGCCAAGGGCGTCACCTGTAGCGACTGCCACGATCCGCATAGCGCTAAGTTGCGCGCGTCAGGCAACCAGGTCTGCATGCAGTGCCATGCCCCGCGCTATGCGGAAGCCTCCCATACCCACCATGAAGGTGTGACGCCTTCGCTCACCTGCGTGTCCTGCCACATGCCGGTGCGGACCTATATGCAAGTCGACCCGCGCCACGACCATTCGTTCCGCGTGCCGCGCCCGGATCTTTCCGCCTCCCTCGGCGTCAGCAATGCCTGCAACGATTGCCACAAAGACAAGTCTTCCGAATGGGCGGCCGTCGCCATCACCAAATGGTTCGGCCCCGACCGCATAGGCTTCCAGACTTATGGGCCCGCCTTCCATGCTGCCTGGCAGGGTGAGCCGAACGCCGAAAGCCTATTGGTAAAAGTGGCTTCGAACCCCACCACGCCGGCCTTTGTGCGGGCGAGCGCGCTTGATGCGCTCGTCGCCTATCCGTCGCCTGAGACGGCCGTTCTGGTGAAGAAGGGGCTTGCCGATCCCGATCCGCTGGTGCGGATCGCCGCGCTCGACGATCTCGAGACGGGCGCGCCGGCGCAGCTCTGGCCGCTCGTCTCGCCGCTCCTCGACGATCCCGTGCGCGGCGTGCGCATCAAGGCCGCATTCTTGCTAGGCGGTGTTCAGGGCCTGAACCTCTCGGATACCGACCGCAAGCATCTGGCCGCCGCGGAGAAAGAATTCGTCGCGGCGCAGGAGCTCAATGCCGATCGCCCCGAGGCGCGTAGCCTGCTCGCGCGCTACTATGCGCGCAAAGGCGATGCGGCAGCGGCGGAGCGGGAATACCGGGCGGCGCTCCGCCTCAGTCCCCACTTCACACCGGCGGCCGTCAATCTGGCCGACCTCTACCGGCAGCTTGGCCGCGACGAAGACGGCGTGGCCGTGCTGAGCCAGGCGATCAAAGCCTCGCCGAAAGACGGCGGGCTCCATCACGCTCTTGGGCTTGCGCTCGTGCGGCTCAAGCAGCAAGAGGCGGCCATTAAAGAGCTGCGCCTGGCTGCCGAGCTCGAGCCTGACCGCTCGCGCTACGCCTATGTCTATGCCGTCGGGCTTGAGTCGCTGGGGCGGCGGCCCGAGGCCGTCGCGGTGCTGAAAGACAATCTCAAGCGCCACCCCCACGACCGCGACACGCTGCTTGCGCTCATCAATTTCGCCCGTGCCGACGGCGAGCCTGCGGCGGCGCTGCTCTATGCAGAGCAACTTGCCGCAACCGAGCCGGACAATCGGAACCTGAGCGCACTCATCCGGTCGCTTGAGGACCAGATCTCGACGCAAGGCAGCGAGTAGCGGCTGCCGCGCTTCTCGAAGCGTAAGTGGAGACGCTAAGATTTATTGGGTCGGGTGGGCGGCCCAGGCCGGAGACGGCAGGGAAACGCCCGGTGCGGGGATCGGAATAGAGTTCCCATAGCCCGAGATATGACCGCTGAAGCCGGTGTCGCTGCCGCTGTAAGGCATCGCCAGCGAGCTGCCTTCGAACTTAGGCAGCACATAAGCCGGGTTCAGGCTTTCGAATTTGGCCACATTGTCCGGATCGTTCGGGCCTCCGCCTTGAATCTCAAACGCGTAAGCGCTCGCCGGAAGCAATGCCATTCCGACGGCGCCACAAAGCACCAGGACGAGACCGAGCGTTTTCATCTGTTCCCTCTAAGCCGCTTTTCTCAGCCGAAGCGATTCTAACGCCGAACGGCCCAGAAATCCAGCGCACCGTGGCCTTTTGTCCCCGCGGGGGCGCGAGGCGTGGCCCGCCCGCAACAGTCGAATTGTGCTGGGAAATTGTGGCAACGGCAGGGAAACGACAGGCTGCTAGGAGGCGGCGCCGTTTTCGGCTCGAATCATCCTGACGATGCCGGCGTGGGTCTCGACATGCGGAGTCCAGCCAGTCGCCATCAATTTCGAGACGTCGACCACGAACGATCCAGCCACGCGCTCCCAGTCGGCCTCCCGGCCAAACGACTTTAATAGGCGCTTCACAGCGCCTTGCGGCACCTTTACCAGGTGAGGGGGCCGGCCAAGACCCTCCCGCATGGCAGCCACGAGATCGGCGACGCTGATCGGTGCTTCATCCGCGATGAGAAAGGTCTCGTTCTTGGCAGCCTCGGTCTCCAGCACGTGGAAAACCGCCGAGACGAGATTGTCGAGCGCGAGCAGCGAGCGCCGGTTGTCGAGGCCGCCGAAGGGAAGGGGCATCGGTGTCTTGGCGATGGTCGCGAGCGCCGCGATGTTACCCTTGACGCCCCGCCCATAGACCACCGCCGGGCGGAGGATGGTGTAAGGGACGCCGCTTTGTTCGACGAGCCGCTCGGCCTCGAGCTTGGCGCGGCCATAGGCATCGGTCGGCTGCGGCGCGTCCTGTTCGGTAATGGCGTGGTCCGCCGAGAGTCCCGCTTGCGCGCGCACCGAAGACATAAAGACGAAGCACTCGATCTTATCCGTCGCCTGCTCGGCCAACGCGCCCACGGCCTCAGCGTTGATGCGATGATATACATCGTCCGGCAGGACACCCGGCGCGTGCGCGATGCCGGCGAGATGGACCACGTCGCTCACGCCTTCGAGCAGATCGGACCAGTCCGCCGGCGCGGCAAGGTCCGGCATGACCACGCGCTCCACCTCACTAGCGGCAATGATGGCATTGGGATCGCGCGACGCGGCCCGCACCGTAATGCCTTGCTTGGCGAGCGCGCTCACGAGCGTCTTGCCGATGAAGCCGGAGGCGCCGGTAACGAGAACACGCCGCACCATTCAACGTCCCCGCGAGAAGTTGAAGAGCACGAAACCCGTGGCCGCAGCGCCGAGTGCGAGTGTCGCGAAATCGACGGCAAGCGAGCGGGCAAGCGCCGTAACGATGGCAAGCCCCATGAGCACGAGCCCGAGCGCCAAGACCCGCGTCGTGACTTGCGGCACACGCAGGCCTTGCGCCACGGCGCGCTGATAGAAATGGCTCTTATGCGCGGAAAAGACGCGCTCTCCGGTCACGAGCCGTCTGCCGAGGGTCACCGTGGCGTCGGTCAACGAATAGAGGGCAAGCAGGAGACCCGAGACGATATGCGCCTCCGCCACATAGATCAGCATGTAGGCCAGCACGAATCCGATGGGGAGGCTTCCGGCGTCGCCAAGAAAGATCTGTGCGGGATGTTTGTTGAACACCGCAAAGCCAAGCGTGGCGCCGAGCAGCGCCAGCCCCAATAGTCCGACGCTCTGAGGTACCACGCTGAGCCAACACAGGATCGCCACGCCGAGCGTTATCGGCACGACTTGCGCTACCGTCATCCAGTCGAGCCCGTCGAGGAAGTTGATGGCGTTCACGAAGCCGACGATGCCGAGGACCATGAGCGCGCGCTCGACGCCGAGAGACAGGAGGTCGGGTAGCAAACGGAAGTCCTGCGGCAGGAGAAACACGATCGCGGCTGCGACCAGCGTCTGCGCCAGCAGCCGCCATGACACCGCGAGCGCGAGCGCATCGTCGAGTCCGCCTACGACAGTCAGAATGGCGGCACCCACCAAGACCGGCAAGAGACTCGGTGGCGGTACCTCTTTGAGGAGCAGCGCCGTGACGCAGACGATGATTAGCGACGCCATCACCGCAAGCCCGGCGCCTTGCGGTGTTGCTGTGGTATGCGACGAGCGCGTATTGGGATGGGCGAGCACGTAACGGACTAGTAGAGGCTTTAGGATGATGATCAGGACTGCGCTGAGTCCGGCACTGGCGGCAATCACGGCGAGCCAGGAAACGAAATCGGGCTGAAGCATCTGCCTAATGCAGTGTGCGCGAAACGAGTTGCCATTCGCTCTTGGCCGAGACCGTAGGAACGGCACCGCCCGGCGTATAGCCTTCGACCGTGGCGCGGAGCATGTCCTGCAGGTCCGTTACGTCCACCCGCTGAATCGCATCCTCGAGGCGTTCCAGCGCCAGCATCAGCTCCTCGTAGGACAGGATCGGTTCCGACGTCTTGAAGATACGCGGATGATTGGTCCCGGTCGCGTTCACGCCGATCAGAAGTTCCTCGAAGAGCTTCTCGCCGGGCCGCAAGCCCACATATTCAATCGCGATATCGCCATCAGGGTGATCTTCGTCGCGGACATCGAGTCCTGACAGGCGGATCATGGTGCGGGCGAGATCGTCGATTTTCACCGGAGTCCCCATCTCGAGCACGAACACCTCGCCACCGCTGGCCATGGCGCCCGCCTGGATTACGAGCTGAGCAGCCTCGGGAATCGACATGAAATAGCGGATCACCTCGGGATGGGTGACGGTTACCGGTCCGCCCGCCTTGATCTGATTTCGGAACAGCCGGACGACCGAGCCTGACGAATCGAGCACGTTGCCAAACCGCACCATTGTGAAAATGGTGGAGGCGCTTTCTTGCGCGAGCGCCTGCAGGATTTGCTCGGCGAGGCGCTTGCTAGCGCCCATGACGTTGGTCGGGCGCACCGCCTTGTCGCTCGACACGAGCACGAACCGCTTGACGCCGAGTTCCTTGGCGGCATCGGCCACCACGAGGGTACCGAATGTGTTGTTCTGCAAACCAGCGAACGGGTTCACCTCGACAATCGGCACGTGCTTGTAGGCCGCCGCATGATAGATCACCTCGACGCCTTGCTTCTCGATGGTGCGCGCCACGAGCTTGCGATCGAGCACGGAGCCGAGAACCTGAATGACGCTTGTGTGGGCCGCCAGACCGCTCTCGTCCTCCTTGTTCAGGCGCCGTTTCAGTTCCTCGATCTCCATCGAGATTTCGTAGAGCGCAGCTTCCGAGAGTTCGAACAGAACAAGCGTCTTGGGCCCGAGCATGAGGAGCTGCCGGGTCAGCTCAGAGCCGATGGAGCCACCGGCGCCGGTGATCATCACCACCTTGCCCCGCACCTGCGCGGTGAGAAGCTCGAAGTCAGGGCTCACCGGATCACGGCCCAAGAGATCCTCGACGTCGATGGGCCGGAGATCGCTCACCTCCACGTGCCCTGAGGCGATATCCTCGAGCGCCGGCAGAGTCTTCACCGTCACGGGAAACGTCTCGAGCAATTTGAGCGCCATTCGCCGCTCGCCGCGGAGCGCCGACGGCGTAGCCAGCAAGATCTCCTTCACGTCCTCGTTGGCGATGGTCTTGCCGATCTTCTCCGGCCTGAGGACCTTGACGCCGTGCACGAACTGTCCAGCCAGCGAAGGGTTGGCATCGATAAAGGCGACGGTCTTGTAGTTGCCGGTCTCGTTCAGGGCGCGCAGCAGCTGGATGCCGATGGGCCCGGCGCCATAGATGATGACGTTCTTCCGCTGGTTGAAGTTGATGGGCTTATGTTGCGGGGCAGCACGGAGCAGTAAGGCTCCCGCCCATTGCCGGCTGAGCCGGATAAGGCCGGTGGCGATCAGGGCGTAGATCACCACGACCGAGCGCGGTTGCCCCTTGATGCCGCTCATCAGCACGACCAGCGCCCACAACACCGCGGCGATGATCACCGCCGTGTAGATGCGGGTCGTGCCCTCGGGCCCGATAAACCGGGTGACGAGCTTGTAGAGGCCGCGCCAGTAGAATACGAGGACGCCGACGACCGGCGCCGCCAGCATGAGCAGGAAGATCTGCCAATCTTCTGGGATGTAGAGCTGGCTGAGGCGCAAGGAATAGGCGGCCCACAACGCGATGCTGAGCATCACGAAGTCGTT
>Ga0307436_1000775_pt1 | contig 14911 bp, 14 predicted proteins | sample SalMarWE160440MG_FD_202513 | JGI IMG/M metagenome (GOLD analysis project Ga0307436, IMG submission 202513) | Salt marsh sediment microbial communities from the Plum Island Ecosystem LTER, Massachusetts, United States - WE1604-40 | ecosystem: Environmental > Aquatic > Marine > Intertidal zone >...
ACCGGGCATCACGGCGCAAACCGGGTTCGACCCCTCCGTTAGCGCATAAAAGCCGACCATGAGCGAGATCCCTGCGGCCGCGCGACGATCATAAGCAGCGCCTGAAAAATTCAGCAATTTCTGCAGTGACGAGAGGTCATACTGCCCGCGTTGCGGATGCTCTAGGATGGCCTGAACCTGCGGGTCGAAGCCGGCCGCCATGGTCACACGTTCTCTCTGGATAATCTCCAGAGCCTCACCTGCATCGAACACACCGTCAGAGAACATGCACACATATCCACCCCTGAAAAGCACGCACATGCTCGAGATGAACAGCCCTCCGGTGTGGTAGTAGGGCATCAATGCCAGTGATCGATCATGGCTTGTCAGGGCCAGTGCCTCGCCCCACCAGAAGGCCGCACCCGTCACGCCGCGATGTGTCAGCAGGACGCCTTTGGGGAAGGCGGTGCTGCCTGACGTATAAAGCAGGTGCGAAATATCTTCCGGTTTGCTCGCCGCATTGACGAATTGGAAAGTGTCTTTTTCCCCTCGCCGTTCCACTTCGGAGAGCCGCGGAAAACCGACATCATCAGCGCCCTCTTCATCCAAGAGGATGATCCGGCGCAGTTTCGGAAATTTTTCGAGTTGCAATGGTGTTGCTTGCGACGTCCTCAATTCGTCAATCGTATTAAGGACGACCTGCGTCAAGGGGGTGTCTCGATAGCTCCCGCCGACGAACAACGTCGTCACATCGGCGTGTCCCAATATATAGCTGAGATCATCGGGGCTGAGCATGATGTTGAGCGGGACATGCACCGTGCCCAGGCAGGCATTGGCGAATTGGAGAATCTGCACGATGATCGAACTGGGATAAAGCACCGCGACGTGCTCGCCGCCGTGGACGCCCAGCCGGCTCATCCCGGTGGCGATCCGCGCTGCGCGGGAGACAAGCTCCTCATAAGTCACCCGCTGATCGCCTTGAACGAGTGCAACTGCGTGCGGCATCGCCGCAGCGACTTCTCCCAGTGCACTGGTGATTGTCTTGTGCTGCCACTCCATGGGAGGAACCTCCCAGCGATAGACGTCAGGATCTGCGAAAACACCTCATGGCCGGCCGTCGATGGCGGCTCGCCCAGTCTTGCTGCCCGCAGTCTCTCGGCAAGCCTGCAACCGCCATCGCCCACTCCCGACGGCAAGAAGGGCGCATCGGGAGCGGTGCGGCAGGGCCTATGACTTGTTGGGTGTCGTTATATACTCTAGAAACACACCGTTCGTCGACTTCGGGCTCACCCACAACAGCTTGCGGTATGATTCCGACGGCACCGGCACCGGCGAGGGTTCGTTGAGGGTCCTCACCCCCTGCTCTTTCACAAAGCTGTTGACGGCATCGATGTCGCGGACATTGACGGCGATTTCGTAAACTCCTTCCCCTTTCTGGTCGAGGAACTTGCGGACGATCTTGGCCACGTCTTTGTCTTCGTCGACGGGAGAGAGGAGTTCGAATACGCCCTCGCCCACCTTGAATTGCGCCGCCACGAGCCCCCAATCCTCGCGGCTGCTGCGATCGATCAGCTCGAAACCCAGTTTCTTGTAGTTTTCGATCCCTTGGTCCAAATCGTTGACCGCAATGACGACCGCATAAAAGCCGTCGATTTTACCTGAAATGCTCATTCGTTCCTCCAGTGTCAATTTGATGTTTGCTTCGATACGACCCCTTTGCCGATGGGCCGCGGTGGACAACCGGCCAGCCCAGGGTCAATGGAACTTGGGCTTGCGCTTTTCCTTCAGTGCCGAGACCGCTTCGTCGAATTCGGCCTTTCCGCTGGCGCCCATCTGATGTGCCTGGGCGAAGTGGAATACCGATGGTGCCGCAATGCGGTACCACTGATTGAGGATGGCTTTCGCACCGCTGATGGCATGCGTCGGTCCGTTGGCGAGCCGTTCCGCCCATTGCATTGCCGTCGGCATCAGTTCGGCAGACGGCAGAGCCGCGCTGATCAGGCCGATACGCTCGGCCTCTTTGGCGGGACACGGATCAGAGGTGAACAGATAACGCTTGGCGCGCATCACACCGATCAGCATCGGCCAGACAAGGGCACCGCCATCGCCGGGCGGGACACCCATAAACATGTGGCCGTCGACAAAACGCCCGGTTTCCTCATCGGCAAAGCACATGTCACACAGCAATGCAATCTGAGACCCCATGCCTGCCGCCTGTCCTTGAACGATCGAAATTGTCGGCTTGTCGAGATCGATCATGTTCCAGATCGATTCGCGCACTTCGTCGTACAAAAGCTTGTTTCTTTTCTGGTCTTTCATGGCATCGAACATCTCGAATTCGCCGCCCGAGGCAAAATGCCGTCCTTCTGCGCGGAAAATGATAACCCTGACGTCATCATCGTGATTCAGGTCGCGCGGGATGTCGGTCAATTCGGTATGCATCCGCAGGCTAACGAGATTATTCGGCGGACGATTCAAGGTCACGATGGCAATGCCGTTCGCCTTTTCCACCTTGAGAGTTTCGTATTGATCATAATTTTCTTTGGTCTTTCTCATCGCAATGCTTCCTCCTTGCGTGTTGAACAGTGGATCAAAGTCATCCTTCCGAAACGCGGGCGGCCGCTGCACAGGTCGCTATGCACTCAGGACCGGACACGGCCTCAGCCCTCGCCAAGCACGAACGGCACGCCGACATTGCCGGCGATCGAGCGTATCTGCGCCAGGAGCGCTGCAGAAATCGGCACGCCATGTTGCTTTCGCCGCTCATAGGTCGCGGCCTCGATGTCGCCCGGAACCAGGACCGGGCGTTGGGGCTCGACAGGCGATGTGCTGTGCAGCGTCGTCACGACGTCTTCGACGTCGGCATCAAAAGCATCGGCGTCACGATAGACGGACGGGTCGATGGCGAGGAAGAAATGGCCGATGTTGTCACCCTCGGCAGCATTGAAATTCGGCGAGGCGGGGAAAGAACCGCCGGCCAGTGTGCCGCCGAGAAACTGGCCGAGCAGGCCGAGGCCGTAGCCTTTGTGACTGCCAAGCACCGGGTTGGCGCCGAGCGGCGTCAGCCCGCCGCCTGCTGCATGATAGACGATGTCGTTGCCGCGATGCGGATCGGTGACCGGCTGCCCCGAGTCATCGACCACCCAGCCGTCGGGCAAGGGCTTGTCGGCCAGATGGTAAAGGCGGATCTTGTTTCCGGCGACGGTTGACGTGGCCATGTCGAACACGATCGGCTCGCCGTTGCCGTGCGGTATGCCATAGGCGATGGGATTGGTGCCGAGGACCGGCTTGCTGGCACCCGGCGGCACGACGCAGACAACCCGCGTCGACGCGGCCACCAGCATGACGAAGCCCTGAGCCGCGCCAAGGCGGGCATAATAGCCGGCCGCGCCGAAGTGGCGCGAGTTGTTGACGGTCACGGCGGCAAGCCCTATGGCTTTTGCCTTTTCGCATGCGCGGCGCACAGCGCGGACGGAAACAGGAAAGCCGAGTCCGCCCTGGGCATCGATGTGGGCAAAGCATGGCCCCTCGCGGCGGACAGTGTCCGTCGCGGCAAGGTTGAATTTCCCGTCCTTGCGCCACTGCTCGTACAGAACCAGCAGGGAAATGCCATGTGTGTCGATTCCTCTCAGATCACAGTCGACGAGGGCATCGACCGTCAACCGGACATTCTCGTCTCTCATGCCCCAGGCGGTGAAAATGAGGCTCGCCTGCTGCGCCAGAGACTCAGCACTGAAGTGTCTTGTGGCCGGTTCTTTCGTCATGCCCGCTCCGTCACGATGTTTTCCAGTCGACCGATCCCCTCGATCTCGACGGCAACGGTATCGCCCGGTTGCAGATAGACCGGCGGCTTGCGGAAATGCCCGACCCCGGCAGGCGTGCCGGTGGCGATGATGTCGCCCGGCATGAGCGTCACATACTGGCTGGTGTAGCTGATGAGATAAGCGATATCGAAGATCAGGTCACTCGTGTGGCCGTCCTGCATCTTCTCGCCGTTGACGAAAGCCCTGACCGCAAAGTCCGCCGGATCCACCTCGTCGGATGCAACGAGCAGCGTCGGACCGATGGGACAGAAACCGTCCATGCTCTTGGCAAACGAGGTTTGGCCAGGCGATACGTCGAACTGGAACTCGCGCGCCGTTATGTCATTGAGCGGCAGGTAGCCGGCAACATGATCAAGGGCTTTTTCGCGACTCACGGACCTGGCGGGGCGGGCGATGACGACGCCGACCTCTGCCTCCCAGTCGAGCTTCCTGACGCCGACGGGGCGGGGGATTTTATCGCCGTGGCCTATGACCGAAGATGCAAACTTGTCGAATAGCCGCGGCTTTGCCTGGCGTTCGAGGCCGCCTTCGTCGGCATGGGCGCCGTAATTGCGTCCGACACCGACAATCGTCCGTGGCCGGTCGACAGGCGGGCGGAAGCTGATGGCCTGTCGGTCCAGAACGGCGGTGCAGGACCGGGTTGCCACTTCCACGAGGCCCGGGTGCGCGAGCAGACCCTTCTCGATCAGCAGCGAAATGCTGCCTTCTCCAAGCGCGGCGTCGATGCCCGCCTCCGCGTGGCCCGTTCCTTGCCAGCTTGCCTCAAGGTCGTAGCACGCGCCGGCATGCTCATAGCCGATACGCGGCATCCCGTCCTGCGAGTAATTGAATAACAGCACAGTCTTTTCGACTCCTTGTTTCTACGCGTGACGGCTCAAGCCGGTTTTGTCTCAGCAAACGATGGGCGCTGGGACAGGCGGGCGACCCATTGGGCCAGCCGTGGTTTTGCTGCGAGCCAGTCCCGTTCGGGATGGCGAAACTGGATCCACTCGAGCGCGCAAACCAGGGTGATGCCGACCATGTCGAGAGGCGTGCTGTCGCTGTCGGGCGAGCGCTCGAAGGCGGCCAGGCCGCGTTCCACGGCCGCCAGGTTCTTGTTGACGATGGCCTCGGACGGCGGGCCATCCTGGCGCTGCTTTTCCAACCGGGCCACCATACTGACATCGATCAGGCCATGCGCCAGCGCCAGGCGTGTCCGCCGTTGACCGTCATCGGCCACAGGCGGCGGCATGTACCGGTTGTCGCCGAATTTCTGGTCGAGATAGCCGCAGATCGCATCGGAATCGAAAATGGCATTGCCCTGATCGGTCTCGAGCGTGGGAACCTTGCCGAGCGGGTTTACGTCCCAGAACCCGCTCGAGGGATCGCGCGGGTCAGTCGGAATTTCCTCGACCGAGCGCTCCAGCCCCAGTTCGCGCACAAGGACGCGGACCTTGCGCGTATAAGGTGAGTTTGTCGTCATATAGAGCTTCACGTCCGCCTCCTCTCCATTGTGTTTTCGCGGCGCCTTGACGTCCTGAACCGGTTTTTCTTTCGCGCTGCCCAGATTACTGCGTCTCCGGTGGTGCATCGGGCCGGCTCATCAGGTCGAGCATCTCGGCGTAAAGGCCGAAACCGATGTAATCGTGAACGTGACGCTTCAGGTGTTCGGTGATGACGGCGCGGGTCAGGCGCAAAAGGCTCCTGGGCCGCTCGGCAAGTTCACGGCCCAGTTCCCAGGCCCGCTCCATCAACTTGTCGCCGGGCAGGACTTCGGCCACCAGGCCCAGCTCCCTCGCGTCTTCGGCCGACAGGGTCTGGCCAGTGAGCAGGAAATAGCGCGCCCGGTTGGTGCCCATCAGGAACGGATAAATGATGTGCATGCCGTCGCCGGGCACCAGGCCTCCGGTGAAATGCGCCGAATCCTGGAAGGCGGCCGTCTCGCTGGCGAGGACGATGTCCGCCAGCAAGGGCAGTTCGGAATGCCGCCAGGCCGGCCCGTTGATGGCGCTGATGACCGGCACGTCGATATTGAGGAAATTGAGAAGGCCCTGCTTTCCTTCCCATATCAGCCTGTCGACGATTTCCCGCGGCGGTCGATTGGGGAATAGCGGGTACTTCCCGGGAAACACCTGCGGCCCGATGAACTCTTCGCCCGTGCCGGTCAGGATGACGGTCTTGGTCTCGTGGTCGTCGGCGATGTCATTGAAGGCCCCCGGCAACTCGGCATGCGGTTTCAGGCCCCATTGCAGCGATCCGCCGTCGGAGTGAAGCGTGGCGAGCAATATGCCGTCCCGGCGCTCCATGCGGATGGTCTCGTATTTGTCCTTGTAGTCTTCAAATTTCGACATGCTTCCTCCCGTGTGCAGCCTCAGGCGCTGCCCAGATAGGCCTCCTGCACTTTGCGGCTTTGCCGCAATTCGACGGTCGGGCCTTCGACCGCCACCTCGCCGTTCTCAAGGATGTATCCGAAAGAGCTGATGTCGAGCGCAGCTTTGGCATTCTGCTCGACGATCAAGATCGGAATGCCTTCAGCGTTGATGGTTCTTATGGTGCTGAACACCTGCCGCACCAGGATCGGAGACAGGCCGAGACTCGGCTCATCCAGCATCAGGAGCTTCGGCTTGGCCATCAACGCCCGGCCAATCATCAGCATCTGCTGCTCCCCGCCGGAAAGCGTCCCCGCCTGTTGTCTGGTTCGCTCCTTGAGGCGCGGGAAAAGCGTGTAGGCCCATTCAAGGTCTCTGCTGCAGGCGCTCTTGTCCTTGCGCAGGTAGGCGCCCAGTTCCAGATTCTCCTCCACGCTCATTGTGGGGAAGATCTCTCTGCCCTCCGGCACCTGGATGATGCCGCACGCCACGATGTCCTCCACGCGCTTGCGGGCTATGGATTGGCCCTCGAAGCGAATGTCGCCGGCAGTAATGGCGACGAGTCCGGAGATGCAATTGAGCGTCGATGTCTTGCCCGCACCATTGGCGCCGAGAAGGCAGACGATCTGTCCTTTCTCGACCCTGAGCGACACATTGTCGAGCGCGCGGACTGGGCCATAAGCCGCATGGACGCTTGAAAGCTCAAGCATCGGCGTCGCTCCCCAGATAGGCTTCGATCACCCGGGGATCGTCGCGCACCTCGGCGGGCGTGCCTTCGGCGATCTTCTGCCCGAAGCTGAGGACGGTTATGCGATCGGCCACCGACATGACGAGCTGCATGACGTGCTCGACCAGCACGATGGTGATGCCCTGATTGCGGGCGAGGTCCACCATGAGAGAGTCGATGAACGAGATCTCGCGGTTCCTCAATCCGCCCGCCGGCTCATCAAGCAGCAACAGCCGCGGCCGGCTGGAAATGGCGCGGGCGACATCCAGCATTTTCTGGCGGCCGAAATCGAGTTCCCCGGCGAGCGTGTCCCGGTAAGCCGCCAGCCCCATGCGTTCGAGGATCACATCCGCCTCACGCACGGCCTCCGCCTCAGCGCGGCTGCGCGCCGGCGACGGCACGAAGGGCAGATAGTTCTTGATTCTGCTGGACAGCCCGACAAGCACATTTTCGAGCACGGTCATGCGTTGCAGAAGCTCGAGGTTCTGAAACGTGCGGGCGATGCCCAGCCCTACCATCGCATGGTCCGCAAGGCCGACGATCGGCTTGCCGTCAAAAAAGATTGCGCCGCCCGTCGGGGCGCAAAAGCCCGAAATGCAATTGAAGACGGTCGACTTGCCGGCGCCATTCGGTCCGATGAGCGCATGCACACTGCCTTCTTCGACCTGCATGGAAAAATCGTTCACGGCCGTCAAGCCGCCGAAGCGCACGCTCAAAGCTTCAAGCGACAAGATGCTCATTGCTCGGCCTCCGCGCTGCCAGAGATTCGCCGCGAAGGCGCAACGCTGTGGGCCGCCCGCCCTTTCCGCCATCCGGCGATGACACCCCAGATGCCGTTCGGCATGAACATCACCGAAATCAACAAAATAAAGCCATAGAAAAATTCCTGCCACACCAGCAAATCACTCGGCGCCGCACGCAAGAATTCCGGCACAAGTCCCATGAGCAAAGTACCAAGTATGATTCCAGGAATAGACGAAGAGCCACCAACCACGACCATCGTCAGGACAGTCACAAGTTGATTGACGCCAAGAATGTCCGCATTTACAAAAGAATGGAAGAGAGTGAACATGGCACCGGCAATACCGGCGTAAACGGCCGAGATCGTGAAGGCGACGATCTTGGTCATCTTGACATCAATGCCTGAAGCGGCGGCGACATGCTCGCTGTCGCGGATCGTGCACAACGTCCTGCCCAGCTGGGAGCGCGTGAGATAGGTGGTGAAGAAAAGCACCAGCAACATGATTGCAGCCAGCATCGGAAAGGCGACGGCGTCATTGCTTGCCACGTAGCCGAAAACGGATGTCGGGCTGATCCTCAAGCCGTCGGCGCCGCCCGTCACGCCGGTCCAACTTCTGAAGACCCACTGCGCACATTCCGCAAACGCGAAGGTAGCAAGGGCGAGATAGACCGTGCGCAGTCTGGTGGAGGGAAAGGCGATAAGGAAGCCGACCAGCCCGGCCAGCGCCGCTGCCAGAGGCATGCCGAAGATGAAGGGAACGCCGAGCCTCTGGTGGAGCAGGGCCGTGCCGTAAATGCCGATCCCGAAAAACGCGATGTGGGCAAAGGCGAACTGGCCTGACCAGCCGATCAGCAGGCCGAGGCCAAGGGCGAGCACCACATACATCATCAGCAAGTTGCCGATGAACAGGAAATAGATGGGCAGCAGCAGCGGCGGCACGAATGCCGCGATGAGCGCCAGGCAGAAGAGTACGAGCTGCGAGCGGGGAACGGGGCCGTACATCAGACTTTCTTTGCCTTTATTGGTTCCCCAAACAGGCCCTGCGGCCTGAGCATCAGCACAATCATGATCACGAAGAACGGCGTGACGGAGATGGCCTGGGGCGAGATGAAGATCCCCACGAAATTCTGCACAATCCCGAGCACGATTCCGCCAACCACACAGCCGACGAGCGATGTGAACCCTCCGACGATGGCCGCCGCAAAGGCCAGCATGACGACAAGCCCCATGTCGGGCGTCATCAGCAGTTTCGGGGCCAGCAGCACACCCGCAAGCCCGGAGATCCCTGCCGAAATGGCCCATGCCAGCATGCGCATGCGCTTGACCGGAATGCCGACCAGCGCAGCCGCGCGCGGATTCTGGCAGGTTGCCCTGAGGCTCTTGCCCATGACGGTCAGGTTGAAGAACCAGCTCAGCGCCAGCATGACAATGACCGTCACGCCGATGATCGCCAGATCCTGACGCGAAAGCACGACATCGCCGATAAAGACGGGACGGCCGGTGGCGAGCGGCGGCAACCGCCGCACCTCCTCGGTATAAGGTACAACCCGCACGATGCCCTTCAGCATGAAAGAAAAGGCAACCGTCGCAACAATGAGGGGCACGAGCGCGGCATCCTTCGAATACCGCCGCCCGGCTATCGTGTTGAGCGACAGGCGCTCAAACAGCGCGCCGACGGCGGCAATGGTCACGACCGCAATCGCGATCATCACGAGATAATTCAGGTGAAAATGGACGATGCAGAGGAGGCCGACATAGGCCCCCACCATCACCAGCTCTCCACCCGCAAAGTTGACGACATCCGTCGACTTGAAAACGATCACGAGCGCCAACGCCACAAGTGCGTACACGCATCCCGTAACGATGCCGCTCGCAATCGCCTGCCAAACAAGAAATGACACCTTGTCATCCCTCAGTGAGGTGCCTGTCCCTTACTGCTGGGTCCAGGTATAGGCACCGGGCATCTCCTTCTGGTGGGTTCCATCAAACTTAATCACCAGGGCGGTGCGTTCGGCGTCACGACGCTTGGGACCGAACTTCAGCGGGCCGGCCATGATGTCCGGGGAAACGTCAAGCTTCTCCAGAGCTGCAACCAGTCCCTCGCGCGTCAAATTGCGGCCGGCTGACTTGAGCGCGGCGATCATCGCCATGGCAGACGGCAGACCGCTGACGAAGAAGGGCGACGGATTGCGGTCCGGATAGTACTTCTTATACATGGCAAGATACTTCTTATAGATTTCCGGGTGGGCTATATCTGTAAATGCCGTGCAGTAGTAGAAGTTCGCCAGAGCGGCATTATCGCCAACGTTCTTGGCGAACGCGGCAGGGTTGGGAATCCCTTGCGTCGATTGCAGCAATGGAATGTCGGTCATTCCATATTCGTTATACTTTTGCGCGATCAAAATGGCTGGCGCCGGATAGGCTCCGGACAGGATCACGTCCGGCTTCGCCTGCCGAATGCTCAGCATAGGGGCCGTCACATCGGTGATCTTGGGTGGAATGCGCTCCGTCGCCACCACTTCGACACCCAGGCGCTTGAAGGTTGCCTCCGCGGCCTTGAGGTTTGCCGTACCATAGTCGTCATTATGCACGATAATCGCCGCACGTTTGGATTTCAGCGTCTTTGCCGCAAACGTCGCCAGAGCGCCGGCATAGGCACGCTGGGTCCCATGGAAGGAGCCGAACACATACTTGGTCGGCGGGAACACCGCAGCGTCACCGGCTGCATTGAGCATGGCATAAGGAACTTTTTGTTGATTTATGTAATTTTCGGCTGCCGCTACTGCTGAAGTGCAAGAGCCTCCATGCAATGCGAAAACTTTGTCAACTGTCACAAATTTCTTCACGACAGCGACAAGGTCGTTCGGTGTGCATTTATCGTCTCCAATTATGAGCTTTATCTTTCTGCCGTTGATTCCACCCTCCTTGTTGACTTCTTCATACAGCATCCTGGCGGCATTCAGCGGGTCGCGCCCGTACCCAACCAGCGGCCCGGAGAGAGGGCCAAACAGCCCGATGGTGATCTGATTGTCGGTCAGACCGGGCTCCCCGGCTTTTGCCCCCGCAAGACCCACGGTGGCAAGGCAAATGGCCAGTGCTCCACTCAATAAAAGATGTCTGCGTTTCATCGACGTCTCCTCCTTTGCTTGTAATGAGCTGAAAGCACAATCTGTTTGCAGCACTATTCAACCGAATTCGGATCAGTGCCACTTTTCTTCTTTCTCCGCAATTTGCCTCATCCTCGCGTTGTTGCAATCCACTTGCCCTCGGCTATGCCGCAGGAAACCTGGCCACCGGGTCGGCCAGGTTTCTGCCGATGGCTTGCCGGTTTGCCATCACGCGAGCCCTTCACCGCACGATCGGCCATCGCGCGCAACGAATCTGAAGGCCGCCCCGTCACGCTCGACCATGCCGACGCCAGGAAATGGCAAATGCATGCCAGCAATCAGACTATTGCCGCTGGCAGCACCAGAAAATGTTTCAAGGCGAGTGGCTGCCGCCTCGTCGCGATCAACATCTCCGGCATAGTGCCAGTCAGGTTCGGCGAACTGCAAAAGGCAAGAGTGAATGATGTCACCCCAGATGAACAAGCGATCATCCCCGGCGCGCAGGACGAAGCCGGTATGTCCCGGGGTGTGGCCGGGCAGCGGCAGCGAAGCGATTTCCGGGGAAAGCGCCTCACGCGGATGAAGCTTTCGGATGCGCGCCCGACAGATGTCGAGCACGCGCGCGGCAATGACGGCCGAACTCTTCTGGCGGGGCGGCGCGCTGTCGGGAAAGCGTGGATTGCTCCAGTAGTCCAACTCAGGCCCGCTCACGACAAGTTCGGCGTTGGGAAACACCGCCTCGTCGTCGCGGGTCAGTCCCCCCGCATGGTCGATATGCAAATGAGTCATGACCACCATATTGACCTGGCCCGGCCCGTAGCCGGCCGCCGCCAGGTTTTCAGGCAGCTTGCCGGCCGTCGATGCGAGAGCGGATCCGCAGCCCGTGTCAAAAAGGATGATGTTGTCTCGCGCGTGCAGCAGGAAGCAGTTCACCGGTATGCGAACCTGGAGCGGATCGTCCGCGCCCAGATGAAGCAGACGAGCGGCACGCGGCGTTTCAGCCGAGGGAAAGTTGGCAAGCGGAACATCGAGATAGCCATCGCTCAAGGCGAACACCTGCAGATCCCCCACCTGCAGCTTGCGAAAATTTCCATCAGAGCAGGCTACGGGATGGTCTGGCATTTGCCTGTTTGAAGTCCTGTCCGCGTACATCGGAAACGCCCGCATAACATCAAAACGATCGCGCGTCGCTCGCTTGGGAAGCCCATTGTCTCCGCTTGAGCGCCCAGAAGGGGTCGGTTTGATGCCATAGTCGCAAATTTTATTAATAATAATATGGATTGTCGGAAGCGGTCAATGCTCATTGTGCGGCCGCGTGCGCATGCCGCACGCCGCGTGAGACGGACTGGAGTGGAGGTTGTTGCCGGCAGGATCTTTGCGGCCTCGCCAGCGCCGCTGAAACCGCTTCAGGTCCAGCCGCGGGAGCGAAAGAATGCGTCCTTGGCGGGGATCATGTGTTGCACGCAGAGCCTGACGAGGGCCTCGCTGTCGCCCCCTCGCAACGCCTCTATCATGGCTTGGTGCTCGGCTTGCGCCCTGCGGAGCAATTCCGCATTGAAGATGCTGATAGCCCGGAACGCCTGGGTCAGCCAGGCATAATGATCGATGAGCTGGCTGAGGTGGGAATTGCCGCACGCCGAGAACAGCAGGGAATGGAACTCATTGTTGAGCTGATTGATGGCAAGGAAATCGTTACGCTGCACATTGACGCTGTATTCGGCATGTATCGCTTGTAGCTGAGCGAAAAGTGCACTATCTACGGGAAATCGAATTCGCTGGGCCGCTTCACGCGCCAGAATTTCACGCACCTCGTAAATGTCTTCCATTTCCTCCTTCGTGAAGCTCCTGACGCTCGCTCCCTTATTTGGAGAGCGTGATACGATACCCAGTTTCTCCAGTTCGCGCATCGCTTCGCGAACGACATAACGTTTCGTCCTGAAGCGCTCGATCAACTCGTCCTCCACCAGCCGCGTGGCGGGTCCGACCCGGCCAAACAGGATGTCCTCCTCCAGTGCGGCAACCAGGCCGTCGATCTCGTGGCGAACTTTTGGACGAGGCATGATCTTTTCCTATGCGAATGGCTCAGACGCGCCGAATGTCAGCCTGTCACTGCGTTCTGCAAGACGTGACCCAGCAACTGCTGGTGTGCCTGCAGGCGCAGACCGGGCTCAGCATGAACGCATTATTCAGTAAAGGATTATTCATAATCTGATTGACAATTTCAAGTTTTGTGCGAGTCTTAAAAGCGATCACCGGTTCCAGGCGACCGCAGCAGCTCGCATTTGGGTCGGCGTCGAATGCCAGAGCAATTAGAGCAGACGGTCATATGATGAGAGTACCGCTTCTTTCGTATAAAGAGTTAAGCCCTGAGCAAAAAAAGGTATGGGACGAGATTGTCGCTGGCCCTCGCGGCAAGGTGCACGGGCCCTTCCTAGTCTGGCTGCACAGGCACGAGCTGCTGCACCGGGGGCAGGAGCTTGGTCTTTACTGCCGTTTCGGTTCGGGACTTGAGCCGGCAACGAGTGGTACGACCACCATCAGAACGCGGTCGACCTCGGTGTCGACCCTCAAGCGCTGGAGGCGCTGCGAACCGGTGGCCAGCCGGCGTTCAAGAAGGAGGACGAACAGGCACTTTTCGAATTCGCGAACGAATTGAACACGACGCACGAGGCCTCGGACCAGACCTACGCCCGTGCGGTTGCCGCTCTGGGTAAGGATCTTGTGATCGATCTTGTTGGGGTGCTCGGCTATTATTCATTGATTATGATGACGTTGAAGGCATTCAAGGTCCCCCTTCCTGAAGGCGTGGCAAACCCGTTGGAAAAATAGCTCCTCTTCCGAACGGTCCGATTGACGAGTCGTGGTTAGACGGCCGCGCCGTCTGAGAACCGTGATGGACAAGCCATGATCCGACGTCAGCGCCGGCAACCGAGCGAACCGCGACGACTCGCCCGCAGTTGTCGCAGTCTCGCTTTTGGCATTCACCGGTGCATCGTCCAACCCAGTGTGAAGTGGGAGTGCGACGCGACAGGCGCGCCATGAGCCGGGCGGCCATGCCGGGCTGCACGTAGCCTGCGAACACCCCAGTTACCCAATGTCGAGGCAGCGGCTATGGCTGCTGGCGATATAGCAAAGGGCTCTCCACGGTCTCGTCGGGCGCCATGGGCGACAAGAAGGGTAACGAGGAGCAAGAGAGCGTCTGCACCATTGCTGACCATCGCTAGACGATTGATGACTGCGCCTTTCACGATTGCTCTACGTAGTGCCCCAAGCCCAATCCATGGCGCACGTGGCCCATCACAGCTTCGATGATGTGGGGCGGTTGACTGCCAACCAGCAAAGTCATACAACCTCATACAGTTGGAAGCCGCTAACACGCTGATCTGTCACGACTTTTAACCTCGATGGCCGTTTCCTGTCGGGTGCGCCAAGTTTTTCAGGCACTTAGCTGATCCTTCCGAGACTTCCTTTCGTGGTTGCCACACGTACGCCACACGGAAGGAACGGTCATGGTGTAACGCGCAAGAACAGTTGGCAGTGTCGGGGGAAGGGCCAACCGCCACCCGTTTCCACGCAGACAAGACTCAACTGAGCCATTCCCATCTCGGCCAGATCGCAGCCAAACGACATTCTTGACAACTGCCTAAAGCACGAAATCCCCTGCGTTCAGGTCGGTGACGCCGTGGATCACGATGCGGAAGTCATCCGTATTGTCTCCGTCGACGTCGCCATGGATGATGCTATCGCCGCTCGAGGTGGTGGTAATGAGCAGTTGCCCGGCGACGTGTGAGAAGGCGCCGACGATGCTAAAACCGTCCCTGCCAGGCGTGTTGACATCGGCATCGATGGCGCTCAGGTCGATGACATCGCCCTCAGCGCCATTGAAGCCACCAATAACGTCGTGATTGCCATCCGGAGTGCTGTCGAGCGCGCTGTTGAATTTGAAGGTGTCAGCACCGGGCCCCCCAACTAGTACGTCCTTGTCGAGGCCCCCGATGAGCGTGTCGTTACCGCTTCCGCCGTAAAGCTGGTCGTTACCGCTGCCGCCCTGCAACCGATCGTAACCCTCGTTGCCAAAGAGCCTATCATTGCTGCCGCCGCCAATGACCAGATCATAACCCTTGCCGCCATAGAGCACGTCCTTTCCTGCAGCGCCATAGAGTTTGTCAGCGTCGTATCCGCCC
>Ga0307436_1000776_pt1 | contig 14898 bp, 13 predicted proteins | sample SalMarWE160440MG_FD_202513 | JGI IMG/M metagenome (GOLD analysis project Ga0307436, IMG submission 202513) | Salt marsh sediment microbial communities from the Plum Island Ecosystem LTER, Massachusetts, United States - WE1604-40 | ecosystem: Environmental > Aquatic > Marine > Intertidal zone >...
TCGGCGTACTGACCGTAGGCCGAGACCAGGTCGCCGAGACCCTCGTAAGCCCGTCCCAGCACCACTCTGGCTGCCGTGTAGTCCGGCATCGACTCGAGCAGTGGTTGCAGTTGCTCGGGGACGGATTGCACCTCGCCGCGGACCAGTTGAGTCTCGGCCAGTAGGACTGCGGCCGGACCCGGAACCACCGTCTTCAACCTCTCGGCAATGGCGGTCGCGGCCTGCAACTCGCCGGCTCGAATGTCTTGCACTGCCTCCGCCACATCCCGCGCCTGTGCGGCGCTGAGCGGCGAAGTGAAGCCCAATGCCGGATCGACCAGAAAGGGCAGATCGTCGCCCGCTACGGCGACCCGGCCGGACGGCGCCTGCGTCGTGGAAACACATCCGACGAGGCCGAGCGCCACGGCGGCGAACCAGAGCGCCCGAAGAAGATGTCGGCGAGGCCACGCCCGGCGGGCGTCAACCGGAGATCTCTGCGACCGTGGCGATGGCATGCTTGTAGATCAGAACTTCCTTTTCCTCGATCTGCAACACGATGGCGTAGCGGTCGAATCGTTTGATCTGACCCTCCATGCGCTGGCCGCCCAACAGCTCCACGGCCAGCACGGCATTCGCCTTCAGCTGCTGAAACAGAAAGCCATCCTGCACGTTGATAGGATGTTTGCTCATTCGGGACCCTCGGAGTCGGCAATCATGAGGTCGCAGGCGCGCTGCACTCGATCGTTCGGGTCAGACTCCGTGATCCAGTGCACGTTCGCCATGCGGCGAAACCATGTCATCTGCCGCTTCGCGTAGCGTCGAGTCGCCCGCTCGATCTCCTCGATCGCCTGGTCGAGACTCGATGTGCCCTTCAGGTAGCCGACCAGCTGGCGATACCCGATCGCCTGGAAGGCCGGGGATGAGGGCGAGACTCCCTCGGCAAGCAATCGTTCGACTTCCGCCGGCCACCCCGCCTCCATCATGCGGCGCACGCGAACAGCGATTTGATCGTACAGGATGCTTCTCTGAAGGGTCAATCCGATGCGCAGCGCCCGCTGTGACAGGCCTTGCGCCGCCCGCCGGCGCAGCCAATGGGTCAGCGGGCGACCGGTCGCACGCGCCACTTCCAGCGCCCGCAGCGTGCGCTGTGTATCTGCGGCTTCGATCCGCCTCGCCGCCTCTGGATCCACGGCCTCGAGCTCCTCGCGCAGCGCCGGCAGCCCCTCCTCATCGAGCGACTTTCGGAGAGTGCGACGAATCTCGTCCGCGACGGGCGGCATGTCGTGCAGACCGTCGAGCAGCGCCCGTAGGTAGAGCCCGCTGCCCCCGACCAGAAATGCCTGTGCGCCACGCTCGTCGATATCTTCCAGCGCGGCGCGGGCAAGGCGGGCGAAGGCCCCGGCCGAGAAAGGCTGATGCGGCTCGAGGACGTCGACGAGGTGATGGGGCACGCGCGCCCGCTCCGCCCGGCTCGGCTTGGCCGTGCCGATATCCAGCCCGCGATAGACTTGGAGGGCGTCGGCGTTGACGATCTCACCGTCGAAGCGTTCGGCGAGGGCCAGAGCGAGCGCCGACTTCCCGACGCCGGTCGGTCCGAGGATGACCACGATCCCTGGCATTTCTCGAGTCTACGACAGCCCGCGACGGGCCCAGGGATCGCAGTAGGCTGCATCGCGGGCGCCTTGTTGACCGGCCGTTGCAACAACGGCGCACTCGCCAACGTATCGGTTCGAGGCAACCCGCGCCTCCGGCCGGAGAGCACGATGATCGAACTTCGCAACGTCCACAAGACGTATCGGCTCGGCCATAGCGCACTCCACGTCCTGAAGGGGATCGACCTCTCGATCGAGCGTGGAGAGATGATCTCGATCATGGGCTCGTCCGGCTCCGGAAAATCGACGTTGCTCAACATCATGGGACTGCTGGATGCCTATGACGAGGGCGAGTATCGCCTCGACGGGGACCTCATGTGGAAACTCGGTGAACGTCAGGCCGCGCGACTGCGCAACCGACACCTCGGCTTCGTCTTTCAGTCGTTCAACCTGATCCCATTCAAGACGGCGGCCGAGAACGTGGCGTTGCCGCTCTATTACAAGGGGGTTCGGCGGAGCGTCAGAAACCGCATCGCCGAGCAGTATCTGGAGCGGGTCGGACTGCTGGAATGGGCGGCTCACCTGCCCACCGAGCTGTCCGGCGGCGAGCAGCAGCGCGTGGCGATCGCGCGGGCGCTGATCACCGATCCGGACGTGATCCTCGCCGACGAACCCACCGGCGCGCTCGATACCCAGACCTCGTACTCGATCCTGCGGCTGCTGCAATCGATCAACCAGGAGGGCACGACCATCGTGCTGGTGACGCACGAGCACGACATCTCCGAGATGACGCGGCGAATCGTCCACTTGCAGGACGGGCAGATCCTCGAGGACCGGCTCGTCGGTCAGGGCGACTCCGCGCCCGACCAGGCCGTCGAGCCGGCGGGGGCTTCGGCCTGAGCGCGATGTTCGACCTCGACCTCTGGCAGGAGATCCTGTCGACCATCCGCCAGAACCGGCTGCGCACCTTCCTGACCGGGTTCAGCGTTGCCTGGGGCATCTTCATGCTCATCATCCTGATGGGCTCCGGCAGCGGCCTGGCCAACGGCATCGAGTACAGTTTTCGCGATGATGCGGTGAACAGCATCTGGGTCCGACCGGGAGAGATCAGCGTGCCTTACAAGGGGCAGCAACCCGGCAAGCCGATCGAATTGACGAATCGGGACTATCGCGACGTCAAGCTGACCCAGGACGACATCGATCACATCACCTCCCGCTTCTATCTGCGCGGCGACGTGCAGGTGCGCTATCGCAACGAGACCGGGAGCTTCACGGTGCGCGCCGTGCATCCGGATCACAAATACCTCGAGAAGACCATCGTCACGGAAGGCCGCTTCCTCAATCCGTTCGATCAGGAGCAACATCGGAAGGTCGCGGTCATCGGCGAGAAGGTGCGAACCGCCCTGTTCGGCGCCAAGGACCCGATGGGGGCCTACATCGACATCAACGGCATTCCGTTCCAGGTCGTGGGGCTGTTCACCGATGAAGGATCCGACCGTGAACAGGAGCTGATCTACCTGCCGATCAGCACCGCGCAGCGCGCCTTCGCCGGCGGTGACTCGATCGATACGCTGATGTTCACCATCCAGGACACGGATCTGGGGCGCAGTAAGCGCCTGGTCAACTCCGTCCGCGAGGATCTGGCGCGGCGCCACAACTTCTCCGTCGACGACGATCGCGCCGTCTTCATCCGCAACGTGTTCGAAGTCTTCGAGCGTTTCATCAATCTCATGCGCGGGATTCGCGGCTTCATCTGGGTGGTCGGCCTGGGCACGATCCTCGCCGGGGTCGTCGGCGTCTCCAACATCATGATGATCGTCGTCAAGGAGCGTACGCGTGAGCTCGGCATCCGCAAGGCGCTGGGTGCGACCCCCGGGTCGATCATCGGGCTGATTCTGCTCGAGTCGGTGTTCATCACCGCGGTCGCGGGCTATATCGGCCTGGTCTCGGGCGTGGGCCTATTGCAGCTATTCAACCGGGCGATTCCAAAGAATGAGGTCTTCATGAACCCCCAGGTCAACTTCCAGCTCGCGGTCGGCGCCACCGCCCTCCTGGTCGCGGCCGGCACCCTCGCCGGTCTCATTCCGGCGTGGCGGGCGGCTCGGATTCGACCGATCGAGGCGCTGCGCGATGAGTGAGCCCGCCAATCTTCCGGAGCCGGCCCGTTGATCTTCGACTTCGACAACTGGCAGGAGATCTGGGCCTCGATCTCACGAAATCGCCTGCGCACCCTGCTCACCGCGTTCGGGGTCTTCTGGGGCATCTTCATGTTGATGCTGCTCATCGGCTCGGGCAACGGGCTGCAGAACGGCGTGACCTCCGGATTCAGTCGCTTCGCCACCAACAGCTTCTTCGTGTGGGGACGCCGGACGGGAAAGCCCTACCGCGGGCTGGCGCCGGGACGGGACATCACCATGGACAACGACGACACCGCCGCCATCGGTCAGGTCCCCGCAGTGGAGATCGTGGCGCCGCGCAACCAGCTCGGCGGACATGGAGGGGGCAACAACGTCACCCGCGGCGTCCACGCCGGCGCCTTCAGCGTCATGGGCGACTACCCGGCGGTGTGGAAGATGCAGCCCCTCGAGCTCGCCAGGGGCCGCTTCCTCAATCCCCTCGACCTCGATCAGCGCCGCAAGGTCGCGGTGATCGGGACGCGAGTGCGCGACGTGTTGTTCGACCGCGGCGACAACCCGCTCGACCAGGAGATCCGCATCAACGGCGTCTATTTCAAGGTCATCGGCGTCTTCAAATCGCTCAACCAGGGGGAACGTGCCGATCGCGACGCCGAGACCATCTTCGTTCCCTTCACGACCTTTCAGCAGGCCTTCAACTACGGCAACCGCGTCGGCTGGTACATGATCAAGGTGCGTGACGACGCCTCGGCCGTCGACACGGAGAAGACGGTGCTCAATCTGTTGCGCGAACGGCATCGCGTCGCGCCGGACGACAGCCGCGCCTTCGGCTCCTTCAATCTCGCCGAGGAGTACAACAAGATCCAGAACCTGTTCCTGGGGATTCGGATCCTGGTCTGGATCGTCGGCGTGGGCACTCTTTCCGCCGGCGTCATCGGGGTCAGTAACATCATGCTCATCATCGTGCGGGAACGCACCGGTGAGATCGGGCTGCGGCGCGCCATCGGGGCGACCCCGGCCCGGATCATCGCGCAGGTCGTTCTCGAGTCCGTCGCCTTGACGGCAAGTGCGGGCTACTTCGGCCTGCTGGCCGGCGTCGCGGTCATCGAGCTGGTGCGAACCATGCTGGCCAACGCGCCGTCGACCGGTCGTCAGATGTTCGTCAATCCCGGAGTGGGCTTCGACAGCGCCATCCAGTGCCTCATCATTCTCATCGCCTCGGGCGTCCTCGCGGGGCTGCTGCCAGCCCGCCGTGCCGTCTCGATCAGCCCACGCGAGGCGCTGCGAGCCGAATGACCCCACGCTGGCGTCACCCCCGCTCTCTGCAACTGGAGATCCCGACGACATGAAGAAGATCCTGGTCATCGCCATCGGCCTCGTTCTCGTCCTGCTCTTTCTCGGCACGCTGGCCTTCCTCTACAAGCGGTCGAAGGTGCAGCCCGTGGTCTACGAGACCGACAAGCCGTTCGTGACCGACATCGTGAAGAAGACGGTGGCAACGGGATCGGTGGTGCCCCGCAAGGAGATTGAGATCAAGCCGCGCGTCTCCGGGATCGTCGGCCAGCTCTTCGTCCAGCCCGGCGACAAGGTCAAGCTCGGAGATCGCGTCGCCCGCATCCGCGTGGTACCCAACATGTTGAGTCTGACCAACGCTCAGAGTCAGGTGGCGCAGGCGCGCATCGATCTGGACAAGGCCAAGCAAGACTTCGACCGCAACCAACCGCTGCACGCTCAGGGACTGATCTCGGACGAAGCGTTCACCGGCTTCCAGACCGCGCTCGAGCATGCGCGTGCCCAGCTGCGAGCCGCCGAGGACAGCCTGGCGGTGATTCGCGAAGGGGCGCCGAAGGAGGCCGCCCAGACAGCCAACACGATGATCCGTGCGACCATCAGCGGCATGGTGCTCGACGTGCCCGTGGAGGTCGGCAACTCGGTCATCGAGGCGAACAATTTCAACGACGGCACCACCATCGCTTCGGTCGCCGACATGGACGAGATGGTGTTCGACGGTAAGGTGGACGAGTCAGAAGTCGGCAAGCTGCGCGAAGGAATGGATCTCGAGCTCACGGTGGCGGCGCTGGAGGATCAGCGCTTCCACGCCCGGCTCGAATACATCGCTCCGAAAGGGGTCGAAGACAGCGGCGCGATCCAGTTCGAGATCCGCGCCGCCACCGACCTCAAACCGGACGTCTTCCTGCGGGCCAATTACAGCGCTAACGCCGACATCGTCCTGGGCCGCCGCGACCACGTCCTCGCAGTCAAGGAGAGCTGGCTGCAGTTCGACGGCGACACTCCCTACGTCGAGGTCCAGCAGGGACCCAATCAGTACGCCCGCCGAGACATCAAGACGGGCCTCTCAGACGGGATCAACATCGAGGTGGTGTCGGGGCTGACCGCGGATGACCTGGTGAAGGATCCCAACAGCGGTCACCCGCCAGGCGTCAAGCCCGAATCCGAAGCCACCCCCGCCGCCGGCTGATCGGGGCCGCTCGCGGCTCAGCGACGCGTCGGCTCGGCCCGCGGAGAACCGGGAAGCTCGATCCGAATCGACTTCCCGCGCGGCGTGATGCGCACCATCCCATCGCGGTCGGTGCGTAGAACGAGGTCTCCATCGCGTCGAAGGCGAGACAGCACGGCCGGCGCCGGATGACCGTATGGATTGTGTCGTCCCACCGAGATCACCGCCAGTCTCGACTCGACCGCATGTAACAACGCCGCGCTGCTCGAGGTGCGGCTGCCGTGGTGAGGCACGACCAGGAGCTCGGAATGCAGGACATGCGGACCCCATCGTTGGGCCAACGCCCGTTCTCCCGCGGCCTCGACGTCGCCGGGCAGGAGGGCGCTCCACGAACCTAGCGAGGCGCGGATGACCAGCGATCGGTCATTGCCCCGCAGGCGCTGCGACGCCGGGCCCAGGACACGCAATCGCCATCGGCCCAGCGACACGATGTCACCGGGCGACAGCGGCGTCAGGCGCAGCCCCGGAACAGCTCGCAGGGCGTCCCAGCAAGACGCTCCGGGCTGCGCCGCCGCCGCGTACAGCCGGCCCACCGGCAGATACCGCGCCACGTCGACCAGCCCGCCGCAGTGGTCCTGATCCGCATGGGTCATGAATACCGCATTGAGCCGCCGGATGCCGTCTTGCGCCAGAGCCGGCAACAGCACGTGACCGCCGAAGTCGCCGTGCCGCCAGCCACCGCCGTCTACCAGCGCCCCATGCGTTCCGTCGTGCAGCAGGATCGATTCGCCCTGCCCGACGTCCAAAATCGTCAGCGACGGTGGATCGCGATGCCATGGCAGACCCAGCATGGCCACGACCACGCCGATCCCCAGGCCAGCCAAACTCCATCGCCGCGCCGACCAGAGGCAGCCGAGTACGCTCGCGGCGACGCCGGCCGCCACCGGCAGTGGCCAGGCGACCGGGAGGATGGGAGTCAACGTGGCGGGTAGCCTGGCCGGCCAGGTGATCGGGGAAGAGACCGCGCTGAGAAGCGGAATCAGCAGATGGGCGGCTGGTGGCGCCACGACCGCCACGACCAGGAACAGCAGGGAGCCCGCCAGTACCACCCCCATCCACGGAACCGCGACGAGGTTCGCGAGCGGAGCGAGCAGCGCAATGAAATGGAAGCGTGACGCCGACCATGGTAGGGCGGCCAACTGGGCCGTGACGGTGACCGCCAGCGGGAGTGCAAGCCAGCGGGGAAGGGACGGCCATCGCTCCGCGAGACCGCTGGCGAACAACAGGATCCCGGCGGTCGCCGCGAAGGAGAGCTGGAACCCGGCGTCGCCGATCACCGCCGGATCCACGGCGACCATGAACGCCCCCGCCCAGGCCAGGGCGTTCAGGCCCGCCGGAATTCGGCCGAGGATCAGCGCGCCGCCGGCCAGCCACGCCATGACGACGGCTCGCAGCAACGACGGCCGCGCTCCCACCAACCAGAGATAGGCCGACACGCCACACAGCGCGGCGAGCTGCCGACCCCTCCGCGGCAGCGGCAGCCAGAGGCCGAGCAACGCCACCAGACCCACATGCAGACCGGATACCGCCAACAGATGGCTCAGCCCGAGCCGGCGCAGGCCCTGTACCGTCTCCAGGTCCACGGCATGTCGGTCTCCCAGGGCGAAGAGCCGCACCATCGAACCGGCGATGTCCGGCGCACCTCGCAGCGCCTCGTCCACTCGAGCTCGGATCCTTTGCCGCCAGCGTACCGACCAGCTCGGGTGGCCGCCCTCCAACAGGCGAAGGAAGGTGAGGCTCTTCAAGGAGAGCCGCCAGGGGCCGGGCGGCAGTTTCGGCTGATTCGCGTAGCCGGCGGAGCGTCGGAGATAGCCGCGCAATCGCATCCTCGTGCCGGCAGGCGGCCGGCGTCGACCGGGTGCGTAGACGGAGACGGTCGCCCGCCAGGCCGAGACCCGATTCCGCTGTTGGTACGCGTCCACCTGCAGACGGCTCCACCAGGCGCCGCCGAGACGAATCCATTCCGTCTCCGGCTTGCCGATCAGAGCCGCCGGATGCAGTTCGTCGGGCGGACGGCTCGCCGGACCGGGGCGTCGCGCCGGCTGCAGCAGCGCCCCGACGGCCAGACAGGCGAGCAAGAGCCCACCAGGGCGCCCCAGCGCCAACGCGAAAGCCAGGAGACCGAAGAGTGCCGGCAGCACAGGATGCGCCAGTGCGCGACCTGCGACCGCGCCAAGAATCAGCGCCGCTGCCGGTAGGACGGCGGGCCGCCGAGACCACCTCACATCCGCGAGGACGGCGCAGGTCGCCGCGATCGCTCAGGGCGTGGGGTTCGCGAACAGACTGAGTTCGGGCAATTCGAGCCGGCGCCTGAGAGCACGGCGCAGCAACATTTCGCGGGTACGCTCCCGCTCCTCTGCAGAGAGGCGACCCGAGAGGCGGCGCAGAGCGGCATCGACCTCCGCTTCGAGCGCCGCGCGGGCCGACGGGGGCAGCTCGGCCGCACTTCGTTGCAGCAGGTTGCTCTCGATCTCCCCCAACTTCTTCTCTATCGCCTCCGGCGTACCGCTGAGGCTGAGGATCTCCCGCCGCACGCGGTCACAGTCCGGCACCGTGTCCGGAAGTGCGGTCGCCAGGCTTCGCAGCCGGCTGGTGAGATCAGGCGGCTCTCCCGAATCGTGATGTGATGCGCCGGCCAGCAGTTCCTTCATCTCCCCCCACGCCGCTTCCACCGCCGGAGCGCAGTAGCGCAGGCTGTTCACCTTGCCGCGAGCGCCGCGCTCGGCACGCTGCAGGAAGACCTGTTTCAGCGCCTCCTCGATCAGCTCCAGAGGAATGCCCTGCCGTCGCCAGCGCCGGGCGACCTGCCAGTCCGCCGGTGACAGCAGGAGCGGAGCGCCTCGCAGCCGGATGAAGGTCTTCTCGATGGCTTCGAACCAGGCCTGATCCCCGTCCCGATCAGCGGTTTCGCTCATGGATCAGCTTGAGGCCATAGAGAGTGAGGCGTGGTTCGATCTGCCGAATGAAGCGCGAGGCTCCGGACACCAGGTCGGCTTGGCCGCCGGTGGCGACGATCGTCCGCAGCTCGCCCAGTTCTTCGATGAGCCGCTCCAGGATGCCGTCCACCAGGCTGAGGTAGCCATAGTAGATCCCCGACTGCATCGCGCCGGCGGTGTTGCGTCCGATCAGCTCGTCCGGCCTCCTCAGATCGACCCGATAGAGGCGAGACGCCTGGGAGAACAGGGCCTCCGCCGAGATGGCGATGCCCGGGGCGATGATGCCGCCAACGTACTCGCCGGCTTCATTCACCACATCGAACGTCGTCGCGGTGCCGAAGTCGACGACGACGACCGGTGAGCCGTACATCTCCCGCGCGGCCACCGCGTTGACGATGCGGTCCGCCCCGACCTCGACAGGATTGTCGTAGCGGATCGGCAGGCCGGTCTTCACTCCCGGCACCACCTGCAAGGGCTCGCGGTGGAAGTACTTGCGCGACAACTGTGTGAACGTCTGATGCAAGGGAGGGACGACTGAGGCGATGACCACTCCGCAGGCGCTGGCCGGATCGACGCCGGCACGGTGAAAGAGCGGCAGCAAGAGGGCGCCGTACTCATCTGCCGTGCGCTCCACCGACGAGGCGAGGCGGAGATCTTCCACCAGCTCGTCGTCGACCCAGAGGCCGCACACCGTGTTGGTATTGCCCACGTCGAACACGACCAACGCCTCGCCGCGCGGCGTCGGACGAACGGCAGTCCCGGTCATCGGTCGATCTCTCCCGAGCCGATCACCCGTTCGGCGCCGCCTTCGAGGGTCAGCCGCAAGCGGCCGAGCTCGTCGAACCCGGCAAAGATGCCGCGTACTTCCTCGTCTCCCGCGTGCACTCGGATCTGTTCTCCTTCTCGATGAGCCGAGTTGGAACGATATCGCGCCACGAGGTCGTCCTGGGAAAGCGCGTCGTCGAGCGCGGCTGCGAAGGTCTCAGTCAGGGCTCCGGCCATCGCCGCCAACGACACCGCCCCGGGCGCAATCTCCGCGGCCGACGTGATGGCGCGATCGGGGACGGAGTCGGCGGCGTGCGAGTGATTCACTCCAAAGCCGATGATTGCGGCGCCGCCCGAATCGCCCCGCTCGAGTGTCTCGATGAGGATGCCACCGATCTTGCGTCCGTCGACCATCAAGTCGTTCGGCCAGCGAATCAGACAGTGGGCGCGCAGCAGCTCGCTCAGCTCGCCGGCCAGGGCACTGGCGGTGATCAGCGGCAGGGCCCTCTTGCGGACCGGATCATCGAAGGGCTCCAGCCAGCTCGCATAGACACCTTCGCCGGCGGGGCTCACCCATTCACGCCCCTGGCGCCCGCGGCCGGCGGTCTGCTCCCAGGCCGCGACCAGCGTGCGCGGAGGCCGCTTCGCCTCGCGAAGGTATTCCTCGGCGATGCGCCGCGCCAGGCCGTTGGTCGAAGCGAGGGAGTGGAAAAGAACGAGATTGACCCGGCGGCGACGGCATACTTGGCCGAGCGCATCGCGCCAGGCCGCCATACGGGCAGCCGACTCCTCGGCACCGCCGGCGCGCTCTGTGTCCGTCGAACTCGTCTCAGGCTCCTTGCAGGGTCTCCACTCGCCGTTCCAGCTCGGCGAGGCGCCGCCGGTTCTCGGCGACGACTGCCTCCGGCGCCTTGTTCGTGAACTCCGGTTTCGCCAACAGCGCCCGGATGCGTTCGATCTGTCCTTGCAGATCCTGCACCTCCCGCGCGACCCGGGCGCGTCGTGCCTCGCCGAGCGAGCGTCCGGTGAGATGGAGGGCGAGCTCGACGCCGCCGACCCGGTCCGACACCGCCTCCTCGGGCGGCGTACCCCCTACCGATCGGACTCCCGCCAGGGTCTCCACCAACGAGGCCTGCTGACGCAGGAAGTCCAGACGATCGGACTCACCGGCCGGAAGGTAGAGATCGAGCTCAGTGCGCGGCGGGATTCCGAGTTCGGCGCGAGTGGTGCGAATCCGGGAGACGACGGCCATGAACCCGTCCATCTGCGCTTCCACCGCGCCGTCCTCCCAGGCGTCGATCCCCTGGGGGTAGTCGGCCAGGCAGATGGTCTCGGTCTGTCCCTCCGGCCGCCCCGGCAGGCGCTGCCAGAGCTCTTCCGTCAAGAAGGGCATCACCGGGTGCAAGAGACGGAGCGCCGCATCGAGCACGGTGAGCAACGTGTCCGCGACCTGCGGCCGGCTCGCCTCCCCGGTCAGCGCCGGTTTGCTCAGCTCGATGTACCAGTCGCACAGCTCTCCCCAGAAGAAGTGGTAGAGGCGGTTGCACGCCTCGTCGAATCGATAGGTAGCAAAGCGCTCATTGACCTCGGCCGCGGTGCGTGAGAGGCGCGACAGGATCCAGCGCTCGGGGGCCGCCAGCTCGGCTGGGTCGAGCCCGGGCCGGATGCGGGCATCCTCCCCCACGCCGCCCAGGATGAACCGAGTGGCGTTCCAGATCTTGTTGCCGAAGGCACGATAGCCGGCGATGCGGTCTCGATCGAGCGGGATGTCACGGCCCGGGCTGTCGAGCGCCGACAGGGTGAAGCGGAGGGCATCGGCGCCATACTCGTCGACCAGCACCATCGGATCGACCGTGTTGCCGCGTGTCTTCGACATCTTGTGACCCTTCTCGTCGCGCACCAGGCCGGTCAGGTGCACGGTACGGAAGGGCAGCTCGCCGGTGAAGTGGAGGCCCGTCATCACCATGCGGGCCACCCAGAAGAAGAGGATGTCGAATCCGGTGACCAGCACGTCGGTCGGGTAGAAAGTGGCGAGATCCGCCGTCTGATCGGGCCACCCGAGGGTCGAGAACGGCCACAGCCCGGAGGAGAACCAGGTATCCAGAACGTCCTCGTCCTGGGTCAGCTCCGAGGTTCCCGCCTGCGCCGCCGCCTGTGCCTCGTTCCGGGCGACGTAGCAGTTGCCGTCGCCGTCGTACCACGCCGGAATCCGATGGCCCCACCAGAGCTGCCGGGAGATGCACCAAGGCCGAATGTTCTCCAGCCAGTGCGCCCAGGTCTTGTTCCACGAGTCGGGCACCAGGGTGAGCGATCCGTCCTCGACTGCACGCAGCGCCGCCGCGGCCATCTCTTCGACCTCCGCGAACCATTGCAATGAGACCAGAGGCTCCACCGGAACGCCGCTGCGTTGACAGAAACCGACGTTGTGGGTGTAGTCCTCGACGTCGACCAGCAGGCCCTGGTCGCGCAGCGCCGCGACGACCCGCCGTCGCGCCTCGGTGCGGTCCAATCCGGCGAAGGCTTCGCCGGCCGCCGCCGTCATGCGGCCGCGCCGATCGATGACCTGGATGCTCGGCAGATCGTGCCGACGGCCGATCTCGAAGTCATTGAAATCGTGCGCCGGGGTGACCTTGACCAGGCCGGTGCCGAACTCCTTCTCGACCACCTCGTCGGCGATGAACGGGATCCGGCGCCCGGTCAGAGGCAGGAGGGCGAATTTCCCCCGCAGGCGCTGATAACGCTCGTCATCGGGGTGATACGCGACGGCCGTGTCTCCCAACATCGTCTCGGGCCGGGTGGTCGCGACGACGATCCGCTCGTCCGTCCCTTCGATCGGATAGGCGATGTGATACAGGTGGCCCTGGACGGTTCGCATCTCGACTTCGAGGTCCGAGATCGCGGTATCCAACCCGGGAGACCAGTTCACCATGTACTCCCCGCGGTAGATCAGCCCCTCTTCGTAGAGCCGGACGAAGGCCTCTCGCACCGCCTTCGACAAACCCTCGTCGAGGGTGAAGCGCTCGCGCGTCCAGTCGCAGCTGGCGCCCAGCCGGTCGAGCTGGCGACGTATGTTGCCGTGGTGCTCCTCGGTCCAGGCCCACATTCTCTCGAGGAATCGTTCCCGGCCGAGCGTCTCGCGACTCTCCCCTTCCGATTCCAGCTGGCGCTCGACCATGAGCTGGGTGGCGATTCCGGCGTGGTCGGTCCCCGGCAGCCACAGCGCGTTGCAGCCCGACATCCGCTTCCAGCGCGTCAAGAGGTCCTGGATCGCACTCTGCAGGGCGTGACCGATGTGCAGCTTGCCGGTCACGTTCGGCGGCGGAATCATGATGCAGAACGCCGGACGTGACGATTCGGCATCGGCCCGGAAGTAGCCCTTCTCGGACCAGAAGCGCTGCCACTTCGCTTCGTATGAAGCAGGATCGAAACTCTTCTGCATGATGGGAAGATCCCGAGCCGCTGCAGGTGAGCGGCGCACCGGCTCTCAGGAGTCGCTCAGCTCGGACTCCAGCTCTTCGATGCGCTCCTTGACCACCACTTCCGCCAGGTCGGGGACGACCTCCCACGCGACGCGCCGAACGACCTCGTCGCTGAGCAGCTCGACGACCCGCCGTGCGATGCGTTCGACGTCGGCGTCGCTCAGTCCGCCGGGAACCGGCGAGGCGCTCGCCTCGGCCTCAGCCGCCTCGGCTTCCCCAGCCACCTCGTCCGACTCCGCCTCGGTCTCCGGCTCGACACTTTCGGCCTCGCCTTCCGGAACGGCTGCCGCGTCGACGAGCCGCGACTCGGCTTCGATCTCCGGCCCCGGCTCCTCCGGCTCCTCCGCTTCCCCGATCGCTTCGCCCTCCCACGCCGCTTCCTCGGCCGCCGCGGGGATTTCCTCCTCCATTGAGGCCGACTCCATCTCCGCCTCGCCCTTGGCGTCGGGCGCCCCTGACCCGGTCAGCTCGTCGACCAGCGAGGCCAGCTCCTGCGAATCGAAGGGTTTGCGCAGGACCCGATCGGCCCCGCACGCCTTCATCCTCTCCTCATCGAAGTGCTCGAACGTGCCCACCAGCAGGACCACCGGCAGCTCCGGGCGCTCGGCCTTGGCATGCTCGCAGAGCTCGTAACCGGATCCGTCCGGGAGGTGCACGTCCAGAATGAGCAGGTCGGTGTCGTCGCCGAGCCGCTCCAGCGCTTCGGCGCTCGTCGCCGCCGACACGATCTCGCAGTCGGCGCCGAGGAAAGTGAGCTCGACGACTTTGCGTATCGTCAGGCTGTCGTCCGCGATCAGGATCTCTTTGCTCATGCGCTCTCCAGCCGCTGCTGCAGATAGGTCACGATGTCGGCCGTCGAGGTCCCGGGCAGAAAGACGGCGTCGATGCCGGCTTCCTTGAGCTTCGGGATGTCGGGCTCGGGAATGATTCCGCCGGCAAAAACCAGGATGTCCTCTCCACCCTCGTCACGCAATAGTCGCGTGACGTCCGGCAACAGGACATTGTGAGCCCCTGAGAGGATCGACAAGCCGACCGCGTCGACGTCCTCCTGGATGGCGGCGGCGACGATCTGTTCAGGTGTCTGCCGCAGGCCCGAGTAGATGACCTCGTAGCCTGCGTCGCGCAGCGAGCGTGCCACGATCTTGGCGCCTCGATCGTGGCCGTCCAGGCCCGGCTTGGCGATCAGGATGCGGTGACGCGCTTCGCTCATGGCGGCGGAATCTTAGCAGAAGCAGATCCGCCCGCCCCGCTCCCGGCTTCCCGCTGCCCGTTCCTCCGTCCACCCGGAAAGTGAGACACAGGAATCGAAAAGCGAGATCCGGATTGACGGACACGTCGCTTCTCGCTGCTCCCCTCCCGCTTCCCCCTTCTCGCCTCTGCGTGGTGACTGAAGCCTGGTGACTGGAGACTGACTCCTCGTCCCGAGCTCCTCAAAAAACTGCCGGCTCTTCCCAGGTTGAGAAGACATCCCGCAGAGCGTCGCTGATCTCTCCG
>Ga0307436_1000777_pt1 | contig 14891 bp, 15 predicted proteins | sample SalMarWE160440MG_FD_202513 | JGI IMG/M metagenome (GOLD analysis project Ga0307436, IMG submission 202513) | Salt marsh sediment microbial communities from the Plum Island Ecosystem LTER, Massachusetts, United States - WE1604-40 | ecosystem: Environmental > Aquatic > Marine > Intertidal zone >...
GAAGTTGCACCAAGCGAAATAGTGCGACAGCAGTCCTCTCGGTGCGCTCAGGGCCGAATCGAACTAGAATTGTCGCTTTCAATAAGCTGAAAGGACCGAACCATGACCTCCGTCACCTGGATGAAGGCGGCGAACGGTCGGAGTTGGTGCCCGTTGGCGACGACCGACTTGTCGGGACTGAACACTTTTGGAGTTTATGTGATCTGGCACGGCGGCACCGCGCCGCGCACCGTCTATGTGGGCCAGGGAAAAATCGCCGAGCGCATCGAGGCGCACCGCGCCGACGAGCGCATCAACGGCTACGAGACCGACGGCCCCCTGTTCTTCACGTGGGCAGAATTACGGGCGGCCGACGCCGACGGCGCGGAGCGGTATCTGGCCGAGCTGTTGTCGCCACTAGTCTCAGATGGCCGCCCCGAGGTGGCGCTGCTGGCGGTGAATTCGCCGTTTGCGGCATAGGGGCAGCGGCGTCCATTCCGGCGAGGATCGCCTCGAGCGCCTCGGTGAGTTTGACGAGTTCGTGAAAGACCCAGGGCGGCTCCTCGCCGCCCTGCAAGCGGGTTTTGGCCCACGCCAGGGTTGATTCCAGCTCGCCGCGCTCCATCGGTCCATTGCGGACCGGTTTGGTTAAGATCGCGTTGACGGGCCCGCTCAGGGCTGGACGTAGGCGGTCTTGACGGTGGTGAAGAACTCCGCGGCATATGTGCCCTGCTCGCGCGGCCCGTAGCTGGAGCCCTTCGAGCCCCCGAAGGCGACGTGGAAATCGACCCCGGCGGTCGGCAAATTGACCATGACCATACCGGCTTCGGCGTTGCGCTTGAAGTCGGACGCGAGCTTCAGCGAGCTCGTGCAGATGCCCGCCGACAGTCCATACGGGGTCGCGTTGGCGGTCGCCAGCGCCTCGTCATAGTCCTTGACCCTGATCACCGAGGCGACGGGGCCGAAGATCTCTTCCTGGGAAATCCGCATCTCGTTCGTGGCCTCGGTGAACAGCGCCGGCGAAAGATAGTGGCCGGGCGTGGCGCGCTCGAGCCGCTCGCCGCCGATCGCCAGCGTCGCGCCTTCTTGTCTGCCGATCCCGATATAGTCCTCGTCCTGCTTGAGCTGGCTGGGATCGACAACCGGGCCGATCTGGGTGCCCTCCTTGAGCGCGTCGTCCGTGGTCAGTGCCGCCATCTTCCCGGTCATCGCGGCCACGAACCGGTCGTGAATGGCTTCGGTGACGATCAGCCGCGAGGAGGCGGTGCAGCGCTGGCCGGTGGAGAAGAAGGCGCCGTTGATCGCCGCGTCCACCGCCACGTCGAGATCGGCGTCGTCGACCACCACCAGCGGGTTCTTGCCCCCCATTTCGAGCTGGAACTTGCGGAAATGCTTGATCGAGGCCTCCGCGATGCGCTGCCCGGTCGCCTGCGAGCCAGTAAAAGTGATCGCGTCGACGTCGGCGCTGTCGATCATCGCCTGGCCGACAACCGAGCCGCGGCCCATCACCAGATTGACCACCCCCGCCGGCGCCCCGGCGCGATTGAGAATGTCGACGATCGCCCAGGTGCACCCCGGCACCAGGTCCGCGGGCTTGATGACGACGGTGTTGCCGTAGCAGATCGCCGGCGCCATCTTCCAGGCGGGGATGGCGATCGGGAAATTCCACGGGGTGATGATGCCAACGACGCCCACCGGCTCGCGGCTCATCTCGACCCCGATCCCGGGCCGCACCGAGGGGACCGTTTCCCCGGTCAGCCGCAGCGCCTCGCCGGCGAAAAAGTCGAATATCTGGGCGGCGCGCACCGTCTCGCCGATCCCCTCGGGCAGCGTCTTGCCCTCTTCCTGGCTGAGCAGGCGCCCGATCTCTTCCTTGCGCGCGAAAATCTCGTCGGCGGCGGCCCTGAGCACCTGGTGGCGCTGGTAGATCCCCGAGCGCGCCCAGCCGGGCGCCGCGTCCCTGGCGGCGGCGATCGCCGCCCCGGCGTCCTCGGCGCTGGCGCGGGCATACAGCCCCACAACCTCGTCGGTATTGGAAGGATTTCGGTTCTCGGCCGGCTCGCCCTCGACCCATTCGCCGCCGATCAGGTTCTTGTGCAATTCCATCAATCGCTCTCCGTCAGATCAGTTCCGCCGCCGCCAAATCTTCCATCAGCGCCCGCGTGCCATAGGTCCATGGCGCGCACCGGGTCGCGTCCTGAACCCGGTTTTCCAGCACCCCGATTTCGGCGCTGGCGATGGCCACCAGGTCGCCGGAATGATGGGTGAACCCCTCCCCTGCGACGTCGCGGTCTTCCACCGGCGCAAACATGGTGCCCAGATAAAGCGCCAGCCCGTCCGGGTACCGGTGGTGCGCGCCGATCGCCGCCTCGACCAGCGCTTCGGGAGGCCGCGAAATCTCCGCCATGGCGCTGCTTCCGGTCATCTCGAACCCGTCCGCGCCGCGCACCGTCAGCTCCACCTCGGCCCGCTTCACCGCGTCGATCGTGAACCTCTCGTCGAACAGGCGCACGAACGGCCCGATGGCGGCCGAGGCGTTGTTGTCCTTGGCCTTGCCGAGCAGCAACGCCGAACGCCCCTCGAAATCCCTGAGATTGACGTCGTTGCCCAGGCTCGCCCCGACGATGCGCCCGTCGCCGGCGACCACCAGCACCACCTCGGGCTCCGGGTTGGACCATTTCGAGGCCGGATGCACGCCGATTTCAGCGCCATAGCCGACCGCCGCCATGGGTGGGCACTTGGTGAAGACCTCCGGGTCCGGCCCGATCCCGACCTCGAGATACTGCGACCATAGTCCCTTCTCGATCAGCGCCTGCTTGACCGCTTCGGCGGCATCGGAGCCCGGCTCCAGCTGAGACAGATCGTCGCCGATCAGCGCCACCAGTTCTTCCCTCAGCGCCCTGGCGCGGCCCGGCTCTCCGCGCGCCTGCTCCTCGATGACGCGCTCGAGCAGCGAGACCACGAAGGTGACCCCGCACGCCTTGACCGCTTGCAGATCGACCGGCGCCAGCAGGCACGGCAGGGCCGGATTGCGGGTCGCGGCGCGGCTGTTTTCGGCGAGCTCGTCGAGCGTGCCGATCGGGTTGTCCCGCGCCGCCTCCACGAAGGCGACCGGGTCCGCCATCTCGCACACGTCGCGCACCGTGGGCGCCTCGGTCGAGGTGATGTCGAACACCTCCCCGTCATGCGTGGTGATCACCAGCGGATGCGCGAAATTCGGGTGCCGCGCCCGACCCACATAGACGCCGCCCGGCGGCACGATTCGGTCAGCCATGCGCGATCCCCTTGGCTTCGAGCGCTTTGTCCAGCGCATAGATGCGAATGGCGTTGTTGCCGGCAATCGCCTCGCGCTCGGTCGGACTGAGGGCGGAAAGGACGTTGGCGGTGATCGAGGTCCATGTCGCCAGATCGGCGTTGACGTTGACCACCGGCCAGTCCGAGCCCCACACGATCCGGTCGACGCCGAAAATCTCGATCATCTCTTCGAGATAGGGCCGCACGTCGGCCTCGCCGGCCCGGCCCGGGGCGCAGTCGGTGAGAATGCCGGACATCTTGACCGCCGCGTTGGGAAACTTGGCGACCGCCTTCATGCCCTCGCGCCACTCCTGGCGGGCGCCGGCGGCCACATCCGGGTTGCCGCAATGGTCGAGGACGAATTGGGTGTCGGGGCACGCCGCCACAAGCTCGGCGCCCACCGGCAGCTGCCGGGCGAACATGCAGATGTCGAACACCTTGGCCGCCCGGCCGACCCGGCGCACGTTTTCGCGGAAGCTCTCGGCCTGCGACAGGTCCCCCGGCACGCCTTGGTGCAGGATGCGCCGATAGCCGACCACGCCCAGTTCGTCGCCGCGCTCCAGCCAGGCCTCGAAGCCCGCGTCGCGCTCCGGACGGCACGCCGCGATCTGGGCGATCACGGGCACGCGGCGGTCGGCGATCAGCTCGGCAATTTTCTCGCTCTCGGCCTCATACTGCCCCTCGTCGACATCGACCTCCATGAATACGGACGCGGCGATTTCGTCGCGCCCGTCCTGACCGTCGAAATCCACCCAGGTGAAGTGCTTGCCCTCGTAGGTGGCGACGCCCTCCATCCAGCCGGTGCGGGCGCGCTCCGGATAGACCAGGTGCAAATGGCAGTCGATGAGATCGAGGCCCATGGGTCCGAATGCCTTCAGGCGTTCACGCAGGTCTGCTGCTGTTCGCCGAGCCGCTCGATGGAAAGCCGGATGACGTCACCGGCCTTCAGATAGACCGGCGGGTCCATCCCCATCCCGACCCCGGGTGGCGTGCCGGTGGTGATGATATCGCCGGGCATGAGGCTCATGAACCCGCTCAGATAGGAGATCAGGAACGGCACCTTGTAGACCATGGTCGACGTCGAGCCGTCCTGGCGGCGCGCCCCGTTGACCTCGAGCCACATTTTGAGGTTGCCCGGATCCCCCAGCTCGTCGGGCGTCACCAGCCACGGCCCGATCGGCCCGAAGGTGTCGTGGCTCTTGCCCTTGACCCATTGCCCATGGCGTTCGATCTGAAAGCCGCGCTCGGAGACGTCGTTGATCAGGCAGTAGCCGGCCACGTGTGCGAGCGCCTCGTCCTCGGCGACGTATTTCGCCCGCCGTCCGATCACCACGCCGAGCTCGACCTCCCAGTCGGTTTTTTCGCTGCCGCGGGGGATTTCGACGTCGTCGTTCGGCCCGGTGATGCACGAGACGGCCTTCGAGAAGACAACCGGTTCGGGTGGCACGGAAGCGCCGGTTTCCGCCGCATGGTCGGAATAGTTGAGCCCGATGGCGATGAACTTGCCGACCCCGCTGACGCACGGCCCGATGCGCTGTGGTCCGGCCATCGGCAGGGCGGCCGGGTCGATTTCGGCGAGCTCGGCGAGCCGCGCCGGGTCGAGTGCCGGCCCCGCGAGGTCCTCGATATGCGCGCTCAGATCGCGAATCTGTCCATCCGCATCTAGCAATCCCGGTTTTTCGGCGCCTGGCGCGCCAAAACGCAACAACTTCAACTTGCTCCCCTCCCCATTGCGGGACTGGCTTTACAGGTTGCTCCAGCCACCGTCGATAACGTGCACCTGACCGGTCGTGAACGCCGCCTCGTCGCTGGCGAGATAAAGCGCCAGCGCCGCGATCTCATCGGCCCTGCCCAAACGCCCCAGCGGCTGCCGAGCCACGAAGGCGGCCATCGCCTTGTCGGGTTCGCCCTGCGCCCGAACCCGCTCGCGCAGCGACGGCGTGTCGACGGTGCCGGGGCAGATGGCGTTGCAGCGCACGCCCTGACCCACGAAATCGGCCGCCACCGCCTTGGTCAGTCCGATCACGGCGGCCTTGGCGGCCCCGTAGGCGAACCGGTTGGGCACCCCGATCACCGATGAGGCGACCGAGGCGGTGTTGATTATCGATCCGCCGCCCTGATCGACCATCCCCGGCAGATAGGCCCGCACGGTGCGGTACGCGCTGTCGACATTGAGCGCGAACGACCGCGACCAGTCCTCCTCCGAGCATTCCAGGATCGTGCCGTGATGCACCCAGCCCACGCCGTTGAACAGGATATCGATCGCCCCGGTGCGGGCGGCGAGTTCGTCGATATGATCGAGGCGCGTGGCGTCGAACCCGACCGCCTCGGCCCCCTCCAGATCGGCCAACGCGGCTTCATTGATGTCACAGGCGATCACGTCGGCGCCGGCAGCCACGAAGGCTTCGGCGACCGCCCGGCCGATCCCTTGCGCGGCGGCGGTGACCACCGCTTTCTTTCCCGAGAGACCGAACATGGGTTCCCTCGCCGCCCTGTTCGCTGCTATCAAAACGCCGGCATCTTCACGCACACATTCCCGCCCGATGCAAGCGGCGGGCCTTCCCGGGGAGCGAATCTTGACCGCAACCGCGACCGGCGCGCTCGAAAAACGCAGCATCGGCACGACCGAGCTTGAAGTCACGACCCTTGGCCTGGGCTGCGCCAGCCTTGCGGGCAATATGAGCCCGGTCCCCGAGGCCGACGCGCGCGGGGTCATCCCCCATGCCCTCGATCACGGGGTCACCCTGGTCGACACCGCCCCCTTCTACGGCTTCGGAAAGTCCGAGCGTTTCGTAGGGGACGCGGTGCGTCCGCGCCGCGACGAGGTGGTGCTCTCCACCAAGGCGGGGCGTATTCTCGCCCCGCAGTTCGGTCCCTACACCCGCCAGCACGACTGGCAGGACCCGCTGCCCTTCGTCGATGTCTACGACTACTCCTACGCCGGCATCATGCGCTCCTTCGAGGATTCCCTGCAGCGCCTGGGGCTCAACCGCATCGACATCCTGCTCGTTCACGACATCGGCACCTTTGTCCATGGCGACGCCAATGCCGCACATTTCAGGGCGCTCGCGGAAGGCGGCTATCGGGCGTTGGACGAATTGCGGTCAACCGGCACCATCTCGGCCATCGGCCTGGGCGTCAACGAGTGGGAAGTCCTCATGGACGCCTTCGAGATCGGCGACTGGGACGTGTTCCTGCTGGCGGGCCGCTACACCCTGCTCGAACAGACCTCGCTCAGCCCGTTCCTGGAGACCTGCGTGCGCAAACAGGCCTCGGTGATCTGCGGGGGCCCGTTCAACTCCGGCATTCTGGTCGGCGGCTCGACCTGGAACTACATCAGCCCCCCCGCTGAAATCATGGAGAAGGCGAAAGCGATCGAAGCGGTCTGCACCGAGTTCGGCGTCGCCCTGCCGGCCGCCGCCCTGCAGTTCCCGTTGCGCCACCCGGCCATCGCCACGGTGCTGCCCGGCCCGCGCTCACCGGCCGAGTTCGATCAGATCTGGCAGTGGTGGAACACCGATATCCCGGGCGACCTCTGGGCGGCGCTGAAGGACAAGTCCCTCATCGACCCGCAGGCGCCGATCTAGGGGCCGCCGGTCTGCCGCGCCGCGATTTCGGCGCGGATCTCCGCGTGGCGCCGCTTGTCGATCGGGTAGCTCAGCGCCAGTGGGATGCTCAGCACCAGGATCGCGGCGGGAATGAAGCTGACGAAGAGCCTGAGGGTTAGAAGCACGCTGTCCGGTTGCACCGCCGCCGCGATCGCGCCGGCCTCGACACCCGGCGACCGATAGCCCGCCATCTGCAGCGCGAACCCCGAAAGCCCGAGCCCCGCGGACAGGCCGAGTTTCTGCAGGAACACGAACAGGCCGTAAAACAGCCCTTCCTGACGCTCGCCGGTCATCAGCTCGTTGTGCTCGATGGTGTCGGGCAGCATGCTCCAGGGCACCAGATAGACGACCGAGGTGCCCGCGCCGGCGAAGAAGGTGATCCCGTAAAGCAGCGTCGTCTGCCCCGGCTGCACGAAAAACAGACCGATCAGCACCACCGTCCACACGCTGGCGCCGGCCACATAGGTGAGCTTCTTGCCGAACCGCTCGCTGACCCGCGTCCACACCCAAAGGAACGCCGCCGCGGTGACCTGCAGGACCACCACGTAGGAAGTGAACAGGTTCTCGGCACCGAGCCAGTAGCGTGCGTACAACAACAGGTTGGTCTGGATGAACAACAGCGCCACCCAGCTCATCAGGTAGATGCCGGTCGCCGTCAGATACGGGCGGTTGGACACCACGATGCGTGCCCGCCGCCTCAGCGGCAGGTGCTTTTCCGGTTGCGCCAGGCGCTCGGCCGGCTCGCGCGTGAACGCAAAACAGGTCCACGTCGAAACGACGATCACCAGCGCCCACACGCCCCCGCTGATGGCGTTCCCGACGAACACATTGCCGGCCGAATGCACGAGGATCGGGTGCAAGACCACCGCCGTCAGCCCCCCGAGAATCGAAAAGACGAACCGGTAGAGATTGAGTTGCGTGCGAGCGTCGTAGTCGGGGGTCAGATCCGGCGTCAGCGCGGTGTAGGGGATGGACACGACGGTGAACGCCGTCCGCAGCGCCATGGCGATGACCAGATAGTAGAAGAACAGCCCGCCGGGCCCGAGCGGCGGCACCAGCCAGTGCAGGAAAAAGGCGATGCCCAGCGGCACCGCCCCGAACAGAAGAAACGGGCGCCGCCGCCCCCACCTTGTTCGCGTGCGATCGGTGATGCGGCCCATGGCCGGATCGGTGACCGCGTCCCACATCTGCGCGATGGCGAAGATCACCCCCACCGCCCCCGGCGCCAGCCCGGCGACGTCGAGCAGGAACGCCTGCATGAAGAACCCGTAGACCGCGGCGATCACGGCCCCGGTGACATCGCCGAATCCGAAGGCGAGCTTGGTGGAGAGCTTGAGTGGTGGGGCCTGACCGGCGGTGCTGGCTTCGCTCATCGCTGGCCGCCCCGCAGGCGCCTACTCGCCCGCTTCGGTGCGCCCGATATCCCGGGTCTCGTCCAGCAGCACCGTCTTCACTTTCGCGGCCAGCTGCTTGAGCGAAAAAGGCTTGGGCAGGAATTCGACGGAGGCGTCTTCCTCGAGCCCCTTGCGAGTCCCTTCCTCGGCATAGCCGGACACGAAGATCACCTTGACGCCCGGATACAGCCGGCGCACCTCGCCGAGCAGCGCCGGTCCGTCCATCTCGGGCATTACGACGTCGGAAATCACCAGGTCGATCTGCCCGTCGATCTCTTCGAGCACCTCGAGCGCCTCGGCGCCGGTCGACGCCTCGTGGACGGTGTAGCCCGCCGAAATCAGGGCCCGGGCCGAAAAGGCGCGGACCGATTCCTCGTCCTCGACGATCAGGATGCGTTCGTGGCCCGTCAGATCGCGCACCCGCGCCGCGGTTTGCCGTTCGGCGACCGCCCCTTCGGCGGCCGCATGACGCGGCAGGAAGATGCGGAAGCGCGCGCCCTCGCCCGGGATCGATTCGGGATAGATGAAGCCGCCCGACTGCTTGACGATGCCGTAGACGGTGGCCAGTCCCAGACCCGTGCCCTTGCCGATGTCCTTGGTCGTGTAGAAGGGCTCGAAGATCTTCTCCATGACCTCCGGGCTCATGCCGGTGCCCGAATCCTCGACCTCGATGAGCACATATTCGGCCGCCGGCATGCCCCGGTAGCCGAACCGTGCCGCCTCGGCCTCGGAGATATTGCGGGTGGCGATCGTGACCCTGCCGCCTTCGGGCATCGCGTCCCGGGCGTTTACGACGAGGTTGATGATGACCTGCTCGAGCTGGTTGCGGTCGGATCGGACCGGCCATATTTCCGGGCCGTGGTCGACATCGAGGGTGATCGTCTCACCGATCAGGCGCTTGAGAAGCACCGTCAGGTCGTCGACCGCCTCGGGAATGTCGAGCACCTCCAGGCGCAGCGTCTGGCGACGCGAAAACGCCAGCAGCTGCCGCACCAGGCCCGCCGCGCGGTTGGCGTTCTGCTTGATCTCCATGATGTCCTTGAAGGACGGATCGGCGGGCCGGTGGTTGATCAGCAGCAGGTCGGAGAAGCCGATGATGGCGGTCAGGACGTTGTTGAGGTCGTGCGCAACCCCGCCCGCCAGCTGGCCGACGGCCTGCATCTTCTGGCTCTGGGCGAACTGCTGTTCGAGCAGACGCTGGTCGGTGGTGTCGAGGGTGTAGAGGATTGCCGTCTCCGGTGAATCGCCCGCATTCTCGACGCTCGAAAGATAGAGCCTGACGCTGCGTTCCCCGTCGGCGCTGAGCACCGCATCCACGGGCTCGATGGTCGAGCGGTTGGCGGCGGCCTGCGACAGCGCCTTCCTGAACTCGCCGCGCGCGTCCTCGGCGATCAGATCGGTGATCGGCAATCCCACAGTGGGGCGTTCGCCGCTCTCGATGCTGAACGTCCGGGCAAATGGCGCGTTCGTCCTGATGATCCTGCCCTCGGCGTCGAGCGCCGCGATGGCGAAGGGCGTGTTGTTGAAAAAGCGCGAAAAACGGACTTCCGCCGCGCGCAGCTCTTCGGCGGTGTCGGCACCCTTCGAGCGGTCCAGGACAAGGGTCCGGGTCTCGCCCAGGTCGCCCTCGGCCAGCCGGGCGACCCGATGCAGCAGCCGCACCGGAAAGCTCGTGCCGTCCCGGCGCACCAGGTCGATGTCGATGATCTCGGTGCGGATTTCCCCGTCCGGACGCCCGCCCAGCAGAAGCCCGGCGCCGTCCCCGCGGACGATGTCCGACAGCTTGATGGAACCGGCCGTGAACTCCGCCAGGTCGTAGTCCAGCCAATCGGCGAGCGTCGAATTGAGATACTGCACCCGCCCGCGATTGTCGGCGGAAAAGAACCCGGCCGGGGCGTGGTCGAGGTAGTCGATCGCCCGCTGCAGCTCGAGGAAGATGTTTTCCTGCGCGTCCCGGTCCCGGGAAATGTCCTCGACGGTCCACAGCGTCAGGTTGCGCCGGCCTTCGACCGCCGGCAACGCCACCACGCGCACCCGATACCAGGTCGGGCCTTTGCCGCGCCGTCCCCCATCCCTGAGCGGCCCGCCCAGCCGGATGTCTTCCTGCGCGGTACGGCGCTCCCTGGCGGCCCGAATCAGCCGGTAGATCGCCTCGGACGCCTCGGGACTGGACACGAACAGGCGCGGCACGCCGACCGGCGGCTCCCCCTCGATCTGGGCCCCCATGGCGCCATAGGCCGCGTTGGCATAGATGACCCGCCCCTCGCGATCCGCGACCACCGCCGCATAGGGCAGCGTGTCGACGATCGCGGCGCCCAGCTGGCGGGGTTCGGACCCCCGCGCCAGTCGAAACAGCCCCGCCGCCAGCGCGAACAGGCAGAACACGCCGATGACGGCCAAGAGCCCCAGAAACAACAGGACGAACTCGGCCGAGGCGTGCTCGCCGAGCACCGAGAACCAGATCGCGGCCACCACGAAGAACGCCGCCAATGCCAGCACCCGCCACAGCCCCGCACTGCTTCGGGAGCGATCGACCGCGGGCTCCGGATAGACCTCTTCGTCGAGCGGCGATGCCGCCATGGGCGAAACGTCCTTCACGAGTGTCGGGTGGCGAGCCACAACCGCACGGATACGTCCAACGCCACTAGCAAATCGGCCACCTGAATTGTAGTTCGCACATGCCCGTCATCGCCGCAACCGCCACTTCCGCCGTGTCCGCAACCGCATCACATAGCCGATGATCTGAGCGACGGCCTTGTAGTGCTCGGAAGGGATGTGCTCGTCGATCTCCACGCCGGCGTGCAGGGCCCGCGCCAGGGGCGGATTTTCGACGATCGGCACCTGCGCTTCCTCGGCGACCTTCCGGATTTTCAGGGCGATGGCGTCCACTCCCTTGGCGACGCATTTCGGCGCCGGCATCGACTGCTCGTATTTGAGGGCCACCGCGTAGTGGGAGGGGTTGGTGATCACCACGTCGGCCTCCGGCACCGCGAGCATCATCCGGCGCCGCCCCCTGTCGCGGCGGATCTGCCGGATACGGGACTTGATCGTCGGGTCGCCCTCGGTTTGCCGGAACTCGTCGCGGACCTCGCGCACCGTCATCTTCTGGCGTTCGAACCAGCGATGACGCTGATAGAGCATGTCGGCGAGTGCGATCACGGTGACCACCGCCAGCGTCGCGCCGATCAGCCGGATGCCCATCTCCTGGAAGATAGCCAGGATCATGATGACGTCGCCGGTCACCATGGTGTCCAGCCGGTCGCGCTCGGGCCACATGACGAAGAACATCACCACCGCCACCACCGTCAGCTTGCCCAGCCCTTTGGCGAAATTGACAAGTGCATCGCGCGAGAACAGCCTTTGGAATCCGGAGACCGGCGAGACCTTGCTCAGCTTCGGCTTGATCGGCTCGATCGAGAACACCGGCCGGTGCTGGACGAGATTGGCGGCGATCGCGAACACGGACAGCATGGCAAGCGGGGCCAGCGTCGCCAAAAACGCTCCCTGGGCGAGATTGCGCCAGAAGTGCCCGAAACCGGCGCCGGAGGTGTCCAGCTGATCGGCGCTGGCCAGCACCCCGCTGAGCTCGACAATCAATGACTTGCCGGCGATCGGCGCCAGTAGCCCGAAGAACAGGGCGGTGCCGAGCATCATGAACCACGTCGTCACCTCCTGGCTCTTGGCGACGTCGCCGCGCCGCTGCGCCTCGGAGAGCTTTTTTTGGGTGGGGTCTTCTGTCTTTTCGCTGCGTTCGGCGTCTTCGGCCATCTAGAGCCTTTTCAACCAATTCCGGGTCAATTCTGTTTGTCGATTGGCGTGTGCGATCCGGCGTTGAACCGGTCGCGGCGCGATGTTGGCGCATCGCGCAAGACCGGTTCGAGGTCGGGCGTCCGCCAATCGGAAACCCGAAGGGACGGGCGCTTTTGCGCCATTGTCGGCGCCAAGCCCCTTGTCCGTATGCCCTGATACGCACCGCGGGCCTTTGCTTGATGCTGTCACAAAATCGCTCCGTCAGAATGGCTCGCAATTGGTCGAAGAGGCTCTAACCGCCCACCAGCAGCGAAAGACTGGTTTCGACATGGGCGAGGTACCAGCCCATCATCACCGTGAGCAGCAGCGCCAGCAGGATCAGGCCGAGGCCGATGTTGGCCGGCATGGCGATGAAGAAAACCTGGATTTGCGGCATCAGGCGCGCCAGGATTCCGAGGCCGAGATAGAACACCAGCCCGAAAACGATGAACGGGGCCGCCATCTGCACCCCGACCTTGAAGCTGCCCGCCACCACGTCCAGTGCCGCCTCGGCGGCGTCCCCGAACATCAGGTCCCCGGTCGGCGGAAACAGATCATAGCTGTTGTCGATCGCCGCCAGGACGAGGTGGTGCAGATCGGTGGCGAAGATCAGCGTCACCCCCAGCAGGGCGATGAAATTGCCGATCATCGCCCCCTGCACCCCCGGCTGCGAGGGATCGGCGCTTTGCGCGAACGCCAGCCCCGACTGGTAGGCGATGGCGGCGCCGGCCACCTGTGCGGCGGAGAGGACGAGCCGGGCCGTCCCGCCCAGGATCAGCCCGACCGCCAGTTCGTGCCCGAGCATCGCCAGCGCCATCCAGCTTGTCGTCGGGAAAGCGGGGAACCCGGCGGAGACGAGCGGGAACATCACCAGCGTCAGCACGAGCGCGAAGGACAGCCGAATGCGCGCCGGGATCCCCGCCGCCCCGAACCCGGGCATCAGCATGATCATCGTGCCGACGCGGGCGAAGATCAGCATGAACACGAGCGCCGTTTGCGGAAGCCAGGTGACCGATACCGGCACCTCAGCCTCCAGCGATGATCAGCGCCACGATCCGATCCATGTAGGCGCCCATCGCCGCCCCCATGAACGGCAGCGCCACGATCATGGTCACGAAGATCGCCAGGATCTTGGGGACGAACACAAGCGTCATTTCCTGGATTTGCGTGAGCGCCTGGAACAGCGCGATGACCACCCCGACGATGAGCCCGACGGCCATCATCGGCGCCGACACGATGATCAGCGTCCACACCCCTTCGCGGGCGATTTCGAGGATTTCAGCCCCGCTCATCGGCCGGCCCCCTGCCCGGTTTCGGCGCACCCGGCGTCGGCAACATACCGGATTCGCTCAGATTGGCATCCGCATGATCTCTTCGTACGCCGAGATCATCTTGTCGCGCACCGTCACCAGCGTCTCCAGCGCCACCTCGGTCTCCGAAACCGCGGTGACCACATCGACGACGTTGGCGTTGCCGTTGGCCAATTCCAGCGACTGTTGCTCGGCGTGTCGGCCTTTGGCGATCACGTCGTCGGCCACCGCCCCCAACATCTGCGCAAAATCGGGACCGCCGGCCGCTTTCGGGGCGGATCCGGCGGCCGGATCGCGGGCCGAATCGATCAGGCGTTGCGCGGCCTGATAGGCGTTGGCGGCGAGTGAAACCGGTATTGTCATGGAAATACGCCTTCCAGTAGCGGTTACGTGTTTTTACGGTGGAACTTCAGGAAATCAATCGAACAGCCTGTGATTGATCGACAAGATTTCCCTGGAACCTGGATTGGAATGCGGGCGCCCACGCCGCATCCCGTTCAGCTGCGGAGAATGTCGAGGGTCAACCCAAGCATCTGCCGGGTGACACTGACCACATTCAGGTTTGCCTCGTAGGTTCGCATCGCGGCGCGCATATCCATCGTCTCGATCAGAGGATTGACGTTGGGATAGAGCACGTAGCCGCGCTCGTCGGCGGCGGGATGGCCGGGCTCGAAGCGGCTCGCGAAATCGCTGGTGTCGTAGGCGACGCGGCCGACCTCGACGCTGTACGCGCCCATCTCGCGATCGAAGACCGCGTCGAACGTCGGTATCTGCCGCCGATAGGGCAGACCGCCGGGTGTTTTGGCCGCCGATTCGGCATTGGCCATGTTCTCGGCGATGACCCGCATGCGGGCCGATTGCGCGTGCAACCCGCTCGCGGCCACCTTCAGGGAGGTCAGGAAGTCGCCCATTGTCCGCCTACCCCGTCCGCCCCAGCGCCGTCCGGATCAGCCGGATCGACCGCCCGTAGAGCGTCGTTGCCGCCTGATAGTCGAGCTGGTTGGCGGTGACCTTCGCCATCTCGTCCTCGAGCACCACCGAATTGCCGTCCGGCGTGACCTCGAATGCGGCGACGCGGCCCGACTTGAAGTCGGCGCCCGCTTCACCCGCCACCGAGATGTGCATCGGATCGGTCGCCGCCGTGCGCATGCCGGTGAATTCCACGTCGCGCAATTGCGACGCGAAGTCGAACGGCTCCAGATCGCGCCCGCGATACCCCGCGGTTTCGGCATTGGCGATGTTCTCCGCCAGAAGGGTCTGGCGCGCCTGATGCCACAGCATTTTCTGTTTGAGGGCCGCCAGGACGGGCAGCTCGGTGATCGAGAACATCGGCTGAAAGGGCTTCCCCGCAGCGTTCCGTAAGTGATTTGTACTAGGCACATCCTGCCGGTTTTATGGTTAACGCCCCCTTAATCGCCGCCGGCGCCCTTCGTTTCCAAACGCGTTTCAGTGGCTTCGCCGCATCCCGCCGCCTGCAATTTGCCATCCTTGGCGCTATGCTGGGCAAATCATGCCGC
>Ga0307436_1000778_pt1 | contig 14868 bp, 15 predicted proteins | sample SalMarWE160440MG_FD_202513 | JGI IMG/M metagenome (GOLD analysis project Ga0307436, IMG submission 202513) | Salt marsh sediment microbial communities from the Plum Island Ecosystem LTER, Massachusetts, United States - WE1604-40 | ecosystem: Environmental > Aquatic > Marine > Intertidal zone >...
CACGTGAACGTCGCCCATGGCGGACCCTCCGGTGCTGTCATCGCAAGACAATGGCCCGCCGAAAATGACAATCGGATGACTACGACGTAGTCGACGAACAGCGGTCCGTCGCCGCCGGGAGGGCAAAGCCAGCACTTCTCAGTCCGACCGCCCGGCCAGGCCCCTCGCCAGGAACAACGCCGGCAGGACGAGAACGGCACAAACTGCGATCGCAATCCTGAAACCGAAGTCCTCGGCGAGCAGGCCGAAAGCGGCAGGGCTGCCGAGGAGGATAGCGAAGGACGTGAACGAAACGGCGGCGATGTTACGCGCCGCAACTCCGGGTGCGCGGGCGGCGGCGGAGAGCGCAACGGGGTAGACGACGGCTACCCCGGCGCCACCGACCGCCGCCCCCACGCACCCAACGGCGAGCGTGGGGGCGAGCGCGAAGACCAACGTACCGACGCCGGCCGCGAGGTTCGACGCGACGACAACCTGTCGCTCACCAAAGCGCGCGGTCAACGCGTCGCCGAAGAGGCGCACGACGGCCATCGCCAGAGCGAATGCGACAAAACCCAGCGAGCCTCCGAACGGGTCGGCGCCAACGGACGAACGCAGGTGAATCGCCGACCAGTCCATGAAGACACCCTCGATGATCATGATCCCGACCGGAAGAACGCACAGCGCGACAAGATCACGTGATGGCACGGCCACCGCGTGATCGGAGGGCGCGCTTGTGACGGCGTTCTGCGACCGTGGCAGCGACGGCGCCAGCGAGAGCACGCACGCCGTCAGCACGACGCCGGCCACGGTCGACTGGCGAGACAGCGGCATGCCCGACTGCGCCAGCATCCCGCCCACGATTGCGGCCGCGATCGAGCCGATGCTCCAGAAACCGTGACACTGCGACATGATCCGCCGGCCGGTCACGGCTTCCAGTCCGCCGGCCAAACCGTTCAGAGCGACCTCCGAATGGCTGACTGCGATACCGCAGGCGAAAAAGGCGCCGAGCAGGCTGAGCTGTGAAGAGGCGAGCCCGGGCAGGACGAACGCCCATGCGAGCGCAATGACGCTCGCCCAAGCTGCCGTCCTCGGGCCGGCCTTGCGCACCGTCGCCGGCGCGACGACGAGGCCGACCAGCGTGCCTGCCGGAATTCCCAGGAGCGCCACGCCAAGCGCGCCATCGCTCAGCCCGAGCGCGAGCCTGATATCGGGAATGCGCGGCAAGACGAGCGCGAACGATGCGGCTTCCAAAGCGAACAGCAGCCGGATCGGCCAGAAGGAGACGCACGGGCCGGCGGCGGTTGCCCGGCGGGCATTTCGCAGGGAGGACATCGGCGTGGTCTCCGTCGTTGTTTCGGGACCACCCGAAGAGCTGATGGTCCCTCCACACGACGGGCGCCTTGCGCGTCCGCCACGCTGCAGCAGCTTACTGCGTGCGATCGAACCTATTTGCGCACAACCACGGAAACAAGGCCGCGGGGCGCTGCCCGCGGCCTTTCTTCATCGGAAACCTGGCGGGTCCGCTATGCGCGGGTGCCCCCTCGATTGACGGCCGCTCGGCCCCGATCAGGCGAGGTCGAAGCGATCGGCGTTCATCACCTTGGTCCAGGCCGCCACGAAGTCGGCCACGAACTTCTCCTTTGCGTCGTCGGAGCCGTAGACTTCCGCGATGGCGCGCAGTTGCGCGTTCGACCCGAAGACGAGGTCGACACGGGTGCCGGTCCACTTCGGTTTTCCCGTCTTGCGGTCGCGGCCCTCGAACACGTCCTCGTCTTCCGAGGTCGCCTTCCACTCCGTGCCCATGTCGAGCAGGTTGACGAAGAAGTCGTTGGTGAGGGTCTGCGGCCGCTTGGTGAAGACGCCGTGTTGTGAGCCGCCGTGGTTGGCGCCGAGCACGCGCAGGCCGCCGACCAGGACCGTCATCTCCGGCGCGGTCAGCGTCAGCAGTTGCGCCTTGTCCACCAGCAGTTCCTCTGCCGTGACGGCGTATCGGGCCTTCTCGTAGTTGCGGAACCCGTCCGCCACCGGCTCGAGCACGGCGAAGGAGTCGACATCGGTCTGCTCCTGCGTCGCATCGGTGCGGCCGGGCGCGAACGGTACCGCGACCTTGTGCCCGCCGGCCTTCGCCGCCTGCTCGACGGCGGCTGAGCCGGCGAGCACGATCAGGTCGGCCAGCGAAACCTTCTTGCCGCCCGACTTCCCGTTGGATTGGGCGGCGTTGAAGGTCTTCCGGATGCCGTCGAGGGTTTGCAGGACCTTCGCCAGCTGGGCGGGCTGGTTGACCTCCCAGTCCTTCTGGGGGCTGAGGCGGATGCGCGCCCCGTTGGCGCCACCGCGCTTGTCGGAGCCGCGGAAGGTCGCCGCCGACGCCCATGCGGTTGCGACTAGCTCCGAGATCGACAGCCCCGAGGCGAGGATCTTCGCCTTGAGGTCGGCGATGTCCTTGGCGTCGATCAGCGTGTGATCGAGCGCCGGGACCGGGTCCTGCCAGATCAGCTCTTCCGCCGGCACCTCCGGGCCGAGGTAGCGCGCCTTGGGACCCATGTCGCGGTGGGTCAGCTTGAACCACGCCCGCGCAAAGGCGTCCGCGAACTCGTCGAAGTTCTCGTGGAAGTGCCGCGAAATCTTTTCGTAGGCAGGGTCGAAGCGCAGGGACAGGTCGGTGGTCAGCATGGTCGGTCGGCGATGCTTGGAGGGATCGTGCGCATACGGCACCGATTCCGGGGCGTCCTTCGCCACCCACTGATAGGCGCCGGCCGGGCTCTTGGTCAGCTCCCATTCGAAGCCGAACAGGTTGTCGAAGAAATTGTTGCTCCACTTCGTCGGCGTCGTCGTCCAGGTCACTTCCGGGCCGCCGCCGATGGTGTCATCGCCCATGCCGCTGCCGAAGCTCGACTTCCAGCCGAGGCCCATCTCCTCGAGGGGCGCGGCCTCCGGTTCGGGGCCGACGAGCGTGGCATCGCCGGCGCCATGGGTCTTGCCGAAGGTGTGTCCGCCGGCGATGAGCGCGACGGTCTCGTAATCGTTCATGGCCATGCGGGCGAAGGTCTCGCGGATGTCGATCGCGGCTGCCACCGGGTCCGGCTTGCCGTTCGGCCCTTCCGGGTTGACATAGATCAGGCCCATCTGCACGGCGGCCAGCGGATTCTCCAGGTCGCGCTCGCCCGAGTAGCGCTTGTCGTCGAGCCAGGTGTCCTCGCCCCCCCAGTAGACGTCTTCCTCGGGCTCCCACACGTCGGCGCGCCCGCCGCCGAAGCCGAAGGTCTTGAAGCCCATCGACTCGAGCGCGACGTTGCCGGCGAGGATCATCAGGTCGGCCCACGAGATCTTGTCGCCGTATTTCTGCTTGATCGGCCACAGCAGCCGGCGCGCCTTGTCGAGGTTGACGTTGTCCGGCCAGGAGTTGAGCGGCGCGAAGCGCTGCTGGCCGGCTCCGGCGCCGCCGCGACCGTCGCCGGTGCGGTAGGTGCCGGCGCTGTGCCATGCCATGCGGATGAACAGCGGCCCGTAGTGGCCGAAGTCCGCCGGCCACCACGCCTGGCTGTCGGTCATCAGCGCGGTGAGGTCCTTCTTCAGCGCCTTCAGGTCGAGCGTCTTGAACGCCTCGGCGTAGTCGAACGCCGCGCCCATGGGATTGGCGAGGGCCGAGTTCTGGTGGAGGATCTTGAGGTTCAACTGGTTCGGCCACCAGTCGCTGTTCGACCGCATTCCGACGTTCGTGGCCCCGTGCACCACCGGGCACGTTCCGGCTTTATCGACCTTGGCGTCCATGTTCCTGCCTCCTCTCGGTCGGGCGTTGATGCCGGCGCCCGCTCCCCGGCGGCGCGCGCCTTTGGCCGACAGGTTGGCAAAGCGCGCCCATAAAATCCAATCATATTGTGTCGCAGGCGGGATCAGATATTCTTATCGCGATGATCACCCTCAGGCAGCTCCGCTATTTCCGGGCGCTGGCCGCGGCGGGCCACTTCGGTCGCGCCGCCGAGGCCGCCGGCGTCTCCCAGCCGGCGCTGTCGATGCAGCTGCGCGAGCTGGAGTCGGATCTCGGCGGCGTGCTGGTCGAGCGCACGTCGACCGGCGCCGAACTCACCGATCTCGGCACCGAGGTGGCGACGCGGGCCGGCGAAATCCTCGCCGCCGTGCGCGACCTGCAGGCGCTTGCCGAAACGCGCGGCCCGCCGCTCGCCGCACCCGTCCATCTCGGCGTCATTCCCTCGGTCGCGCCCTTCCTGCTGCCCCGCCTGCTCGAACGGGTGGCAGCCGCCCATCCGCACGCGCGGCTCAGCCTGCGCGAGACGGTTACCGACACGCTGGTCGGCGAACTCGTCGCCGGCGCCCTCGATGCGATCATCGTCAGCCTGCCGCTCGACAACGACCGGCTGGTCGAACTCGCCGCCTTCGACGATGTCTTTCTGCTTGCCGCTCCCGTCGGCTCGTTCCACGCCCGCCGCAAGCGGGCGGACCCCGAGCGCATCGGCGCCGACGAGCTCTTGCTCCTCGAAGACGGCCACTGCCTGCGCGACCAGGCGCTGGCGGTGTGCCGGTTGATCGATCCGCGCCGGCTCAACAGCGTCGGCGCCACCAGCCTCGCCACCGTCCTGCAACTGGTCGCCGCCGGGCTCGGCATTACCCTGGTGCCGCGCCTCGCCGTCGCCGCCGGCGCCGTCACCGATCCCCGCCTGTGCATCATTCCCTTCGCCGAGCCGACACCCCGCCGCACCGTCGGCCTTGCCTGGCGCAAGCGCTCGCCGCGCGAACGCGACTTCCGCGCGCTCGCCGTGCTGGTCGCCGCCGCCGGCGCTGAGCGGACGACCTAACGGCAAGAGGCGCGCTTGTCGCCCGCCGGCCCCGCCGGTATACACCCGCCACCTTCCGCCACCCGACAGGAGCAACGATGGCCGTCGAGCGCACCTTTTCGATGATCAAGCCGGACGCCACCCGCCGCAACCTCACCGGCGCGATCAACGCCAAGCTCGAGGCGGCCGGGCTCAGGATCATCGCGCAGAAGCGGGTGTGGATGACGCGACAGCAGGCCGAAGGCTTCTACGCCGTCCACCGCGGCCGGCCGTTCTACGACGAATTGTGCGCGTTCATGTCGTCGGGGCCGACGGTGGTGCAGGTGCTGGAGGGCGAAAACGCCATCGCCAGGAACCGCGAGGTGATGGGCGCCACCGATCCGGCCAAGGCCGACGCCGGCACCATCCGCAAGGAGTTCGCCAAATCGATCGGCGAGAACTCGGTGCACGGCTCCGACGCCGCCGATACCGCTGCCGAAGAAATCGCCTACTGGTTTTCCGCGGTCGAGATCGTGGGGTAGGGCGTCAGCGCCGCCAGCGCCCGGCCGCCTTGTCGTCGTCCGATCTGGCGGCCACCCAGTCGCCGGCCGGGGTGCCTGCCGGATGCTCCTTCTTCCAGAAGGGGGCGTCGGTCTTGAGGAAGTCCATGATGAAGCGGGCCGCCGCGAAGGCGGCGTCGCGGTGGGCCGAGGCGGTGACCACCAGCACGATGTCCTCGCCGACGGCGATCACGCCATGGCGGTGGATGACGGTGACGCCGGTGAGCGGCCAGCGCCGGGCGGCCTCGCCGGCGATGCGGGCGATCTCGCCCTCCGCCATGCCGGGATAGTGCTCCAGTTCGAGGGCGGCGAGGCGGCCGCCTTCGTCGCGGCATACCCCGGTAAAGGTGACCACCGCGCCGGCGCCGGCGCTGAGGCGCTTCACCTCGGCGGCAATGTCGAAGGCGCCGGTCTGGACGCGGACCGTCGGCGTCATCGTGTCTACCCGCCGGTCATCGGCGGAAAGATCGCCACCTCGCGGGCACCGGCGATCGGAGCGTCGCGGCCGGCATGGACGCGGTCGACGGCGAGGCGCACGGCGGCCGGCTCGGCGAGGGCGTGGGCGTACTCCGGCCCGCGCTCCTTTAGCCAGTCGATCAGGCCGCCGGCGGTGGTCACCGAGGTGGGCAGGTCGAGCTCCTCCTCGCCGCGGCCGATGCGCTCGCGCACCCACGCGAAATAGACGAGCCTCACGTGTCTTCTTCTCCCATCAGATGGCGAAGGCCGGCGCGCAAATAGTCGTACCCCGTATAAATGGTGATCAGCGCCGAAATCCACAGGAGCAGGAGGCCGATGTAGGTGGCGAGCCCGAGGTCGACGAAATAGTAGTGCAGCACCCGGTCACCGGCCGGCCCGAGCAGCAGGAAGCTGATCGCCACCAGCTGCATCGTGGTCTTCCACTTGGCCAGCCGGCTCACCGGCACGCTGACCTGAACCTCGGCGAGAAATTCGCGCAGGCCCGACACCAGTATCTCGCGGACCATGATGACGATGGCGGCAAGCAGCGACCAGTCGCCGATGGTGCGGTCGGAGACCAGCAGCAGCAGGGCGGTCGCCACCAGCACCTTGTCGGCGATCGGGTCGAGCATGCGGCCGATCGCCGACTGCTGCTGCCACGCGCGCGCCAGGTAACCGTCGAGGAAGTCGCTGACGGTGGCGGCGAGGAACACCATCAGGCTGAGCCAGCGGCCGGCATAGCCCTCGACGTAGAAGCACGCCACCAGCACCGGCACCGCCGCCAGGCGCCCGTAGGTCAACAGGTTGGGAAAGGAGAACGCCAACAGCCTTTCGGCCGCGGACTGTTCCGGCGACCGGCTGACACGTGCGTGTTCGCTCACCATGCCGCGCCTTCTCCGGGGGCCGTGATTCGTATCCGCCGCTCGCCGGCCGACTCTACGCCGACGTGGCGGTCTCGGCCAGCGCGCTCAATTGCCACTGTCGTGGAAGAAGCCATAGACGGCACGGGCGGTTTCGTCGGAGATGCCGGGCACCGCCCTGAGGTCTTCCACGTCGGCGCGACTGACCGCCTTGGCGGTGCCGAAATGGCGCAACAGGGCGCGTTTGCGCGCCGGCCCGATGCCGGCGATCTCGTCGAGCGGGTTGCGCACGATGTCGGCGCGGCGCCGCGCCCGGTGCGAGCCGATGGCGAAGCGATGCGCCTCGTCGCGCAGGCGCTGGACGAAATAGAGCACCGGGTCGCGCGGCGGCAGCATGAACGGCTCGCGTCCGGCCACGTAGAAGGTCTCGCGGCCGGCGTCGCGGTCGGGTCCCTTGGCGACGCCGATCAGCGGCAGGTCGGAAATGCCGAGATCGGCAAGCGTCTCGGCGGCCACCGTCAGCTGACCGCGGCCGCCGTCGACGAGGACGAGGTCAGGCCACGGCCCGATGCCGTCCTCGCTGCCGCGGGCGCCGTCGCGCGGACCGGTCTCGCGCATCAGGCGCGCGAAGCGACGGCCGAGAACCTCGCGCATCATGGCGTAGTCGTCGCCGGGGGTGAGATTTTCGGAGCGGATGTTGAACTTGCGGTATTGCGCTTTGACGAACCCCTGCGCCCCCGACACGATCATCGCCCCCACCGGGTTCGAGCCCATGATGTGGCTGTTGTCGTAGACCTCGATGCGCCGCGGCGGCTCGGCGAGGCCGAAGCGCTCGGCAAGCCCGGCGAGCAGCGTCTGCTGCGAGGCCGACACCGCCAGCGCGCGGCCGAGCGCCTCGCGCGCGTTGGCCAGCGCATGGTCGACCAGCTCCTTCTTCTCGCCGCGACGCGGCACCACTACCGCGACGTGACGGCCGCTCTTCTGCGACAGCGCCTCGCCGAGCAGTGCCTGCTCGGCGATGGCGTGCGACAGCAGGATGAGCCGCGGCGGCGGCTTGTCGTCGTAGAACTGGGCGAGAAAGGCGCCGAGCACCGCGGCCGCGTCGAGCGCCTTGTCGGCGCGCGGGAAATAGGCGCGGTTGCCCCAGTTCTGGCCGGTGCGGAAGAAGAACACCTCGATGCAGGTCTGGCCGCCCTCCTGGTGGCACGCGAACAGGTCGGCCTCCTCGATGGTGCGCGGATTGATGCCCTGGTGGGCCTGCACGTGCGAAAGCGCCGCCAGCCGGTCGCGGTAGCGGGCCGCCGCCTCGTAGTCGAGCCGCTCGGCGGCGGCGGTCATCGCGGCCTGCATCTTGGCGCGCACGGCCTGGCTCCTGCCCGACAGGAACGCCTTGGCCTCGTCGACCAGGCGGGCGTAGTCGGCGGCCGCGATCTCGCCGGTGCACGGCGCCGAGCAACGCTTGATCTGGTGGAGCAGGCAGGGGCGGGTGCGGGTGGCGTAGACCGCGTCGGAGCATGAGCGCAGCAGGAAGGCGCGCTCGAGCGCGTTGATGGTGCGGCCGACCGCGCCGGCCGAGGCGAACGGCCCGAAATAATCGCCCTTGCGGGTGCGGGCACCGCGATGCTTGGCGATCTGCGGCGCCTCGTGATCGCCGGTGATCAGGATGTAGGGGAACGACTTGTCGTCGCGCAAGAGAACGTTGAAGCGCGGCCTCAGCCGCTTGATCAGGTTGGCCTCGAGCAGCAGCGCCTCGGTCTCGGTACGGGTGGAGACGAACTCCATCGCCGCCGTCGACTGGATCATGCGGGCGATACGCGCCTCCTGGCTGACGCGGGTGTAGTTCTGCACCCGCTTCTTGAGATTGCGCGCCTTGCCGACGTAGAGGACGGTGCCCTTGCCGTCGATCATGCGGTAGACGCCGGGCCCGCCCGGCAGGCGGCTGACGACGTCGGCAATGACATCGACGCCGCGAACGGTCGGCGCCGAAGCGGGGGGCGGGGCTTCGTTCATGCCCGATATATAGCGATGGCCGCGCCGGCAGGGGACTCTTGCTGCGCCGTCCGGCCGGCGGGCGCAACGTCACTCGGCGAGGGCGACGACGTCGGGTGTCTGCCAGGCGAGGTGCTGGCCGCCGTCGAGGGCGACGACCTGACCGGTGATCGAGCGGGTTTCGACCAGAAAGCGCACGGTGCGGCCGAAGTCGGCGAGGTCGGGTGGGCGCCGCAGCGGGATTCCGTCCACCATGCGGCGGAAGCGCGCCTCGCTCTGGCGGGGGCTGGGCAGCGTCGGTCCCGGTGCGATGCCGTTGACGCGGATGCGCGGCGCCAGCGCCTGGGCCAGCGTCTGGGTGGCGGTGAACAGCGCCGACTTGGAGATCTGGTAGGAGAAATAGCGCGGCGTCGGCCGCCAGATGCGCTCGTCGAGCAGATTGACCACGTTGCCCTCGACCCCGTCGGGCAAACGGGCGGCGAAGGCCTCGGCGAGAAACACCGGCGCCGCCAGATTGACCGCAAGCTGACGGTCCCACACGGCGCGGTCGAGGGCGCCGAAGGCGTCCTTCTCGAACATCGAGGCGTTGTTGACGAGCAGCGTCGGCGGGCCGAGGGCGTCGGCGGTCTGATCGACGACGGTGCCAAGGCGGCCGAAATCGCCGAAGTCGCCGCCAACCACAGCCGCTTGGCCGCCGGCGCCGGCGATGGCGGCGACCACGTCCTCGGCTTGATCGCGCGAGCGGTTGAAATGGATGGCGATGGCCCAGCCGTGAGCGGCGAGATCCTCGGCGATGGCGCGTCCGATGCGGCGCGCGCCGCCGGTAACCAGGGCAACGGGGGCGGATGGCGCCATAACCGTTTGTTAACCCTGTCTAACGGAGCGGACCCGTCCGTCCCGTATCGGGACTGCAGCCGCAGCGCCGGCCAGCGGGAAGCAAGCCAAAGAGATCAAGAGGTTAGGTGGCATTTGTTGTCGCAACATGACACCACAATTGATCACCGATTTGCCCGACCGCGGCCGCACTTCATTAACGCTTACGCCTTATTGCTTGCCTCATATCCGCGCCCTTCGCGAGCCGGCCCCGCATCTCAAGTGCGAGCCTCGCCTCGGCGAAGCGGATCGATAGGAGGTAGCTTATGTCGCGTATCCGTATCCTCGGCGCAAGCGCCGCGGTGCTCCTCACCGGCACCGCGCTGGCCAGCGCCGCCGACCTGCCGCGCTATGGTGCACCGCCACCGGCGTCGCAGTCGTACTACAACCCGGCGCCCGTCTACAGCTGGAGCGGACCCTACGTCGGCGTGACCGGCGGCTACGGCTGGGAGGGCGGCACCGTCTCCGGCAACGGCTGGATCGGCGGCGCCTACGCCGGCGCCAACGTCCAGACTCCCACCAACCTGGTGCTCGGCGTCGAGGGCGACATCACCGCCAGCGGCAAGAGCGGCACCAGCGGCGGTCTGACCGTGTCCAACCCCTGGGATGCAACGCTGCGCGGCCGCCTCGGCTACGCGCTGGGCAACGTCATGATCTATGGCACCGGCGGCCTGGCCGTCGGCGAGGTCAAGGCCACGACCACCACGCCTTCGAACGAGACCGCGACCCAGCTCGGCTGGGCCGCCGGAGGCGGCATCGAGGCGGCACTGGGGCGCAACGTCACCGGCCGCGTCGAGTACCGCTACACCGATCTCGGCACCAAGACCTTCACCACCGCCGGACCGGTCAGCTACAATTCCAGCGACATTCTCGCCGGCCTCGGTTTCAAGTACTGACCGACGCGCTCGGCTCATCGGGACCCCGTCGCGGCTTGCCGCGGCGGGGTTTTCGCTTGGCGCTCGCGCTCACGGACTGATCGAGCGGCAGGCGCCGTCGTAGACCCGGTAGGGATCATGGCCGGTCAGGCACGATTCCACGTGCCAGCCGATCGAGAACAGGCCGAGTTGCGGCCCTTCGATGAGGTAGCTGACCGCGGCACGGCGCCCGTTCGAGAGCAAGGCGGTGGCGCCGCAATAGCGCCGCTCGACGAAGCCGGGCGCGCCGGGCCGGAAGCGACGCTCATGGACCCGGTCGATGCGCTTGACGCTGAGCCCGCGCAAGGTGAGGTGGCTGTCCTGATAGGCGAACTTCTCGGTGATGCTGGCGAGCACGCTCGGCTCGCCGCACGCCGGCAGCGCGCCGTAGACACCCGGCCGCGCGGGCGGCGGCGCGTAATAGTCGGCCGCGCCCGCCGCTCCGGCGAGCACGGTGCACAGCATTGCCAGGCTGAGGGTGCGCAGCATCGGCCGTCTCCTCCGGCATCTCCCCGTTGCCGACGATGCGACGACGACCGATTCCGGTCAAGGCACGAGGCCCGTCGGCGACATCAGCATGCCCGTCGCCGTCGTCGCGGCGCCGGCGATCACCACCCGTTCGTCGACCACCCGGGCACGGCCGGCAGCGACCAGCGCCAGCGCCGCCGGATAAAGCCGGTGTTCGGCGCAAAGCACCCGCTCCGCCAGCGTCTCCGCCGTGTCGCCGGCGAGCACCGGAACCGCTGCCTGGGCGATGATCGGTCCCTCGTCGACGGCGGCGCGGACGAAGTGCACCGTGCAGCCGTGCAGCCTGACGCCGGCGGCGAGGGCGCGGGCGTGGGTGTCGAGGCCGCGGAAGGCGGGCAGCAGCGAGGGATGGATGTTGATCAGGCGGTCCCGCCATGCCTCGACGAAATCGGCCGACAACAGCCGCATGAAGCCGGCCAGGCACACGATGTCGATGGTCGCCTCGGCCAGCGTGCGCTCAAGCGCGGCCTCGAACGCCGGTTTGTCGGCGCCGGCGGCCGCGTCGACCACGGCCGTGGCGACGCCGGCCGCGGCCGCGCGTTTCAGCCCCTGTGCCTCGCCGTTGCTGGCGACGACGAGGACCACCTCGGCCGGATAGTCGGCGGCGCCGGCGGCGGCGATCAGCGCCGCCATGTTGGAGCCTCGCCCGGAGATGAGGATGGCGACCCGCTTGCGCCTCATCTGACCGCCGCGACGTCGAGAGCGCCGTCGTAGACGACCGCCGCTCCATCGCGCGCCTCGATGCGGCCGATGTCGACGACGTTCTCGCCCATGGCGGCGAGCGCGGCGACGATGCCGTCGGCGTCGGCCGGCGCGGTCACCGCTATCATGCCGGCGCCGCAGTTGAAGGTGCGCAGCATCTCGGCCTCGGTGATGGTGACGATGTCGGCGAGCCAGCGCATGACCGGCGGCACCGGCAGGCGGGCGAGGTCGATGCGCGCCGCCGTGCCCGCGGGCAGCACCCGCGGCAGGTTCTCGCTGATGCCGCCGCCGGTGATGTGGGCGAGCGCCTTGATCGCCCCGGTCGCCCGCACGACCTGCTTGAGGGCGCCGACGTAGATGCGCGTCGGCGTCAGCAGCGCCTCGCCGAGCGAACGGGCGGCGTCGAACGGCGCCGGCCGGTCGAGGTGCTGGCCGGTGTCGGCGACGAGCTTGCGCACCAGCGAGAAGCCGTTGCTGTGGAGGCCGGACGAGGCGAGCGCCAGGACATGGTCGCCCGGTGCCACGTCGGCGCGCGGCAGCACGCGGTCGCGCTCGACCGCGCCGACGGCGAAGCCGGCAAGGTCGAAGTCGCGGCCGGCGTAGAAGCCCGGCATCTCGGCGGTCTCGCCGCCGATGAGGGCGACATCGGCGAGCCGGCATCCTTCGGCGACGCCGGTGACGATCGCGCGCCCGACGGCAGGATCGAGCCGGCCGCTGGCGAAATAGTCGAGGAAGAACAGCGGTTCGGCGCCCTGGACGACGATGTCGTTGACGCACATGGCGACGAGGTCGATGCCGACCGTGTCGAGAATCCGGGTGTCGATGGCGACCCTGAGCTTGGTGCCGACGCCGTCGGTGGCCGCGACCAGCAGCGGATCGCCGTAGCCGGCCGCCTTGAGGTCGAACAGGCCGGCGAAGCCGCCGATCTCGTCGACGACACCGGGCCGGCGGGTGGTGCGCGCCAGCGCCCTGATCGCCGCCACCAGAGCATTGCCGGCATCGATGTCGACGCCCGAATCGGCGTAGGCGACCGGCCGATCCGGCTGGTGCGGCTGGCTGGTCATCGGGTGGTCGTCTCCTGGCGCGTGATCCAATTCATGAAAGGCGGCCGAATGCAAGGGATTGCCGCCCTTGCTTTCGCTTCCGGCCGGCGCTTGGCATTGGCCGCCGAGGGTGCCATGTCTAGCGGATTCGCGGGCACGGCGAGAGCGCCGGCGACCCGCCATGGAGACTGGGCGATTCCGGTAGGCATTCCCAATCTGATCACCATTGCGCGGTTGCTGCTGGTGCCGCTGATCGTGTGGCTGATCATGGCGCCGCATCCCCTTGCCGCATTCTGGACGTTCGTGGCGGCCGGAGTCAGCGACGCGGTCGACGGCCTGATCGCGCGCCAGTTCAACCTGCGTTCCGACCTCGGCGCCTACCTCGACCCGATCGCCGACAAGGCGCTGCTGGTGTCGATCTACGTCACCTTCGCCGCCTTCGGCCAGATACCGGTGTGGGTCACCATTCTGGTGGTCAGCCGCGACGTGCTCATCGTCGGCGGGGTGATGCTGTCCTGGATGGTCGGCCGGCCGATGCCGATGCGCCCGGCCGCGATCAGCAAGGTCAACACCGTGGCCCAGATCACGCTGGCTGCCGTGGTCCTGGCCGACCTGGCGTTCGGGCCGTATTTTGCGATGGTGCGGATGGTGCTGAATTACGTCGTCGGGGTTCTCACCGTGGCTTCCGCCGCGCTCTATCTGGTCGACTGGGTCAAGCACATGGGCGGCGCCGCCGCCGGCGCACCGCTCGGCCAGCCGCCCCGCGAGGGTCGCCCGTGAACCGCCGCCAGCAGGTGGCGCTCTTCTGGCTGGTGGCGCTCGCCGTGCTGCTGGTCGTGCTGTTCATCCTGCGCAAGATCCTGTTTCCCTTCGTCGCCGGCATGGCGCTCGCCTACATGCTCGATCCGGTCGCCGACCGGCTGGAGGAACGCGGTCTCAACCGCCACGCGGCGACCATCGTCATTCTGGTGGTGGCGGTGATCCTGCTCGCCTTGTTGCTGCTCTTGGTCGGCCCGGTGGTATTCAATCAGCTCGGCGATTTCATCCAACGCCTGCCCAGCACCATCGAACAGCTGCAGGGGCTGCTGAGTTCGTTCCTCGACAGCCGCTGGGCGCAGTTCCTCGGCCTCGATTCGGAGAGCCTGCGATCCTCGCTCTCCCGCTTCATGACGAGCGGCACCGCCGTCATCACCACGCTGGTGCCTTCGCTGTGGTCGGGCGGTCTCGCGCTGATCAACATCCTGTCGCTGTTCATCGTCATGCCGTTCGTCGCCTTCTACGTGTTGCGCGACTGGGACAAGATGATCGCGCGCATCGACGCGCTGCTGCCGCGCGACCATGCCGACGAGATCCGCCAGCTCGCCCGCCAGATCGACCGCAAGGTCGCCGCGTTCGTCCGCGGCCAGGTGCTGTCGGGACTGATCCTCGGCGTCTTCTACGCCGTCGGGCTGTTCATCGTCGGCCTCAACTACAGCCTGCTGATCGGTCTCGTCGCCGGCCTGATCAGCTTCATCCCCTATGCCGGCTTCGCCGTCGGCTTCGTGATTTCGATCGTGGTTGCCCTCGTCCAGTTCTGGCCGCACTGGATCTCGCTGGTCGCCGTGGTGGCGGTGTTCATGCTCGGCCAGCTGCTCGAGGGCTACGTGCTGCAGCCGCGGCTGCTCGGCTCCATGGTCGGGCTTCATCCGGTGTGGCTGTTGTTCGGGCTGTTCGCCTTCGGCCTGCTGTTCGGCTTCGTCGGCCTGCTTCTCGCCGTGCCGGCGGCCGCCGCCGTCGGCGTCCTCGTCCAGCATGGTGTCGAGCTCTACCGCGCCAGCGCCGCCTTCCGCGGCTCCGATCCTGACAAGCAGTGAGCAGGGGCCGATGAACGCCGCCGGCCATCAGCTTGCTCTCGGCCTGCCGCACCGTGCCGCCATGACCCGCGCCGACTTCCTCGCCGGCGCCGCCAACCGTGCCGCCATCGACCTGATCGACCGCTGGCCCCAGTGGCCGGCGCCGGCGGTGCTGATGACCGGCCCGCCCGGCTCCGGCAAGACCCACCTGGTCGAGATCTGGCGGGCCGCCAGTGCCGCCGCCGTCGCCTCCGCCGCCGCCCTCGACGAGCGCGCCGTCGCCGCGCTCGCCGCCGCCCCGGCGGTGGCGGTCGAGGATCTCCACGCCGGCCCGTTCGACGAGGCGGCCCTGTTCCA
>Ga0307436_1000779_pt1 | contig 14861 bp, 12 predicted proteins | sample SalMarWE160440MG_FD_202513 | JGI IMG/M metagenome (GOLD analysis project Ga0307436, IMG submission 202513) | Salt marsh sediment microbial communities from the Plum Island Ecosystem LTER, Massachusetts, United States - WE1604-40 | ecosystem: Environmental > Aquatic > Marine > Intertidal zone >...
TGCCCGTCTTTGCCTTACCGGTGAGCCATCACGGAAAGCGCGAGAAAGAAACCACCAAGGACCCTCACCCCGTGATCGCGCTGTGGATTCCCATCACCGTTTTCGCCGCCTTCATGCAGAACCTGCGCTCGGGCCTGCAGAAGCATCTCAAGGGCCGGCTCTCGACTGGCGGCGCCACCTATGTGCGCTTCTTCTACGCCTGCCCTTTTGCCCTGGCCTACCTCGCGGCGATCCACAAGCTCGGCGGCTATCCCCTGCCCGCGGTGAACGGGCTTTTTCTCATCTATTGCCTGCTTGGCGGTGTCTGCCAGATCCTGTTCACCTTTCTGCTGGTGCATCTGTTTTCCTTGCGCAACTTCGCGGTCGGCACGACCTATTCCAAGACCGAGGTCATCCAGGTGGCGGTGCTTGGCCTCGTGCTCCTCGGCGATACCATCAGCGCCGCCGGCATGATCGCCATCCTCGTCGGCATGACCGGCATTCTGGCGCTTTCTCTCGCCCACCGCGGCATCACCTGGAAGACGCTCGCGACCAGCCTCGGCGAGAAGACGACAATGATCGGCCTTCTGTGCGGGACCTGTCTGGGTGCATCGGTGGTGTTCTACCGGGGCGCGGCTATGGCACTTGGTGACGGCGCGGTGGTGATGCGAGCCGCCTTTGCGCTTGCCATCTCCCTCATCATGCAGACGATCCTCATGGGGGCCTATCTGGTACTGCGCGAGCCCGGCCAGATGGGGGCGATCCTGCGCCATTGGCCGCCGGCCCTCATGGTCGGCATCTGCGGCTTCCTCGCCTCGATCGGCTGGTTCACGGCCTTCACCCTGGAAAATGCCGCCTACGTGCGCGCGGTGGGCCAGATCGAGCTGGTCTTCACCTTCATCGCCTCGGTCCTTGTCTTCAAGGAGCGCACCACGCGCCTGGAGCTTGCCGGCATCGCCCTGATCCTCATGGCGATTCTCCTGCTGGTGCTTGCCGGCTAGAACGTGACCCGGTCAGGTAGAACCATGTGATGCATGGCTTGCCTGATGGCCTCAGGGCTTGGCAATATGACGCTTGGGCATCGGCTGGCCGCGCCTTGTTGGGAGCACCCGGCAGGACCCACGACAACCGAAGGCACGCGTGCCGCAACCCTCTGAGGGAGCAAACATGAAAAAGCCCCTGATCGCCGCCGCCGCGGCTGCCGTGCTCACCATGAGCTCGCTGGCTGCAACGGCAGCCGAAACCACCATGCGCATAACGCTGCAATTGCCGATGAAGAGCCATCTCGGTCAGAACCTGCAGCTGTTCAAGAACGAGGTAGAAAAGAATTCCAGCGGAGCAATCAAGGTGGAGATTTATGATTCCGCCCAGCTCTACAAGGACAAGGAAGTTCCGCAAGCCGTGGGCTCCGGTTCCATCGAGGCAGGCGTTGCCTCGCTCACCCGCTATGTCGGCGACATTCCCGCCGTCGACATCTTCTGCCAGCCCTTCCTGTTCGACAGCGAGGCCAAGGTGCGCAAGGCCGTGGCCCCGGGCTCGGCGGTGCGCGGGCCGATCGATGCGGCGATCAAGAAGACCGGTTCGACCGTCCTGTGGTGGCAGGCCTACGGCGGCGCCATCATGCTGTCGAAGGGCGCGCCCGTGAAGACACCCGCCGACATGAAGGGCAAGAAGGTGCGCGTGTTCTCCAAGACGCTGGGCGATTTCGTCAAGGCGGCGGGCGGATCGCCCACCATCATCTCGGGCTCGGAACAGTATCTCGCCTATCAGCGCGGCGTCGTCGATATCGGCATGACGGGCATCGCAACCGTCAAGTCGCGCAAGCTGTGGGACGTGATGGATACCGTCACGGTGACCAACATCGCCGACGTCGAGTTCGTGGTAGTGGCCAATAATAAGTGGTGGGACGGCCTCAGCGACGCAAACAGGGCGATCATCAAGGCGGCAGCAGCCAAGGCCGAGACCTCGGTGCGAGCTGCCATGTCTTCCATTGAGGCCGATGCCTTCAAGGCCACCAAGGAGCACGGCATGACGATCTACACGCCGGCCCCCGCCGAGATGGCGCAATGGAAGGCGGTCTCCGAGCCGGTTTACGACGCCTTCGTCGCCAGGACCGGCGACATGGGCAAGGCGATGCTCGCGGCTGCCCGGTCTTACTGAATTTCGAGCGCCGCGGTCCTTTCATGCAGCGCGGTGCGAGCGGCCGGACGGTTCTCATGCCCATCATCACCGCCACCGAACTTGCAGCGGCGTGGCTTGCCACGCTGCTGTTCACGTGTGCGGGCGTGTTTCTCGCCTATGAGGTGGTGGCGCGCTACGTCTTCAACGCACCGACCATCTGGGCCGCCGAGATCAGCCAGCTCTGCCTCATCTGGGGAACGCCGATCGCCATGGCCTGGCTGTTGTCGGCACGCCACCATATCCGCGTCAATGCCCTCACCGGGCGCATGACGCCGGGTGGGCGGCGACTGGCGGAGATTTTTTCCCTCCTCGTCATCATCGCCTTCAGCGCGGTTGTCACCTGGAAGGGCTGGTGGATCGCCGAGGACAGTCTTGTCAGGGGCCGCACTTCCGGCACCATGCTCGACCTGCCAGCGTGGATCGGCGAGGCGGCCATTCCCGCCGGCTTTGCCCTTCTCATCGTCGCCGCCCTCAAGGGGCTTATCGAGGCCTTCACGGGCGACATCCCCGAGGACGGAGAGATGATCGAATGACGATCGTTCTCATCCTCGTCCTCCTGTTCGCGCTTCTGTTCGCCGGTGTTCCGGTGGCGTTTGCGCTCGGGGCACTGGGCCTCGGCCTGCTGCTTGCCGGCGGCTTTTCCCCGCTGATGGCCCCGCAAGCGGTTCTCTCCACCCTCGACAACTTCATCCTGCCGGCGGTGCCGCTGTTCCTGATGATGTCGAACGTCCTGCTGAAGGGCGGCGTGGGGCGGGATCTGTTCGCGGCAGTGCAGGCCTGGGTCGGCCACTGGCCGGGCGGGCTGGCGGTGGCGACTATCTTGTCGTGCGGCATCTTCGCGGCCATCTCAGGCTCGTCGCTGGCAACCGCCGCCACCATCGGCACGGTGGCCACCCCGGAGATGATCGCGCGCGGCTACGACAAGCGCTTCGTCTACGGCCTGCTGGCCGCCGGCGGCACGCTCGGCATTCTCATCCCGCCCTCGATTCCGCTCATCATCTACGGTTTCGTCACCGAGGAATCGGTGATCGCCCTTTTTCTGGGCGGCATCGGGCCGGGTCTCGCGCTGATTGCGCTGTTCATCGTCTATTCCGTCATTCACGCGAAATTTTTCGGCGGCTACGAGCCAGTGGCCAGGGCAAGCTGGTCCGAGCGCCTGAGCACGTCCTGGCGCGCCCTGCCTTCGCTGCTGCTCGCCGGCATCATCATCGGCGGCATCTATGCTGGTGCCTTCACGCCGACCGAGGCCGCAGCCATCGGCTTTGCGGTAGCGATCATCATCACGGCCATCATATTGCGCACGCTCACCTGGCGCGGCTTCCTTCAGGCCATGTTCGATGCCATGGTGACGACGGTCGCCATCATTCTCATCATCGCCTGCGCCAAGGTCTTCGGACAGGCCATCACACTTTATCGCATTCCGCAAGGCATCTCGGCCACCATAACCCATCACATCAACACCGCCTTCGGCCTGTTCCTGCTGGTGAGCACGGTGCTGCTGGCGATGGGTATGGTGTTCGAGGCCCTGTCTATGGTGCTGATCATGACCCCGGTGCTCTTGCCCTCGGTGACGTCGATGGGCCGCGATCCCGTGTGGTTCGGCATTTACATGGTGATCATGGTGGAATGCGCTCTCATCACTCCGCCCGTTGGTCTCAACCTCTATGTCATCCAGGCGGTGACCAAGTCGAGCCTCGGAGAGGTCTCGCGCGGCACCTTGCCCTTCCTCATCCTCATGCTTGTGGTAGTCTTCGCCCTCTATCTGTGGCCCGACCTCGCCCTTTACATCGCGTTCAAGCTATGACCCCGAAACCACTGACCGCTCCCGACAAGCTGCGCGCCCTGTTGCGCGAGCCGGGTCTCATCACCATGCCCTGCTGTTTCGATCCGCTGTCGGCGAAGCTGATCGAGCAGGCGGGATTTCCCCTGACCTTCATGTCCGGCTTCGCGGTGGCAGCGGCGCGCCTGGGGATGCCCGACACCGGCCTCATCTCCTATGGCGAGATCATCGACCAGGGCCGCAACATCTGTTCGGCCATTAGCATTCCGGTAATCGGTGACGGCGACACTGGCTATGGCAACGCCATGAACGTCAAGCGCACCGTCAAGGGCTATGCGGCCGTCGGCTTTGCCTGCATCATGATCGAGGACCAGGTGGCGCCAAAACGTTGCGGCCACACGCAGGGCAAGGCCGTGGTCGGGCGCGCTGAGGCTTTCGAGCGCATCCAGGCGGCCGTCGATGCCCGCGCCGAGGGCCACGATATCCTCATCATGGCCCGCACCGATGCCCGTTACGAGCACGGCCTCAGCGAGGCGATCGAGCGGGCGCGCCGCTTCCATGAGCTGGGCGCTGACATCCTGTTCGTCGAGGCGCCGCGCGACGAGGCCGAGATGCGCGAGCTGTGCGCAGCGCTTCCGGGACCGAAAATGGCCAATCTTGTGGAAGGCGGCCTCACCCCCAACCTGCCAGGCGATCTCCTGGCCGAAATCGGCTACAAGATCGCGGCCTATCCACTCACCCTGATGTCGGCGGCCATGAAGGCCATGATCGGCGCTCTCGAGGAGTTCAAGACCGGTGCCGTGGCACCCGAGCGGCTGCTTGCCTTTGACGAGATCAAGCGACGGGTGGGGTTCGAAGCCTATTTTGCCGAAGAGCGCCGCTATGTCGACATCAGGGCGAAGGTGGCCGGCGACGGCGACTGAAGTTTGGCCGTCGCGCCATCGCATGACCCAATGAGAGCCGGCCGGCCCGCTACATCACCGCCCCGACGATCCACGGGGTGAATTCGTTGTCGCCGAAGCCGAGCACTTCGCTCTTGGACTTCTCGCCCGAGGCGACGGCCAGAACACGCCGGAATATGCGCTCGCCCATCTCGTCAACGCTGACCCCATGGGTCAGGATCTCCCCGCAATTGATATCCATGTCGTCGGCCATGCGCTCGTACATGGCGGAATTCGTCGCCAGCTTGATGCTGGGGGCGGGCTTGTAGCCGAACACCGAGCCGCGCCCGGTGGTGAAGCAGACGACGTTGGCGCCCGAGGCCACCTGCCCGGTCACTGAAACCGGGTCGTAGCCAGGGCTGTCCATGAACACGAAACCCCTGACCGTGACCGGCTCGGCATATTCGTAGACGTCGACCAGGTTGGTGGTGCCGCCCTTGGCCGCTGCCCCAAGAGACTTCTCCAGGATCGTGGTGAGGCCGCCGGCCTTGTTGCCGGGCGAGGGGTTGTTGTCCATGGAGCCATTGTTGCGGGCGGTATATTGCTCCCACCAGCGGATACGGCGCAGCAGCTTTTCCGCCACAACGGGGCTTTGCGCCCGGCGCGTCAGCAGATGCTCGGCGCCGTAGATCTCGGGCGTCTCGGACAGAATTGCCGTACCCCCATGCCTGACCAGCAGGTCGGCGGCGGCGCCGAGGGCGGGATTGGCCGTGATGCCGGAATAGCCGTCCGAGCCGCCGCATTGCAGCGCCAGCGACAGGTGCTCGGCCGAAACCGTCTGCCGCGAGGCCTTGTTCGCCTCGGGCAGCATGGCCTCGATGCGGCGCACCGCCTCGTCTACCGTCTTCAGCGTGCCGCCCGAGTGCTGGATTGTCATGTGATGAAAAGTTGGGCTTTCCTTGAGCCCGGAAATTTCCAGCAGGAAACTGATCTGGGCTACTTCACAACCGAGACCGATGAGCAGCACGCCGGCGAAATTCGGGTGGCTCGCATAGCCGCTGAGGGTGCGCTGCAGCAGGGTGTAGCCTTCGCCGTCGATTGCCATGCCGCAGCCGGTGCCGTGCACGAAGGCGGCGACCCCGTCGATGTTGGGATAGGCGGCAAGCCTAGCGGCATCGAAGTGGGCCGCCACCATCTTGGCGACAGTCGCCGAGCAGTTGACCGTGGTCAGCACGGCGATGTAGTTGCGCGTGCCGACCCGCCCGTCGGCCCTAACATAGCCCTCGAAGGTGGCGCGCTCGGCGGCGGCCACCGTGTCGGTGGGACGGGCATCGACACCGGGCGCGGCGGCGCGTGCGAAGTCACCCCTGTAGACGCAATTATGCGTGTGGACATGATCGCCCGGCGCTATGGCGGCGCCGGCAAAGCCGATGATCTGGTTGTACTTGCGCACCGGCTCGCCCTCGGCAATTGCCGTGACGGCGAGCTTGTGGCCGGCAGGAACGGGCTTGGAGAGGCTCACGCCCGCAACCGTCTGGCCGGCGGCAAGCTCGCGCGTGGCGACCACCACATTGTCAGCCCCGTGCAGCCGGATTAAACTCGCGGGAGGATTGAGCATGGATTAGGGCCTCGCAGCTATCAGCGCGGTTGAACGACAGCAACCTCGTAGGCGGTGAGCTTCACCGTCCCGTCCCCCGTCATTGCCTCGGCACTGGACCTGAGCCAGTCAGGATCTTGCGTGAGTTGCGCAAACTCCGCCTCATTGATCCGGGTGAGCCTGGCGCCGGAGATGTCCTGCCCTGTCAATTGCACGCTCTGTTCGCGATCGGTGAGATTGGCGAGCCATAGCGTGGTGCCGGCGCCCGAGCGATAGGCAAGGCAGGCGACCGCTGCATCATCACTCGATTGTGCCTGCACCAGCTTTTCGCCGGCGCTGGCGGCCAGTCCGGCGATGACGTGGTAGATCGGATAAACAGACGGCCCCGCAATGTCATCAAACCATGGCTGGGAGAAATCGGTCCTGCGGGCAATGATGCCGGCAGGACCTGTAGGTGCACCGATGGTCACGGCCTCCAGTCCGCCCTTGGCAAATGCAGCGATATAGGCGAGTGTCCAGGCGGCCCCGAACAGGCCGCGTTGTCGCGGATCCATCTTGGCCAGGCAGACTCGCCCATTGTCGGGATTCTCCGCTGACGCCTGTCCATACGGATTGTCGCGTGCCGGAATGGCGCTCGGCCCCACCCGGTACGGCTTGCCTTCGATGAACTGCCGGGTGGAGTGGATGACGTAGGGCAGCGAGGCGAGTGTTTCCATCACCGAAGTATCATCGGCAGCATGCACGATGGGCGCGGTGGTGTGGGTGACGAAGTCGAGCATCCCGGCCGGTGGGCGATGACGGTTGAGCTCAGTGAAATAGGAGAACATGCCCCCGCCCAGCGGTACGCCGGGAAAGGCCGCGCGCGCGGCGGGAAAAATGTCGACCAGTTCCGAGCACGGCGGGAACGGGGTGCCCGGCAGGACCGCCTTCAGGTGCGGGGCGGGCGAGACAGTCACCGCGGCAGGCTTCAGGCCGGCGTCGTGAACGATGCTGGCGATGGGCGCCAGTTCCGCAGCAGGGGTATCCTTGCCCGGCTTGCCGGGAATGATGATCTCCAGCACCACCTGGGCGCCGGTTGCCTCCGACAGGGCGCGGTATTGTCTGGCCGCTTCGGCATTGTCGCTGCGCCGGCCGTCGAGCTGGCACACCAGAAGCTGCGGCCCGGCCTGTTTGACGAGGTCGGCGGCGGCAAGCGCGGGAGCGACCTCTTCGGGCGGCACGCCCAGGCCGATGAGCGGCATCTTCGTTGCGGCCTCGCCATTGAGGCTCACCTCGATGGTGCCGCCTCCTGCAGCGCCGGATGCCGGCGCCGGCAGCGTACCGGAAAAACTCAAGTTGACGGCCTGCGAGAACGTCTCCCCCTTGAGCAGCGTATAGGGCCATGGCTCGGCCAGCGGGCGCACATAGGTCTTGAAGGAGGCATCGGTCCAATTGCGATGGTCCTCCATCTCGAACGTGTCGCCCTCCATGCGGCAGGTCACCTTCACGCCCGGCATCACTTCGTGGGTAAGGGCGCGGATGTCGAGGAAGGGCTGAAGGGGATTGATGATCTCGGGGAACTCGTCGGACACCTTGCGGCCGTCGACATGCTCGACCTCCACCGGGCAGCCCGCCACCCCCTTTAGCGGATGCAGCACCACGAAGCCGGTGCGGTTGGTGAGAAAGTCGGTCTCGGGCGTGGCCTCGGCAGAAAAGCTGAGACTGCCGTCGGCCTTGGCTTCGATGTGTGCGCTGTAGGCGATGGCGCGGTTTGCATCGCTGCAGCGGGCATCATACGCGACGCTGAAACCATCGGGCGTTTCCTTCACATCGAGATTGGAGATCGACGGGGTGAAGGTGCCCCAGTTCTCGTCGCGTACCAGGAAGGCGATGGCTCTCAGCACTTCGATGTCATTGAGCCGGATGTAGCGCAGGGCGCCATTGTCGAGGACAGCGGAGAGGGCGCCTGCCCTGAGCGTGCGGCCTTTGACATCGGGCACATCGGTGCCGAACAACTTGACGGGGCGGCTGGGTTCGGATGCGGACATGATGGCCTCCAGTGGGTGGACTTCGCGTGTAGCTAGCGGTTGATGACGAGACCCGTCGCCGGATCGATGAGGACGGCCCGGGTCATGTCGATGTCGAGTTTGATGGTTTCGCCGGGCTTGTGCAGATCGTGCGCTGCGAACTCGGCCATCATCGCGGTGGCGCCGAGACGACAGGTGGTGAAGGTACGCGAACCGGTGGGCTGCACCAGCTCGACCGTGACCGGCAGACGCACGTGACCGGCCTGCGGTCTCTGCTTACTGGCGCGGTGGATATGCTCCGGACGTATGGCAAGCTCGACTGGCTTGCCGACGGCTGCCGAAAGCCGGCCGTTGGCGGCAGCCGACCAGGCAACGCGGATATCGCCGTCGATCGTCACTTCGAACCCCCTGCCCCTGCGCGACATCCCCAGTGTGCCCGGCACGAAGTTCATTTGTGGCGAGCCGAGGAAGCCGGCAACGAAGCGGGTCCGCGGCGTCTCGAAAAGCTCCTGCGGGCTGCCCTGCTGCTCGATCTCGCCATCCTTCAGGAGCACGATGCGGTCGGCAAGCGTCATCGCCTCGATCTGGTCGTGCGTGACGTAGATCATGGTGGTGTCGATTTCCTGGTGCAGGCGCTTGATCTCGCCCCTCATCTCGTCACGCAACTGGGCATCGAGGTTGGACAAGGGCTCATCGAACAGGAACAGGCGCGCGTTGCGCACGATGGCGCGACCGATGGCGACGCGCTGGCGCTGGCCACCCGAAAGCTGGCGCGGCAGGCGGTCGAGGAGACTGGAAATGGCCAGCATGTCGGCCGCCCGGCGCACGCGCTCCTCGATCTCGGCCTTGGGCGTCTTGCGCGCGCGCAAACCGAAGGCAATGTTCTCGAAGACATTCATGAAGGGGTAGAGGGCGTAGTTCTGGAACACCATGGCGATGTCGCGGTCGCGCGGGCGTACATGGTTGACGACGTTCCCGCTGATCTCGACGGTGCCGGCTTCCGCTTCCTCGAGACCGGCGATGGTGCGCAACAACGTAGACTTGCCGCACCCCGACGGACCGACGAGCACCGTGAATTCGCCCGCGGCTATCTCCAGGTCGATGCCCTTCACGGCGTGCACGGGGCCGTAATATTTGTGCAACCCTGTGATCTTCAAATCGGCCATAGGGACACCTCCCCGCTCATCCCTTGATCGCTCCCATGGAAATACCGCGCACCAAATAGCGTTGCAGGGTGGCGACAGTGAAGAACACCGGCAACGTGCCGAGCACCGACATAGCCGAAATCTTGGACCAGAAATTCGACTGGCCGCCGAAATAATGGGTCACCTGCACGGTGTAGGTGACGACTTCGGTACGCGTCAGAACAAGCGCGAACACAAAGTCGTTCCAGGCAAAAATGAAGGTGAACACCGCGGTTGCGAACAGCCCCGAGCGCGCCATCGGAAACACCACCTTCCACAACACCTGCCAGCGGCCGCAGCCGTCGACGAGCGCGCTTTCCTCCAGCTCGATGGGAATGTCCTCGATGTAACCGCGCATCATCCAGATGACGTAGGGCAGGCTGAAAGCGGTATAGAGCAGGATGAGGCCATGATAGGTGTCGACCCAGCCAAAGAAGACGTAGAGAAGGAAGATGGGAAACACGATGGCGACGGGAGGGATCATGCGCTGCGAGATGATCCATACCGCCAGGTGCTCACCGCCGGTCTTGAAGCGCACAAGACTGTAGGCGGCCATCGTCCCCAGCAGCATGGCGATGATTGTCGACGCACTGGCCAGCACAAGCGAATTGAAGACAGTCACCGCATCGCCATCCTTGAACAGGACCGCATAGTTACCGAACTGGATGCTCTTCGGGTACCACACGGGCGGGAAGTGGAAGATCTCGCCTGGCGTCTTGAACGACATGATGAACAGCCAGTAGACGGGAAAGAGGAAGACGACGGTGAGGGCCAGGGAGATCGCATAGCGCAAGCCAAGCCGTACAGCGGGCCGGCGCGTGAACGGCATGGATGGCACGGGTGGAGCGCTCATTTCACCAGTCCCGCTCGGCGGATGACGGCAATCACGATGACCGTCAGGAAGATGATGACCAGAAAGGCGATTGCTGCAGTGTAGCTGATCTCGAACTGCTGGAAGCCCTGGATGTAGGTGTAAACGGAGATGGTCTCGGTCATGGTGCCCGGGCCGCCCATGGTGAGCGCCCAGATGATATCGAAAATGCGCACCAGATCGAGCCCGCGGATGATGAGCGCAATGGCCATCACCGGCCAGATGGCAGGCAGGACGATCAGGCGGAAGGTGCGCCAGAAGCCCGCTCCATCGATTTCAGCCGCCTCGAGTTGCGACCTGTCGACGTTGGACAACGCCGCCAGGAGAATGAGGAACATGAATGGCGTCCACTGCCAGATCTCGCAGACAATGATGGCGGGATAGACAAGCTTGGGGTGCACCGTCCACAACGCCACGACGGGATGACCGGCGAGCCAACCGATGATCTGGTTGATCGGGCCGTAGCGGTTGTCGAACATCAGCTTCCAGGTTGAACCGGCCACGATGGGCGAGATGACAGTGGGCACGACCAGCAGCGAAACGAACACCTGTCGCCCGCGCATGGGCTCCAGGAACAGGTAGGCCATCGCCAGGCCAAGGCCGAGTTCGATTGGCAAGGCGATCGCCGTGATCAGCAGTGTGTGGGCCAGCGACCACCACAGACGCGTATCCTCGAACAGTCGGGCATAGTTCACGAACCCCTGATAGGAGGTGTCGTTGGTCATCATCGTGATGCCCTGGAAGCTGACAATCAGGCTGTAGATGAGCGGAAACAAGCCGATCAGCAGCAGCAGGAAAACGGCCGGCGCAATGAGCCAGTAGCGAAACGACCAGTCCGGCTGGCGCGCGATGGCAGTGGCGCCTGCCCGTGCCTCGAGAGTTGCTGTTTGCGCCATTGCGTACTCCGATCGGCCGCGACGGTCGGGTTACAGTCGGGGGCAGCCCGAGAGCCGCCCCGCGAGCATATCATGGAATGGACTCACATCTTCGGATAGGCACCCGACCCGGCCGCCCAGGCCTTGTAGACGGCCTGTTGCTTGGCGACGCCGATCCTCTTGGTGACGGCATCCCAGTCGGCGGCAGCCTTGTCGGCAATCGCCTTGGGGTCGTCACCCGCCCACAGCCTGGACATCATCTGGCGCAGCACTTCCTCGTACTTGTCGGTCTGCAACAATGACAGATCAAGCAGGCCGGTCTCCGAGGCCTTCTTGAGAGCAGCCAGATAATACTTCGCGTTCGGCCATAGACTGAGATAACCCGGATCGGTGTAGTGGGCTTCGCGGAAGGGGTCGCGCAGTGTGTAGGGTAGCTTGACCCGCTCCAGGCTGATTTTCGGGCTGTTCAGCCACTGGATGAACAGATAGGCGGCCTCCTTGTGCCTAGAGGTCGAAGCGACCGCCAGATCGAACCCGAGGGCGAGCTCGGGATGGCCTCCCGGCGGCAGGGCATAGCCCACCTTGCCGGCGATGGTGGTCTTTGGCACCCACTTGAGGGCTTCCTGGTCGGTACCATAGCCTTCCGCCCAGCGCCCATAGGGCGGCCACGAGATGGTCATCGCCGACTCGCCCTGCAGGAATGCGGCAAGGTTTTCGACGAAACCGAACTGCTCCACACCCGGCGGCATGAACTTGTTCTCGGCGCGCATGTCGGTGAGCACCTTGACCGCGATGGGAGAGTTGATGGTCGCCTTCATGGTATCGGCATCGAAGAACTTGCCGCCTTCGTTGCGGAAGCGCTCCTCGAACATGAATATGGCATAGGGCGGCTGGCGGAAGAACGACGCGCCGTACATCTTAGGCGCCAGCTTGTCAGTGAGGAACTGGCCCACGGAATCGAACTCGGCCCAGGTCTTCGGTACCGCGAGATCCTTGCCGGTCTTGGCCCTGTACGCGGCCTGCAGCTTGGGATCGCCGAAAATGTCGGTACGGTAGTACATGAGGAACACGTCGCCATCGTCGGGGAAGGCGTAGATTTTACCGTTCGCCTTCATCCAGTTGTCGCGGAAGACCGGGGCGATGGTCTTGAGCGCGTCACGATAGCCGAATTTGTCGACGTAAGGATCGAGCACCTCCAGGGCACCGGCCTGCGCGAGGTCAGGCATCCAGGACGGAACGACGTTGAGCGCGTCATAGCCTCCGGCGCCTGAGCGGTAGTCCTGCATGATCTTGGTGAACATCTCAGCGGTCTGAACTTCGACCACCTTGACATCCATTCCCGTGAGCTCCTTCCACTTGGGGCCGGAGAAGTGAATGGGATCGAGCGCCTGAAGGCCGGCTTCCCACACAATGCTTATGGTGGTGCCCTTGTACTTCTGAGCCGCCTTCACTGCGATATCGGCAGCGTCGGCTGCCCATGCGGGCCGCATGACGCCGGCAGTCAACCCAGCGGCGAGGCCATATTTTCCGAACTCTCGTCTCGTAATCATGTCTTCCTCCCTGATTGAATGGCAGCAGGGGCGGCCATTCGTTGCTCCCCACCTTTTCGTGGTGGGAAATTCTCATGTTGCGTAGCTGTTGCGATGAGCCTCCAGCTTGCTCTTGAACGCAGGCTGAGCGACAACCTCGCGGTTGACGATGCCACGCGGCTCGCGCCCGTGCATGACATCGAGCACCGCTTTCACATCGGCAGCACCGTTGCCGGCAAAGCACTGATCGGTCCAGCACAGTGCATGGGGCGAGAAGATGACGTTGTCGAGCTTTAGGATGGGGTCATCGGCCGCAGGCGGCTCCGTCTCCAGGACGTCGAGGCCGGCGCCGGCGATGCGGCGCGCCTCAAGCACGTCCCTCAGGGCGTTCTGATCGATGATAGGCCCGCGCGCCGTGTTGATCAGATAGGCGGTGGGCTTCATCAGCGCCAGGCGTTCGGCATTGACGATGTGACGGGTCTCCTCGCTCAACGGGCAGTTGACCGAAACGATATCGGCGCGGCGGAACAGGTCCTCAAATCCCACCAACTCGATGCCCAGGTCCTCGGCCAGTTTCCTGTCAACGTAGGGGTCGTGAGCGATGAATTTCATGCCGAAGGGGCGCGCCAGGCGAAACAGCTCGGCGCCGATATTGCCGATGCCGAGCGAGCCGAGGGTGCGGCCCACCAGCCCCATTCCCATATGGGCGGCGCGCTGGGCATAGCCTGCCGCGGCCTGACGGGTCAGTGCGTCCTTGATGAACAGATTGCCAGCGAGCGCCAGCATCAGGGTGATGATGGAAACCGCCACCGGCCGGCGCACACCGTCGGGGGTGATGCACAGGGCGATTCCCGCATCTGTGCAGGCCGGCACATCCACCGTGTCGTATCCCACCCCGAAACGGGCAACGACCGTCAGGCGGCTTGCGGGGACAATGCTCGTGCGGTCGAATTTCGGGACCAACAGGATGAGGGCATCGAAATCCTTGAGTGCCTCGCCCGGCATGACGCCGTCGACGGGGGCGACGAACTGCATGTCGATATCCGGGCTGTCCGTCAGCGGTGAGAGGTCGAACATCGGATAGGCGAGCGTGCCGTCCGGCTTCATGAAATCGGCGCTGAGAGCGACGCGGAACTTCGCCATTGCTCCTACCCCTTGCCCGTCTTGGCGCCGACCCCCTTGCGCAGGGCCTGAACGGCTTCGGCGAGAGCGTTGTGCAGCAGCCACACATCGCCCAGGTAGCAGATGAAATCGAAGCCGGCCTTGTTGAGCCTGACCCCCTCCTCCACCGTCGGCACCAGGCGGCCCAGCGCCTTCTTGTGCGTGTTGGCCGCTTCGATAATGCGCGCCCGCGCCGCGACATATTTGGGGTTGTCGAACTCGCCGGGGATGCCCAGTGACACGCTGAGGTCGAAATGCCCGATCCACAGGCAATCGACGCCCGGCGTGGCCGCGATGTCCATGGCGTTATCCACCCCTTCGGCGGTCTCGATCTGGGCAAACAGCGTGGTGCGCTTGTTGGCGTTGGCGAGCTTTTCGCCGACCGGCCCCGGCCGGTAATCGTCGTGCGCGACGGCCGGGGCCACGCCACGCTTGCCCATGGGGTGGTATTTCATGCAATCGACGATGCGCTTGGCTTCGGCGCCAGATGAAACCATGGGCGCCATCACCCCTTCGGCCCCCATGTCGCAGATACGCGCGATATGGTGATATTCCTTCGAAGGCACCCGCACGATCATCGGCAGTTCCGCGGCCTGCAGGTAGCGTACCGCGCTCTTCACCGTTTCGATGGAGAAGCCGGAGTGTTCCATGTCGAACAGGCAGAAATCGCAGCCGGCCGACTTCATGATGTGCCCGATGCCGGGCGTGGCGAACTCGACGATGAAATGGCCGAACTTGGGCGCCTTCGACCGGCTCATCTTCCTCAGAGCATCCACGCGCATTCGCCACATCCTCCCCAATATCGTGCAGCAGATGG
>Ga0307436_1000780_pt1 | contig 14848 bp, 11 predicted proteins | sample SalMarWE160440MG_FD_202513 | JGI IMG/M metagenome (GOLD analysis project Ga0307436, IMG submission 202513) | Salt marsh sediment microbial communities from the Plum Island Ecosystem LTER, Massachusetts, United States - WE1604-40 | ecosystem: Environmental > Aquatic > Marine > Intertidal zone >...
CCGCCGTGAAGCCCCCCGCGGCGGCGGCCATCGTGCCCGTGCGGATAGTCTCCTTGTACTCCTGGCCGGGCTCACGGAGGTGGACGTGGATGTCGACGAAGCCGGGCGCCACCACCAACCCGGAAGCATCGACCACCTCGGCCCCCTTGGCCGCCAGCTTGCCATCCAACGCCGCGACCACGCCGTCCTCGATCAGGACGTCCAGTTCCTGGTCCAGGTCCTGGCCCGGGTCCACCACCCGGCCGCCGCGCAGCAGCACTCGACTCATTCGCCCTCCTCCGCACCGGCTCCGGAGAGCAAATAGAGCACCGCCATGCGCACCGCGACGCCGTTCGCCACCTGTTCGAGGATCACCGACGTCGTGCCGTCCGCGACGTCGCTCGAGATCTCCACGCCACGATTCATCGGCCCGGGGTGCATCACGATGGCGTTGCGCTTGGCCAGCTTGAGGCGCTCCCGGGTCAGGCCGAAGAGGTTGAAATACTCGCGAATCGATGGGAAGAGCAGTTTCGACTGGCGTTCGAGCTGGACGCGCAGCATCATCACGACATCGACGCCGCGGATGGCGTCTTCCAACGAATAGGCGGCCCGCGCGCCGAGCGTCTCCACGGCCACCGGCATCATGGTGCGCGGCCCGGCCACCGTCACCTCGGCGCCCATCTTGCTCAACAGCAAAACGTTCGAACGCACCACCCGGCTGTGCTCGATGTCGCCGACGATGGCAATCTTCAGCCCTTCGATGCGACCCTTGTGCTGAACGATGGTAAAGGCGTCGAGCAGGGCCTGAGTCGGATGCTCGTGAGCCCCGTCGCCGGCGTTGATCACACCCGCCTCGAGCCGTCGCGCCAGCATGTGGGGCACGCCGGGATGCATGTGGCGGATGACGATCAGGTCCGGCGCCATCGCCTGCAGGGTGAGCGCCGTGTCGATCAGGCTCTCACCCTTCGACAACGACGAGCCGGAGGTCGAGAAATTCAGGCTGTCCGCCGAGAGCCGCTTCTCCGCCAGTTCGAAACTCGAACGCGTCCTGGTCGAGGACTCGAAGAAGAGGTTGAGCACCGTCTTGCCGCGCAGCGTCGGCACCTTCTTGATCGGGCGCTCGGCGACCTCGCGGAACGACTCCGCGGTGTCGAGGATGAGTTGAATCTCCCCCGGGGTGAGTTCGGCGATACCGAGAAGGTCTTTGCGCTGCCAGCGAAGCTCGGCGACCATGCTCAGTCGAGTCGCTCCATCAGGTCTACCCGATCCGCTCCGTCCGTGCTCTCGAACTTCACTTCGATGACTTCGTTGTCGAGGGTCTGCACCGTGCGCCCCACGACGTCGGCCTGGATCGGCAGCTCCCGGTGGCCGCGATCGATCATCACCGCCAGCTGCACGGCGCGCGGGCGGCCGAAATCGACCAGCGCGTCGAGCGCCGCACGCACCGTGCGCCCGGTGTAGAGCACATCGTCGCACAGCATCAGCGTGTGCTCCTCGATCGACTCCGGTATGTGCGTCGCCTTGACGACCGGCTGCGGCGCGATGGTCGACAGGTCGTCGCGATAGAGCGTGATGTCGAGGATGCCGAGCGGCACTTCGATGCCCTCGAGCCGTTTGATCTCCCCTCGCAAGCGTTCAGCCAGTGGCACGCCTCGCGTCCGAATGCCAACCAGCAACAACTGCCCGAGGTCGGCGTTACGCTCGACGATCTGGCCCGCCATGCGCTGGATGACGCGATTCATCTGTTGCGCATCCATCAGGGAGCGCTTGAGCTTCAGCGTCTTGGGCACGAAATCGTCCTCTGCCGGTCCGCGGCATGGTAGTGCGCCGGCCCGGAAGTGTCAACGCAGAGGCCGCCGGGTAGCGGCTCGAGCTCTGCGCCCGGGGCCTGGCCGAAACCACAACATTTGGTAGCCGTAACCTCAGGTGGCACAAAGTCTTGTAGTTCGCGCCGCGCCGATGTTATCCTGCCGCGCAGGGATCACTGTACAAAATGCTCAAGCTACAACGTCTCGAACTGGCGGGATTCAAGTCCTTCGTCGAACCGGCGGAGCTCGACTTCTCGGGCGCCACCACGGCCATCGTCGGCCCGAACGGCTGCGGCAAATCGAACCTCTCGGACGCCGTGACCTGGGTTCTCGGAGAGCGTTCGGCGAAGAATCTGCGCGGCCAGACCATGGAGGACGTGATCTTCAATGGCTCTCGAGGGCGCAAGCCGCTCGGCATGGCGGAAGCCAGCCTGACGTTGCAGACCGATCCCGACTTCCCGCACGCCGAGAATGGCCGCCTGGTGATCGGCCGCCGGGTCTATCGGTCCGGCGAGGGCGAGTACTTCTTGAACGGCCGCAAGGTGCGGCTCAAGGACGTACGCGATCTGCTCATGGACACCGGCCTGGGGATCCGCACGTATTCGGTGATCGAGCAGGGCCAGATCGGCATGATTCTGTCCGGCAAGCCGCAGGAACGACGCCGACTCCTGGAAGAGGCCGCCGGCATCACCCGCTACAAGGAGCGCAAGCGGATCGCCGAGATCAAGCTCGAAGAGGCGATGGGCAATCTGCACCGTCTCGACGACATCATCTCGGAGCTCGAACGGGCCTTGCGATCGCTCAAGCGCCAGGCCGGCGCCGCGCGCCGCTTCGCCGAGCGCCGCGAGGCCCATCGAGACCTGCTGCGCCGCGTGCTGGTCGGTCGGTGGGCGCGCCTCGCCTCCGAGCTCGACGGAGTGGCTCAGAGCATGCGGGCGACGCAGGATCGGGAGGCGGCTCTGAACGCCGGGATCCACGGCGCCGAAGCCGAGCTGGCCGCCGGCCGCGAGCGGCTCGAAGCGGTCGCCGAGGCCCTCGCCGCCCGGCACGACGAGCAGGCTCGGCTGGCGGCGCGCATCGAGGGACGCCAGCAGTTCCTGACCGGTTCTCGTGACCGGTCGCAAGAGTTGGCCGAACGCATCTCGAACGGCGAGGCCCTGGCGACTCAACGCGCCGCCGAGGTCGAGCAACGGCGGGCCGCGATCGCCGAGCTCGAGGCGACCGAGCAACGACTGACCGAGGAGTGCCGGCAAGCCGCCGACCACGTGGACAGCGACTCCGATCAGCTCTCCGCCGCCGAGGAAAGTGTTCGGGCCGCCGAATCGGAACTGGAGACTCGGCGCTCGGAGCTGCTCGCCTCGACCGGTCATCTGAACGAACTGCGCAATCAGCAGCACCGCGAACAGCTCGAGCGGGAAAAGGGTGAATACCGGGTACAGAGGCTGATTCAAGAGCTGGAGTCGCGATCCGCCAAGCTCGACTCCGCGAAGGCCGAGGCCGCAAGTGCAGAGTCCCGATGGCGGACTCTGAAAGAGCAGTGCGAGCGCCAGGGCGCCGAGCTCGAACAAGCCGCCAAGGAGCTGGAATCACAGACCACCCAACGAGCCTCCGAAGAACAGCGCGGCACGGCGCTGCGCCAGGAACTGGCCCGCATGGAACAACGCCAGCAGATGCTGCGCGAGCTCTCGGAGGCTCACGCGGAGCGCCGGGAACAGCTCGAGGCGGCATTGGCCGCGGAAGGACTCCTCTCCCCGGCCTTTCTCGATCGACAGGTCCGTGCCCCGGAGGGCTGGGAGCAAGCGCTCGACGACTATCTCGATCGGCTGGCCGAGGCGATCGTGTTGCCCGGCGACTGGGACGGTCTGGAACTGGTGACCGCGCTGTCGAACCGGACCGGCTCACTCGCCTTGTTGCGTCCCCTCGACGAGGACGAGCCCCGTCGCCCCGTGATCCAGGACGAGGCGATCGTGGACTCTCTGGCCTCCGCCCTCGGCCTGCCGGAGCCGGTCGCGTCGGCGCTGCCGCCCGCCTACCTGGTGCGTGAGCCCGCCGATGCCCAACGGCTGGCGCGGGCCCACCCTGGCGTCACCTTCCTCAGCCAGGATCGGGTCATGGCGCGAGGCGGCCTGCTGCAGCTACGTACCGGCGCGGCGCGTCCCGGCGTGCTGTCGCGCGAGAGCCAACTGGCCGAACTCGAGACGGCCGTACCGAAGCAGCGCAACGTCCTGCAAGAGCTTGAATCCCGCCTCGCCGAGCTGCGTGCACGCGAGACCGACCTGCAGGAGAAGCGGCGGCAGGCGGAAGAGGCGCTGACCAAGGCGCAACAGGAGCGGGCCGTCGCCGAGGCGCGGCACGCCGACTCGTCGGCCCAGCTGCGCCGCCTGCAAGTCGAGCACGACACGCTCACTACCGAGCGGGCGGAGATCGAGCGGGAGCTGGCCCGGCTCGGTGAGACCTCGGTTCGCGTAGCCGACGAGCGTGACGAGGCGGAGGGCCGCCACCAGCGCCTCGAGGCCGCGTTCGACGACCTGCAGCAACAAGTCGAGCGGGCCAAGGAGTCGCGTGCCCAGTTGCGTGCGGAAGGCGCCAGTCGCCGTGGTCACCTGCAACTGGTGGAGGAGCGACTTGAATCCCACCGCCGCAATCTGCAGCGGGTACGCGAAGAGATCTCTGCGGGCCGGGAGCAGGTCGAGGCCTGGAAGCAGGAAGCGGAGCGTCTACGGGAGCGCCGGACCGAGCTCCAGAAAGAGATCGAAAGCGCCGAGCTGGATCTCCAACAGGCTCTGGAAGAGAGCGAAGACGCCGCCGGCGCGGTGGCCGCCGAGCAGGAACGCCTCGACGAGCAGCGCAAGGCGGTGCGTGAGCTGGAGGCCTCGCTGGCCGAGTTGCGCACCCAGCGCGACGCGGTGCGCGACGAGCTGGGCACGACGCGAGTCCGCGAGGCCGAGCTCAAGCAGGACGCGGAGCATCTCGGATCCACCTTCCGCGAGCACTTCCAGACTGCCCTGCCCGAAGATCCCGGCGAGGTCCCGGCGGATCTCGCGGAGTTGGAAGCCGACCTGGAACGCCTCAAGGAACGCCTCGACAAGATGGGGCCGGTCAACTTGCTGGCGGCGGAAGAGTTCGAAGAGCAGGACCAGCGCCATGAGTTCCTGACCACGCAACGCGCCGACGTGGCACGTTCAGTCGAGAGCCTGCAAACGACCATCCGAGAGATCAACCAGACCTCCTCTGAGCGCTTCCGCAAGACCTTCGACGAGGTCAACGAGAGTTTTGGCCGCACCTTCACCGACCTCTTCGAGGGGGGCGAGGCGGAGATGCGTCTGATGGACGAGGACGACCTGCTGGAGAGCGGCATCGAGATCATGGCCCGCCCGCCGGGCAAACGGCCGCAGAACATCATGCTGCTCTCCGGAGGCGAGAAGGCCCTGACCGCCATCGCCCTGCTCTTCGCGCTCTTCCGCACCAAGCCCTCCCCCTTCTGCATCCTCGACGAGGTGGACGCTCCGCTCGACGACGTCAACACACTCCGATTCGTCGAGATGCTGAAACGCATGGCAGGCGAGACACAGTTCGTGGTGATCACGCATAATAAGTTGACGATGGAAGCCGCGTCCCGGCTCTATGGCGTGACGATGCAAGAGCGCGGCGTCTCGAATCTGGTCTCGGTCGAGCTCGACCAGATTCAGCCGCCGACGAACGTCGCCAAAGGCGAGAGAGCGGGCGAAGCGGCCTCCGCGTAACGGAGCCGTGATGCCCTCGTCCCAACTCCCACTCATCATCCTCGCCGGATTCGACTCCCGGCCAGCTGTCCTGCCGGCCAGCGGGTCGGACAAGCATCCCCTGGTGGGGTCCAAGGGCATCGACATCCAGATCGGCGACCGGCCGCTGATCGACCTGCTGATCGAGCGCCTGCGGGCCTGCGGCGCATTCGATCCGATCTACATCGGCGGCCCGCGCGAGGCCTACGGGGAGGAGCGTGAGGGCGCCCAGGTCATCGACACGCAGGGCAGCTTCGGCCACAACATCGCGGTGACGATCAGCGAAGTCTCACGCCGTCATCCCGACTCGCCGATCGCGCTGACCACGTGCGACATCCTGCCGGAAGTCGAGGACCTGCGAATCGCCATGGCCGACTATGCGCGCCGCGCCCCGGTCGACTTCTGGTTCCCGATGATCCAGGCACCCACGGATCCACGCGATCTCGGCGCCTCGGCGTGGAAGCCGCAGTATCACGTGGTGCCGTCGCCGGGAGTGGATCCGGTCTCGGTATTGCCGGGCCACCTGATCGTCGTCCACCCCGACGCCTGCCGCATCCCGCTAGTACTGCGAGCCTTCGACCTCGCCTATCGCACCCGCAACCGTGGCGTCGCTCACCGCTTGATCGTCATGGCGGGCGGAGTCGTGGCGTCGTTGATCAGAGCCGACATGCGCAACCTGTTCGCGGGCCGCGCGCCGACGCTGACCGTTTCTATTCTCTGGCACTCAGTGGCGCTGGCGCGGCGGCTGCGCGGCAGCGACGCGACGCCGGACGAGCTCGCTCATCACGTGTGGCGGATCTTCGTCCGTCGCAGTCACCGTCGCCGCTACCCCGACCGACGCGGCGCCTTCGTGGTGTTGGATACCGTCTCTCTGGCCAAGGACATCGACACCGAGGAGGAGGCCGCGGAAGTCAGCCGATCGTTGCGCGAGCGGATGCGCCGCATGCGCTCGCGCCAACGCAAGAAGTCCTCGGCTTCCAACACGCGGCCTGGCGGCATCAAGGCTTGAGCCCGGTCGAGTCCCGAAGTCACCCGGAGGGCGAAGAGTCGTCCCCACCGGCTGTGTCACCGGCCAGCCTGGCCTGCTCGATCCAGCCGTCCGGTGGCTCCACGTGCACCAGCACTTCGCGCAGACCGAAGCGCTCGCGCAGGTGATCGGAAACTCGATGGCCGATCAAATGTGCGTCGGCGAGCGGCATGTCGGCGGGAACCTGAATGTGCAGATCGGCTTGCCCCTCCCCCTCGCGACCGCGCGAGCGCACCTTGTGCACTGAGAGGACACCCTCCACTTCCGTCGCCGCGGCGCGGATCGCGCCCGGCTCGATCAGGGCCGTGTCGGCGAGCAGCAGGCCATTTTCGCGCAGAATCAGGAATGCGGCATAGGCGATCATGCCGGTGATCACGACCGCCGCCACGACGTCGACGCCGGGCTGTCCGAAGTATGCGGCCAACAGACCGGCGATGACCATCAGCGACGCGTAGACGTCGCTCAGGGTGTGACGGGCGTCCGCCTTCAGAAGGCCGCTGTTCAATGCGCGTCCGCGACGACGCTCGTAGATCGTGACCCCGACGTTGACGCTCACGGTCACCACCATGACGGTGAGCGCCAGAGGTGTCCGCTGGATCACCCCGCCGCCGCGAACCCGCTCCAGGCAGCTGCGCAGGATCTCCCATGCGGTCAGGGTGAGGAACCCGCCGATGGCCAGTGCCGCCAGGGTCTCGAAGCGCTGGTGGCCGTAGGGATGGTCTTCATCGGGCGGGCGCGCCGCGATGGCCAGGCCGACCAGCCCGACGACATTGGACGCGCTATCAGCGAGCGAGTGGAATCCGTCCGCCACCATGCTCAAGGAGCCCGACGCTCGACCGATGACGAGCTTGGCCAGCGCCACGGCCAGATTCAGGTAGAGAACGATCCACAGCACGCGGCGCACGCGCTGGCGGCGGACAGCCTGAGAACTGCGACTTTCGACGATCATGGCAGCGTCAGGAAAGACTATCGCAGCCCGTGGGGCGCGAGGGACGAGGGGGCGGGAGGCCGGGCGCCAGGCTTCATGGTGCCGTCTTGCTCGATTGCGGAAGGCGACACCATCCCATACAATTCGCGCCGCGCGCCAGCACGCGCTTCCCCCCTCCGGGCCGACGTAGCTCAGTGGTAGAGCAGCTGATTCGTAATCAGCAGGTCGTCAGTTCAATCCTGACCGTCGGCTCCATCGCCTTCAGTTCGAGCTCGCGTCTGTCCTTTGCACGCGTGGAGCGGGGCATTTTTCCCGGCCCACGCGAAGAAACATAGATCTATGGCAATATAACGAGTCAAAGAACCCCAAGCGAGCCGGCATCCGAAATTGGCACACCGCTTGAAGCGCAGAGCGGCACTGCCGGTGGTCCGAGCGGCCGCGGCGCTTCACGACCCGGAAGGACAGGCCATGAATACCAGACCGAAATCCATCCTCTTCATCCTGGCGGCGCTTGCGGTCGCGACCACCCTCGCCTGCAGCTCGACCCGCACCGTGACCGCGCAGTGGGATGACGGCACCATCAACTCGAAGGTGAAGTCGAAGCTCGCCGCCGACCCGATGGTGAACCCGTTCAACATCGACGTCGACACCATCGACGGCGTGGTCACGCTGAGCGGTAAGGTCGAGAAGACGAGTGCTCGGCAGCGAGCCGGTGAACTCGCCCTCTCGACTAGCGGCGTCAAGCGGGTGAACAACGACATCGAGGTGGCGTCCGAGTCGGCGTCGGTCAAGAGCCGATTGTCCGATTCCACGATTACCAGCAAGATCAAGACGAAATTTGCCGCCGATCCGGAGATCGACCCGTTCAACATCGACATCGATACCGCGGACGGCGTGGTGACGCTCTCCGGCATCGTGGCCAAATCCGGCGCCCGTGAGGAGGCCGAGAAGCTGGCGCGTGACACCAAGGGCGTCAAGGACGTGCGGAATCGGATCGAGGTGCGGGCCGGAAGCTGAGTAGACAGACGGAGTTCGGGGCTCGAGAGGCGCCCGGCGTGGAGCGGGGCCTCTTCGAGGCCCGCTTCTAATTAGCTTCTTGCTCTTGCCAGGCTGCCGGCGGCTAGCGCCGGCAATGCTCGTTGGTGCCCGGCGCCGGCAATGCTCGTTGGTGCCCGGCCGCCACGGAGTGCGGCCGCTTCAGCTCGTGGCTTCGACTAGCGTGTTGCGATCGGCGACTTGAGACTTGATCAGCCGATAGACTCGCGCGGTGAGCGCGGAGTCGAAGACGCCTGACCCACAGGTTGGTAAGGCCGAGAGCTCGGCCTGGGCTCCCCTCGCCAATCCCGTCTTTCGCTATCTCTGGATTGCCAATCAGGTCTCGTTCGTCGGCACCTGGATCCACCAAGTTGGCGCCGCGTGGCTGATGACCTCGCTGGCGCCGCAGCCGATCATGGTGGCCCTGGTCCAGGCGGCGACCGGTTTCTCCATGTTTCTGCTGGTGATCCCGGCCGGGGCGATCGCCGACATCATCGACCGCCGCCGCGTCCTGCTGGTCGCCCAGGGCTGGATGATGCTGGTCGCCGTCGTCCTCGGCGTGATGACTGTGACCGGCGTGACGTCGCCCTGGCTGCTGATCTTGCTCACCTTCCTGCTCGCCATCGGGGCGGCGCTGAGCGCGCCGACCTTCCAGGCGGTGCTCCCCGAGCTGGTGCCGCGCTCCCAGCTGCCGGCCGCCATCGCGCTCAACGGCATGGGCGTGAACGTGGCCCGCGCCTTCGGCCCGGCGATCGGTGGCCTCATCGTCGCCTCGCTCGGATCGGGGGCCGCCTTCCTGCTCAACGGCGTGTCGTTCTTCGGGCTCATCCTGGTAGTGGCGCGCTGGCGCGGAGCCCCGCTGGAGTCCGACCTTCCGGCCGAAAGGATGACCGGCGCCATGCGGGCCGGATTGCGCTTCGTTCGTCACACGCCACAGATGACCGCCGTACTGGTGCGGGCCGGCCTCTTCATCCTCGCCGGCAGCGCGTTGTGGGCCCTGCTACCGCTACACGCCCGCAATGAGCTCGGCCTCTCAGCGGCCGGATACGGCCTGATCCTGGCCTTCTTCGGAACCGGAGCGGTCAGCGCCGCCTTCGTGTTGCCGAGGCTGCGCTTGCACGTTCGCTTCGATAGCATCATCGCCCTGGCAACAATCCTCTACGGAGGCGCGCTGATCGGGCTGGCCAACTTTCGTCCGCTGCTCCTGGTCTTCCTCAGCGGCTTCCTGGCCGGCTTCGCCTGGCTCAATCTACTGGCGAACTTCAACACCGCGGCCCAGACCGTGCTGCCGCGCTGGGTGCGGGCGCGCGCCATGTCCGTCTACCTGCTCGTCTTCTTCGGCGGCATGACGGCGGGCAGCATCTTCTGGGGCGCCGTGGCGCATCGAATCGGGCTGACGATGTCGATGAGCATCGCCGGGGCGTGCGCGATGGCGACGGTATTGGCGCGTGGCCGGTTCCCGCTCGAGTCCGCCGAGGGCCTGAATCTGGCTCCATCGCGCCACTGGCCGGCTCCCGCCATCGCCACCCCGTTCGAAGAGGATGCGGGGCCAGTCCTGGTCAGCGTCGAGTATCCGGTCGATCCCGCCAGGGCGACCGAGTTCGAACGCGTGATGCGGGAGATGCGGCGGGTAAGGCGTCGCGACGGCGCCTATTACTGGGACCTGTTCGTCGACTCGGCGGATCCATCGCGCTACGTCGAGGTGTTCATGGTCCAGTCCTGGCTCGAACACATGCGACAGCACGAGCGCGTCACGTCCGAGGACCGCGAGATCGAGGAGCGGGCCGCCGCGTGCCTGCGCAGCGGCGCGCGACAACACACCATGCACCTGCTGGCGGCACGCGGCCTGTCCGAGCCGCTGGCTGAACGCGAGTTGCGAACCGCCGCGGCGAAGCGTCGAGCGGGTGACGCGGCAGGGTCGGAAAGCAACGGCGGTGCCTGAACAGACTGCGGCTGATTCGCTTCCCTTGCTTCGAACTGAACCCGGTCAATCCATGAGCTCGATGCGCCGGCCGCCAGCTCGCTTCGCTTCGTAGAGACCCTGATCGGCACGCTCGAGAATCGATTCGAGGGTGTCCTCGGGTCGCGCCCGGCTCAGTCCGATGGAGGCGCCGAATCCGATCGGCTCTCCGGTGGGCGCGATCTCGGTGATCTTCTCCAGAACCCGTTTCAAGGCCTTGGCGGCCTCATCGATGTGGGTCGAGGTGAGGGCGACCACGAACTCGTCACCTCCCCACCGCGCCACCCAGTCACCCTCCCTGAGCCCTCCCTGCAGAGCCGAGGCCACGGAGGCGATGAATCGATCCCCCACCTGATGGCCCCAACTGTCGTTCACCGTCTTCAACTTGTCGACGTCGATGATGGCGACGCTGAGCGGTTGGCCGGTCCGGCTGGCGCGCGCCAGCTCTTCTCGCAGCCGCTGCTCGCCACCGGCCCGGTTGAGTACGTTGGTCAGGCTGTCGAGCAGGCTGGCCCGATGCGCTTCGCCGAGCAGAGACTCCACCTGGTTCATCGTCGTCTGGACCTCGCGCATGACAGAACCGAGCTCGTCGCGAAAGTGGGTCGGCAACGCGGTCGGCTTGCCGCTGTCGCGATAGCGCTCCATCTCGAAGGCCGTGCGGTGCAGGGGTTCAGTGAGGGAGCGTAGAGCGAGCCGCGTGAGCAAGAAGCTGACCACCGTGAGCGCAATCAGGGCAACGATCAATACGACACGCGTGGCAAGGCTGAATCGCTCCGTCAAGATCACGGCCAGCCAGACGCTGAGCGACAGCAACGGCACGTAGGCGCAAAGGAATGCGGCCAGGAGGATCTTGCCGAGATAGGTCCGGGGCCAGCGCAGTGCCGACAACAGGATGTACAGCCGCATCCGATTCTCTCCCCGCCAGAGAGCATTTCAGGGGTTGACGCCCCATGCTACAGCAAAGCAGCGGGCGACCTAAGGAGCCTCGTCACCCCACAACTCGTGCAGTCGCCGATCCCGGCCGCAACCGGTGCGATAGAACTTGTAGCGAAGCGGATTCTTCTTGTAGAACTCCTGGTGGTACTCCTCGGCCGGATAGAACGGGCCGGCCGCCACGATCTTGGTGGTAATCGGCTTGTCGAACCGACCCGAATGTTCCAGGGCCGTCTTCGAGGCCTCCGCCAGCTTCTTCTGCTGTTCGGTGGTGTAGAAAATCTCCGCCCGGTACTGATCGCCCCAGTCGCAGAACTGGTGCCCCACGGCCAGCGGGTCCACGTTGTGCCAGAACACCTCGAGGAGTTTCTGGTAGCCGACACGCTGCGGATCGTAGGTCACACGCACGGCCTCGGCGTGGCCGGTGGTTCCGGAAGAGACTTCCTCGTAGGTCGGGTTCTCGGTGTGTCCGCCGGTGTAGCCGACCGTGGTGGAGACGACGCCCTCGAGCTCGTCGAAGGGGTGCTGCATGCACCAGAAGCAGCCTCCGGCGAAGATAGCGGTCTCCGTGCCGGCGCCGTTCGACTGGGCCGCTTCCGCAGTTCCGCCCTGTGCACCTCCGTCTGGCCCACCGGCGCGCGCGCAGGCGGCGAAAGCGAGTCCGACAGTGACGGCGAGTGCGATCGTGCTACGAATGTTCATGCGATACCTCTTGCACAGTTTGAAGTGAACCACGGCTGGTGTTGTTTGTATACGGCTGCGCCGGCCGTTCCGATTGGTCTTCGATACAGACCAATGTAAACCTCTTGACAGGTCCAATCGAACTCACCTAGGATCACTCAGTTCCCAATTGAGACGTATGGCGAATTCACTATTGCACTGGGTGCGCGTGCGTCGGTTTCATTCTTTCGACCGGCTGGCGGGAGGCCGGGATTGTTCGAGTGCTCGATGAGGTCACGGAGCTCGAAGTCGGTGAATCAGCCGCCCCTCGCCGATCTTCGCTCCACGTGCCCCGCTCGTCGTGAGCGGAGCGCGTTCGTCCCCGATCACGGCGGTGTCGAAGGAGGAGAGACGAGACAATGCGAAAGAACAGACTCGCGCTTGTGCTGAGCCTGGTCGGGCTGTTCGCCTGGACGGTGGGCGCCTATGCCGGCAACAACCCCGACCTGGTTCCCAATGGCAAGGGTTGGGGGGTTCGCGCTGACGGCCAAAGCAAGGGAGCGAAGGGCGGCGGTCACGGTGGTGGTGGCGGCGGCGGCCACCATCAGCAGAGCAACGGCATCGACTATCACGGCGGCCCCGTGATGACGTCTACCGTCAACGTCTACTACATCTGGTACGGCAACTGGAGCGGCAACAACGCGACGACCGTCCTCCCGGATCTCGCCAGTCACATCGGTGGCTCGCCGTACTACAACATCAACACGACCTACTATGACGGCAGCAACACGCACGTCTCGGGTGCGGTTCATTACGCGGGGTCCAGCACCGACAACTACTCGCAGGGCGCCAATCTGTCGGACAACGGCGTCTTCAGCGTCGTCACCAATGCGGTCGGCAACGGCAGCCCCGATCCCAACGGCGTCTATTTCGTCCTCACCTCGGCCGACGTCAACGAGACCTCGGGCTTCTGCACTTCCTATTGCGGCTGGCACACTTACAGTACCTACAAGGGCCAGCACGTCAAGTTCGCCTTCATCGGCAACCCCGAGCGTTGCCCGAGCGCGTGTTCAGTGCAGGATCCGGGGCCGAACGGCACCGGCGGGGCGGACGGCATGGCCTCGATCATCGCGCACGAGCTCGAGGAGGCCAACACCGATCCGGAGCTCAACGCGTGGTATGACCGCCGCGGCTATGAGAATGCCGACAAGTGCGCCTGGACCTTCGGCTCGACCTACACGGCGAATGGTGCGATCGCCAACGTCAAGCTCGGTACACGCGACTACCTGATCCAGCAGAACTGGGTCAACGCCAGCGGTGGCTACTGCGCCATGAGCTACTGAGCGCCGAGACTCTCACGGCAAGGACAGAGCGGGGTCTTCGGACCCCGCTTTTCTTTTGTCGGGAATCCATCATTCGGATTGGACGGCGGTGAGTCGAAGCTAGCGCTCGTCCGCGTCGTCTCGCGGCGGGATCGCAACCGAGGCGTCCGAGTGCGGCGCATCGGCGGCCGCCGAAACTTGTACGGCGAGTCCATGCCGGTAGACCAGCCGACCCCCGTGCTCGGCGGCGTCGATGAGCAGGCCGACCGCGATCAGACCAACCAGGGCAACCGCCCAGCGGAGTCCCAACAGGGACATCGACGTGCTCTTGCGGTCGCGCCACCAGAGCAAGAGACGGACGACGGCGAGCCCGGCGATCAACCAGAATGTGTAGTGACCGAGGTGCATATGCTCGTGTAGAAGCGGCCGGACGTCCGACGGCACATTGGCAAGCCCTTCGACCGCCTCCTCGCCGGCCTCGGCGGCGAGCCAGGCGGCCAGAGCGGCGAGTAGGTAGAGGCCTGCCGCGCCTCGGGCCCAGTCGAGGCGGCGGCGCGCCACGGCGACCAGATCCACCAGCACGGCCAGGGGAATCAGCACGATCGGAAAATGCACCACCATCGGGTGCAAGTTGGGAAGATCCAACAGTCGCTGTGCGATTTCATTCATCGGCCTCTCCTCCTCCGCCGGCAAGGATAGCTCAGACAGGCCGGGGGACGATCATGCCTCCGGTCCCGGCGCTCGGCTAGTGCCTGCGGGGTTACTCCGACAGACCATAGGTCAGGGTGACGCTCGCCGAAACCGTGACCTGGCCCGGGCTGACCGCTGTCGATGCGGCGGACTCGGCCCGCATCATTGCCTGCTGCATCATCACCGGCCGGATGCCGACGTTTCCTTCCCGCACCTCGCGCACGGGCCCGAGCCGCAGGCCCAACGCCTGGGCGATCGCAGCCGCCTTTGCGGCGGCATCTGCGACGGCCTGCTTCAAGGCCTGCGTTCGCGCCCCTCGGGCGTCGACCAGGTCGAATGTCACGCCCTGAACTCGATTCGCTCCGGCTCGCAGCCCCGCGTCGATGACCGGGCCGACCCGGGATAGATCCCGCAATCGGATCCGTACGGAGTCGAGCGCCCGGTAGCCGATGATCTCGGCCGGGTTGGAGGCACGTCCGGCCGCCTGTGAACCGGCGAGCGGAATCAGGCTGAGCGCCGACGTCTGCACGTCTTGCTCATCGACCCCCATCGTCTGCAACGCGGAGAGGATCGCTGCCGAGACACGATTGACCCGATTCTGTGCGTCGGCCGCCGACTCGGCTCGCGACTCGACGCCGAGCTCGATGATCGCCTGATCCGGCGCGGCGTCAACCTGGGATTCGCCTTGCACCGTCACGCTCGGCGGGCCGACGCTCGGCGGCACTTCGGCCGCCAGGGCGGCCGT